>Ga0164318_10003171_pt1 | contig 15510 bp, 17 predicted proteins | sample GuaBasSedimGuay9_FD_113734 | JGI IMG/M metagenome (GOLD analysis project Ga0164318, IMG submission 113734) | Subseafloor sediment microbial communities from Guaymas Basin, Gulf of California, Mexico - Guay9, Core 4571-4, 0-3 cm | ecosystem: Environmental > Aquatic > Marine > Hydrothermal vents...
AATGCCGATGACCCCTTCGCCGGCCAGAAGGACAACCCGTTCGCCAACTACAGCCGGAAGGAGCAGAAGAAGCAGGCCGGCCCGGGCAAGGACGAGACCGAAGGCGGGCGCTATCTGCCCTTCCGGGTCAACACCAGCATCAGCTACAGCTATACCAACGCCTCGGCCACCAAGCGGGCCAACGCCAACTTCTCGGTGTCGGCCAACCTGACGCGGAACTGGGAATTCCGGTACAACACCTCGTTCGACCTCGACGTGGGACAGCCGGTGCGCCAGCAGTTCAGTCTCAATCGGGATCTCCACTGCTGGGCCCTGGAGTTCAATCGCACCATCAGCGCCGTGGACAGCCAGTTCGGGTTCCGCCTCTACCTCAAATCCATTCCCGCCCTGAAATTCGTGCGCGGCAGGGAAGGAAACATGGGCGGCATGAGCGGGGGATACCGCCAGGGGATGTTCTGATCCTCGCCTAGGCGTTTTTCCGGATTCGGCCCGCGGGAAATCCCGCACCAGGACAGGGCTCTGCGGGGGGACCGTCCCGTATGTCGCGGTGTCATGGGAAATGTCGAAAATTGTATTGACAGCGTGTCGGCAGGGGGGTTTGATCGCCCCAGAAAGGAGGTGAGGTTCATGAACAAAACCGAACTCACCGAAAAACTCTCTGCGAAGACGGGAATGAGCAAGGCCGCTGCCAAGCGGGCCATCGACGCGATCTTTTCCACCGCCCCCCGCGAGGGCATCATCGCTTCGGCGGTGGCCAAGGGCGACAGGGTGCAGATCACCGGTTTCGGCACCTTCGAGCAGCGCAAGCGCAAGAAGCGGATGGGACGCAATCCCCAGACCGGGGCTGCGATGACCATTCCCGCCGCCAAGTACCCGGCCTTCGTCGCCGGCAAGAGCCTGAAGGAACGGGTCCAGAAGAAGTAGGATCCTGTTCCGGGAGAAATTCAAGGGCCGCTTGCGGGCGGCCCTTGTGCTTTGCGCCGGGATCCAATCACGCTGTTGCCCGGCCAACCCCCGGACCATATAATTGATGGGTTCAAGGAACTTATGGCTGCCGGACGGGTTTCCGGACGGTCGGGTCCAGCCGCTTGTTCACGGCGGGTATTGATTTTCATCCTGGTTCAGCAGGAAGGTGACGCGATGACCGATCACATCGGAGTGGGGCGTTCACGGCTATCTTGGGCCGTGCTGGTTCTGGTCCTGTTGGCCTTGGCCTGTACCGCGGCCGTGGCCGTTGCGGCGGGGGGCAAGGGCGATAAGGGAGAATGGACGAACATCCATCTGATCTACACGACCGACATCAAGGGCAAGATCGAGCCCTGCGGGTGAAAGGCTCACCAGCGTGGCGGACTGGCCCGGAGGGCCAGTTATCTGGACGGGATATGGGAACAGAACCTGCCGGTTCTGCAGCTGGACGCGGGCGACCTTTTCGGCCGCCGCAACCAGAACGAGCGCTTCCAGACCGAATTTTTGTGCGAGGAGGTCGCGAACCTGGGCGTGGACGCCATCGGCCTGGGGGAACAGGATCTGAACTACGGTCTGAAGTTCCTGCGTTCGATGATGGACAAGTACGGGCTGCAGTTCACCAACGCCAACGTCAAGGACGCGGCTACGGGCGAGCTGATCCTGCCGGAGTACCTGATCATCAAGCGCGGGGGCATCACCTTCGGCATCGTGAGCGTCCTGGACCCGGCGCAGAAGATCATCACCATGACCTCCGACGACAGCCGGTTCCAGGTTGACGATCCGGTGGCCACCCTGCGTGAACTGGTTCCCAGGTTGCGGGAAAAGGTCGATACGGTGGTACTGCTCGGGCATCTCGGGGATGCCCAGACCGACAATGTCGTCAAGGAGATCCAGGGCGTCGACATCTCGGTGACCGGTCATACGTACCGCAACACCACGACCGAGCGCATCCTCAATGATACGGCCATGCTGAGCTCCTCCTATGAGGGCCGCTACATCGGCGATGCGGACCTGATGATCTCCCCGGACGACGGGAAGGTCATGGCCATCTCGGTAGAAGTGACGCCATTGGACGACAAGGTGAGCGATGACCCGGAGATGCTGAAGAAGATCAAGGACTTCAAGCAGAGGCTGGTCGAGTTCAAGGAGGCCAAGCGCGCCGCCTATCCCCGGACCTTCGGCTCGGACAAGGAGAACTACCTCGGCGACCGGTCCTGCAAGTCCTGCCACGAGGATGCCTGGGCCGTGTACGCCAAGTCCGGCCACATGCGTGCGTTCATGACCCTGCGCAACAAGGGGCAGCACTTCGAGCCGGATTGCCTGGTGTGCCACACCACGGGTTATCAATACAAGAACGGTTATGCCGACGAGGCTCCGTACAACCGCCTGATCAACGTGCAGTGCGAGGCCTGTCACGGCTACGGCACCCTGCATGCCCGGGACGGGAAGTGGGTCGCCCAGGCCAAGGATTCCTGTGTTGTTTGTCATGACAAGGAGAACAGTCCTGATTTCGACTATGAAACCTACTGGGCGAAGATCAAGCACTAGCCGGACGGCCCTGCTGGCGGCCTGCCTGATCGTGGTCATGGGCACGAGCGTTCCCGCTCGTGCCCTCGACCTGTTCACCCTGTGGCGGCAGTCCGAGCTCCCGCTCGATCTGGCTCCCGGCACCTGGGCGGATTACCGCAGCCAGGTCATGACCGGCGGGCGCAGCGAGACGGGTCTGACGCGCGTGGCCTGTCTGGCCGCTCCCCGGGGCGAGCCGGACGGCAGCCGGGTGTTCGAGATCGTTCCCCTCCAGGAGGATGAGCAGGGAAACCTCGGGCCTGTGCCGGGCAGCGGGGTGTGGCTGCTGGTTTCGGCGGACATCGCCCGGCGAGAGGGCGATCTCCTGGATCTGGTCCAGGAGGCATGGCAGTGGGAGGATGGCCGGGCGCGGAAGCTTTCCCTGGACAGCATGAGGGAGGATCCGCTGGCCGCGGGGTTCCTGCAGAGGGGATTCGAGGCCGATTCGGTCGAGCACAAGGGGCCGGCCACCCGGATCATCGCCGGGCGGCAGTTTCTTTGCAGGCAACTGGTTCTCAGCGCACGGGATACCCAGAGCGTGGATCTGCCCGCGGGCAGGATGACCCAATGGACACTGCACGAGATCACCGTCGCCTTCGACGCCGGACTGCCCCTGCTGGGCGTGGCCTACGCGGCCGAGAGGATAAGTTCCCGGTCCACCTTCGATCCCCCTCATCCACGCCTGCGTCCGCCACCGCCCCGTATCAGGGTGGAAGTCATGGAACTGGTGGATTTCGGGTGTGATGCCACGTCGTTGCTGGGCCGCGGCCATTGACCCCGCCCGGGTTCTTGTGATATAATAACCTCATGATTTCCAACGACCTGAAAGCCTACCGCGCCGAGGCTTATACCTTTCTGCTCGGGGAAGAGATTCCCCTGCCCACACCGGTCATCGCCCGGCACCTGTTCGGAGCGCACCGCCACGAAATGCCCGAAACCCAGGTGGTCGTGCGGGCCCTGCTGAGGGCCGATGCCCGTTTCGTGGAGACCCACGATCGGTCCTGGACGGTTCTCGAGTCTCCCCTGATGAAGCGCGACCTCCTGGACGCCACGTATGCGGTGGTGGATCTGGAAACCACCGGCAGCGTCATCGGTGTGGACGAGATCATCGAGGTCGGCGTCTATCTGGTGAAGAAGGGCAGGATATCCCGGAAAATGGACACGCGGGTCTGGACCGACCGTCCCATTCCCCCCTGGGTGGCGCGGTTGACGGGCATCCACAACGAGGATCTCAAGGGCAAGCCGACGTTTTCGGATATCGCCGGGAAGCTGCTCAGGCTCCTGGACGGTCACGTCTTCGTCGCCCACGACATCAGGTTCGACCTGCCTTTCCTGCGCTGGGAATTCGCCCGCCGGGGACTGTCCCTGCCGGCGGTGACCGGGCTGTGCACGCTGCAGCTGTCCCGGAATATCTGGCCCGATCTTTCCAGTCGCAGCCTGTCCGATCTGGCGGTCCATTTCGGGGTGGCCCACGAGACGCCCCACCGCGCGGCCGACGATGCCGGCGCCACGGCCGGAGTGCTGATGACCGCGTTGCGCGAAGCCAGGGAAGCGGGCGTCACGCAGCTGGGCCAGTTGTACACCTTCGATCGCCGGAAGCTCGCCGGCAGGAAGGCGGACCAGCAGCTGGCCGCACGCACCGCCGAATCCTGACCCTCCCCATTACCTGCGGAAAAATGGCCTCATCCGGTTGACTCTTGTCCCTCGATGCGATAGGATGCCGCCCAGTATCAGCTTGTGTGCGGGCTGTTGGAGTTGGTGCCCGCCAGCGGTCGATACCCTTTCCAGAGCCAAGGAGGAGCCCATGGCCGCCATCAAGGAAGATGACATTCTCGTGCGTGATGAAAGTTTTGTTAAGTATGAACGGTTGCTGTCCAAGGCCGAGTCCGAGGGTCGCATAGACGGTCCCTGCAAATGTCTTGTCTGCGGGATGCGTTACCTGACCAAGGACGAGGCCGATGCCTGCTGCAAGATCGTTACCTGAGAGCCCCCTATGAAAAGCAAACAGTACTGTTCGGTCTGCAAGGAATGGCTGGACATGGAGGTCGTCTCCGGCGGCGATCCCGAGGAGGACGACGGCGTCACGTGGTACCGTTGTCCCGGCTGCCAGGGTTTTCTGCCCAAGCTGACGGCCGGGGCCGATGAAGGCGATGCCGATGCAGGGGCCGAAGCCGGTCAAGCCGTTTCCGTTCCCGTTGATGAACCCGTGACGGAGGCCCCGTCATCGGTCGAGGGCGATGCGGTCGCCCCTGCCGACGGCGAGCTTCCCTGGGACAGTCCAGGGGAGATGCTGGACGCCGCCGAGACCACCTCGGAGGCCGAGGTGGCGGCGACGCTGGCCGACATCGGCGGCACGGGGCCGGGAGAGGATCCCGATTCCGACGCCGCCCCTGGAGACGCCGGCCAGGACGGCAAGGATGCCGACGAACCCATCGGCGAGTATGCCGCCATGCTGGAGGATATGGATCCCGGCCAGGCCGTCCCCTATCGGCCCTGGGAAACGTACGAACTCGGACAGTGCGTCCTGCATCTGGCCTGGAACGACTGCGGCGTTGTTGTCGGCAAGGAGGATCTGCCGGGCGGACGCCGGGTCATCAAGTGCTACTTCTCGGAGGCCGGGATCGTGCGGCTCATCGAGAACGCCCCCCGGTGATGAGACGACGCCGGTATCCGGGTGCCTGGTTATTCCCGCTGCTCCTGCTGTGCCTGTCGCTTTCGGACCCCTCGGCGGCCCGGGGACAGATGCTCCATCTCGACGCCATTCCCTGGTACACCCCGGCGGATTCCACGTCGCGCCTGGCCCTGGAAGTCGGTGTCGATCACTTTTTCGATCCCCGTTACGACTGGTCGATGGACCGCCTGCTGCTCACGGTGATCCTGCCCAGCGGGGGCCGGGGCATCTATTTCCTGCGCATGTCCGACCTGACCTTCGACAGCGGCAACGTGCCTGTCCTGCAGAGGTGGTCGCATATCCGGGGGGAAGAAATGGAGGCCGACTGGCCCGGCAGCGGGAGGGTCAGGGGATTCGGACAACTGGAGGGCGGGGTTTGCGGCCCGTTCGCCCTGCCTGTGCTGGGGGCGGTGGATTTCGGCGCCGCTCTCGGTCTGCCCGTGGGCACGGACACGCTGTATCCGTTCTCCTCCACCAGTATGCCCCTGCGGTTCGAGTTGCGAAAGTCCTTGCTGCTGGGGAAGTCCCTGGCGATGCATCTGAGCGCCGGCGCCCTGTCCGTGGTGGGCTCGGGCAGGGAGGGCCTGTCCGACGACGCCTTCAAGGGCGGGAACCATCTCGCGGCGGAACTCGACTGGTATCGCGGTCGGGGGGCGCGTCTTGCCGCGACAGTGGACAGCCGGAACCGCGCCGGCCGCACTTCCCTGCTGGCCGGGGCGCAGTGGTGGCTGCCGTGGACCGGGAAGGGTTCGGTGGGTCTGAAGGTCGCCAGGGAGCTGGAGGATGAGATCGATCGGGCGGCGCAATGGTACGTGACGGTGGCCTGGCGTTTCGACAGCGGACCGTATCGAGCCGGCGACCAGGATTCCGAGTCTGCCGCCAAGACCTCTGCCCATCGCTGACGGGGCGCGGGTAGGACATCCATCCCGGGGGCACAACCGTTGCATTCTGCCATGCCGGTGTTCAGTGCCGGTCCGTGTTTCCCCCTGTTTCCGGTGGCATCCCTCCGTTGCCCGTATTCCAATACTCTGGCACATACCTTGCCATATTCCTCCGGAAACAAGGTCCTGCATCCTGAATTGCACACCCTGGGGAAGACCTGTGGCTCATATCCTGCTCGGCAAGGAACTGTACGGGGACGAACGGCTGCTCAAGCAACTGCGGGCCTGGGGTGTCACCACGGGCTTGAGATCCGGGGATTCCGGGTGCTTGCCGGGGATTTGGGAGTGTGACGCCATGATCCTGAGCCCGGCCGAGGTCGAGGGCCTGCCCCCGATGGATCCGGAACCCGGCAGGGGACCCTGCGCCCCCATCCTGGTCTGGGATGGACACGATGTCCATTCGCCGCCGCAGGCGCCTTCCCAGGTGGTCGTGCCCCTGTCGGCGGGGGGAGGGCTGAAGGCCTCCCTGCAGGTGTGCGCGGCCCACGCGGGGGGACTGAGGGATTTCCAGGGGGGCGTACCCGTGCTGGAGACCAACCCCCTGCGGGTGATGGGCCATGAATTGCTGACCCCGTTGACGGCCATCAAGACTGCCCTGGAGATCCTGGCCGAGGATGACGGTGAACCCGAGGACGAGGACTCGCGGTTGCGGCGATCCCGCATGGTCAAGCTGGCCCTGCGCAACGCGAACCGGCTGGGCGAGGCCATGGACTGGAGCTGCGAACTGCTGTCGCCGCTGGAGAAGATCCCCGCCGACGTACCCCATGCCGCGGTTCATGACGAGGATCTGGTTCAGGGACTCGGCCAGGTGGCTCCCCTGACCACCGGAGAGGTCCCGGTAAAGCCGCGGACGGAGGCCGGGCCGGTCCTGGATCTGGCGGGCAAGATGGTCCAGTCGCTGCAGGACGCCTTGCCGGGGTACGGTGTATGCCTGCACCTGGCCGCCAGTGAAGACGGTCGCCTGGCAATCCTGTCGGCCTTGCCCGTCAGCGGCCGAGCCCCTGCCCCCGAGATCATCTCTGCGGCTTCGCGGGAGGACCTGCCCTCCTGGGACCCCTGGCGTCTGGCCCTGGAGAAGGCCGTCGGTCTGCGCATCCCTCCCCACCTGGCCAAGGCTCTGGGCGGCAGCCTGGAGATCCAGTGCCGGGGCGGATTCCCGTGCCTGGTCCTGTCCCTGCCCGCCGTCCAGGAGCCTGATTTCATCCCGGAGGATGGATTGCCCTTGCGGGATCCGGTGACGATGCCATAATCCGGTGCAAACCGGAGGTACCGCAACCCATGTCGAACCCGCGACGACCCCCTGAGGCCGTGCCGTCCGTGTCACGGTCGGATCTGGCTGTCGCCGCTACCGCTCATGACCTGAACCAGATGCTGGCGGTCATCGCGGGGCGGCTCGGTCTCCTGCTGGATATGGTGACGGATCCCCGCCTGACGACTCATCTCCAGGCCATGGAGACGGCCTGCCGTGACGCGGCGGCCATGGTACGCCGTCTGGGGGGCGACGAGGCGGCAGGGGGCGATGCCGCGTGCGATCCGGAACAGGCAGCGCGGACGGCGGCGCTGCTGGTCCAGCCCGCGGATGCGGAAACGCGGGGGCTCGAGTGCAGGGTCGAGATCCCGACGGGTCTGACCGCCGGGATTCCGGGACAGATCCTGCGGGAAGTTCTGGTCAATCTGCTCTTGAACGCCCGCGAGGCCATGGGGAACAAAGGTACGGTCAGGATCAGCGGTCGGGCCGAGGGCGGGCGGATTCGCCTGGAGGTGGCCGATGACGGTCCTGGTGTGGAACCGGAACTGGCGGCGCGGCTGTTCGAGCCGGGGGTCTCCGGCGGGAGCCTTCCCCGGCGCGGGATCGGATTGGCCGGTTGCCGCCAGCTGTTGTCGCGCCATGACGGCAGCCTGGAGTTGGCCGACACCGAGAGCAGGGGCGCCGTTTTCGTGCTGGATCTGCCGGCTGTAGACCGGGCTCCGGCACGGCAGGCCGCTCCCCGCCGGCAGGCCCCTTCGAGCAGCGGCCGGGCGGAAGAAGGGCGGCTCGGCGTCCTGGTCGTGGATGACGAGTCGTCCGTGCGGGACATGCTCGCCGAGGTGCTGCCGGAACTGGGCTGCGCGGTCACGACGGTGGCCGACGGGGAAGCTGCCGTGTCCTCCTTCCGGCCGGGAGCCTTCCAGGTGGCCATGTTGGACCAGAACCTGCCGGGCATGTCCGGGGTGGAACTTGCGGAGCGCCTGCGCAGGGACGATTCTTCCCTGGTGGTGATGCTGATGACGGGCTGGGGCAAGGAGCGGAATACCGCCGAGGCCACGGAATCCGTCATCGATTTCAGAATGCGCAAGCCCATGGAGTTCAAGGAATTGCAGCGTTTGCTGGTCGAAGCGATCAGGCTGCATGCCGGGCGCAAGGCCGTCGATGGGAAAGAGAACTGAAGCGAGGTTTCCTGTCTTGATCATGCGTACTTTTCCCGGGTCTGCAGCGACAGGTTCGTCCCGAAACCATCGGGATGTCAGGGGTGTCTCCTGTGGCGGCGTCGCCCTGTCCCTGTGGCTCCTTGTGGCCTTGGTGTGGCTGACGGCCACGCCCGGGTTCAGCCGGGCCCCCGAGCGTACCTTCACGTTGGCGCCCCTTGATACCATGGTCCTGAACATCGAGGGCTTCGCGACGGGGATCACCTGGGTCGGTCCCGATACCCTGGTCGTGCTCGACGATGTTCCCGACACCATCGCCGCAGGCGGACGGCGAACGGTTCGTCTTGTCTTCCAGGACCGGACGGGCGCCATCCTCATGGAGAAGGATTTCACCGGCGTGCTCGACCGGGCCCTGGCCTATGACGAGGAATTCCTGTGGGGATGCGGAGACGGCGACCAGGGGAGTTCCCTCCTGTACAAGATCAGCCTCGACTCGTTGCTGGTGAAGGACGCCTACGACCTGCCCGGGCATAGGCCCACGGGCATGTGTTTCGACGGCAGATACCTGTGGATCACCGATCAGGACTCCGGTCGTCTCGACCGTTTCGACCCCAGGACCGAGGCTGTTTCCCGCTCGGTTTTCGGGCCGGCGTTTTCTCCCTGCGGGGTGGCTCACGACGGTCGGCATACGTGGTTGACCGATGTGGGCACGGGGCGTATGTACCGTCTGACGGGTGGTCGGGAGAACTGGACCGGAACCGTCACGGCGACGTCTTTTCTCCGGACCGCGGGCCCTGTTTTGCTGATACATGATGGTTTTTATCTTTATTATGTGCCCTATGGGGAACATTTCGCCGTTAGGGTGGTTTTTCCCTCGCCGTCACCTTGACAGAAGAGGGAGGCGGTCGTAATTTGGATTACGAAAACTGTTTTCATTACTGAAAATAGTCTACCTTCTCTGAATTGTGGAAAGGCACGGAACATGGTGACCATCAACACGAAAAGCCCGGTCAACGAGGATCTGGTCAAGGAAAAAGAGGCGGCTTTTGCGGATTTCATTCGCCGCAGAGGCCTGAAAACCACCCGCCAGCGCAATACGATCATTTCCACCTTCTTTCGCATGAGGGGGCACATCTCGGTGGAGGAATTGCTGGTGGAGGTCAAGAAGGCCAACCCCAGGATCGGATATGCCACCGTTTACCGAACACTTCATCTGCTGGTCGAGAGTGGTCTGGTCGAGGAGCGTCGCTTCGGTGACGGTCTGGCCCGTTACGAGGGTCATTCCGCCGTGGAGCACCACGATCACATGATTTGTCTGGAGTGCGGAGAGATCTCCGAGTTCTACAATCCCCGGCTGGAGGCTTTGCAGGAGCAGCTGGCCGAGGAGAACAACTTCGAAATCTATCGTCACCGGCTGGAATTGTATGGTGTCTGCAAGGACAAGGCGGCCTGCGAAGCCCGGAAGAAGCAGAAGGCAGCCAGGGCCCAGGGTGCCTGATTCCGTGAACTCCTGGCTGTGGATCGAGGTCGACCGCTCGGCCCTGGTCCACAACATGGAAATCCTGCGGCGGATCGTGGCTCCCGCTTCACGCACCATGGCCGTGGTCAAGGCGAATGCCTATGGCCACGGCCTTTTGCATGCCGCGGAGGCCTTCCTGGCCGGGGGCGCCGATATGCTGGGGGTCCATTCGGTGCCCGAGCTGCATCAACTGCGTACCGGCGGCATCAGCGCACCGGTGCTGGTCCTGGGCCCGGCGACGGCGCAGGAGGTTCTGGTCACCACGGGCCCGAATACCGCTTATACGGTCGGTTCCCTGGACATGCTGCGGGACCTGGCCCGTTTGACGGTTCCTGTCGCGGTGCATCTGAAGGTGGAGACCGGGGTCAACCGGCAGGGAATCACCGAGCGGGAACTCGATGAGGCCCTGGCGATTATAAGGGGCGGCGACAACCTGGACCTGGCGGGGCTGAGCAGCCACTTCGCCGACATCGAGGATACGACCGACCACTCCTTCGCCGACAAGCAGATGGAGCGGTTCGAAGCCTATCGGCGGCGGTTGTCGGAAGCCGGGTATCCCGATCTCGATCATCACATGTCTTGCAGCGCCGCCGCCCTGCTGTGGGATCGGACCCACCGCTCGGTGGCCCGTGTGGGCATCAGCGCCTACGGGATCTGGCCCTCGCGGGAGACGCTGGTCTCGGTGCGCCAGCGCGGCCGTCCCGAACTGGATCTGCAGCCGGCGCTGACCTGGAAGGTGCGCATCGCCCAGATCCGGGAAGTGCCGGCCGGCGAGACGGTGGGCTACGGGCGCACCTGGAAAGCCATGACCGACTCCCGCATCGCCGTGCTGCCGGTGGGGTATGCCGACGGCTGGCCGCGCGCCCTGTCCGGGCGTTGCCATGTGCTGATAGACGGCAAGAGGGCTCCGTTGGTGGGCCGGATCTGCATGAATCTGTGCATGGCCGATGTGACTCATATTTCCGGGGCCCGGGCAGGCGGGGACGCCGTGCTGCTCGGCCGTCAGGGCGACGAGACGATCACCGCGGAGATGCTGGCTGGTTATCTTGGCACCATCCCCTACGAGGTCCTGACGTGGCCGGGGGAGACCTGGCAGCGTGTCCTCGTACAACAGGAACAGGACAGCGATGTTTGATTCCCTGCGACAGATCTTCGACGATGCGGGCGGAAGCCCGGCTCGAGGCGAGGACGATCTGCGTCTGGCCACCTGTGTGCTGCTGCTGGAGGCCGCCAACGCCGACCGGGATTTCAGCGAGCAGGAGAAGGAACGTATCCTGGCGATCATCGCCCGGCGTTTCAAGCTGGACCGGGACGGTGCGAAGGATCTGCTCGCGGAGGCCGATCGCCTGCGGACAGAAAAGGACGACCTGTATTCCTTCGCTCGCCAGGTGAACGAGCATTTCGACCGTCCCCGCAAACTCGCCATCGTCGAACTGCTGTGGGAAGTGGTCTACAGCGACCAGGTGCTAGAGGCCCACGAGGACGCCCTCATGCACAAGCTGGGTCATCTGCTGGGGATCCGGCACGACGAGTTGATGGCGCTGAAGATAAAGGTCAAGAGGCGGACCTAGGGCCTCGTGCAAAATGTCCTCGCCCTACGGGCTGCGGATTATTTGCACGAGGCCCTAGGTCCGCCTCTTGACCTTCATCTTCAACGGCCTTCAAGGGTGAGCCCCGCGTTGCGAGGGAATAGTCAAGGGAGCGGGACCTGCGTACGCGAATAATCCGCAGCCGCGTAGCGGCGAGGACATTTCGCGAACGCAGGTCCCGCTCCCGCCGCTTAAGCGAATTTCAGCACGATGTCTTTGGCCTGGACCAGGGGATAATCCTTCAGCGTGCGCTTGAAGGCGATCAGGTTGTCGATAACCCCTGTAACCGTGCCCTCGCCCCTGGCCTCGTAGTCATGGGCCACGGCGTAAGCCTCCACCCCCTTGGCCCGGGGATCGACGACCACGTCGTGCTTGTAGCCGCGCAGCTTCAGTCCCGCGGGCAGCCGGTCCAGCAGGGCGACGATCTCCTGGTCGTACTTGCGGGCGTAGGCGTGGAAATCGAAGTCCATGGACGCCGAGCGGATCCTGCGGTGCGAGGTGATCTCCAGGCCGGTGGTGCCGGTGATCCTGCGGGCCAGTTTCTTCAGCAGGGCGCTCGTTTCCCCATCCACGATCACATGGACGTCGTCGGCGCGGATGCCTACGAATTCGGCCAGCTTTTCCACCTTTCCCTCGTGGTGGATTCCTTCCTCGTAGCTGTAGAAGACGGTGGCTTTCCTGCCTGCCCCCATGATCAGTCCCGCCAGGAAGGCGCGTACGACCTTGGGCTTGCCCCGGAAAACCACCTCGTAGAAGGACGATCCGGTTTGATTCTTTTTCTGGGCCATGTCAAAGACTCCTCTACCGGAAGAACACGAAAGTCACGATGATGAACACGGGGATCAGCACGGGCATCGACCATTTCAGCAGATACCCGAAGAAGCTGGGCATGTTGATGCCGGCTTCCTCGGCGATGGATTTGACCATGAAGTTGGGAGCGTTGCCGATGTAGGTCATGGCCCCCATGAACACGGCTCCCGAGGAAATGGCCGCCAGATCCTTGACGAACTCGGGGTTGTGCAGGGTGCCGCCGGCGCTCAGCAGGGCGTGGACCTGGGACTCGGGGATGCCCAGGGCGCCGAGGGCGGAGTTGAAGAAGGTCAGGTACGTGGGTGCGTTGTCCAGGAAGCTGGACAGGGAGCCGGTGGCCCAGAAGTATCGCACCGGTCCGTGCACGGCGTTGGTCAGGCCCGCCAGGGCGCCGACGGGTCCGGCCTTCAGGATGGCCAGCGCCGGGATGATGGTCATGAAGATGCCGGCGAACAGGTAGGCGACCTCCTGGATGGGGAACCAGGAGAACTCGTTCTTCTCGCGCAGGGTCTTGGCGGTGGTTCTCAGGGAAAGCAGGCCCATGAGGATGATGATGCCGTCCTTGAGCCAGTTCTGCAGCGGTACGGCCACCGGATGGGCGCCGCCGCTGTACACCGTGACCTCGCCCAGCTTGAGGGAACCGGACATGATCACGGCCCCCATCACGCCCAGCAGGAACAGGCCGTTGTGGAGACCCTCGATCTTGACGCCGCCGCCGCCGGTATGCTCAGGCTTGTTCTCCTCGCGGCGGTACATGATGGTGTCGATGATGAAGAAGATCGCCAGGATGAGGCCCGAGGTCAGCAGCATATGGGGCAGGATGCCGGTGGTCACCCAGAAGAAGGGCACCCCGTGCAGGAAGCCCAGGAACAGCGGCGGATCGCCCAGGGGCGTCAACGAGCCGCCGATGTTGGCCACCAGGAAGATGAAGAACACGATCATGTGGACCTTGTTGCGGCGCCACTGGTTGGCGCGTAGCAGGGGTCGGATCAGTACCATGGCCGCACCGGTGGTCCCGATGAGCGAGGCCATGAAGGTGCCGATGAGCAGCAGGGCCAGGTTGACCCGTGGGGTGCCGGCCAGGGAGCCGCCCACGTAGATCCCGCCGGAGATGGTGAACAATCCCCACAGCAGGATGATGAAGGGGAAGTAGTCCAGCAGGTAGATGTGCAGGATGCCGCCGAAGGCCACCGCCGGATTCCAGATCAGGAACGGGACGGCGAACAGCAGCGCCCAGAAGGCCGAGACCTTGGGGAAATGCCGGTGCCAGAAGTGGGGGGCCACCAGGGGGAACACGGCGATGGACAGCAGGATGCCCACGAAGGGGATCGCCGTCCACAGGGGCAGCATGCCGACGGGGTCGACATGGCCGCCGTGGCCTTCTTCACCGGTTGCGGCGGCGTGGCCCTCATGGGCCTCGGTTTCGTGCTCCGCCGTCGCCGCAGTCGTATGCTCTTGTGCCACTGCCGTGGCGTTCTGCGCCTGGTGTTCCTGGGCGGCTGCCGTCGTGGGCGAGACGCCGGCTGTAAACGCCAAGGCGCACACCAGGACCAGGGCAGACAAGGACCGCGCCATCGCAAGTCTCATCGAAGGGATAGGAACCATGGGATCGCCTCCGTGCTGCAGGATCGAAATTCACCCTCCCTGACCCGTTGAACCCTAGGCCAAGGCCTTCCCGATGTCAATTCATGGTCGGTGAGGGAGCCGCTTCAACTTACCAGGCTGCGGATGACCGGCCCGGCCCCGTCGATGACCAGTTGCACCGCGATGACCGTCAAGAGCAGTCCCATGAGCTTCTCGATGATCCGCAGGCCGGTATGCCCGAGCCGGGCGAGCATGACGTCTGCGCCCATGAGGATGCCGCCCGAGAGCAGCAGGATGAGGGCCACGACGCCCATGACCAGGAAGCCTCCCCAGGGAGCGGGCGCCTGGGGGGTGAGGATCATCACCGTGGTGATGGAGCCGGGCCCGGCCAGCAGGGGGATGCCCAGGGGGGTGACGGCGGGGTCGTCCTCTTCGGGGTCGTCTTCGTGCATGATCGCATCCTCGGCGTAGGCGCGGTTGATGCCCGTGCGCCACCTGCGGGGCCGGGACTGCAGCATGTCGAGGCCGATGCCGAAGAAGATCACTCCGCCGGCGATGCGGAAGGCGTCGATGGTGATGCCGAACATGGCCAGCAGCTGGTGCCCCAGGAATGTGAACAGGCTCAGGATGAAGAAGGCCGTGATCAGGGCCTTGATCAGGGTTCGACGTTTGCGCCCGGGATCCATGTCGGCGGTCAACCCGCTGAAGAAGGGGATGCCCCCCAGCGGATCGATGACCGCGAACAGGGACGACAGGGACAGCAGCATGAAGGCGGTGACGCTCATGAGCCCAACCTCTCTCCGGTCGAAGATGGCGACGGACGGCCCAATTATGATCACGGCCGTGGAAAATGCCAGCAAATCCCGTTGACGCGCGGTGGATCCTTTTCCATGATCGAACGCAGAGCCCCAACCGGAGAATCGCATGCTCCACGGTTTCATGAACAACCCCGCCCTGGTGGTCTCGGTGGCCCTGGCCGCGGGGGTCGTCGCCCAGACCCTCGCCCGGCACCTGCGCGTGCCGGGCATCGTGCTGTTGCTGACTGTGGGCGTGATACTGGGACCGGATCTACTGGGGGTGGTGGAACCGGCTGTGCTGGGGCCGGCCCTGGATGCCCTGATCGGGTTCGCCGTGGCGGTGATCCTCTTCGACGGCGGCTTGAATCTCAACCTCAAGCGCATGCGCGGTCAGAGCGGCGTCATCCAGCGCCTGCTGAGCGTGGGCGTGTTGATCACCGTGCTGGGCGCCGCCCTGGCCGCACGGGTCTTCCTGGGCTGGGCCTGGACGCCGGCCCTGCTGTTCGGGACCCTTGTCATCGTCACCGGACCCACGGTGGTCACGCCCCTGTTGCGGCGGATCAAGGTGCGGCACACCCTGGAGACGATCCTTGAGAGCGAGGGCGTGCTCATCGACGCCCTGGGCGCCGTGATCGCGGTGGTGGCCCTGGAAATCGTGCTG
>Ga0164318_10003172_pt1 | contig 15507 bp, 15 predicted proteins | sample GuaBasSedimGuay9_FD_113734 | JGI IMG/M metagenome (GOLD analysis project Ga0164318, IMG submission 113734) | Subseafloor sediment microbial communities from Guaymas Basin, Gulf of California, Mexico - Guay9, Core 4571-4, 0-3 cm | ecosystem: Environmental > Aquatic > Marine > Hydrothermal vents...
GAAAATATCGACTTAGGAAATAATTCCCGATTTATTTTTCTTGGCGACTGGATAAGTAGGTTTTCTTATGGAGAATTCGACGGTACTACCTTTGAATTAAAATCTTTTAATACGGAAGATTAAATATGCTGTTTTACCAACTGAATCAATTGATTAGCCTGAAGAACTCCTGCCTGTCTAAATAACTGATTTCCATTTCTATACAAAGCAATAGTAGGCACATTTCTGATTTGTAACTTTTGAGCGATAGCTTGATTCTTATCTACATCGATTTTCAAAATCTTAACATTATTTCCTAAAGTAGCTTTGACTTGCTTTAAAATAGGAGGCATCAGTTTACAAGGAGCGCACCATTCTGCAGAAAAATCTATTAAAACCGGCACGTCAGATTTTATTATTTCAAAAAAATTAGCCATTCTCTATCAGCTTTTGTTTATAAATGCAATACTATGACAAGCAACAATAGCAGCTGTTTCTGTTCTTAATCTGCTATCCGAAATCGAAACTAAATTTACAGCAGCATCTTTAGCTTGCTTTACTTCATTATCGCTAAAACCACCTTCCGGACCAATAAAAACCAAAATATCTTCTTTCGGTTTAACAAAATTATCTATTCTATTCTCTTTAGTAGCGTCACACCATGCCAAAAACATTTTACTATCTCTATTTTCTTTCAATAAATCGCTAAATTTCCTTAAACCGTTAAGTTTAGGATGATATGCTTTTAAGGATTGCTTGACAGCAGCCGTAATAACTTTATTTAAACGATCTGCCTTTATGGTATTTCTCTCCGAATGTTCGCATAGAATTGGTGTAATCTCATCTATCCCTATTTCTGTTGCCTTTTCTAAAAACCATTCAAAACGCGAAATATTTTTAGTGGGAGCAACCGCCATATGCAAACGATAATCTCGCTTGGCATATTTTTCTATCCGTTTTACAATCTTAAGATTACATCTTTTAGGATGATTATCAACAAGCTGAGCTTGTATCATCATGCCTTTTCCATCAGTCAACCATACTTCATCGCCAATATTTAGCCTCAATACACGAACAGCATGCTTTGATTCCTCTTCATTCAACTGATAAAAATCGTCTTTCTCAATATCGGGAGTATAAAATAAATGCATGGATATTACTTTTTTATTTTCCGAATAACTTTTTTAAGACTATCTATTAAAAACTTTTCCTCTTCTTTACGAATAGAATCTTGACGAATGCTATCCAATTTCATTTCCAAACGAATTTCTAAATCTTTTGCCTTTATTTTATTAAGAATAATTATCGACTTATCATAAATAGAAGAAATTACATCTTCATTTTTAGAGTAATACGCTAAATTATCAAGAAAATCTTTTTGATTTATTTTATATTTTTCAAAAAGCAAAGGGTAATAAACATAAGCAGTATCGTTTTTACCACGTTTACTGTAAGGAATCTGGTCAAGATAAGCTTCTATAAGTTGAACCTCGCTAAGTATTTCAGCCATTTCTGCTTCTGCAATAAGCACATCCGGAACATTAACAGTTTCTTGTTTTTTCTCGGAACAAGACGATAAAAGAAAAACAATCCCTAATAATCCAATAAAACGGCGAATATTCATTTTTGTAAAATTTTAAGGACAAAGGTAGGTTTTTATAAGAAACTGAAATAAAAAATACTAATTTCCCACATCCGACATATACTTAATACGCATCAAGCGAATTTCTTCTTCAGAGAACTCATCTTCGCCTAATTCTTCAAGTGCATCTTCCAAAGAATCTGATTCGGCTTCAGAAAAATATTCCAAAATATCCTCTTGATGATATTCATCTATAGTTTCGTTTATATAATACGTCAAATCCAGTTTGGTACCGGCAGACACTATATGTTCAATTTCGGTTATCAGATCTTCTACACTCAGATTTTTAGATCGTGCTATTACTTCTAAAGGTAATTTTTTGTCTATACTTTTAATTATAAACACTTTCATTCCCGATTTATTCACAACTGATTTAACGACCATATCTACCGGACGTATAATCTCATTTTCTTCCACATAGTTTTTTATAAGACGAACAAATGGTTCTCCATATTTAGCCGCCTTTCCAACGCCAACTCCCGAAATGCTTTTTAATTCTTCCAAGGTTGTTGGATACTGTATAGTCATATCTTCCAAAGATGGATCTTGAAAAATAACAAAGGGAGGCAAATTATTTTTTTTTGATATATCGCGACGCAAATCTTTTAACATATTAAATAACATAGCATCAAGCGCATCTGTTTTAACAGCACCTCTACCCGAGCTCCCATCATCAAGACCATCGTAATCATGATCTTTGGTAAGCATTATGGAGTATGGATTATCTAAAAATTTATAACCCGCCTCAGTAACCTTCAGCAAGCCGTAATTCTCAATATCTTTAGCTAACAGCCCACGTATAAGCACCTGACGGATAACAGCATGCCAATGTTTTGTATCATAATCCATACCTTGACCAAAAACATCTAATTTATCGTGTTTAGCATTTTTTATATCTGCATTTCTGTCTCCCACTAAAATATTCACAAGATATTCGCGCTTAAACAACTGCTTAACGGCCAATACGGACTCTATTACTAATTGTACATTTTCTTTCCCTTCAAATTGCTCTTTTGGGTTTAAACAATTATCGCAAGCACCACAGTTTTCTTTAGGATAACCCTCTCCAAAATAATGTAAAAGCTGACGATGTCTACAAACAGAAGATTCGGCATAGGAAATGGTTTCCTGTAATAACTGCTTTGCAATCTCCTGCTCGGCAACAGGCTTATTTTTCATAAACTTTTCCAGCTTCTCAATATCTTTATAGCTATAAAAAGTAATACAATTTCCCTCTCCATCATCACGTCCGGCACGTCCCGTTTCCTGATAATATCCTTCAATACTTTTGGGAATATCGTGATGAATTACAAAACGGATATCGGGTTTATCTATCCCCATTCCAAAAGCTATGGTAGCCACAATTACATCAACATCTTCCATCAGAAACATATCCTGATTTCTTTTCCGTGTAGATGCATCAAGACCGGCATGATACGGAAGAGCTTTTATGCCATTTACCTGTAGGGTTTCAGCAACTTCTTCTACTTTTTTACGACTAAGGCAGTAAACTATTCCGGATTTACCCGGCTGTGTTTTAATATATTTTATAATATCTTTATTAACGTCCTTTGTTTTAGGCCTTACTTCATAATATAAATTAGGGCGATCAAAAGAAGATTTATAAACTTCGGCATCTTCAATACCCAAATTCTTTAATATATCTTCCTGAACTTTTAATGTTGCAGTTGCAGTAAGCGCAATTATCGGAACATCATGTCCAATCGTATCAATTATAGGGCGTAAACGCCGATATTCAGGACGAAAATCGTGACCCCATTCCGAAATACAATGAGCTTCATCTATTGCATAAAAAGAAATGTCAATCTTTTTAAGAAATTCCGCATTTTCTTCTTTAGTTAAAGACTCCGGAGCAACATATAACAATTTAGTTTTTCCACTTAGCAAATCAGATCTAACCTTATTCATTTCCGTCTTAGATAAAGACGAGTTCATAACATGTGCAATACCCTCATCAGCACCAAAATTCCGGATAGCATCAACTTGGTTTTTCATTAATGCAATTAAAGGAGAAACAATTATAGCTGTTCCGGGATTGCTCAGGGCAGGCAATTGATAACACATTGATTTACCGCCACCCGTAGGCATTATAACGAATACATTTTTCCCTTCTATCAGACTTTCAATTATCTCTTCTTGATTCCCTTTAAAACTATCAAAACCAAAAATTTTTTTCAATAGTTCCGAAAGTGTATCCTTATCTTTTTTTAACGACATTTATTTTCTTTTTACTATAAAAAACCTTTTCCCCCATAATAAATGGATGTGCTTTTTAGTGGTCATTTATATCTTTTCAATAATTTGTTTGATAACAAATATAATAAAATAATTATCCAATTACAAGAAAGAAACATAAGGATGACGCAGCCCTAATTCCCTCAAAATGCGCGCGAAGGTACGAATTATTTTTTAAATTATCACTATTAATTTGCATCAAAAATTAAAGCTTGGAAATTCTAATTGTTTTTTCTTGAATTAGTGTTTTATCATTTTTTTTAAGCAGAAAAATGCCTGCTTCTAAAAAGAAATTATCTTTGTGTTACAAAACTTATATTTTGGATAAAAGTATCGACATAAAACAAATTGCAATTCGTACTATCTTAGAGGAGTCCTCTGCTATTAAGCAGCTTTCTTCCTTAATCGACCATCAGTTTGAACAAGCGGTAAATTGTATTGCTAAATCGAGCGGTAGGCTAATTATTACCGGTATTGGGAAAAGCGCCAATATTGCTAACAAAATAGTTTCTACATTAAATTCTACCGGAACCGCAGCCGTTTTTATGCATGCTGCGGATGCTATCCATGGCGATTTAGGGATTATTCGCAAAAACGACATAGTGCTTTGTATATCTAAAAGCGGCGAATCGCCGGAAATAAAAGTGCTAATTCCTCTTATAAAAGGATTTGGAAATACGCTTATTGCTATTTCGGGAAATACAGATTCGTTTTTAGCTAAACAAGCCGATTATGTTTTAAATGCCAGTGTTGAAAAAGAAGCCTGTCCAAATAATCTTGCTCCAACTTCCAGCACAACAGCACAATTGGTTTTAGGCGATGCTCTTGCTGTTTCTTTATTGGAGTTAAAAGGATTTACTACTGCTGATTTTGCAAAAATACATCCGGGAGGAGCTCTTGGAAAACAACTATATCTTCAGGCAAAAGATATAATTTTACAAAACGAAAAACCCGAAGTAGATATAAATGCTTCTATTCAAGAAGTTATTATTGAAATGACATCAAAAAGATTGGGAGCCACAGCAGTATTGAATACAGGAAAATTAGTCGGTATAATTACCGATGGCGATTTACGAAGAATGTTAAAAAACAATAGGCAAATTGATAGGCTTAATGCCGAACAAATTATGAGTAAAGACCCTAAACAAATTAATCCTGACACCTTATTAGTAGATGCTTTAAATTTAATGAGAAGCAATAATATTACTCAACTACCTGTATCAAAGGCAGGCAAATATTTGGGGATTTTACATTTACATGATATTCTAAAAGAAGGAATTTTATAAGCCAAAGCGAACATGCTATTAAGAACTGAAAATATCGTAAAAAAATACGGAAAAAGAACCGTTGTAAAAAACGTAAGTATAGATGTAAAACAAGGAGAGATAGTCGGTTTACTTGGCCCTAACGGTGCAGGTAAAACCACCTCTTTTTATATGATTGTAGGCTTGATTAAGCCAAATAACGGACGTGTTTTTTTAGATAATCAAGAGATTACCAAAGAGCCTATGTATAAAAGAGCTCAGTTAGGCATTGGTTATTTAGCGCAAGAAGCATCGGTATTCCGTAGTATGTCTGTAGAAGATAATATTAGTTCTGTTCTTGAATTTACTGAACTTAACAAAACAGAGCGTACGGAAAAGCTAAACTCTTTACTTGACGAATTTGGATTACAGCATATCCGAAAAAGTAAAGGAATTCAACTTTCCGGAGGAGAAAGACGACGTACAGAAATTGCCAGAGCCTTGGCTACCGATCCTAAGTTTATCCTTCTCGACGAACCTTTTGCGGGAGTTGATCCTATTGCTGTAGAAGATATCCAAACTATTGTTTCCAAGTTAAAAGAAAAAAATATTGGAATTCTAATTACCGACCATAACGTCCATGAAACCTTAAAAATTACCGATCGTGCCTATTTACTCTTCGAAGGCTCTGTTCTTAAAGCAGGAACGGCAGAAGAACTTGCATCTGATCCACATGTACGTAAAGTTTATTTAGGAGAAAGTTTTGAACTCCGAAAATAAGCTGTATTGATATACTATTCTGTGCTTTATCACAAAAAAATATCAATCTCTTTTATACGACCAAATCATCAATAAAACAGCACTTAACAATAAAGCAATAGCTATTCCAAAAGAGACAGTATAACCAAATAACTCAAAAAATAGTATTCCAATTAAAGGTGCAAACAAAGCCCTAACGCCCGTTAAAGAAAGATGAACAGCTTGTAATTCTCCGGCTTCGGAATCCTTCCCAAAATAAGCAGAACCAATAAACCAAAGCAAAGACATAGTTGCAGCAAAAACACTTTGAAATAAAATATAAAACAGCAACATATAATAAATCTTGATATTTAATATTTCTATATGAGCCGGAAAATATTCCGTCAGAGCCAAAAAGAAAATAAACATCATCATAGAACCAAAAGTTATAGCGGCGAACTTACGCGGATCGATACGCCCCAACAACCTTCCAAAAAAAGGCAATAATAAAATAGCTATAATATTATAAGAGTTTTTGTAAAAAGCTATACTGGAATAATTCAAGCCCAAGGCTTTATCAAAATAAATAGTAATTACAGCTACTGTCGACATAAATGCAAAACCATAAAGCATAAAACCCATTTCAAAATGCAGATACGGCTTATTAGAAATCATTAAAGTCCACATATTTCGCCAAGAACTTCTGACCGATTGCAAAAAAGTTTTCTTGATTTCAACCTGCTCTATAGCTTGATAAGGAATCTTTGTTAAAAGATGTATCGACCCTATACCAAGAACTGCTATTATTGGAAAAACATAGGTATAAGCATAAGGATTCCAATCCAAAAGCATTCCATAAGCAAAGGTTACTATCAGCATTACAATTTTATTGATTGAGGTTGCAAAACTATACAGCTTACTAAAATTTTGATGGCGATAAGATTTTTTCAAAAACAGATTAATATTTGGCAATACTACGGGCGCAGCCAAATAATACATAAAGAATATGGCTAAAAAAAACAGATGATAAATTCCGTTTGCTTGCACAGCCACATCACTTTTAGGAAAGAATAAAAGAAAAAACAAGGGCAAACGGCTAACTAAAGCAGTAATAATAAGTAATTTCTTCTTGTTTTTTATACGTCTTAGAAATTCGTTAATAAAAATTAAGCCTGTAAAAACAACTACACTAAATTGAAAAAGAACACCTAACTCAAAATTACTTCCATCTAAACTTTTAATAAAAACAAATTCGTTCAAGGCTAAAACACCTAAAACAAAACCCTCCAAAATACTATAAAACAAATGAATACGGAAAGTATTCTTTTCGATTAAATTCAGATGATCTGTTTTATAAAACAACATGTTTCTCATTTATGCGCGCAAAGGTAATTTGTTTTTTGATGAAAAAACTAAATACATCCTCAATTAGAACTCAATTAAAAATCTATAATAAATCACGTTTGCATTCTACAAAATTGGCTTAACTTTGCTATATCTTTAAATATCTAAATTTCTATTATGCCCACTACTAAAAATTTTGCTCTGATTGGTGCTGCGGGATACATTGCTCCTCGTCATATGGCAGCTATTCAAGAAACCGGAAATAAGTTAGTTGCTGCTCTCGATAAATTTGACTGTGTTGGGATTATGGATCGTTTTTTTCCAGATGCCAATTTCTTTACCGAACCCGAACGTTTCGACAGACATTTAGATAAACTCAGAAGACTAAATCAAGGTCGCGATGTTGATTATGTCAGTATCTGCTCCCCAAATTATCTCCACGATTCTCATATCCGACTTGCACTTCGTAACCAAGCTCATGCAATTTGCGAAAAACCAATTGTATTAAATCCCTGGAATTTTGACGGATTAGAAGCTATCGAAAAAGAAACAAATAAAAATATCTATACTATCTTTCAACTACGCTTACATCCTTCGGTAATTGAGCTGAAGAAAAAAATCGAAAACGGACCAAAAGATAAGATTTACGATATTGATTTAAGCTATATTACCTCTCGTGGAAAATGGTATGATGTAAGTTGGAAAGGTGATATTTCTAAGTCAGGAGGAGTAACAACAAATATTGGCGTTCATTTCTTTGATATGCTTGCCTTTGTTTTTGGAAAGGTAAAGCACACAGAAGTCCATGTTTTACAACACAATAAAGCCGCCGGACTTTTAGAACTTGAACGGGCTCGAGTTCGTTGGTTTTTAAGTATTGACAGCAATGATATCCCTCTGGAAAGAAGAGCTCAAGGGCAAAGTACTTTTCGTTCTATTTTAATGGAAGGAGAAAATTTTGAATTTAGTGGTGGTTTTACCGACCTACACACTGTCAGTTACAGAGAAATTTTAGACGGTAGAGGTTTCCGTATTCAAGAAGGTCGACAAAGTATTGAAACAGTTTATAATATCCGCAATAGCGAACCTATTGGATTAAAAGGAGATTACCACCCTATTCTTAAACATCTTCATTTATAAAACTATTTTGACCTTTCAAGCAACATATAATTGGTACGCCTTATATACTAAGTCGCGAGCAGAAAAAGCTGTTTTCGACAGGCTTATAGAACAAAATATCGAGGTTTATCTTCCACTTCAAAGAAAATTACGTCGTTGGAGCGATAGGAAAAAATGGGTGGAAGTACCCTATATTAATTCCTATGTTTTTGTTAATGTAAGTGAAAAAGAGTATTATAATGTTCTGAATACACAAGGAGCTGTTCGCTATATTACCTTTGAAGGAAAAGCCGCTCCTATCCCCGATTGGCAAATTGAGGCAATGAAAAAAATTATCGATTCCGATCAGATGTTTCATTTCAGTAGTCAACGTTTCCGTAAAGGAGAAAAAATTTTAATCGAAGAAGGAGCATTAGCAGGCTATTCCGGCGAAGTTATCCACGATAGTGACGGAAAGAAAAAAATCTTAATTCGTATCGAACAAATTGGTTATTCTTTGGTTGTTGAAATGGATATTTTGGAAATAAAAAAGGTGAAATCTTAAACTAAAAATCCCCTACTTTTGTAGAAAAAAGTATGGAACTTCAAATTGGCTTAAAAGCCGAATTCGAAATTATTGTTAGTCCTAAAGATACCGCTGCCCAATACGGTTCAGGAAGCCTAAACGTTTTTGCCACACCGGCAATGATAGCACTGATGGAAAAAACAGCAATGCTTTGTATTTCCAAGCAGCTCAAAGAAGGTCAAAATAGTGTTGGTACGGAAATTAATGTAAAGCACATCAAAGCAACTCCCATTGGCGAAGCCGTTCTTTGTATTGCAAAACTTATTGAAATTGACCGCGCTAAATTAACTTTCAGCGTCGAAGCTTTTGATAATGAAGGGATTATTGGACTTGGAACCCATAAACGCTTTTTAATTGACGAAGAACAATTTATGGCTAAAGTTAGTCGCTAAAAACTAAAAAATACGAATGATCAATTATAAAAAATTCACACTCTCAAACGGATTAACATTATTAGTCCATAAAGATGAGTCGACACCCATAGTAGCCGTTAATATTTTGTATAAAGTTGGATCGAGAAATGAATCTCCCGATAAAACAGGATTTGCTCATTTGTTTGAGCATTTAATGTTTGGCGGATCTGTTAATATTCCTGATTATGATAAGCCTCTCGAAAAAGCCGGAGGCGAAAATAACGCCTTTACAAATAGCGATATCACAAACTATTATATTACGCTTCCAAAAGAAAATTTAGAAACGGCTTTTTGGTTAGAATCCGATCGTATGTTGAACCTTGCTTTTTCAGAAAAGAGCTTAGAAGTACAGCGACAGGTGGTTATTGAAGAGTTTAAACAATCATATTTAAATCAGCCTTATGGCGATGTTTGGATGCTTTTAAAACCCTTAGCTTACAAACGGCATTCTTATCAATGGAATACCATTGGAAAAGAAATTAAACATATTGAAGATGCTAAAATGGAAGATGTAAAAGCTTTTTACAAAAAACATTATAATCCAAACAATGCTATTTTAGTTGTGGCAGGAAATGTTGAAGCCAATGAAATTTTAGCACTTACCAAAAAGTGGTTTGGAGATATTCCTTCAGGAGATTCTTTAAACAACGAATTGGTTCAAGAGCCCGAACAAAAAGAGGCGCGTTTTCAAGAAGTTTATCGCGATGTTCCTATTGATGCACTCTATAAAGTATTCCATATGGATAAACGCGGCAGCAAAGATTATTATTCGGCTGATTTACTTTCCGATGTTTTATCTAATGGAAATTCTTCACGACTTTACCGTAAGCTTGTCAAAGAAGAGGGGATTTTCTCTGAATTGGATGCCTATATTACAGGTGATTTCGATCCTGGTCTTTTTGTTTTTAATGGTAAACCTGCCGAAGGTATTTCCTTAGAAGAAGCAGACAAAAGACTAACAAAAGAAATAGAGCTGATAAAGAGCGAAACTGTTTCAGACTTTGAATTACAGAAAGTAAAAAACAAATTGGAAGCAAGTCGTACTTTTAGCGAAACCAGTATATTAAATAATGCTATTAATTTGGCTATCGCCGAAAGTTTAGGTGATGCTGATACTGTAAATTTAGAAGAGGAAATCTACAATAAAATTAGTGTAGATGAAATTCAGCAAATAGCACAAAAAATATTTCAAACAAAAAATTCTTCTACTTTGTATTACTGCTCAAATCAAAAAAAATGATGCAACTAAATAGAATCGACTCCCCACAAATTCAAATAGTTAAAGAAATAACTTTGCCCACTATCGATAAATCAAATCTATCAAATGGCATTCCTGTTTTTTCCATCAATGCCGGAACACAGGAAGTTGTGAAAATACAATTAGTCTTTAAAGCCGGCACTTGGTTTCAGTCACAAGCTCTTGAAGCCTTTTTTACGGGACAAATGCTCAACGAAGGAAGCGAGAATTATACCGCAGTTGAAATTGCTGAAAAACTTGATAATTACGGTGCTTTTGTAAACAAAAAAATAAATAGGGATAATGCCTGTATAGATATTTTCACTCTCAACAAACACTTAAAGTCTGTTTTAACTTTAGTTGCGGATATGATAAAAAATCCACTATTTAGCAAAACGGAATTAAACCGTTTATGTGATCAGGAAAAACAAGAGTTTATTGTTCGCAACCAAAAGGTAACACATATTGCTCAAAAACAATTTACAGCTTTACTTTTTGGGAATAAGCATCCTTATGGAGCTTCAGCAAAGGTTGAAGATTACAATAAAATTACACCTTCGCTATTAAAAAACTTCCATCAAAATCACTACGGTAGCGGAAATTGCAAGATTTTTATCTCCGGAAAAATAAATGATTTAACAATAAATCTTGTTAATCAGTTTTTCGGTCAAGAACAATGGGGTGTAGATAAAACCATTCCTATACCTACTTTCACCGCTTCTTCAAGCTCAAACTTACACCACTTTACTCCCAAAGAAAATGTACTTCAATCGGCTATCAGAATGGGCAAAAGAACTATCGGAAGAAAGCATGCTGACTATTTTTCTCTAAGTGTAGTGTCAACATTATTTGGCGGCTATTTTGGTTCACGACTAATGAGCAATATCAGAGAAGACAAAGGCTATACCTACGGCATTTATGCAGGAGTAAGTCCAAAATTACACGACAGCTCGTTTACAATTAGTAGTGAAGTTGGTGCCGATGTAGCACAAAAAGCCTTAGATGAAATTCGTTTTGAGTTGAAACGATTAAGAACAGAAAAAGTCAAAGACGAAGAGCTAAGCTTAGTGAAAAATTATATGTCGGGGACTTTTCTACGCACATTAAACGGGCCTTTTGCTTTGGGCGAAGTCATAAAATCTCTTTACGAATATAATCTGCCCGAAGATTTTTACCAACACTATTTAAATCAAATTCATAAAGTTAGTACTGATGATGTAAATACTATTGCTAATAAATATTTACACGAAGACGAAATGATAGAATTGGTTGTGGGGAGAAAGTAATTACATAAAGTAGAATTCTTTGATTTTGATTGCTTTATAGTAAGGGAATTCCTACTTTTGTCCTCCGCTTTTTTGAGTACTTTAAACGGTTGAAAAAGAATTTTAGAAACACAAAAAACATCCATTATGATACGAGATAAAGAAATATTTGACCTGATTAACAAAGAAAAAGATCGCCAAATGCACGGCATTGAGCTTATCGCTTCAGAGAATTTTGTAAGTGATGAAGTAATGCAAGCTATGGGTTCTGTTTTAACCAACAAATACGCAGAAGGCTATCCCGGAAAACGTTATTACGGAGGTTGCGAAGTAGTTGACCAAACCGAACAAATTGCTATTGATCGCGCCAAAGAATTATTTGCTTGCTACTATGCAAATGTTCAGCCACACTCTGGTGCTCAAGCAAATATGGCCGTAATGTTGGCCTGTTTAAATGCTGGTGATACGTTTATGGGTCTTGACCTTTCGCACGGCGGTCACCTTTCGCACGGTAGTGCTGTAAACTCTTCTGGAATTTTATACAATGCTATTTCTTATGAAGTAACTGAAGAAACGGGTGAAGTGGATTATGATATGATGGAAGCCAAAGCTTTAGCAGAAAAACCAAAATTAATTATTGCAGGTGCTTCTGCTTATTCACGCGATTGGGATTACGAACGTATGCGCGAGATTGCAGATAAAATTGACGCTATCCTTTTTGCTGATATTTCTCATCCTTCCGGATTAATTGCTAAAGGCCTTTTGAACGATCCAATTCCACATTGTCATATTGTTACAACAACTACTCATAAAACTCTACGCGGTCCACGTGGTGGTTTAATTCTAATGGGCGAAGATTTTGAAAATCCTTGGGGAAAGAAAACACCCAAAGGAGTAACCAAAATGATGTCTGCTTTATTGAATTCTGCTGTTTTTCCCGGCATTCAGGGCGGTCCTTTAGAGCATATTATTGCAGCTAAAGCAGTTGCTTTTGGCGAAGCTTTAACAGATAATTATATGGAATACATCCTTCAGGTACAAAGAAATGCTAAAGCGATGGCCGATGCTTTTATGGCCAAAGGATATCACGTAATTTCTGATGGTACCGATAATCATTTAATGTTAATCGACCTACGTTCAAAATTCCCCGAAATTACAGGAAAAGTAGTAGAAAACACTTTGGTAAAAGCCGATATTACCGTAAATAAAAATATGGTTCCTTTCGATAGTCGTTCTCCATTCCAAACTTCCGGTTTGCGTGTGGGAACTCCCGCTATTACTACTCGCGGATTGAAAGAAGAGCAAATGCCAATCATTGTTGATTTAATTGATGAAGTAATTTCTAATGTTGAAAACGAAGATGTTCTTGTAAGCGTGAAAAAACGTGTTAATGAATTGATGAAAGATTTTCCATTGTTTAAGTGGTAAAAAAAGTAGTTTCAGGGCTTCACTCAAAGCGAAATCCTGACTTATTTTTAAAAAGAGGTTTTGAATAAATTCAAAACCTCTTTTTTTTATTCCCAGTAAGAATACTAATTTAGCTTTTTAATATAATTGATCTTATTAAAGTTGGACTAAAGTCCTTTATTCACTGATATCAGTTACCGTTGGCTTAAGTCAACGGTAATTCAAACAAAAATTAACCGGGCTTTAGCCCCAAAATAAAACCATGAAAAACCTATTCAACCTTTTTTTGCTTCTTATCTTTCTTCAAAATACAGCAAAAGCACAAGATGAAAATATAACCTTAGTTAAGAGCATCTACGACAATGCCATCACTTCTGATAGAGCATATAATCAGCTTGGCCTTTTATGCGAGAAAGCTCCTGGCCGATTGATTGGTACGCCCAACTCATTTGTAGCTGTCGATTTAATGAAAAAATATCTGGAAGATTTAGGTGCCGACACCGTTTTCTTACAGCCCTTCTCCTCTCCTGCTTGGATTTGTCATTCATCATCAGCCACTATGATTTTGGATGGAAAAGAAATTCCGCTTAACGTGGTTGCTTTAGGACCATCGGCTTCATCACCAGAAAGTGGAGTACGCGCAGAAATTATTGAAGTAATGAGTTTGGATGAAGTTCGAAAACTCGGTCAGGAAAATATTAATGGCAAAATTGTCTTTTTTAATCGTCCAGCAGATCCAACTTTATACAATACCTTTAGAGCTTATGGAGGTGCCGTTGATCAAAGAGGCTCGGGACCAGCTTTAGCATTAGAAATGGGAGCTGTTGCTTCTATCACGCGTTCTGTTACCAATCACCTAACTGATTTTCCGCATACGGGAACTACCCATTTTAAAGGTAAAAAATTACCAGCAATCGCTATTTCAACCAATGATGCTGAAAAACTGAGCAAAGCGTTAAAAAGTAATCCCCATTTAAAAGTAAATATTAAGGTGGATGCCGAAGATATTATTACAAACACTTACAATCTTATTGCCGATTTAAAAGGAAGCGAAAAACCTGATGAATATATTGTGGTTGGCGGTCATCTTGATGCTTGGCATAATACACCAGGTGCTCACGATGATGGCGTTGGATGTTTACAATCCACCGAAGTATTGCGTTTGTTTAAAGAGCTAGGATTAAAAAATAAAAGAAGTATTCGTGTTATTCTGTTTATGGATGAAGAATTATATCAAGCTGGAGGTAGAGCTTATGCTGATTTTACAAGAGAAAATAAGATCAAAAATTATTTTGCTTTAGAATCCGATGCCGGTGGATTTACTCCACGATTTTTTACGATTGGCGCATCAAAAGAAATTTTAGCAAAAATTCAAAAATATCAATATCTACTTCAGCCTTATGGCATTGAGAAAATCGTTGCCGGTGGTAGCGGCGTGGACATTGGTCCTTTAAAGGCATTTGGTGTTCCGCTCTCTGGTTATCGTTCCGATTGGCAGCGCTATTTCGATATGCATCATTGTGCTAACGATACTTTTGAACATGTCAATCAAAGAGAAATGCAATTGGGAAGTGCTGCTATGACGAGTTTGATTTATTTAATTGATCAATTTGATTTGGCGGATTAAGTCAAATTTACTTCCTGTTTTTTTCACCACAAAGATTCTGTGTTAAAAAACAATAGAAATCTTAATTTTTATTTTCTTAATTTTGCAATTACAAGACAGCTTTAAGCTAGTTTCTAAAGAGCATTTACTAAATTTAAGTTAGATGCTCTTTTTTCTTGTTCGTAATTTTGCTTAAATGTAGTCCTGTTTTTGTAAATCACATAAATTAATTCTAGTAATTTTCGTTGTACAGCAATCAATCCTTTCATCTTTATTCCACTTTTAGAGACTAATCTTATATATAACTGCTTATGACTTGCATTATATTTTACCGATGACAATGAAGGCAAATGCATAGCTTTTCTTAAATAACGATTTCCTTTTTTTGAAATTTTTGGTTTTCCTTTTACAGATGTGCCAGATTGTTTCTCTTTTATATCCAATCCTGCATAACTTGTTAATTGTCTTTTGTTTCTAATTAATTCAAATCCGTTTGTTTCAGATAATACTATAACAGCTGTCAACATTCCTATACCTGGGATTGTGCATAAATTATCAATCTCTTTCTTTAATTCACCTTCGGTATTGACCATTTTCTCTATATCATCTTTTATTTCTTTCTCTTGTGAATTTAAGAACTTAATTCTGGCTTTCATTCGTTTTAAACTTCTTTTATTCGGCTCTGCTTCTGC
>Ga0164318_10003173_pt1 | contig 15506 bp, 18 predicted proteins | sample GuaBasSedimGuay9_FD_113734 | JGI IMG/M metagenome (GOLD analysis project Ga0164318, IMG submission 113734) | Subseafloor sediment microbial communities from Guaymas Basin, Gulf of California, Mexico - Guay9, Core 4571-4, 0-3 cm | ecosystem: Environmental > Aquatic > Marine > Hydrothermal vents...
TATTTCAGGACTTTCATTTGCCCTCTCTATACCATCAATCAATCTAAGACTGACATTATCAAATACTATACGGATATCTTGCTGATCACTTCCCTTTTCCGGCAATACAATACTGAACGGGTAAGCCTCAAATGTAACAGGTGTGCTATCATCCAATTCAAATTGTATATCCTCCGGTTCGTTTATCAGGTAATAGCTAAAAGAGCCACCACTTCCCGATGGAGTACCAGGCAATAAACTATCAGATGGATACAGATTATCCTGCGGGTAATTAGTAGATGGAGAAGCCGATGGGTTAAAGTTAGGATGTGATACTTCTATGGTCTCGTAATACCGTCTAGTGTCCTCGTAATTGCTATATATTTCTTTTAATTCAGCACTTAACATATACATACCTTTTATTTTAATTATTAATAAAATTATATCTTAAAATAGGTTTGTGGTAAAATACCGCTAAAGGTGTAAAATATGATTAGATTTGAAGACTATATAGATAAGTGTTTTACTATGAACTCGTCAGAAGAAGCAAAATCTTTTGTCAGAACCTCTTTCGACTATGGAGTAAGACAACGGAGAACCCAAGTTGGCTTTGATCAGTCCCAAGTAAGATTGGTTTTGACATTGGCAGAGTTAAACAGTTTTCAGACATTTTGGGGACTATTAAAAGATGGTAGTGATCCATTTGAAACAGACCAGGTTATTCACCAAGACCATACTATAGGCAAGCGTGTCAGATTCATATTACCGTATGAGGTAAATGAATTAGGTAATAGTATGTTTGAAGTAAATACAGCAGTTGAATTATTAGGAGCAGGGGTTATGGCAGGTAATGAATCTCAATTAGAGAAGATAACAGAAGGCGGTAAAACAGGTTGGCGAGTACTAGGTAGGATTCCAAACTACTTTGGAGATATAGGAAGCGGTGCAATAGACTTTAGCCATAGTTCCGCATCAAGTTCTACCATGGGAGCCACAGGTAACTATTCATTCACCAGTGGGTATAACACCATGGCATCAGCTACATATTCAACAGCTCAGGGGTTCTATACTCAAGCAACAGGATTATATAGTCATGCAACCGGTGAAGGTTCACATGCATCAGGTGATAGCTCAACCGCTCAAGGTAAGGCTACTATAGCAGCCTATACGGGACAACATGTAACAGGCGCATATAACTTTAATCAAGCAGATACTATATTTGAGGTAGGTATAGGAACAGATGGACTAAACCGAGCAAATGGTCTCGAAGTGTACAAAGATGGTCGGGTAAGAGCACCGTGGCAATCTATAGCGGACCATACAGATAACAGAGTATTAGCTACTAAAGAATATGTGGATAGTGCAAGTTTCGGAACAGTAACAGCCAAGCAAGCTCTCATAGACGTAGTAGGATGCTCAGACCTAACAGGTACATACAATGACATCCTTTTACCGTTTCAGACAGTACAGGCAGCCGTAGAAGCTCTATCAATAGGTGATATAGCGGAACTATTCATTAAAGGTAATGCACCGATAGATTTTGACCATTCTTTCTTTAACATATCTATTAACTTTTACCCTTACGGAGTAACAGGCGGAACAGGATTTGAAGATCCAAACTATGCTACAAATACATCTACTTTAGAAATAAATGACAATATAGACTTTGCTATTCAATATAGCAGTAACTTCAGATTCTATATTAATATGAATATCAATTATGGATCGGTCTTACCGTCATATGCTGCGTTTAGATGTGGCGATACAAGTTCTTTACAATTTTATAATCATAGACCATTTGACTTTACGAATTCAATGCTACATGATGGAGACAACCCAGGAGGACAAGCGGAGATAGTAGTGACAAGTGTATCAGGTGTTGCTAGATTGGCAACCTTCTTTGGTTCAGGTTCTACCTTTACTTTGGCAGGGGTAAATATCAATGACATTAACAGCAGACTAAACCTATTTCAGATTAACGCATCTGTTACTATTAGCACCAAGTTATCATCATATACATTTACAGATACAACAGGAGATCCTGCTCAAGACTTTATAGACCGAATAACAGGACTACTTAGATATGCGGATGGAGCACCTGTTAATATCCTATTACCTATGGACGTATCAGGAACTACAGGAGGAGCAAGTGTATCAATAGATCATACAGCTACCACAGACCAAACAGACTTTGTTATAGGTGGTGTTCATGCATCGCTAAACGTATATACAAATGGAGTATTGGCTCGAGCAATAGAGTACACAATAGCAAATGACGGTACAGATACTACGGTTACATTTACAGCACCTCGTAACCTAAACGACTGGGTAAGAATAACTCTTTAAAATAAAAGGATATAGTAATGATCAATAACAATACAAAGTATGACGTAACATGGACTCACCCAAGTTTTGACGGGCATGAGCACCAATTGCAACTATGTAATAAATTATATAACGGTATAGATACTACACAGGAATTATTAAATAAGCTTAATAATGAATATGAAGATCTATTTGATATTAGAAAGACAGAGTCAACCCTAGATAATTTTATTAAAAGAATTGTCAAATCAATCACCGGTAAAATAACTGAGAAGCCATTGGAATATGAGGGTATATCACCTGCAGAGATGGACCATGTTTATAACTCTATGAGCCTTGACAAACTAGCCAAGGACCTCGTAGAAACAGCGATACTAAATGGTATAGGTTATGTAATATTAGATGCCCCTGTAGCAGGTGGTGAGCCATATATGGATCTTATAGACCGCAGACAGCTTACCAATTGGAAATTATCCGATACGGGATTGTTTACTATGGCAGTTATCAAAGAGACTTACCAAGTAGAGGTAGGCCAATTTGGTTTTGAAGTTAAAGAACAATACCGGGTTATTGACGAGACAGGCAATGTACAAATATGGCGTAATAGTGATGTAGGAAAATCTACTTGGGAAATGGTAGAGGAAATTGTAACAGACTATAACTTTTGCCCGGTATTTTCCCTTATTATAGAACAGACACCACCACTATATGACGTAGCCAAGATTAACGCCAAGCATTTTAATTTTACAAGCCTTAGAGATAGATTTGTAAAAGCTAGCCTGGACCCTATATTATTTGCCAAGGGTATCGGTTTTGAACATGACTCAGCAGATAATACGACTACTATGGAGAACCCGCAAATAGTCTTAGGCGTAGATCAGCTTATGAGTACGGACAATGTAGAGGGTGATATTAAATGGGTAGAGGTAGACGGTACCAATTATGAAGTAGCATCGGCTCATCTGAAAGACATGGAAGATTCCATATCGTCAATTGCCCTTAAGTTACAATCCAACGCATCATATGCTACTACAGCAACAGAGGCAGCTATGCAGAATTCAGAAAGTGACTCTAGACTAGCCAGTATAGCCATTGACCTAGAGGAGACACTGAACAAGGTTTTAGAGGGTTGGTATAGCATCAACCGTATCAATTCAGGTAAAGGCTCTGTAGTAGTAACCTATACAACCGATAGAGAGTTTATTGAAGAACAAACTACAACAGAGGAGTAGTATATGACATTTGTTAAAACCGATGTTATGAACCCTTACAAACGAGCTATCGTTAGTGAGGAAACATACCCTACTTTAATATCATTTTTACAGGAACATTACCCAACAGGTTTTGATACTACCACAGATATATCAGTCAACACAGATATTATCATGGTAGATAATTACGATATGGAATTAAAAGATACGGATATTATAGTCCTATTAGAACGTCCTGCTGTCACTGCTGCCATGGTAGGAGGTTATGCAATAGCCGCATGGTTAGCCAATGCAGCTATATCAATGGCTATAAGTTATATCATAGGCAGGATCTTTAAACCGGACACACCAGAGACAGGCCAGAATAACAAAGCATCAGCAGTATATAATCTTAATGCATCGCAGAATCAGGCAAAGAAAGGTCAGCCAATACCTATTACATACGGCTCTGTTAGAATGTATCCGAGTATGATATACCCACCTTATTATAAATATGATAATAATGAAGAGTATTTATATCATCTGTTATGTTTAGGTCAAGGTGATATGGGAGTTAACAGTTTACTTATAGGGGACCAGGACTTTACAGATAACCCATCTGTAGAATGGGGTGAGATGAGACAAAACAACTTTAGCTCACCAGAGTCTTTTATGCCTGACAATTCCCATTTAGTAACCAATACATTAGCCAATCCATCCAACCTATCTTTGGATAATGAAATAGCCAGTAGCTACCATGTAGAGTTTAGTTCATCACACTCTATTACATTTTACGTAACCGAATTAGATACGGCTATAGGCAATACAATTAACATAACAGGCAGTAGACTCAATGATGGATCATATACAGTCACCAATGTTATATATTCAGGTAACACCACAACGGTAGAGGTAACTGAAAACACCATATTAGAACCAGACGGATCAGAGAACTTTGCAGACCAATCAAGTTTAGGTTCAAAACCTAAAATTTGGTATGAAACATCAGGTGCTCATCCAATGTATACTAATTTAACGGTAGGCAGTTGGTTCACCACAAGCGGAATAACATTTATAGTTACAAAGCAAATTGTACCAATGGTAGGAAGTTATCTTACATATACAGACAAAGACAATCAGATTACAGATGGCACCATAGTACCTCTTAACGTTGAAATATCAGCTACAGGGGTAACTAATACATCAAAGTATGAATTAAGCCCAGACAGTGATTTTATAGAGATAGATTATGTTTACCCACAGGGTTTATATTCTACCGATGGGAGCAATAACTTTATAAACTACACTGATACTTTTGAAGTTCATACATTCGTGGATAATCCAGATAATTCTACGGGTAGCCCATTAGTTATAACCTCATCAGGTAGTTCAAATACACCTAAGAGGCAGACTATAACTATTACCAAGGCACCATATGCAGGTAGACCAATGTGGATATCATTTAAAAAGGCGACACCGACATCTACGACATACAAGACTAGAAACAATATGGTCATACATAGACTCAAGGAAAAGACCGATAACGGTGTAGATACATCATATGGAGATATTACTTTAATATGGGCTAAGATCAGAGCGACTAATGCTATATCATCCAATTCACATCAATCAGTCAATGTATGGACTACAAGGTATGACGTAGCCAATAGCATACCAGAGGTATTAACGGATATATACACTAATACGACATATGGCGGTAGACTAAACCCTACAGACCTGGACTTTGTACCAACCGCAGATAATGTCAATGGAACATTCGAGCAGAAGATGACCGTATACGATGCAATGCGTCAAGTATCCAAGTCACAGAAATACTCACTCTACCCAGTAGGTAAAGACCTCGTATTAGTCAAAGACGAACCAAAGACAATATCCACAGGGTTATATAATGAGACTAACATTATTGAGGACTCTATCAAGGTGGACTATATATTTAAAGAAGAGTCACCTGATACATACGGATATAGTTGTAAATACCATGAAAATGAAGAGTGGGAACAAGTAACCGAAGCATACCCTCTATATGAGTTATTCCCAGAGGAGATAGAGCTATTTGGAGTAACAGGTCAGGCAAAAGCTCAAGAGATGGCAAAGTATCTATACAAGCAAGATATGGCCCGTAGAAAGATCATAACATTCGATACAGATATACAAGGATTGGTTCCGCAATTTCTAGATAAGATTTTGATAAGTCATCACTTCCTAAAATGGGCTACTCCAAACGAGGTAAAAGGTATATTCTCGGGACAGGTAGATCTATATGATAAAGTGGTGGCATCTACAAGCCAATTTGTAACCTACAGAGATATAGATGGGTCGGTATCGGATACAGTACCATTTACTATTAACACTGATTATCAGATAGACGCACCAGGAAGCCCAAGTTGGGTAAAGGAAGGTACACTATGCGCAATTGGTATACCTAAGGAATACCAGGTCATATCAGTTAAGCCAAATGGCGGTAATATAGTTACGATTGAGTGTGTAAATTATGATGAATCAATATATAGTTAAGGATAGCCAATGATATACTTAAATTGGGATACATATTTACCGGATAAATGCTTTGAATTATCAAGCTCAATAGAGCCTAGAAATAACATTAGATCAGACTATAATAATATGACCTCTCAAAGTTCATATTATAAGGGCACAGTAAAGTATGCGGTAAAGGCTACTTTCACATATGATCAGACCCAGCAATTTCTAGTTCTATGGGCAGACCTATTACAGGGTAACAACCCATTTAGATATGATGGGTTAATACATGGCAACGCCAATAGTAAAGTGGTAAGATTCACCAATCAGTTCAAGTTTGAAGAACTTGGTAATAACATGGTCAAAATGACCGTACAATTAGAAATAGTCAAAGGATAATAATATGGCAACTCTACCAGTATATTCTAGAATAGTATGGCAAAATAACACTACCCCAGCTATCAACGATACCAACCTTAATCATACAGAGGATGGGTTATATGCAGTTACCGCAGCGGTAAGAGCCCTACAAGATGATAATTATATCAAACTCGATAAAAACAATGTTGGTTGGGTTAGCTTACAAGATTCAAACAGTAACCAATATGGTTTTGTAGTAGATAATATTACAGACATGGCAGGTATTGCCATAGGAAGTAAAGACGTTACCAACTACTCAGTGCTATCAGTTACAGCAGGACATGTAGGAGCAGGTAGCCCGGGACTATTAGCCTATTCAGGTATGTCATCCAACCCATACGGAGTATTAGCGGTTAAAGGTACGTCAGGCCTAGCTAGAACATTTATACAGGCCTTTTACGAGGAGAGCAGAAAGACCGTTAGAGTAGACCCTGCATTTAAGTTTGAACATGCAGGAGTAGCCAAAGCATTTTACTATGGAGAACCAGGAACAGCTCAAACAGCATTGAACATAGTGAGCCTTGCAGAGGTAGACCTAGGAAGTAGTAATTACCGATACGATATTACATTTGATTTTGATGTAGATTATGTTGACAGTGTTGCTCAGATAGCAGTGCAGGCATCAGGATATCATGGGACTAGTTCAACAGGACTTGTTGGAGTAGTAGCATCAAAGTCAGGTCAGACAACACCATTGCCAGAAGTAAGTATATTTTTCAGTAGTGTAAATGGTGGTTGGCAAGAACGTATCAGTTCATTAAGTATAATAGCATTCACTACATCAGAATTTTAAAGGTAAATAATATGAATAGACCAATCCATGGATTCCCAACATCGGGAACTAATCCAATATTAGAGTCAGGGGTATATGCCCTTAAAGTAGATAGCAATGGTGTTATAAGAGCAGTAGTAAATATATTAGATGCAAAAGGTCTAACCGATCCGGAGTTAATAACTAAATACAGTGCTACGGTAATATTCCGTGGAACTATACCTAAGACTACAGGGGACCTATTGTGGCATCTTAACTCGGTAGTAGTTGACCTTAACCATTCGGAAGAGTTACATGAGCATATAGAGCTTGCTTTGCAGTTTGTAGCCACTGCAGGATTATATGAGGCTATAGGGGTACATGTTTCAAATGAGATAAAAGATGCTGTAACAGTATGTAAAAACTTACTGGAAACATCTTATCTCACCGATAGGTTGGAAATGCAGGCTGGAGAGATTAACAGTTGGTGATTAGATAGCCTGGAATCTAAAATCTGCACTGCCATTAACTGCTCTTACCCATATTGAGGTAGTAGTAGTTGGTGCTGACCAGTATTCTACCATACCATGCTTTAGTGTAAAAGAGTTAGTAGTATTTATTGGTGGAGTATCTCCTCCATATTGCCATAGTACATTAGACCCTTCTGCTGCCTGAGCCATTACATCACCTGCTGCCATTGACTCTATATATACTTCTTGCCATGTTTCTGATAATATCATTTTAATATCCTTTATTTACGGTATTATACCACACACTATTTTTTAGATAACCCGTATCTCTTTTGCATACTATCACCTACTGGTCCGCCTCTTGTAATGTCATTTACGATCTGGGCTATAACTATTTCTATTTGCCCATCTGGTCCTTGTTTGACATTGACATTATCGTTACCATAATTGTTTACAGTGACTGACGGTGCCATACTAGCCCCGTTAGGCGTTACATTGGCATTACCAGGTAAAGATACTATCTCAGGTCCCTTTTCACCTACAAGGTAGCTACCCCCTCGTCTGACTACACCACCTGATGCTGCCATACCTGATACTGATGCAGTCCCACCATTCATAGTTCCACCAGATATGCCACCAAAGCCACCTATAATAGCGTTTACCGCTTGTTGGGTTACATATAGGTTTATAAGTTGGGCTACGATATCTTTTATGACATTTTCAAATGCTTTACCCCATTCCCACGCACCATTCATCATATCTCTAAACCCTTGGTTTACAGCAGATGACATAGCAGATGCCATACCTGCTACAGCTGCAGTAGCTCTACCGGCCTCTTCAGTATTTACCCAGTAATACTCTTGAGCAGCTCTTTTAAGTTGCTCATACATAGTTAATTGCTTCTCTAATGAACTATAAGATATGCTGCCTTTGTCACCCATCAAAGGTAGTTCAGGTTTTCTAGCTCCTGTGTCCATTTCATCTTTTAGACTCTGCATTACATCTAGATATTTGCTTAAATCGTAATATGCTTGAGCTATCTCTTCAGGGTTACCAAACATCTCTGCATAGGCTAGTTTAGCCGCTGAACCTATCGCAACAAAACTAGCCGTAGCTAGACCTGCAAATGCAACTACCCTTGTAATAGCTGATTTTAAACTTCCCGATATACTAGTCAAGAAATCAGATATATCCTGTAGTACAGGAGCAAAGTCAGCTAATATAGTCGTACCTAATATTCCGTATGCCTTACTAAGTTTGTCTAAAGAGTCATTCATACGTTCTACATTATTTACTTGGGCAGTAGTAATAACCCCTAACTTTTGTAAGTCACTACTATATCCTGCTAATGCTTTACTCCCTCCGCTGAGCATGTTGACCATTGCAACACCCTCAGAGTCAAACAGTTTCATAGCTAATCTGACTTTATCAGATTGGTTTGTTACATCCTCCATAGCATCTGCTATTTCGTTTAACTGTTTATCCGGAGATAGTTTATTTAATTTAGATGCACTTAGACCTAACTCAGCTAATGCCCCTCTAGCCTCACCATAACCTCTAGCCGCTTCACTAATACGTCTAGTGGATCTTTGAAGAGCTTGTTCAAGGGTATTAAGCTTTACCCCTGTCTGATCTGCTGCATGTCTAAGACCTTGTAGGTTCTCTACGGTTATACCTAATTTTCTAGAAGTCTTACCTAATGCGTCCATCTCAGCAGATAGGGTAGATATTACCCTGCTTAGAGGTTGTATAGCCACTTTAAACGCTATAGCTGCCTTTGTAGTAGCCAACATAAACTTTTGGTAAGATCCAGTGGCACCTTGAGCATTTCTAGTAGCATCTTGAAAACCACTTGTGGCTTTAGTGGCCTTTAATGTCTCTTGTTGATACTTACGAGTCTCACCTGTAACATTTTCTACTGCTGTTTCATACGCAGCTAATGCTACCTGTGTAGCTCTAGCTCCATTATGTACACCTGCAAATATAGTTTTGATCTCTTTAGCCATTTTGGCTATACCATTTGCTATATCCTGTGTAGTTTTTTCTACATCTTTTAATTCGTTTAGCGTTGCATCTAATCCGGGTGAACTAGATGATCCTGTATTAACTGCCATTATATAATCCTATTAAAACATTTTGTCCAGGTCCCTCATAAGGTCTTTCTGGAGTTGTTCTTGCTTAATTTTAGCCTTTTCCTCATTATCTATTGAATATATAAATTCCATAGGTTTTATAGGTCTCTTTGCATTGGCATTATGAGTCATAGCTAATAGCTGAGCCATTTGCAGTTCCTGTATCTCCATACGCTCTAATAAGGTGTTCATAGTAGGGGGTTTATCTTTGAAGTATTCTATCCATTTAAAGAATTCTGAAGTGGACATCTTACTTTCCAACTCCGCTACGGTCATACCAAGATGACCTGCAAGTGTGAAAGTAAAATGTTCTGTATCGGTAAGAGCCATAAGGCCAGTCCTTTAAGACTGAACCATATGGGAAGTGAGCCATTCAACGATCTCTACCATAGGAGCCAAAGACGAACTAGGCATAGCCTCGATGTCTTTGATCTCTTTACCGGTAGAGAAAGCAACCATAGCAATAGTACCATCCATGTTATCACTTTCAAGTAACTTTTGGGCAATCTTAAATTGTCCAATAGTAAGCTCTTTGGCTTCTATGTTTTCACCATTTAATTTAAATTGTTTAGTTTCCATTGTATATCCTTATTTCATTTTATTTATAGGTTACGGTGTAGGTGATACTGTATTAACATCGCCTGATAATTTAATCTCAATTGCCCCTGTGATCTTGTCGTCAATAGCTCCACTATCTGATCTATTGATAACATAACCATCAAAGGTCTTAACAGATCCTGATGTACCAGCTGAGTTAGCATACTCGATTTGGAACGAGTAAGGTTTATCTGATGCATAAGATGCGTCAACATATCCATTACTAGCCGTTTCCGGGTCATAATTAATATCTAATGATAAAGTACCTTGATCTCGTAGACCAAATACAAACTCTTTTGAGGTAGACGTTGAACATGTAGTATCAATCTCTGCTCTACCTGCCCCGTCTAGTGAATAGCCTGTAATACAAGCAAAGTCCTCATATACAGAAACGGGAGTTGTTACAATGTCATCTTGTGAGATACGTATTATCGTACCTTGAAATAGTAATGCCATTTTATATCCTTATTTTGATGTAAATATTAACTTAGCCGAACAATACCATAGGTCATTCTCTAACGAGCCTTGATCAAATGTTATCGTGTTGTCATAGTTATATAAATTACTTGTTTGTAAAATGGCAACTAATTCTTCGATCAGTTCCATTGCCTTAGTAATACTTGTATCTGTAGCGGTAATTATAACCTCACCTCTCTCTACAGTACAGCTAATATTACTTCCTTCGATCTTATAGGTTACAGGTATATACTTTAACTCTACCCAATTTGTTTTACCCTTGACATCATAATTTGAGCCATAGTAAAATAAATCAGTAGTAGTAAAAGTATCGGCTTGTAACTCTATTTGTCTTTTTAACTCAAACATTATTGGCCTCTACATTGCAGTTTATATATAATACTCATATCTTGAGCACCTACACTTTCCACATTGATTATCTCGGCCCCATCTAGCAACCAGGACTCTCTAATTTCAGAATCGAATACCAAAGTAGCTTGAAAGTCATTTATCCCGTAGAGGCCTTGTGAGACATCATGAGAGCTATATGAACTTTTAGCGTACTTTACAGGGTGATCTGTAACAGTTCTACCCTGTTCACCTGTATTTGGATCATAAGGTGATAGGTTAGTTTCTGATAATATCCCGGTGAACCCATAGGTATCGATTAACTTAATAGCAGTTGCTCTTAAAGTATTGGCCAACATGGTTAAGACCTACCTATATATACATTCTTAAAACTATTGGCCGGGCTATTGCCACAACCATACGGTTTTAATAGTGAGGACACGATAGGTAACATATCCGTACCATCTGATTTATAGGCGGGGTCATATTGGACTTCCAACGTGTCCACCTTCTCTTTGGTAATAGATCTGCTATTTGAGGTATCAGCAAATGGATCAGCACCTACTGAGCCTGCTGCAATCCATGATTGAGCTTGCTTTAGGTCATCCTCTGCTGTATCAGGCATAGAGAAACCAGAACAAGTCCTGATGTATGTAAAAGCATTTATAAGTAAAGCTTCCTTCTCTGTAGCCGATAGTGCAAGATACCCATTATCACTTGGGAAAGACCCGATAATAGTATCTGCCTCTATCTCTGTTACAAAAGAGTTATAACCTACTGTAGGGTAAACTATAAGCATTATCTACCTTTTAATATATTTGCTAAAAGAAGCGCATTTTCTTCGGAGATCTTAATACGTCTTTCTTGGGCCTCTTTAGCTATAGACTCTAAACGTAAACGTTCAGAGTTTCTATGGGCTTCACGTTCTTTTTTAAGACGTTTGACTTTGGCTTCTTTGGCTCTTTTAAAAGCATTACCTAATTTGGTCTTTCTAGCCTTTCTATTGGCTAGTTTACGTTTAATCAGATTTGCTACCCGTTCGTCCTGTTCTTTCTGAGCTAATTCTTTTGCCTTAGCTAACTCTCTCAATTGACTCATATATGCCTCATCTCTAACAGATTTACCTGCTTCGAGATTGTCATAAAATGAACCTCTAAAGTGTTCTGACTGAAAGAAAGGCGAATCATAAAAAGTATTATGTTCCATATTGTTCCTTTACTTACCCACCGAAGCGGGTATGTTAGTTAGGTTGACACGTTAAGAAGGGCTGAGCTAGTATTTTTAACATTACTCACGATCATATCCCAGCTAGTTAGGTCTGCAAGTTGAGCATTAGTTGGACTGATGCCTACTGTTTTATCGTATGAGTAACCTTTGACATCTATATTAAATGCAGTTTCACCTTGGTATAGCATCTCGATATTTTCTTTACCTAGAACACGTTGTAGTTCAGCAGTTGCTGATTCACTATCTGTAACGGTAATTGCATTATCTGTTAGAGCAAGAACACCTGTTCCAGCTGTCATTGCAAGAGCAACTGAATCAGTAACCAATGTAGGAATTCCCATTGTAGGGTTAGCTCCATTGTTGATTGTAGAACCTGCTACATTCCATAGTTTCTCTGAGATTGCAGTACCCATTAGGCTGAAGTATGTACTAGAGTGCATTACAAGCAATTTGATTGATCCAAGTTGATCACCATATTTTGCCATTAGAGCAGCGATATCATTATATGAAATGGCTGTTGCACCTGTACCTACTACCATACCTGCCTGAGACTGTGTTGCACCCATTAGAGCATACAGAGCAGTATTTAGCTGATCTTCTTGTTGAGCCATTGCAGCGGCTTCTGCAGCAGCTACAGTAAACGCTTCACTTGTTCTACCGATTTTTTTGAAAGCATCAATAGTTTTAGTGATCGGTCCAATTCTACGGTTTAGTTTAGGATTGACCTTTTCAACCTGTTGCATATCAACCGGTGATACTGCACCTGTACCAAGTGGGTCTCGGTGGCTTACAATAGACGCACTTGATAATTCTTTAATAAATGCTTCATGTTCAAAGTTACCAATCTTGCTTTCTGATGTAAGTAAGATAGTGCCATTAGACGCACCATTAAATGCTTCTGTCATTTGGCCTAGTTTCTCTACATAGACCGTATTGTATAGTTCATCATATACCTGAAATGTTGACATAGTACCCATTATATATTCCTTTTAGTTATAAGCATTATCGGGAAGTTTCCCGTGCTTCATATAGTACTCACCTTTATCTTGGTAAGACATCTTGCCTTTAGGGGTATTACCAGGTTTATCACCTTTACCTCCTCCAGCACCTCTAACCGGTTTAAATTGATATACAGACTCGTCTGACTTCAATCTATCCAGTCTTTCCTGAACAGTTAATGATTGACCACCTTCTCCGAAGATAGTCGCCCCATCATCTGCCTTATACGTGAAGCTTCCATTATCATATACAGCCCCTTCTAACATCATATCAGCTACTGCTGAAAATGCGTTAGGGTTCCATACATCATTATCCACTCCCATAGAACGTAGCATATCTGTCATACGCATAGTATTAATCTCGGATAGATGCTTTGATTCTAGACCATCACGTTCTAAAGTAACACCTGCCAATCTATCCTGTAAGGTAGCCACTTCACTTCTTAATGCTTCGTCCCCGTTGGTAAGTATACCTTTTAAAGATTCCTCTGTAATCTCTGCCAATCCAGTAGAGGTACGGATTAAATCCTTCAGACTATCTCTTTTACCAACTGCCTTATGTAAGTCTCTTTCGAGTCCTTGTACCCTATCGGCATTAGTAGTCGCACTATTTTCATATGTTCCTACTTCGTCAAGTAGTGCTTGGTTATCGCCAATGAAGGTTGTTAACGCTTCGGTCATTATATATCCTTTAAATCCATAAAGTAAGTTCAAGCAGCATCCGCTGTTTGTTACCCGAAGTATACCACATCTCGATAGTATGGTATAATTTCATAAATGAAATTTAACCGAAAAGGGATTGGATTATGCCAATGGGAACAAATTTTAACTTAACAGATAACCGCAAATTGACCATATTAAAAATGCTTAGCCAACAGCATACTATAGAATCTATAGCATTACATTTCAAAGTAAACCCAGGAACTATCAAAACAAAACTCAAGCAAGGCGGTATCAATCTAAAAGATACTAAATTGGCCGGTATAAGCTCTCTACGAGCCAGAGCCTATAACATGATCGATAGTATAGAAGACCCTGCAATGTCCTTTAAAGCCATGGTAACCTACCTTAAACACTACGACAAAGAGGTCATAGATAATAAACAGGAAGAGCGAGACACCTCTAAAGTTACTATAGAGATTATATGAACATCGTATTCGATATAGACAAACGATTAGGTCATACTCAAGCCTCTATATTCCGGGACCCTTCCCGTTTTAAGGTTATAGGTGCGGGTAGACGATATGGTAAATCATACCTAGCCACTTATATACTACTTACTAAAGCATTAACTATCAAAGGCAATTACTTTTTCATAGCCCCTACATTCCAACAGGCAAGACAAATCTTATGGGAAATATTAAAAGATAAAGTACGATTAGATTTGGCTGTATCTATTAACGAAACCAGATTGGAAGTTACCTTAGTCAATGGTAGTAAAATATTCTTAAAGGGATCAGATAGAGCCGATACCTTAAGGGGTGTGGCATTATCAGGTGCAGTATTCGATGAATTTGCAACAGCAAGGGATCCCGAGACTCTATGGCAACAGGTAATCAGACCGGCACTATCAGACCAACGAGGTTGGGCGGTATTCATATCTAGCCCTATGGGTAGAAATTACTTTTACGACCTATATAATATGGCGAAAGAATTGGATGATTGGGCCAGTTGGCAATTTACTACAATTGATGGCGGTTATGTGCTAGAAGAGGAAATAGAGGCAGCCAAGCATGACCTAGATGAAAGAACATTTAGACAGGAATATTTAGCCTCATTTGAGTCATTTGACGGGTTAGTAGTTCCCAATTATGATAGAGCATTAAACGCATCATATGAAAAGATAAAAGAGGACGATACTTTAATAGTAGGTATCGATTTCAATATCAATCTTATGCCTGCAGTTATCATGGTCAAGAGAGGGTCCGAGATACATGTTTTGGATATGTTCTTTGGCTCATTCAATACTACCGAACTTATGGAAGCAATCGAGTTAAGATACCCGGATCATAATAAACTATTTCATACGGACGCATCAGGCATAGCCAATAAATCCTCATCGGGTGGTAAAACGGATATTAAGATCATAGAAGATTATGGTTATAGAGTAGCCA
>Ga0164318_10003176_pt1 | contig 15495 bp, 16 predicted proteins | sample GuaBasSedimGuay9_FD_113734 | JGI IMG/M metagenome (GOLD analysis project Ga0164318, IMG submission 113734) | Subseafloor sediment microbial communities from Guaymas Basin, Gulf of California, Mexico - Guay9, Core 4571-4, 0-3 cm | ecosystem: Environmental > Aquatic > Marine > Hydrothermal vents...
AAATATCGTTGGCAATGCGCAAGTTGATTTTGTGGAAAGTTGCGGGACTTCCGCCTCGGGAGAATATGTCAATAATCTCTCTGTTTGCGACATTTTCAGCTCTTGGTGGGAAGGAGAGGCGGTGGTATTAAGAGAAAATATGGACGGGCAAAAACTCTTTATCGCCGTTTAATTGAATCTGATCAAATATCTGAAGAAGAAAAAGAATTATTGACAGTAACTTATCAATTACTCAATCCGGCTGAATTAAAAAGAACAATTAATAAAAAACTGGATAACCTTTATGAGATTTATAAAAAGAAAAATAATCAAGAAAATATCAATTCCATTAAACAATTAGCTCCTTCTATAGTGTCATTTTCTAGCATGGCTCAAAAAGAGAGATTTCGGTGTCATAGTTAAATGATTTGACACGAATTGTCTGCAATCCTAAATTAAAAGATTCCTCAAAGCTCATTATCTGATTGCTGTTTTCTTTTCTAATAAAATATCTGTTTTTAAAAGCAATTGGTTTAAGAGGACTTTCTTTAATCGTAAAAATCAAAACTTTTTTATTCTTGATTTTAATAATATCCGTCATTGGCATTAAAAACGGATAGGTCTTATTTTTAATTTCATTTATCCATTTAAGAATACTTTCCTTGCCAATTTTAATTCCTTTAATTTTACTCTTGTCATCAACGCCAAGTAAGATTTTTCCGCCTTTAAAATTAGCCATAGCCACATTGTATAAATCAAAATTTCTCTTTTTCCTCATCTCATTGCTTATTATTAAAATATTTTTTTCAATCTGTTTATCCGTGATTTTTTGTTTTTCAAACATATCTAAAAAATTTTTATTATATTTATATCCGTATCCGCAAATTTCTTTTTTTATTCCCCAACCTCAACTTCAAACACTTTATCTCCGCTTAATACATACATCTTTTCTTCTTTATCATCAATAGTAATATTCTTTAAATCACTAAAACTTCCGCTTATATATTGCTTGATCAATTTGCCGCTAATTTTATCAAATAATACAACTCTGTTTTTTTGCGGTTCGGCAATATAAAGATATTTTAAATCTAATCTCGTGTATATTTTCGTTGGACTGGAAATTGGATCGCCGAGTTTTTCAATTGAAAAATCACTATCGTCGCCAGATTTAAATTTACTGCCTCTCAAATATTTGTCAACGCTTCCGTCGGATTTCAAAACATAAATTGATCCGTCAATCGCCAGCGACACGGCATTTCTAATATCTGCTTCAGGATCTTCAATCCATATTTTTTTCCTGCCAAATTCACTCGCTGATTTTGTATACTTATAGATTTGATTTGAATCCGGTTCAAGCAAATACAAGAAAGAACTATAAGACGCTATATCCTTCGCATTTGAAACACTGCTTAAAAAATCCATATCTTTGAAACTTAGTTCTTTCTTTTTTACATTAAATACCACTATCTTATTTAAGTCGGTCAAGAAAATAATCTCTCCTGTTTTTTCCATAGCAGTTGAGACTTTAAACTTTCCAACATCATCTCCAATTTTTGCCTGAATAATATCCGCTTTATTGTTCTCAAAATCAGCTTGGTACAAAGAATTATCAGACGAACCGAAAATATAATGCTCTTTGCCAATTTTTATTATCCCGCTGGCGTTTTTCAGTTTATCCGTTTGACTTAGGTCAATCGCTACTTTCGGATCATCTATTCTATCCACAAAATCAACTCTGTCAGATTGAGCTTGAATTTTCTTTAATAGAATGTCTGCTTCGTCACCCAATTTTTCGTATTCATTTTTAACTTCAAGCGCAGACATTTTCGCGCTGGTCAGAAGTTCTCTTGCCATTTCAAAATCACCATAAATTACAATACTTTCTACTTTATTTATTTTACTTTCCGCTTGAGATAGAACATTGCTATATTTTTCAAATTTATCATTTTCTCTTTTTTGATAATTCGTAGATACTATATTCCAAACCAAGACAACGGCAATAACCGCGAAAATAGCTAACAAATGTTTATTTTTTACTGGAATTAATCTTACCCGTTGAGACGATTTTGCTTCAGTTCCAGCTGAAACTTCTTTTAAAATATCGTTATCTGTTTTTTCGGTTGTTTTTCTGACACGATTTGCAAGAGGCGCAATAACTCTAATTTTTATAAAACTAAGAACACCATTTAGGATTTTCAGTAATTTTTTCGGAAGACCACTCCTGGGCTTCTCTTCAGAATAATCGCTTTTTTCTATTAAATCATCAAGGCTTACACCATTTTCTTCATATTTTTCTTTTTTAATAATTTCCGTTTTATCACTATCTGTCTTTTCTTCTTCCGTCTCTTTAAAAATTTCTGTTTCTTCTTTTTCTTCATTACTTTCATCTTCCTTTTCTTCATACTCTTTTATTATATTCTCAAGGCTTACTTTTTCCTCTTTTTGAGAGATTTGACCACTCACTGTTTTGCTAAATCCGGAAATATTGACACTAACATTTGTTTTTTCTTTTTCGAAAACATTATCACTTCCTTTTTCCGCCCATTTCTTTATTTTCTCATCAGCGTATTTTTTTATTTCTTCCTGAAAAGCAGGAGTTGTTTCTTCTTCTTCACAGACTTTTTCAATAACCGGTTCTATCTCAGTATAAGACAATTTATCCCTTTTTTGCTCCTTTTTTCTAATTTTCATAATTAACAATCCTGCCATATCTATATTTTTTTCTTGTTCAATTGAATTTTGCAATTTTTCCACAAACTCATTAAAATCAAGCGATAACGATAATTTTTTTAATTTTTCCAGTGAAAATATGTTAAAAAATTCAGGAGTGGCAAATAGAGCGATATCTTCAATTTCCAGTTCCCCGCTGGCAATATTTGCAAATGTCCTAAACGGATGCATTTTTTCCTCTTTAATTATTTTTTTTCCGATATCAGTAATTTGCCCGCTTCTAATAAGCAATGTTTTACAATTTCCCGTTTGGCTTAAATGAAGTTCATTTTTTGAATGCACAGCGCAGATCATATTCAGATTACCTATCCAATCAATATTGCCCTGCTCTGCAATATCCGAAAGAGTTGCATTCGCTTTGTGTAGACTTGCTTCCAAACTTTCAATTATAGTTCTTTTTGTGTTTGAATAAAATTCTTTTTTTATGATAGATGCAAGCAGATTGACAAAATAGGAAGAATTCTCTGAAACATTTGTAATCTCTCCGACGATATATAAATTTCCAAGCGCTTGTTCGCCAATATTTTCCGGCTCATAGACAAAAACATCACAGAATGATTTTTCTTCTTCGCTGGAAAAAACAATTTCCCTAACTTCCGCACTTATTTCTTTATTTGAATTTTTCATTTATTTTACAGATAGAGACAAAACATTTTTTAACTTAATTATTATAACGCTTTTTAGTTATTTTAGCAATATTTACAATTTACATAAATAAATTAGACATTAATAGCTATTTATTATAAAATAAAGCTAGGTAATAAAAAAACGATTCAAGCAATGTGCATATGCTCAAATTTCTTTTAAAATCTCTTTTTGCCGTGTTTATAATTTTGGCAATATTTATCTTGGTTTTTTTATATGACATTTTTTCCACAGGACAAAAAATATTCTCCGGCAATGAAAATTCATCAATTATAAAACAGCTTGGTGAACTGGTTTTCAATCCGGCGGAAAAATTGAAAGGTGAAGACGGAGAAAGAATAAACATTTTGCTTTTGGGAATTGGCGGAGAAGGACATAGCGGAGGTGAGCTTACAGATACAATTATGATCGCAAGCATAAAACCAACGACAAATGAAGCATCTCTCCTTTCAATTCCGCGCGATTTATATGTTCAAGTTCCGGATGCGAACAGAGGCAGTAAAATTAATGCTGTAAAATTTTTGGGGGATAAAAGCAAAGAGAAAAACGGGATTGAATTGCTAAAGCGAACAGTGAGCAAAATATCAGGCTTGGATATTCACTATTATGTTCAGCTTGATTTTAAGGGTTTTATAAAAATAATTGACGATTTGGGAGGAATTGATGTTTATCTGAAAAATGATATAAATGATCCGGCATATCCAAATTTTAGCCACGGTTACGATCCTTTTTATATAACAAAAGGCTGGCATCATTTGGATGGCGCGACAGCGCTTAAGGTGGCGCGTTCCAGACATAGCAGAATGGGTGATTTTGATCGTATAGAAAGACAGCAGGACATAATAAAAACTGCAAAACAAAAAGCTTCTGAGAAATATTCAAAATTTGATATTTTCACTTTTAAAAAAATACTTGATTCTATGAGCGATAATTTAAAAACTGATATTCAAGTCAAAGAACTTCCAAGGTTTTATAAAATTTCAAAGAAAATTAAAAATCATAAAATTACAACAGAAGTAATTGATACAAAAAGATATTTGAATAGAACATATATTGGAGCAGGATATACTTTACAGGCAAAAGACAGAACTTACAATGATATCAAAAACTTGAATGAGAGTATATTCAATATTGAAATTTCAGAAGAGGAGAAAGAGTTGATCAAAAATGAAAATGCGTTAATAGAAATACAAAACGGCACTAATTCTCTTGACCTGGCGAATAAAATAGCGGAGGATTTGGAAGATTTTGGATATAAGATCATAAATTCAAAAAATATAGATGCTCCTGATTTTTTAGGGGTTCGCATTTACGATAATTCAAAAAAAACCAAACCAAACACACTTGAATTTTTGAAAGAAAAGTTCAATGCTGTTATAATGGAAATGCCTAACGATGAATTTACCAAAGCGGATTTTGTGATTGTGCTGGGGAAGGGATTTTAGTTAGTATCAAGTATCAAACAAAATTAATATCAAGCTAGATACTTAACCCTTAACCCTTAACCCTTAATACTTAAATTATGAAATTATTTATTGGTCTCGGAAACCCAGACGAAAAATATAAAAAAACCAGACATAATACCGGTTTTTTGGCCATTGACAAAATAGCGGATAATTTTCAATTTCCGTCTTTTGAATTTCACAGAACATTTAACGCGGAAATTTCAGAAGATATGATTAACAGTGAAAAAATTATTCTGGTAAAACCACAGACATTTATGAATAATTCCGGCGTAACGGTTAAAGCTATGCTGGATTACTATGGAATAGGACTGGAAAATATCATTGTAATTCATGATGATTTGGATATTATAATAGGAGAATATAAAATATCAAAAAACTGCGGATCCGCGGGGCACAGAGGTGTTCAATCAATTATGAGTTATCTTGGAACGGAAGATTTTACGAGGGCAAGAATTGGGATTGGAATTAATTATAGAGGACTTGCGGTTTTATTTAGAGAAGAAAATCGTAAAAAAATTCCAAAGGAGAAATTTGTGTTGCAAAGATTTAATAATGAAGAGATAATGGAACTTGAAAAAGTTTTTGAAGATATTGCGGATAATATTATGGACTTACTTGAGGAATAAAAGTTGTCATTCTAAAAAAAATGTTTGTTGGCTCCATAGTGGCGATAGCCCTGTGGAATCTGACTGCAAATCGTTATTAAAAACAAGGATGTCATTCTGAACTTGTTTTAGAATCTTCGTTCTATTAGACATAATCTATTTTACTTGCAACAACGCTGGACAATCTAACATGTTAGCTAAACAATTTAGTGTCCACTATCCTGTCTATAAGCGCAAGATTTACACTAAGAAGCGTAAATCTTGACTCAGGCTACTTCACGCGGCGTAAGGAGGGATTGCCACGCTTTTGCCACTCATAGACAGGATGGTAAATACTAATTACTGATTTAATGTCCATTATCCTGCCCATAAGCGCAAGATTTATGTTAAAAAAACATAGACCTTGACTCATGGCTACTCGCACGGCTTTAAGGAGGGATAGCTGTACTTTTGCCGCTCACGGACAGGATAACAAACATTAGACTTTTTTCACACCCAACTAAGAACTTTATCACATAATTAAAAACTTGTCAACCCCATTTCCAAATCCTGATCCACCCGCACTTTTCGTTGGTGTCGTTCCCGCGTAAGCGGGAATCCTGGTGGAATATCTTTTAAACCATAAATATCATAAAACATTACTTCTAATTTGTTTACAATGCTTTTGTTGTAAAGATAATGGTTGATGATATTGCGTCTGGATTCCCGTTTTCACGGAATGACAGAAAAGATTAATAACAAGAAAGATTATTAAAATAAAACGATTATTTTTTAAATGAAAAATAAACCTGACAAAAAATTCAAAATTCATTTATATATCTGCATTGCGGTATTTTTTGTTTTATTGGCAATTATTCTGTATTATAGTTTTGGCTATAAGTATAATATCGACAATGGCAAAACAGTACGAGTCGGGGCTATTATAACAAAAATTGAACCGAAAAAATCCGATATTTATATTGACGGAAAACTTTTTAAAAATAATCTGCTTGGAGATCTATTCAGCGATTATGTTAAAATAGAAAATTTAAGCGCTGGTAAACACAATATTAGAACTACAAAAGATGATTATTCTACTTGGGAGAAAAATATAGAAGTGGAAGGAGGATACATCACTGAATTTAAAAATGTCGTTCTTTTGAGAAATAATTATAAGGAAAATATGTTATTGTTTAATATGGCAACAAACCCGGAATCAGATGATAATATCTGGGCAAATAACAGAAAGGATAAAATAGCATATCAGAAAATAGATGAGGAGAAATCAAATGTTTTTGTTTTTGACACAAGAAATAACAGTCAGAAAGCAATTGTTAATTTTAATATTTTGCCACTGGAAAAATGCAAGAACTGTAATTTTGATAATATTATCTGGTCCAACGATGACACAAAAATAATTTTAAGGGTAAATTGTGATGAAAATTACTCGCGATATCTGGTTGATCTTGAGAACAAAGACAAAATATACAAGCTTGACACTATTTTGGATCCAAACAAAAAAATAAAAAACGATTGGAATTTTCATTTTGGCAAATCGTTATTTTATTTAAAAAATAATTCTCTATACAAATTTGATTACGCCAAGCTTAAATCGGAAAAAATTATAGTCGATATATCAGGTTTTTCAATTATCGGAGATTTTGTGTATTACTTCAAAATGAATGACAATAATTTATATTCAATAAACTATTTAAAACCAAATACCCCGAAAAAAATATTTACAATGAACGATAATTTTAATTCTAATCTACCGTCAAGAATAATCAAATCAAGAAAAAATACATATCTTATATTATCAGAATCCGGAAATTTATATTTTGTAAACGAGAACAATAGAATAACATTTGTAAATTCTTTTGTAAAAAATGTTTATTTTTCAAATAACGATAAGCGTATTACATACAATAACGACCATGAAATTTGGATTTATTACATCTATGAAAAAATTTCTCAGCCTTCTAAAAAAGAGCATACGAATGAATTAATTACAAGATATAGCGGTAATATAAGCAACATATTTCCATACAAAGACGAGGAACATCTGTTTTATCAAGAAGGAGAAACTTTTAAATTTATAGAATTGGATAATAGGGATAAAGTAAACATTTTCGATGTTTTGAAATTGGAAGGTGATAATATTTTTTATTCAAAAGAAAATAATTCTATCTACTACACTAAAAACAATAAGTTAATACAAATTGAATTAAATTAGGACTCTCTCACTTTTCCGCCTCGTCGACAGAGGACTGCGACAAGAAAGCGCACAATTCGCCGGAGTCCTCTGCTGAGAGACTCCAGCGAGGCAGAAATGAGAAAGTCCTATATAGAATACACTGCATTAATTGCTATGCTATGCATAACAATTTGACAATATATCTCCAACCTAAAAACCGCTTATTAATTAAGCGATTTTTATTATATAATTTTCTTGAATTATGAAATAATTTCAATTTTATCTTTTCTTCCACTGTGGGGCTCTTCTTGCTTTTTTGAGCCCTGGTTTCTTCCGTTCAACTTTTCTTGGATCTCTTGTTAGAAAACCATTCGCTTTAAGTTCTGTTTTATAATCCTCATTCATTTTCAATAACACTCTGGAAATTCCTAGTCTGATAGCTTCCGCTTGCCCGTTTAGCCCACCACCAAGAACTTTGGCAGATATATAAAATTTATCTTCTAGCTTCAATAATTTCAATGGAGAATAAACTTTTTCAATAAGAATATTATTGTCTGAGAAATAACTTCTATAATCTTTATCGTTTATCGTAATTCCGCTTTTTTCTATTTTTCCGTCATAAACTCTAACCTTTGAAATAGCAGATTTTCTTCTCCCTATTGCATAAGTATATTTTCTATTATTCTTTTTTTCTTCTTTTTCTTCAGTCATAATGTTAGCAATATTTTATAGTGTAGTGATATTATTTTTAATTTCTTAATCCACTTTGTCATTTCGAAATGAAACGGAGTGAAATCCCAATCTTCATTGGGATAAACTCCGTGGAATGAGAAATCTCTAAATTCTATTAAACAAACAAAAGAGTTATGTTTATAAAATTTTCAGATCTTTCTTATCCTCATACGGGTGCTTGCCATCCTTATAAACTTTCAATCTTTTCATCATTTCGTTTCTCAGTTTATTTTTCGGCAACATCCCAAAAACCGCATCTTCTATAACCTTTCTGGAATCTTTTTTAATCTGATTCCCTAAAGTAATTTCCTTCATTCCACCCATATATCCGCTATAATGATAATAAATTTTACCATCTTTTTTATTTCCAGTATATTTCAAATCGTCTGAATTAACAACAATAACATAGTCTCCCTCGTCAAGATGCGGAACAAAACTCACTTTATTTTTCCCCCTCAAAAGAACCGCAATCTTTGAAGCCATTCTCCCAAAACTTTCTTCTCGTGCGTCAAAAAGATGCCAGTTTCTTTTGATTGATTTATTTTCTTTATTATTATTTATCATAATTATACAAATGATTATACAAATTCTATCACCGACATTTCCGCTATATCCCCTTTTCTTTCCTCAATCTTTATAACTCTTGTATATCCGCCGTTTCTTTCTTTATATTTTTTAGAAATATCTTTAATAAGTTTTTTAGCAGCTTGATCGGCTATTTTGCTATGCACTGCTTTGGCTGATGAGAGATTTTGTTTTTTCGCGATAGTTATTAATTTCTCCACATATACGGAAAGCTCCTTGGCTTTTGCCGTTGTTGTCGTAATTTTTTCCTGCAAAATAATAGCCTCAGCCAAATGTTTAAGCAATGCTTTTCTTTGTGATTTACTTCTTTTAAATTGTCTTCCTTTTATTCTATGTTTCATATATTTTATTGCCCCCTTGATAAAGGAGAATTAGAGATGGTTTTAAAAACAGGTAAGATTATAATTATAAAAGAAAGTTGAAAGATGTTTTAATCTCTCAATCTTAAATTTACAATTCTGTGTTTTTTCTTTCAACCCCTCCTAATCTCCCCTTATCAAGGGAGAAGCTGTATTAATTAAATATTCTTCAAAGTCAGTCCCAATTTTCCTAGCGATTTTTTAATTTCTTTTACGCCTTTATCACCAATCCCCGGCAGTTCTTTTAAATCGTCGTCAGATTTTTTAACAAGTTTTCCTATTATTTTTATCTTACTTTCACTTAACGCTTTTAATGTTCTTGACGATATATTTAGGTCTTCAATCTTAGTTTTTAAAACATCAGATTTTTTCTTTTCACGATCTTCTTTTGCAGATTCTTTTTCTTTGATTATTTTTTTAGATGATTCTATTTCTGCTAATTTTTCTTCTTTTGCCTTTTCTTCTTCAACTTCTTTTTTTTCTTCCTCAATCTCTTTTACCACTTCCTTAAACAAATTGAAGTGACCCACAAGCAATCTCGCTGCTTCTTTAAACGCCTTCTTAGGTGTCATACTGCCATCTGTTTCTATCTCAAGCGTCAATTTATCATAATTAGTCATTTTCCCGACACGCATATTTTCAACTTTATAGTTTACTCTTTTAATAGGAGTAAAAATAGCATCCATTGCGATATTTTCTATTTCCAAATTATTCTTATTCTGATATTCAATTGGCATATATCCGATTCCTTTTTCAACTTGAACTTCAAGTTCCAGCTTTCCACTCTTCTCTGTTACTGTAGCTATATATGCATCTTTGTCAACAACCTCAACATCGTTTGTAGTTTTAATTTCAGATGCCCTTACTTCTCCTTCTTTGTTTGACTTTAGCGTTAGTTTTACAGGATCATCAGAAAACATTTTAAACTTAATCTTCTTAAGATTGAGTATTATTTCAACAACATTTTCCATCACGCCTGGAATACTTGAGAACTCATGTTCAGTTCCTTTTATTTTGACAGCGGTAATAGAAGCTCCGGTTAAACTTGAAAGAAGTACTCTCCTAAAAGCGTTTCCGATTGTCGTACCATAACCGGGATAACAGGATTTGATCTCAAAAACAGCCATGTTTCCTTTTTGTTTTATTATTTTTGGCTTCTCCGGCAATGTTATTTTTCGCATATTTTTGTATTAAATTGTTATATTTAGAACATACGCATTTGGAGTGTTGAACTCCGCTATCACTACACTCTACACTCCATAAGTTAAATAAGATTGAAACGCATAAGTCCTAAAATTATTAAATTACTAAATTGTCACTGCAATCTGTTATTATATATACATATAACAATTCAGCAATTTAACAATGTGACAATTTAACAATTTACTTAATTTATGTCTTAGAATAAAACTCTATTACCAAATGAATATTAGCATTAACATCAATCTCATCTCTTGCCGGCGAAGCAACAATTTTCCCCTGAAATTTTTGATAATCCAAAACTAGCCACGAAGGAGTTTGACGATCTTTTAAAGAATCCTTTATATTTTTGAAATAATCTTCCTTTCCGTTTTTCACTGATACAACATCTCCTTCTTTGGTAAGATAGGAAGCTATATCCACTTTTTTTCCATTTACCAGAAAATACCCATGATTAACCAACTGTCTTGCTTGATTTCTTGAACTTGCAAGCCCGGAACGGTAAACAACATTATCCAATCTTCTTTCTAGTAAACTTAATAGCAAATTCCCGGTATTTCCCTGCGTTCGGCTTGCCATATCATAATATTTTCTAAACTGTTTTTCAAGTAACCCATAGGTTCTTTTTATTTTCTGCTTCTCTCTTAATTGAGTCCCATATTCCGATAGACCGATTCTTCTTGCTTGCCCATGCTGACCGGGCGCATATGCTTTTTTTATCATCGCACATTTCACACTAAAACAGCGCTCTCCTTTCAGAAAAAGCTTTTCTCCTTCTCTTCTACATTTTTTACATTTCGGACTTAAATCTCTAGCCATAATAATTCAGTTAAAAGTTTATAAAGTTTATAAAGTTAAAAGTCTACACCAAATCCCATTTCACAAACTTTCTGCTTTATGGACTTTATAAACTTTTAACTATATTTATACTCTTCTCGGTTTCGGCGGTCGACAACCATTATGCGGAATAGGAGTTACATCTGTGATAGAAACAATATTTAACCCACCGGAAGCAATTGCTCTAATTGCTGATTCTCTTCCACTTCCAATTCCTCTAACAAAAATGTCAACTTCTTTAAGCCCTATTTTCTTCGTTCGTTCCAACAAGGAGCTAACTATACTTGTTGCAGCATACGGAGTAGCTTTTTTGGCACCTTTAAAACCCAAAAGTCCCGCGCTAGACCAATCAATAACACTACCATTCAAATCAGTCAAGGTTACGATTGTATTATTATAAGTTGACTTAATATGAGCTTGTCCCTTTACAATGTTTCTTCTCTTTGGCTTCTTAGATGTTTTACTCAAGCCCTTTTTCTTTGAGCCCTCTCCCGTTTTGCTGCCAATTGTTATTACTCTTCTTTTTCCCATTTTATTAAAATTAGAATTTTGAATTTTGAATTTTGAATAATTTTAAGACTTCCTTGTTATCACCTCGCTGTAGTCTCTTAGCAAAGGACTCTGGCAAATCGCACTTGCTCGTCGCAGTCCTCTACTGAAAGACTACGACAGGGCAGGAAATTTTGAATAAATTTTTAAAAGTTTCAGATACTATTTAAATTCCATATTTTATGTCTTTCCTGCTAATTTGATCTTCCCGCTTCCTGCTGTTCTTCTTATATTTCCTCTGACAGTCCTGTTATTTGTTTTTGTTCTTTGTCCTCTGGAAGGCAACCCCTTTGAATGCCTTGTTCCCCGATAACATCCGATCTCTTTCAATCTTTTTATATTCATCATTACAATTCTTCTCAACTCGCCCTCAACTTTATACTCACTTTCAATAATTTTCTGAACTTTACCAACTTCTTCCGATGTAATATCTTTTGCTCTTTTATTATAATCAATTCCAGCTTCATCCAAAATTTTTCTACTTGAAAAAAGACCTATTCCTTTTATATAAGTTAGAGCGAATTCTATTCTTTTCTCTTCTGGTAAGTTGACACCTAAAATTCTTAGCATAAATTTATATTATCCTTGTCTTTGCTTATGTTTCGGATTAGAGCAAACGACATAAACCCTCCCTTTACGCCTTACTATCTTGCACTTATCACAAAATTTTTTAACCGAAGATCTTACTTTCATATTTCTAAAATTTATAAATAGCAACTGGTGGTATTTATTATAATTAATTGTTTTTCGTAAGTACCAACCAGCTTCAATAAATTACTATAAATTACAATCAGTTATTTTATCCCCTCTTCACAATTCTCCCTTTCGTTAAATCATAGGGACTCATCTCAACGATAACTTTATCGCCCGGCAATATTTTTATATAATGCATTCTCATTCTTCCCGAAACATGAGCAAATAATTCATGCCCCTCGTCAATTTTCACTTTAAATTTTGTTCCAGGTAATGTTTCAATAACAGTTCCTTCTACCTGCACTATTTCCTTCATAAATAATTTGTAAACAAAACAACAACTAGAGCTATTACCTAGCCTTGCCTAACATTTATTAAACTTGTCTAAATTAGTTATATTAATCAACTAAATTTAATCATACTTCTCCATACTTTAACAGTTTACTACATATAATTATTTTGTCAACTGTAATTATTGTTTTGTAATTATTGTTTTGCCTTTTTATTTTTTTAATGTGTTCACATTTTATATTTCCCTTTGTTTAATGCTTTCTATATTTGCAAAATTAGAAAAATAAAATATAGATTTATTTTTTCTTTGGTCACATCTTTTATTTACTGCGTGTCACAATTCTTTGTGGAAAGATTGTAATAGAGAGCACCCCATCTTCCCTTGTCCAAAACAACGGTTCTTCATTTTCAGGATAAACATCACGAATAATCCAGCGTCTTAAAGATGAATAATCTTTTTCTGCTGTTTTAGAACCAACCTCCCGATAAACTCTGATAATGACATCAGCGCAAACTCCCCGATCTTCAGGTATATCCCCATTTGGATGCATACGCCGGATCATAAACAACCTTGTGATTGATACGTTCTAGCGTAGCGTCAACAAGCTTCACCCTAAATTCTTTTTCTTCATCAGTTAAATTTTGCCAAGCAGGTAAATCATAGGCAGAACTTCGTGTTGTTAGACTACCGGTTTTTACATAGTTAAAAAAAAGAATACACTGGAAAAAAATAGCGTTACTAGTATTAGGAAAACTATAATCGCTGCTTTTCCGGAAATCATTTTTTTATTCTTATTCTCATCTCATAATCAATCTGCTCTATTTTTTTCAAATTATTTTTTGCCTGGTCATATTTGGTACGCAAATAACCGACCATATCAAATTCCACCAGTTCAGCCATAATTTCATTAATGGCTCTTTTTATTTTTTTTACTTCATCCAAATTTCTATCAGCCGCATCATTGACTGCTTTACGCGCCAGTTCACCGGTTAGATCACAGATGCCTCCCAAATAAGCAATAGGATCCAGATCAATTTCTTTGATTATATCTATTTTCTTGCCTGTTATAACTGAGTAAAACATCTTTGCTTCCACATACTCTTCAGCTCCCGCCCGATAAGATCCTTCTTCTGAAATTCGCTTGTGACCAAATTTCTTTTTCATTTTCTGAAAAATTTTTTCCGTTTCAATAAGTTTCTTTTCAGCCTTTTGAACATCGCCCCGATGCAAAGCAAAAATTATTCTTTTGGAATTATGTAGCGCAACCCCGGACAGACCGATAATTTGCGTTCTCTCACTTTCTCTTTGGTTATATTCTTTTTTCAATTTTTGGATAAACTTTTTGTTAATCATTGTTTTAGTTTTAATTAATTTAATAGCTATGAGATTTTTACTCCCACGCTTGTAGAAAGAACACAACGGCGGGGATTTTTAATTTTTTAATTTATTCAACCTCTCAACAAGCAAGTAAACTGTTGTTAATGGATTCTTTTTTAAATTAAATCCCCTCAATAATTTCAACCAGTTTTTTTATTGGCAATGATAATTTTTTCTCCTTTCTCTGTCTCAATAATTTTATTTCCCAGATTTTCTTCTATTACATTCTTTACATAACATCTGACAATTTTTATCGATTACCTTTTGCTCGATTATGAGTCTTGCACAACATCTCACAATTTTTAGCGTCTGTTGCGCCACCCTTACTCCAAGCTGACACATGATCGGCATCCATTTCGCTAAAGCTCCATATTTTGCTTTTGTTGGCATCATGCCCCATAGCGCAATGTGGACAATTTGATTTATTTTTAGCTTTTGCGGTTTTTGTTTGTGACGCGTAAACTGATCTTTTGGTTGCTTCATCAAACACGCGAACATTGAGCAGTTTCGTATCAACAGAACCACCAAGTATATATTCAAAAATACCCCTACGATTTTTTATATAAGGATCGGCATAAAGTTTGCGCACTTCAGCGGAAATTTTTTTAGGGTCATAAGACTTTTTGTGATGTGCTTCGTACAATCGTCCCCATTCAAGACCGCGCATTTCCTTTTCAACATTTATAAACACACTAGAAATCCAATCAATTACGCTATTGAAATATGTTTTTAATTCTTTGATATTTGTATCCTTTCGATGACGGCTCATGTAATCATCAATATTACCTTTACTTACCCAGTCTAATGCTCGCTCCAAAAAATCTTGGCGATTAACAATGCCAGATATGTACGCGCTCCATTTTTGAGTGTTGGCATTTTGACTATTGCTAAATTCTTCTTTCGCCAGCGTTACAAACGGTCCTGAATAAATAGCGTTGAGCAATTCTTGAGGTTTGAGCGGAACACCTGCGATGTTGATTGTTTTAAACCATTCTTTAATTTGGCTTTCGGTGCCCTCACATTCATAAATTAAAAGTTTGGTTTCCAAAATTTTATCTTTTTTATCTTTTGCCATAGTGCCAAAATACTGCATCCCGTTTTCATCTTTAAGAGCAAATTTGTCAGTAATAAATCGCCCAAGACTGGTGATACGCTGTTGTCCGTCCAACACCTCAAATTTATTATTGCCAACCTTATTGAAATAGATTAGTCCAATCGGATAACCCTTGAGAACTGATTCTATTACTGCGGCTTCTCTTCCTTCTTCCGCGTA
>Ga0164318_10003177_pt1 | contig 15492 bp, 11 predicted proteins | sample GuaBasSedimGuay9_FD_113734 | JGI IMG/M metagenome (GOLD analysis project Ga0164318, IMG submission 113734) | Subseafloor sediment microbial communities from Guaymas Basin, Gulf of California, Mexico - Guay9, Core 4571-4, 0-3 cm | ecosystem: Environmental > Aquatic > Marine > Hydrothermal vents...
ACATGAATGCTTTTCATTCCAACTCACGCCCCTTTTCTTTTTTTCAGGAGAAACCGGACGATAAAAAACGCAAGCAAGGCTGCGACTACGGCTGTCACCATGTTGCCAACGATGAAGGGCAGAAGTATGGGTTTCAGGGTATGGCCAATATAAACAAACGCACTGCCGTTGAAGAAGTTTCGCAACTTGAACATATCCCATTGTATAGCGGTAACGGTGAATCCTGAAACTCCCGTCAACAATCCACCGACCCAAAGGCCCAATGCGTATATGGGGACCATTGTCCACCAGTTGTTCACGATGGTGAACCCGACCAACAACACCTTGTCCAGCGGTTTGTACAGGGCAGCCAGGGTGAAAGCCATGATAAAATGGAAGCCCATGAATGGGCTGAAGGCAATAAAAGTCCCCAGTGCCACAGAGAGCGCTTTCATCTCCGGTGTCCGCGCAGGATTAAACAATTCAGTTTTTATAGATTCCAGCCATTTCTTCAATGTCTTCTTCATGCCGTGACCATTATCTCCGAAATCCCTGACAAGTCAACTTCTTTGCGGCTCCGCCTTTGTAATGAGTGATGGGTGATGAGTGATGGGCAAGAATCTATTTGCAATAACAGCAGTGAATTCTTTAACTTATCTGCATCCTGCCCCCACTCCAAAATCTATCATTTCCCCTGTTCATCCGCTGCAGTGGCGCGGATGATGATGTCGTCAATTTTACGGGCCAGCCCGGATTCGGCAAGGAGGCCCTCACGTAACCGGCTTAGCAGGTTGACTGTCTCCGCTATTGGCCGCTCCGGTAAATGAAAACCGTGTAATGAATTTTCCATTTCGCAGACATCCATGTTTTCCTCGCTTAATCCGGCAAGAGACCCCACAAAGGGCAAGGCTTCCCGGTGAATACCGAAAAGATAAAACGCAGGGCCTGATGGGCCGAACAGCAAGTCAAACTCATTCATTCTGTCAAAAAAACCGGCAACAGTTTCTTCAGAAAGGCAGCTCGTATTGGATTTGAGAAAAATAACCCCCTCATATTCTTCCAGTCTGGATGCGGCATCCAGGAGAAATTCCACCTGAGTGTCCCCCTTCCCAGCGAGGAACCGAAAACTATCTCCAATCCGTTTCTGCAGGCGGATTGCCTCTTCAGGTGAATAACTCAACAGATAGAAATCATACGTATTGTTCACCGGATACAGTTCTGAAATGGACAAATCCGTAAAAAAATCACAGAGTTCCCGAGCCAGTTCCAATGAAATTTCTGTTCCCAATGTATTTCCGGAAAGGGTCGCTTCCGGTGTTTCAATTAACAAGACCAGTGCGTTCTTCATTGCTTTCTAAGGTATTCAAAGGTAAAATCAATCAAAGACTGAACCCGAAGTCCCCTTGAGTTGATCACCGTCGCCCCGTCGTTGAAATGATAGTTCTTGAACAGGGTCTGCAGATCGATCCAGGAACCGATTTCTTTGTAGCAAATGCCTTTGAGGTAGAGTACGGTACCGGCAGAGATTCCCGGACGATCGGGCAGCTGCACCATACTCAGGGTATCAAAGGCTTGCTCAAAGCGCCTGAACCGGAGGTTGCACATGGCGAGATTCAGCTGGGCACCGGCTTTCTGGGCATCCGTTCCGGGAAACTGAATCCGTGACAGGAAATACAGATAAGCTGAGTTGTAGGAAAGGGAATTGAGATTCTGGCGCATGACCACCGGGGTCGTTTCAACCTTTACGGCAACTTCCAGAGCAGCCCCGGAACGCTCCAACTGCAGCTTCGTTTCCGGCACCACAAGGGTTTTGTAAAAAGATGCCTCATTGGCACATTGATTCCCGTTCACCGAAAGAATGACATCCCCTGCCTGAACCCCCTCCACGGTGGATGAAATTACAACCGGAAGGTTCCGGTCCGGGTCACGAATTACAGCAATACCAGCCGTGTTTTCCACAAGTTTCGGCATAATAGATACAGCCTCAACAAACCGCTTTTCAGAATCCGGATTGGCCGGGTCCAATGTAAACTTTTCCTGGTGGTACAATTCTGTATTCAATACGTAGACATCAATAAATCGCTTCAACTTTACCCGTTTCTCCACCCCCAAAATAATAAGAGATTGTCCGTAGTCGTTTCGAATATTTTCAATTACCTTATTATCCCCTTTCAACAAGCCATCAATGGCAGAAATATAGGAATCATCCATCTCTGCGTTGTAAAAGGGAATTTTCTGGAATTGCTTTTCCAGAGAATTTGTCACTTGCCGAACAGTTGACAGATTGGTATCCAGAGGCTTTATCCCCGTAAAAAGCAAGGTCGGTTTTGGAACCGCTTTCACAACACGGTGTTCGCCTTCTTCCACTTTCAACTTTTTAATGAACGTGCCATTTTCAAATGCAACCTTTAACAAGTGTTCACCTGAACAGACTTCCAGGTCCCTTATCGGCAGAGAACCAATTCGCCGGCTGTCTAAGAAAAGATCACCTGTCTGATCATCTGCACCTGCCTCTACAATCAAATAGCCGATACTCCGCTCCAGCAGAATCGGCTTGAACTGATAGTCCCGTTTCTCCAGTTTTGGAAGCGACAATCGAACAGGTTTGTAGCAGTTTTTTTTCAACTCCAGAACATGGTCCCCCGGTTCTACCCGGTTGATTACGAAATAGTTGGATAGTGTAGAGGGGTTTAAGCCCAGTTCCTCAATTGTATCTGAGTGATCTTTCAGATAATCCACTGGCGCACTTCCTGATGTTTCTCCCATCAGCACACCGTCCATGAAAACCTGGGCACCGGTCGGATCAGTCAGCACAGTGACGGAAGCCAGTGTCCGGATAAGGTCAACTTCAACTTCCACTGTCTTCCCTACCGCCACTGTCACATTACGGGTCACCGGTTGGTAGTTTTCCTTTCCTATCCTGAGGGTCAGGTCTCCGGCAAGTGTCGTGTACAAGCCCTTTGAATTCGGACTCAATTTCAGCGTCCCTGCAGAAACATTCAGCCCCGGGACCGGACATTTTATTTTGAGGTATCCTACCATTTGACTTCGCTTATTTTCGAAATCCCGAATGATTTTCGGTGAGATAAAAAACTTGTTCAACTTATGACCGGGATCGGAACGAATGATTTTTTCAAAAATTGTATAAACTGTCTTTGTATCTCCTTTATTGGAATAAAGCACGATAAGGTATTCCATGCTCTGCAGATAGTAGCCAAAAGCATCCGTCCCCTTAATTTCACCCAGATCATAGGCACTGACAATTTTCTGAAACCCATTGATGGCGTTTTCCGGATTGTCCGAATTTTCAAATATCTGCACATTGTCATGGAACACGGAGACAACGTCAAATCCGAAAATGGGGATGGTTGCAATCAACAGGAAAACAATTAGTTTTTTCATCAGTACACCTTCAATATCTCTCTTTCCCTTGAAACTGAGAGAAAGATGTTGGCTCCCTGATCCACAGCGAGATGGTTATATCGACTGCTGCTATGGGTAATACTCTGCAGCTGCACGGACTGAAAGACATGAAAATCACTGGTCAATACGGACAATGACCGGCCTTTATTGGTAAGCAAGTAAATATTGTCCAATGGGTCAAATGCAATATCCACAATTTTCTTGAAGTTATTGAATTGTTTAATCGCGTGGCCGTCCAGAGTTCGGATTTCCATGACATTGCGGGAATTTTTCACAACAAAGATCCGGCCATCCCGACGGATTTTAAAAAAATCTACATCCCCCAACGCCATCTTGCGAATGAGCTTTCGCTCCTTTGAAAACACATAGCTCAGTCCTGTCTTCTTATCAAAGGCCCATATCTCGCCGCTGCTGGTGAGGAAAAAGGAAGTGATATCCTGCAACGCACTCCCCTCTGCGATCAATCTCACGGACCCGGATGGCGAAATAAGCTGGTCACCGGTGCTGAACCACAGGCCGACGTCATTCTGGTAATACATCGCACGCACATTTCCCGGTGTATTGCGCCTCCGGTTCTGCCCCGGAGAAATCATCTGGATAAACCTTCCTTTTTTCGCCTGGACATAGAGGGTATTCGCCTCCCCCGTCGCAAGTAATGAGGGATTGTCCATCTGGAAGTACTGTTTTGCCCTTTTATAATGCCGTTTCAACAGGAACCGGAGCAAACTGCGTGTGTAGTCTTCAGCCTTCACAGCCTGTTCCCCTTTTCCTTCCTCATTCAGTGCCGCAATCATTTTCAATGCTTCCTGGGGTTCTCCAATCCGATAATAGCAGTAAGCCGCCTGATAGAGTGAATCGGGAAAAACCGGACTCTCTGAAAACCGCGTGTAAATCTGAGACAGAAAATAGAGGGCTTTCTTAAACTGTCCACGACGACTTGAAATAATGGAAAGATAAAAATAGTCCCGGTCCAGCACGTCCGATTCCGGGAAAGCACCCTTCAGATGAAAGAATGTATTGTATGCATCGTCAATATCTCCTGCTTTCAGTTGAATCCGGCCAATAAGGAGATAGGCATTATCCGAGCTGTCGCTCTTTCCATATTCCGAAATAATTCGATCTAAGAATGCCTTTGCACGTTCGGCATCTCCCTGATTGAAATGATAGCGCCCGATTTCCAGCAATGCATCATCTGCGAAAGCGGATTTCGGGTATTGCTCCAGCAGCAAGTTGAATTCCCGCATCGCCTGTTCATAGTTCTGGTTTGCCTCAAATGCCAGGCCACTTTCATACAGCCGCTGGTCATTGGGGCTGGTCAAACTGCCAATTAGCAGAAATAGAAGGAGAGTTTTCATTTCAGACGCTCCTCAATTTTCAAAGGAGCTGAAAATGTGATATCCCGATCCAGCTCTTTTGTCTTTTTACCCTGGGGGCCCACCAATTTGAAATGATGTTTCCCGGTCACAATTTTAAGCCCCAGTATCGGGGTCGGCCCCGCGTCAACACCATCAATAAAGACGTTACCCCAACCACCTTTAATCGTAATCTTATTGATCAAACCCAACACGGGGGTCCTCAATACCGTCGTCTGTCCCGCCAACACATCCTCCCGCATTGAAGCCTTATAAAAGACCTTTTCAGCAGATAATTTCACCGTGTAACTGCCCGCCTCCAGCTTCAGTGAAGCTCCAGGACGAAGCGTTTTTCTCAAAACCGGCTTTCCTCTTCGGATCAGCGTTATGGATACCGGGAATTCTCCCTTCAACTTTAAGAATCCCGGCTTTGGGATAGGGGTTAATGTGATTTTGTCTGCAATTACTTCTCCCGCAGCAAGTTCAATGGTTCTCGGCTGGTATCCATGGGCGGAAATCACCAATTTGTGTGGAGATGTTTTTTTAAGGGAGAGTGGTTCCGTACTTTTTACCGGTGGTTTTCCGTCTACAGACACGTCACAAACCGCTGGCTCCGTATATAATTGCATTCTCTGCAGGTTGGATTTCAAAACATAGGGATTCAACCGGGTTGCAGAAGATACGTAAAAAGTATCTGTCAACGGTTCAAAGCCCTGTTTTTTAAGCCGGATGCTGTGCTGTTCGCCCTCTTCTCCCGTAACCGCCAGTTTGAGCGGAGTCAGGCCTTTGAACTCATTATCCAGATAAACCTTGGCCCCTTCAGGAGTGGACTCAACGGATAGATTGGCAGTCACCTTAAATGCGATCAATTTTCGGAAACCATCCGCGTTCAGCTTGTTCAGTATCTCCCCATTGGTAAAAAAATAGGCCGCGAAAGCACCTCCGATAAGCAGTAGAAACACAAAAAAGAAAATCAGCATTTTTGAACGTTTCTTTTTCGGGCTGTCACCCTGCGCCCGGGCCAGTTCATATTCATTTCTAAATAATTGTTTATCAATAGCTGTATCCGTGTCGGTTGAATTATCTACCAGAAGCTGGCGAATTCGGCTCTTCTGAGAGCTGGTCAGTGACACAGAACGGGTCAGTTCGCTGGAAAAGTCCTTAGCTGTTTGGAACCGTTCATCCGCTTTTTTGGCAAATGCCCGATTAAACAGACGGTTCCACGAGGGGACATCCAGTCCGAATTGTGCCGGATTTTCCACAGCTTCCGGCGCCTCGTGGGCAATCTTATATAGAATTGAGGACAGGGTTTTCCCCCGGAATGGAAGCTGCCCACAGATCAATTCATAAGTCACGGTAGCCAGAGAAAAAAGATCAGATCGGTGGTCGATGTGGCCTTCCATTATCTGTTCCGGCGACGCGTAGCTTGGCGTTCCGAGAAAAGTTCCCGTCTGTGTCAATGATGAGTTCTGGAGCTTCGCAATACCAAAATCCATTATCTTGCACCGGAACTCTTCGTCCACCATAATGTTCCCCGGTTTGATGTCCCGATGAACAATTCCTTTCTTATGTGCATAATCCAGTGCAGAAGATACCTGGGAAACAATCTTGACCACGTTCTCTATCGCCATCGGCCCATGTTCTGCCATCATTTCCGACAGTGTCCAGCCTTCCACATATTCCATGGCGATATAAGGCATGCCCTGCTCTTCACCAATGTCGTAAACCCCTACAATATTAGGGTGGTTCAGGGTACCGGATACCTGGGCTTCGCGGTAGAATCGCTCATAAAACTCCGATTTTTCCGCTTCTGATATAGAGGCATCCACCTTGATGAGCTTAATCGCCACAGTACGCTTAATGATGGGATCATGCGCACGGTAGACAATCCCCATAGCACCCTCACCCAGAACCGATTCTATCTTGTAACGCCCAACAGTATCCAGCTTCTTCATTCGCCCTCTCTATCTTTTCCTAAGGATATGAAAAAAGAGCCAATCTGTCAATTTATTTAAGCAAGGGGAGGAAACAAGGTTGATTAAAACACAAGGTTGAGGTTGAGGCCGGATAGAATTCGGAAAAAACAGAAAAAAATCAGTCTTCCCTCCTCCCCGCTCAACCTTAGCCTCAACCTTTTCTTTACTTTTTCTCTTTTCCCTGTAACTCTTCCAGCTTCTTCTTTGCGAATTCGCCCTGGACCTGGCCCTTATAGGCACTGGCAATTTTCCGGTAGAGCTTGGCTGCATCATCGTAATATTCCAGCTGTTCACAGATCTTCGCCGCTTTGAAACGGGCTGTGGTAGACCACATCAGTTCATTGGAGTGCAGATAGGTCACAGCAAGATATTGCTGCAGTGCTGGTTTCAATTTACCCTGTCCCTCAAGGCATTCGGCAATGTAGTAGGTAAGTTCCGCTTTCCTGTCCGCTGCTTCCGGCAGTTGAAGAAGTCGGTTGAACTCTGCAAGTGCCTCATCCAACAGCCCCTGTTTTTGAAACAGAAGCCCGATACGAATGCGTTCCCCAACCTGGTGGACATCCGCTGGGATTTCCTTGAGATATTCCCGATAATGGACAATGGCACCGTCAATATCCCCGGTTTTTTCCAGTGAAACTCCGAGATAATATTGAAGGGCGAAGGCCAGTTTTGCCATGGACGGATCATTTTTCCCCAATGCCAGTTGAAACAAATCAGCTGCTTTCTTGTACTGTTTTTCCTTGAATGCAACGGCACCCAGATTGTAGGCGGCAAGGGCCGCGTATTGGCCATCGGGGTAATCCTTCACAATTTTCCTGAGGTAAGCCGGTTTCCGCGGCCGCGCGTACTGGTAGAGAAAATAATAGGACTCATCGTTTCCCGGGGCTTCGGGAAATGCCCGGATTGACATCTGGTACAGAGAAATCGCCTTGCTCAGTTTTCCCTTTTCCCGGTACTTCCGTGCTTTTTTTAATATCGCCTGCGCCCCGTGGAAACTTTCCGGGTCATTCTGAATGAAGTCCGGTTCCAGTTCCATCAGAATCTGATAATCCCCCGCGGCAATGGCGGCCGGCTCCAGCTCATGGAAGGCCAGCAGGTGAATGGTGGCAGCCGGATCCGATAATTCCACCGCTTTTTCCAGCAACTGGCGCTTTAGAACCGGGTCAGTGGCCAGGCCGGCAGCTTCGTAGAGATGAGCCGGCAGCATCGGTTTTTCAGAAAGGGCTATGTCTGTTGCATTCTCTCCGTCCTTCAGCCGGAGATAAATGTAGAAGGCCAGAGACTGATCCTTTCCGGCAAATTTTACGGCATCCTGCACTTTCCCCGAAAGTGCCAGTGCAAATGCATAGAGGCTGGCAGGCAGGCTGTTCGCTTTTGCCTCATCCAGTTCGTTAAAATATTCAGCCGCTTTGGAATACTGCTTGTCCAGATAGGCGGACAATGCCGCAAGGCGCAATGCCTTTCCCCTGTATTTCGAGTCATTCAGGCCAGCCGCCACTTTTCCGGCATCCTGAAACATCCCATTTCTGAAATATGCATCTGCAAGAAGATAAGCGGCATCGGCCCGGAGGTTGGAATCCGGATAGTTGGCCAGAATATTCTCAAAACTCTTAACCGCCTCCGGATAAACCCCACGGTTCAACATCAGCTTCCCCAGAATAAAATATGCCTCATCGGTAATGGGAGATTTAACCCCATATTCCCGGAGAAAATCTGTTGTCAATTTCAGGGCCTGGTCCGGGTTTCCCATGTACAGAGAGGCTTTGATACGGTTCATCAGCGCAAGTGACGCATAGGGACTGTCTGGTGCCTTCTTCAGAACTTCGCCGTAAAAACGGAATGCTCCGGCGGCATCATTGAGCTTTGTCAGCCGGTATTCTGCCAGACGGTAAAAATCATGGCCCGGTCTTGTCCCTGTCAATGCCACGGTGTGCAAAATCTCCGCCGCCCGGTTGAACCGGCGAAACCGGTCATTTATAGAGAATTCAAGTTCCATTGCCTCGCGGCTGTCTGTCAGGGTAACTTTCTCCATCAAAGCGTCCGCTTCCAAAAGCCTCCCCTGGCTCAAAAGGGCCTGGATCCGATATAGGGAGAGTGCCTCAGGAGATACCGGTTCCAGCGGTACAACGCTGCGAAAGAGGGTGTAGGCCTCTGCCGCCTTCCCTTCCTTCAGCAAAGTATGTACCTCAAATAATTTATCCTGTTTCTCTCCTGCCTTCTGAAAATAGTCGGCGGCTTGTGCATATTTTTCATCGGCAAATTTCAACAGGCCAAGATAGCGGAAAAGTTCAGGGGATTGAAAGTTTTCTTCCGCCAGTCGCCCCAGCACCCGTTTCGTTTTCCGGTACTTTTTCAAATGATAGTACGCAATCCCGAGTTTCAGGCGGATTCCGTTGTCCATTCCCAGTTTCAGGAAACCATTGTACTGGTCCACCGCATCCTGAAATCGCTTTCTGGCATAGGCCACATCACCGGCCAGCTGATGGTACGCTTTCAACGTGTCCGGAGACTGGCCCTTCAGGCTTTCCCTGATGGAATCCAGCTTTGCTTCCGCCTCAGGATAGCGCTGCTCCAGATAGAATGCCGTGGCATCGTAGAGAATAACAGGCACACAGGAAACAACAGACTGCCCACAGTAATCCTTCACAAATTCTGCCGCAACATGGTGTTCCCGGTCATACATCCGGGCCGAGAGGCAGGCGGAGACCAACATCTCCCTGACTTCTTTTTTATGGGAACTCTCAGGATAGGCTTCCAGAAATGCGGTCATCCGGTCCACCGCAATGGTATAGGTTCCGTCCCGGACAAGCCCGCGAATCACCCGGTAATCATCACTTTCCCCGGCAAAACCCCCCACTGAGACTGCCAGCAGCAGTACGGCTATCAGAAACTTTCTCATTCTTTCAGTTTCCCGTAGATTTCTGTCCTGAATTTATCAATTTCCTTGCGGAACTCATTGGTAATTCTATTCGCATCCACCTGATTATAAATCACATGAGGTGTAATAATGATAATCAGCTCACTCTTGGACCGGCTCTGGGTCTTGTTCGAAAACAGGTACTTGACAAGGGGGATTTTGCTGAGAAGCGGAATACCGTTATCGTTATTGGTCTGACTCTGCTGAATCATACCACCTATAATCAGAGACTGGCCATCAGGTACATTCACAATCGTCTTGGCACTGCGGTTCTTGATGGGCGGATTTCCGGAACCGGTGGACGAACCGGGGACCGAATAGGACTGGTCTATCTCCATTCGCACAATCCCGTTATTACTGATGGAGGGTTTAACATTGAGTTTAACCCCGGTGGAAAGGTATTGATAAGATGTGCTGTTGTAAACGCCTGCATTGGTAGTCCCCGCTGCTCCCGGTACCGCGATATTGCCGCTCTGGATGGAGATCTGCTCCCCAACGTCAATACTGGCACTCTCGTTATCCAGCACCATAATATGCGGAGTGGATAAAACATTGGTCCGGGACTTGACTTCATTCATATTGAGAACAGAGTCAATCTGAAATTGTTTGGATAAAAACGTATACGCCCCTGTAAACCCCCCGGCATCTGCTCCGGGCTGAAAGTGGAATTCGCCGCCCCTACCCGCATCTGCCTGTAAATGCTTCAGAAAGAAAGTAAATCCATAACTCAAACTCCCACTCAACGACACATCGAGAATCATCGCCTCAATCAAAACCTGTTTCTTGGGCGCATCCAGTTGTTTCAGGGTCTTTTCAATAATATTGTAATCCCGGCGGGTCGTCTTGAAAATCAACGAGTTGTTGTTTTTGTCGGTAATGACCTTAAAATCACCCTTCAAAACCGGCCGGAGCTCCAGTTTTCCCTTACTGTCTTTGGTGGCGGTGTGTTCTTCCGAATAAAGCTCCTTAATAATGTTCACCAGGTCCTCGGCCTTGGAATTCTCCGCGTGGTAGATGAAAATCTGGGCCTCTCCAACCTCGGATTCCTTCTCGAACTTGTCGGACCAGAATTTCACTTCATCCACCACTTCCTGCAGGGGTGTAACGCACAAGAGGGCGTTGAGGTCTTTAATGGATGTAATATAGTACTTATCTTCCGGCAGGGCTCCGTAGCCCTTGAAAATTTCAATGATATTATTGGTGACCTTTTCTGCGTCCGCGTTCTGGAACCGGATCAGCAGCATTTTTTTGTTTTTGAATATGTTCACATCAAACAGTGAGATGATATTCATAATCTTTCGAACGTAGGGCAGGCGGTCTATTATAACTACGGTAGAAGTCACCGGATCCTCAACAATCTTACCGCCGGTGGAAATAAATTCTTTCAAAATCGGAGACAGGTCTTTGGGGGAAACAAAATGCAGGGGAATCACCTGGGTCACCCACCCTTCTCCGATCTGATCCCGGCCCACCTTGTTTCCCACGTAAACAGGTGCCCCCAGTTTGTAATCCGCCCCCTTTGTCGGGACAAAATAGACCATCCCGTCCCGGTTAACCATCGCGACATCATAGATAGAGAGGAGCAGGTGAAGGATGTTTTCCACACCGAGTCCCTCAATTGTGGAATTCAGCCGGATATTGATCCCCTTGTCCGGTACCGCAGGGTCAATCACATAGTTCCAGTGACGATAATCCGCGACTATTTTGATTACTTCCCATAAGCTGGCATCCTCCAGATTCAACAGAGGGAATGCCTCTTTTCCTTTCTTGACGGCAGCCGACGATTTCCCTTTCACAGCTGGAATCAGTGCTTTCGATGGTGTCTGGCTCGCACGGGTAGACCGCCCCCGCTCAATCACCTGATAGTGAGATTTTTCCGGTTTCGGAGTTTCAATTTCTGTTTTCTGAACCGGGCGCTTCCCGGACAGTGCCCGTTCAATCTCATTCTTGGGCACTTGCTTTGGCGGTACGGTACAGGCTGTCATTAAAAGCATCAGGAAGATGGGCGTCAATTTCCTCATTTCATGTCCTCACTTATTAAAATGGTGTTGTCTTGCGCGATTTTTTCGGCCTTTTCTTTGTTCTGGAAGCGCCTCGGCTGGGGCCAAAGGGCGTGCTTGCGCCGCCACTTCTGACGGCCGTCCCGGATCGACGGGGAGGCGTCCGCACCGCCGGACGCCTCCGGGGAGCAGCCATTTTCCGTTCCACGATTTTTGATGTCCGGGCACCGGATGAAACTGCTCTGTGCATACCCCCGTGGGAAGCACTGGTTTTCGGTACATTCTTCATCTTGTCCTTGGAATCTACCGTCATTCTGTATTTCTTCCCCCCAAATGCAATGGTCACTTCGTTTGGAAGAATCTGAAGGATTTTAGCACCGGTGAAGGCATCGCCCTTCTTAAACGCGCCACTGACGATTTTACGGCTCTTATCGTCCTTGTAGCGAAAGATAACCCGCTGGTAGTTCCCAATGGAAATGATTCCATCGAGAATTGGAATATCTTTGGGTAATACCTCTTCCACCGGACCGGAAGCGTCCACCGGTTCCGCCTGCCCCCGCTGCGGATCAAACAGGTTTTTCTTTATGATACTGTCCGCCTGCTGGGCAAAAGCGGCTGTCGAAAACAATAAAATCAGCATGAAAAAGGATATGGTTTTCACGATTTCTCCTTCTTTGACAAACCCATCACAGTAACTGTTGCCTCATATCCCCGGTAGTGCTTCAGGGAAACTTCACTGGTCGCAATCAGCTCCGGTGCCTTCTGAATCGCTTCCAGAAACCGGATAATGGCATCGTAATCTCCCTTGACTGTAATTCGGGCGCTGACCCGAAGATACCCGAACTTCTCATCCTTAGATCGTTCTTTGTAGGTATTTGTGACGGTTAAACCCTGGGCTTTTGCCAGTTTATTTGCAAGTTCCTCCAACGCTACCTGGGCCAGTTCAGCGGAGCCCCCTTCCAATGCATGCTGTTTGTTCTGCTCAATTTCCTTTTTGTATCTGGCACTTTCAGCCTCCACACCTCTTGCCTCCTGTAGTTTTTTAGTCAATTTGACAAGATTTGCGGTTAGCGCGCTCTTTCTCTTCGTAAGCTCTCCATAGCTGTCTCTCAGAGGGAATACCACAAGATTCAAGAAAACAATCAAAACTACAGCAAAAATACCAAGCTTAATGGCACGTTTTTCAGACCGTTTCAATTTCAGTTTAGTAAACAATTTTCCCCCTGATCAGAAAGGCTGTGTAGCCATCGGACATTTCCTTGCTGGAACCACTCTTCTGAACGCCGGTAAAGAATTTCGATTCGTCCAGCTTTCGGATCAAGGTGTACATATCCTTTGATTTTCCATTAAAATCAAAGGAATTGTTCCGCCGAATGTTGATGGAAGTCGCGTAAGAATCAAGTGGCGTTATGCTGGTCAGCTCCTGAAGCACGCTACAGACCTTCTTTTTCTTTTTCAATATCTCCCGGTAAAACTGAACCTGCGCCTTTAACTGATCCCGCCTGTCCACCTTCTTCACCAGTTTCATAGCCTGTTTTTTCTTTGTATCATAGTTCTGCTGCAGGGTGTTCACCTCACCCCGAAGCCCGAGATAATCCCGGATCAGGGAAGTGCTGTAGATGCCAGCAGCCACCACCAATACGGCAATACCGATATATCGCCATAACTTACGGTGTACTTTTCGTTCCTTGACCGGCAGAAGGTTAGCGACGGGAAGCGTTTTTTCTTTCAGTAGTGCCAGCAGTGAGGATGCAGGAGACTCCGGCATGTCTTTTTTTTCTGCATCAGGAAATGAATCCGAAATACCCGGAATCTCACCAAAACAAGTGACCGGAGTATCTTCAGGTGCGCGAAGCCCGGAGAGAAAACGGAACAAGGTCTGAGACAAGGGACAACCTTCTCGGCATTTCAAGAACGAAACGGGAAAACCGTCTTCCAGGTATGCGCCGAGGACACTGGTCCCATCCTGAAAAAGGACAAGGCCCCCTGTCACCCCTTGCCTCAGTGCATGGGCGAGAAAAAGTACCTGCATGGGAAGAATCCCGCTGAGTTCCGATGCTTTCCCCGCTGCCTGCTTCCGGATTTCCTGATACCGGGATTCACGGATTACAGTGGCCAGAACCTTCAACTGCCCTTTCTCTTTGGTATAAGCCATGCCAATCCGAATGCCTTCCCGGACCGGCTCTTTTTCCAGTACAAAGGAACGAACAACTTCGTTCAGATTTTCTTCCACCTGAGCCGGTAATCTCAGTGAATACAGAATGACATCTTCAGATGGAACCAGATAGAAGGTGTCAAATTGATTTTCCGGCTCATCCTCAATAGAAACCGGCTGGATTTCCCTCTTTTTAACGGTGAAATACTCGTCCCGGTCTTCTGAAATCAGGCGGAATGCTTTTGAGAAATAATCAGTCAATATGTCCATTCGTGTCTCTCCAGCCATTTGATAGTGCGCCCTTGAACCTGGAATGTCTCTTCCACTGCCAGTGTCTGCTTACCCCGCAAAATCGTGGCGCGTAGCGTCATTATATCGGCATTCCTGGTTGTTGTAAAATACCGTGTCGCATTACTGAAAGAATTGGGACTCACCAGGTTCGCCAGATCCGACATGGTTTGAAATGGTTTTTCCTCCCTTGCCGCAATAATTGAGTCCGTTTCTTCATCTGTAGTTTCCATCATGGCCTGAATCAATGCCCGGGAAGCCGCATTGATATCCAGTTTGCTTCCGGCTTCCCGAACGGTGAAAAAATCAGTCAGCGGCGGATATTTATCACTGCCGTAAAACATTTCCTCGTCAATGCCCTTGATCAGAAGAAGTTCCCGGATATCTTCAATCTTGTTATTATGGGGGAAATACGGAAAAGGAAGCCCCTGATAATAATCATCCTCCGCACCGCCGGGATGCAGGAGATTGTCTCTATCCACCCAGTCCTGAATAGATGCGATAATGTCGTTGGCTTCGTCCTCTGTTTTGTCATACTTCATGAAGATCTCCCTCCACACATCCTGACGAACCTTCTGGATTGATAGTTTGGATGTAACTGGAATACGGATAACTTTCACCTTTGATCCGCCAATATCGTAGTTGAAAACAGACTGATTCCGCTCTGCCGGGTCCAGGTCCTTCCGGGTGGGCAACTGCAGGATGTCATAAAATGCCCGTTGAATTCCCCCCTCCAGTTCCAGAAATCCTCCGGTTCTGGCATTGAGATAGGCCTGGCTTCTAAAAAATACCCGGGTGCGCAGGGACAGCATAGCAGACAGAACCGCCAGTGCCGCCACAATCCAGAGAACCAGCAGCAGGATTGATCCCCGTTCAGAAGCGGCGTTTCGCATTTCGCGTATTCTCCTTCTGAGGCAAAGGATGCGTCACGACCATCGTGTCTCCCTCTTCCCAGGTAATTTCGAACCGGATATCACGCATGATTTTCCCTTTTTCCGTATCCGGGTCATAGTGATCTTCCCAATTGCCAAGGTCATTTCTTTTCACTTTTGCCCGCATCAGGTAGCCCATTTCCAGTTTTTTCACGTGGTCAGCCAGTTCCATCTCCCTCGGTTCCGGAAGCTCGGTATTGGGCCGGTCCCAGAAAAAGGGGGTCTCTTTCATCATCAACTTGCCGTTTTCAACATAAATTTCTGTCAATACCGGGAAATAGTGAAACAGTACCGACTGATAACTGAGGAACAGAATGCGGTCGGGTTCCGCTGAAAAATACTTACCAGGTTCTACTTTTGAATCATATTGAAGGATACTCTCCAGTTTAGTGGAAAGAAGGATGTACAGGTTTCCACGGTGGAAAGAATTGTTCATGTGGGCTTCCGCCTTCTTCCAATTGCTGATACTG
>Ga0164318_10003178_pt1 | contig 15492 bp, 15 predicted proteins | sample GuaBasSedimGuay9_FD_113734 | JGI IMG/M metagenome (GOLD analysis project Ga0164318, IMG submission 113734) | Subseafloor sediment microbial communities from Guaymas Basin, Gulf of California, Mexico - Guay9, Core 4571-4, 0-3 cm | ecosystem: Environmental > Aquatic > Marine > Hydrothermal vents...
CGATTTATCGGGGATTTCCCGGCTGAAGCCGGGCCTCCGTAAAATATCAACCAAGGAGAAGGAAACCGATGCGTAAGGAGCCTGTCGGCGCTGTGCTGGTCGTCGGCGGTGGTGTAGGAGGAATGCGCTCAGCGATTGACCTGGCCGAGGCCGGCCTGAAGGTCTATCTGGTGGAGACGCTGCCCTGGCTGGGCGGTCGAGTGGCGCAACTGGGTTATATGTTCCCCACCCACGACTGCGTCCTCTGCCGGGGCACTTCGGACCACGGCTACGGCTGCACACGACCAGCCATCTCACCGGCCTTTCTGGATCACAACCGGCACCCTAACATCGAAATTCTCACCAACAGCGACCTGATTAACGTGACGGGATATGCTGGGGATTTCACGGTAACGCTGCGTCATCGTCCGACCTACGTGGATGCCGAACGGTGCATCAACTGCGGGCTGTGTGCCGGCGTATGCCCGGTGTCCCTGCCCAGTCCCTTCCAGATGGGATTGGCGGTCCGCAAGGCGATCTACAAAATGGCGCCACGCGCGCTGCCGGATGCCTACATCGTGGACAAGGTCCCGCGCTGCGATACCTGTCGCCGTTGTGAGGCGATCTGTCCTACCGGTGCGATTAATCTAGACGAGCAGGAGACTGAGTACACTCTTCATGTCAGCGCCATTATCCTCTCGCTGGGCTATGAAATATCGGATCCGACCGAGTACGAAGAATTGGGCTACGGTCGCTACCCCAATGTCATCCACTCAATGCAGTATGAGCGACTGGCCAGCCGCTCCGGTCCAACGGAGGGCATCGTGATGCGCCCCTCCGACGGCAAACTGCCCCGGCGCATCGCCTGGATTCAGTGCGTGGGTTCCAGGGATCACAAACATCCTTATTGCTCCTCCATCTGTTGTATGTACGCCACGAAGGAGGCCATGCTGGCCAAGCAGCGCGTCGAAGGCGTCCACTGCCAGATTTTTATGATGGACGAGCGGGCCTTCAATAAGGAGTTCAATGCCTACTACGAGCAGGCGCGGAAGCGATATGGAGTGGAGTACACGCGCTGCCGTATTTCGGGGGTCAGGGAGGACCCGGAGACCCACGACCTGATCCTGCGCTACCCGGACCAGGATGGCAAGGTTGTCGAGAACCGTTTCGATATGGTGGTACTCTCGGTGGGGGCGCTGCCGCCCCGGGGGTCCCGTGACCTGGCCGACTTGCTGGGGATTGAACTGAACCCTTACGGCTTCTGTGAGACGGATAAGTTTGCCCCGCTGGAGACGAGCCGGCCCGGCATCTACGTCTGTGGGGCCTTCGCCTCCCCCAAGGAAATTGCGGAGACGATCCTGGACGCAGCAGGTGCGGCCGGTGACGTGATGCGGTTGTTATCCAGTAGGATCGGTGTGCAGGCCTATGGGCGAAAGTATCCCTTCCTCTGCAAGGAGCCTGACCGCCTTCCTCCGGAGCGGGACGTGGCGGGGGAGGAGCCGCGCATCGGCGTCTTCCTCTGTCATTGCTATCCGAGCATCGCGGGGATCGTGGACATGGATGCGTTGGCCGCTTTCGTTGCCGGCTTGCCCAACGTGGTTCATGTCGGGACGACGGACTATGCCTGCCTGGAGGAGGGCCGAGGGCAGATCCAGAGGGCGATTGAGGAGCACGGGCTGAATCGAGTGGTTGTGGCGGCCTGTAGCCACCGTACTCACGAATCATTGTTCCAGCGCGTCGTGCGCCAGGCCGGGCTGAACCCCTATTTGTTGGAGATAGCGAACATACGCGAACACTGTGCCTGGCCACACGTGGACGACCCGGCAGGGGCCACCCGTGCGGCAAAGGAGTTGGTGCGCCTGGCGGTGGCGCGGGCGCGGTTGGCCGAGCCGGTGCACAAGCAGGCTCTTGAGCCTGTCCGACGGGCGTTGGTGATCGGAGGTGGCGTCTCCGGTATGACGGCGGCGTTGAACATTGCCGATGCCGGGTACGACGTTACGTTGGTGGAACGAGAGCCCGGGTTAGGTGGCAATCTGCAACACATCTACTATGTGGCCGAGGGGGATAACCCCCAGCGGTTGCTACGTGACCTCACCAATCGGGTGTTGGGTCATCAAAGGATTGACGTCCTCACCAACTCCGAAGTAGTCGCGCATGAAGGCAGCGTGGGTGCGTTCCGTTCCACGGTGCGCACGCCGCTGGGCGAGGTGGAGGTTGAGCATGGCGTGACCATCGTGGCCACCGGCGGGCAGGAGTGGCGTGGGGACGTGTATTTGCTCGGCCAGGATGAGCGCGTTGTCACGGCTCTTGATCTGGAGGAGATCATCACTCATCGGCCGGAGCAGATCGTGGGGTTGAAGGAAGTCGTGTTTATCCAGTGTGTGCGGCGGCCCGGTGTGGTTGAGTATTGCAGTCGAACGTGTTGTACAAATACGATGAAGAATGTCATCCGCATCAAGTTGCTCAACCCGGACTGCCGGGTAGTTGTTCTCTACAGGGACATCATCACCTATGGGTTCAGGGAGGCGTTCTACACCGAGGCGCGGCAGCGAGGGGCCATTTTCGTCCGCTACAACGAGGATCACTTACCGCAGGTGCAGGTGAATGGTGAAGGGAGATTGGAGGTTATAGCCTGGGAGCCCTCTCTGCGGCAGGAAATCGTGCTGCATCCCGACCTGGTGGCCCTGAGTATGGCGATAGAGCCAGCGGAGGGAACGGAGAGACTGGCCCGCATCCTGGATTTGCCGCTCTCCAATGAAGGCTTCTTCATGGAGGCTCATCTCAAGATGCGCCCAATGGATATGGCAAGGGAGGGGGTTTTCGTCTGCGGGATGGCCCACTATCCCAAATTTATTGAGGAGTGCATCACCAACGCACAAGCGGCGGCAGGCCGGGCACTCACGATTCTCGCCACACCACGGCTTTACATCGGCGGTGTTGTCTCGGTGGTGGATCAGAGCAAATGCGTGGGCTGTCTGACCTGTGTGCGTGTCTGTCCCTTTGGAATCCCCAAAGTGCGGTATTCGGATACAGGGGTGGGAGGGATCAAGGGAGCAGCGTACATTGACCCGGCGTTATGCTCGGGATGCGGCACTTGCTCGGCAGAGTGTCCGGCCAAGGCGATTCAGTTGGTTGCCTATCAGGACGAGCAGATTATAGGGCTGCCGCTGGGGGCGTGGGCGGGTCAGCGAGTCGGCGAATCAGCGAATCAGCGAATCAGCGAATCAGCGGGGTAGTGGGGGCGGCGGGTTGGCTGATCGGTGAGTGATTGACGCATCACGTTTCACGCATCGTGTTTCACGTTTCACGAAGGGGTGTCAATGGCCGAACAGGATAGGGCAAACGACGGGTTTGAGCCGGAAATCACCGTTTTCATGTGCATTTACTGCGCGTATATGGCGACGGATACGGCCGGTGCGCTGCGTATCACGTATCCGGCTAATGTCAAACTGGTGAAATTGCCGTGTACGGGTAAAACGGACGTGCGCTATTTGCTGGAGGCGTTTGAGCAGGGAGCGGATGGGGTCTGTGTGGTGGGGTGCCCGATTGGCAATTGTCACCATGTGCGCGGGAACGAGCGCGGTTGGGCGCGGGTGAAGTATGTGAAGACGTTGTTAGACGAGATTGGATTAGGCGGTGAGCGATTGGAGATGTACTTCGTCTCCGGCGGAATGGGGATGACGTTCGCCAACGCGATGCGGGAGATGACGGAGCGGGTGCGGAAGTTGGGGCCAAGCCCATTGAAGGCAACAGGAGGCGATTGATAATTATGCCCAGGCTACTTTGAGGCCGCGCGAACTATCCTGCCTGTGGGAAAGGGGTGAAACTTCATACCCGTGCCGAGTATGTTGGCGAAAGTGGCATTTTTTCTCTCTCAGGAATGAACAGGAATGAGCGCTAACAATTGCGCAGGAACTGGAAATGTCGTCGGCGCAGTGATGGTCGTCGGCGGGGGAATCGCCGGCATACAGGCGTCACTGGACCTGGCCGAGGCCGGCTACAAGGTCTACCTGGTTGAGCAGAAGTCGGCCATTGGCGGCCACATGGCGCAACTGGATAAGACGTTCCCCACCAACGACTGCGCCATGTGCATCGTCAGCCCCAAGTTAGTGGACTGTGGCCGCCATCGCAACATTGAACTGTTGGTGGATAGCGATGTGATGGGGGTGCGTGGGGAGGCCGGGAATTTCACCGTCCGTGTGCGGACCCGTCCCCGTTACATTGATCTGGATAAGTGCACCGGCTGCGGCGACTGTGCCAACGTCTGTCCCGTGATTATCCCCAGTCACTTCGACGAGGGGTTAGCGGCCCAGCGGGCGGTCTATAAACTCTACCCTCAGGCGGTGCCCAATGCTTACGCCATCGAGAAGCGGGGCATCGCTCCCTGCCGTGACGCCTGCCCTGCCCACCAGCGCGCCCAGGGTTACATCGCTCTCATCCGTGAGGGCCGCTACGAGGACGCGCTACGGGTAATTAAAGAGGACAATCCCTTCCCCGGCATCTGCGGCCGTATCTGCAATCACCGCTGCGAGGATGCCTGCAACCGGGGCAAACTGGACGAGCCGATCAACATCCGGGCCTTGAAGCGTTTCGTCACCGATAAGGTCTACGCCCAGCCCCGGGTGCCGCCGGAGCCGGCCGAGCGCAGGTACGAGGAGCGCGTGGCGATCATCGGCGGGGGCCCCTGCGGACTTACCGCCGCCCAGGACCTGTGTAAACTCGGGTACGGGGTCACCGTCTTCGAGGCGCTGCCCGTGGCCGGCGGTATGCTGCGCGTGGGAGTCCCCGAGTACCGCCTCCCGTCCTGGATCGTGGATCGGGAGGTGCAGGACATCGTGGATCTGGGGGTGGAACTGCGGCTGAACACCTGCGTGAACAACCTGGACGACGTCTTCGCCGAGGGGTTTGACGCGGTGCTTATCGCTGTGGGAGCCCACGAGGGCATCCGCTTACCCATCCCTGGGGCGGACCTGGAGGGGGTGCTGATCAATACCGCGTTCCTGCGCGATGTGCGGCTGGGCAATCCGCCGGAGTTGGGAAAGCGGGTCGCGGTCATCGGAGCCGGAGACGTGGCGATGGACGTGGCCCGCACGGCGGTACGGTTGGGGTCAGAGGTGTATGTCTATTACCGCCGCACCCGCGAGGAGGCGACGGCCGACGAGGAGGAGATGCACCGCGCCGAGGAGGAGGGGGTCATCTTCCACTGGCAGGTTACTCCGGTGGAGGTTGTGGGGGACGGTAATGGGCGTATGGTGGGCATAAAGTGCGTGCGCACCGAGCAGGGGCTGCCCGACGAGACAGGGCGGCGGCGGCCGGTGCCGATCCCCGGCTCGGAGCACTTCGTGCCTTGCGACAACGTCATATTCTCCGTGGGGCAGCGGGCTGGTCTGGCCTTCATCCCGGAGAGCGCGGGGGTCGGCATCACCCGCCAGCAGACTATCGCCGTCAACCCCAACACGCTGGCGGCGACACGGCCGGGGGTCTTTGCTGCCGGCGACGTCACTACCGGAACGGCGTTCGTCATTGAGGCGGTCGCCGCCGGCCATAAGGCTGCTGAGTCCATCCATCGCTACCTGCGGGGGGAGGAACTGGAGCCACCGCCTAAGCCCGAACTGCCGGTGGTCGAACTGACACGGGCGGAGATCCAGGAACGGGTACAGCGGGGAGAGGTGAGGGTCACCCCCAGGGTGCCGGTGCCCGAGTTGCCAGTAGAGGAACGGGTGCGTGGCTTCGCCGAGGTGGAGACCAGCTACACCGATGAGCAAGCGCAAGCGGAGGCGGCCCGCTGCCTGGCCTGCGGCATCTGCTCCGAGTGCCTGAGTTGCGTCTACACCTGCCAGGCCGACGCCATCAACCACGATATGGTGGAGCGCGTTCAGGATGTCCAGGTGGGCGCGATTATCCTGGCCCCTGGTTACGAGGTCTATCAGGCCGAGCAGGCGGAGGAGTACGGCTGGGGTCGCTTCCCCAACGTGGTCACCGCGCTCCAGTTCGAGCGGCTATTGAGCGCGTCTGGCCCGACCTACGGGCACGTGCAGCGCCCATCGGACGGGCGGGTGCCGAGGAAGATTGCGTTCTTGCAATGCGTCGGTTCCCGCGATCAGACCCACGACTATTGCTCGGCGATCTGCTGTATGTATGCCACCAAAGAAGCCATTATGGCCGTCGAGCACGAGCCAGATACCCAGGTCACCATCTTTATGATGGATATGCGGGCTTTCAGCAAGGGATACGAGGAGTACTACCGCCGGGCACAGGAACGGTATGGCATCCGCTACGTCCGTTCTCGTATTTCATTCGTGCGGGAGGATCCCAGGACGCATAATCTCATTTTGAGGTACGTTAGCGAGTCAGCGAGTCAGCGAATCAGCGATAGGGAAGAGGGTGATTCGCCATTTGCTACCCGCAATTCGCCGATTGTCGAGGAAGAGTTTGACTTGGTGGTGCTCTCCGTGGGGATGGAGATTGCGGAGGGAGTGCGCGAATTGGGGCGGCGGCTGGGCGTGGAACTGGACGAGCACGGGTTCTGTCGCACGCTTCCCTTCCAACCGCTGCAAACGAGCCGTCCGGGAATCTTCGCCGTGGGGCCGTTCCGCGAACCGAAGGACATCCCCGAATCGGTGGTCGAGGCCAGCGGCGCGGCGGCGGCTGCTGGGGCGATCGTGGCCCCGGCTCGCTGGACTTGCACGCGGGAGGTGGCGTATCCGCCGGAGCGGGACGTGAGCGCGGAGGAACCGCGCATCGGCGTTTTCGTCTGCCATTGCGGGTCCAACATCGGCGGCTTCCTCGACGTGCCGGCGGTGGCGGAGTACGCGGCGAGCCTGCCGGGGGTGGTGCACGCCGAGCACAACCTGTACACCTGTTCGCAGGATTCGATCCAGCACATCACGGAGAAGACGCGGGAATTGGGGCTCAACCGGGTCGTGGTCGCCTCCTGTACGCCGCTGACCCACGAGCCACTGTTTCAAGACAGTATCCGCCAGGCGGGGCTGAACCCCGGTATGTTCCAGATGGCCAACATTCGCAATCAGTGCTCGTGGGTCCATTCCAACGACTGGGAAGCGGCGACGGAGAAGGCCAAAGACCTGGTGCGGATGGCGGTGGCGAAGGCACTGCGATTGGAGCCGCTGCACAAGACTGAGGTGCCGGTGCAGAAGGCGGTGCTGGTCATCGGCGGTGGTGTGGCGGGGATGACGGCGGCGCTGACGTTGGCCGACCAGGGCTTCCCGGTGCATCTGGTCGAGCGGGCGGAGCGGCTGGGCGGTAACCTGTGGAACATTGGTACACTGGTAGATTGGGAAACTGGTGGTCTGGTAAATTGGGAAACTGGTAAATTGGTAAATTGGGGAGAGGTGGTGCAGGAATCGGTTAATCAATCTACCAATCCACCAGTCCACCAATCTACCAACCTGGTATGGCGCGACCCGCAGGAATTCCTCCGGCGACTGATCAAGCAGGTGGAAAGCCATCCTCAGATCACCGTGCACTTGCGGAGTGAGTTCCTGGAGAGCAGCGGCTTCGTTGGTAATTTCACCTCACGGCTGCGCGGTCCCGACGGGGAGAGCGAGGTGCGCCACGGGGCGACGATTGTGGCGACGGGCGGCGTGGAGTATCGGGGGCCGGAGTACGGCTACGGCACGGATCCGCGCATTGTCACACAGCAGGAGTTTGAGGCGCGGCTGGCCGCGGGCGATGACTTGCCCGATTCGGTGGTGATGATCCTCTGCGTCGGGCCGGCGGAGCGGTATTGTTCCCGCATCTGCTGCACGACGGCGATAAAGAACGCGCTGGCGCTCAAGCGGCTCAATCCAGATGCACAGATCACGGTGCTGTATCGGGACATCCGCACGTATGGCTTCAAAGAGCGGCTGTACCGGGAAGCGCGGCGGCAGGGCGTGGTGTTCGTGCGCTACGACTTCGACCGCAAGCCGCAAGTAGAGGTTTCAGGTTCTAGGTTGGGCGAACCTGAAACCTCAAACCCGGAACCTGAAACCCAACTAAAGATCACTGTGTGGGAATCAGGGCTGGGCGCAGAGTTGGTACTTCATCCCGACCTGCTCGTGCTCAGTATGCCGGTGGTGCCGCCGGAGGGGGCGGATGAACTGGCGACACGGCTCAAGGTGCCGGTGGACCTGGACGGTTTCTTCCTGGAGGCGCACGTCAAACTCCGGCCTGTGGACTTCTCCAGCGACGGCGTGTTTATGGCCGGGATGGCCCACTACCCCAAGTTCCTAGACGAGACGATAGTGCAAGCGCGGGCGGCCGCGGCCCGGGCGATGACCATCGTGAGCAGGGACGTGCTCGAGGTCGGCGGCGTCGTGGCGCAGGTGGACGCGGAGAAATGTGTCGGCTGCCTGACCTGCGTGCGCATCTGTCCATACGACGTGCCCCAGATTCGGGCCGACTTCAGTGGGGTGGGGGGCATCGTTGGCGCGGCCTACATCGAGCCGGCCCAGTGCCACGGCTGCGGCATCTGCGTCGCTGAGTGTCCGGCCAAGGCTATTCAACTGCTCCACTACCGAGACGTGCAGGTGGAGGCGGAGATTGCGGCGCTGATGAACGCCGCTTCCGACATAGGTATGGTTGTTAATAGAGGCTAATCTGGTGATAACGTTTGACAATAATAGCGCAATGCGCTATCATTTGTTATGATTAAGGGGTTTCGTGATAAAGAGACGGAGAGGCTCTTTTCGCGGCGATTCTCGCGGCGATTCCCTCCGAGTTTGCATCGTGTAGCCTGGCGAAAACTTGCGATGCTCGATGCTGCGGAACGATTGGACGATCTCCGTGTCCCTCCTGGCAATCGTCTTGAGAAACTCTATGGGGACCGTGAAGGCGAGTATAGTATTCGTATTAACGATCAATGGCGCATATGTTTTCGATGGAGTGATGGAGACGCCTACGATGTTGAAATCGTGGATTATCACTAGGAGGCGAGGACGATGGTTGAGAAATTTGAGCCGATCCACCCTGGCGAAATTCTGCTAGAGGAGTTTCTAAAGCCGATGGGCATCAGCCAGTACCGGCTGGCCAAGGATATTGGTGTGCATCCGCGCCGGATCAATGAGATAGTCCACGGCAAGCGCTCGATCACGGCAGACACGGCGCTGAGGCTATCGCGATATTTTAGTCTATCGGAGCGTTTCTGGCTGAATCTTCAGGCGCGGTACGATCTAGAGGTGGAGAAAGAGCGCCTCGCGGAGCGATTAGATAGAGAGGTCAAAGTTCTGGCAGTGAGCCCGGTGGCGCAGGCTCGCGCCTAAATCATAGTCGGCAGGACGGGGCAGACCTTATGGAATGCGGGGTGGAAGGACGGAACTAATGAACGACGCGCACTTTGAACCGAAAATCCTGGCCTTCTGCTGCCGCCACTGCGCCTACGCCGCGGCCGATCTGGCGGGGGGTATGCGCATCCAATACCCGCCCAACGTGCGCATCGTCGAGGTGCCCTGTTCGGGTCGGGTGGAGGTGACGGAGATACTCCACGCCTTTGAGCGCGGCGTGGATGGCGTGATGGTGGCCGGCTGACTGGAGGGCGATTGTCATTACCTGGAAGGTAATCTCAACGCCAAACGGAGAGTGAGGTATGTCGCCGGTCTGCTCGACCAGATCGGGCTGGGTGGGGAGCGTGTCACGATGGTGAACCTTTCTTCTGCAATGGGGGCGCAGTTTGCAGAGATGGTGACGGAGATGACGGAGAGAGTGCGGGAGTTGGGGCCTAATCCCCTCTACGCAATACGCAATATGAACGGAGGTCACGATGATTGTCGCTGAACAGAAGCCGCTTGCGGAGATTATGGAACTGCTGGGCGATGCCCGAAAGGTGCTCGTCGTGGGTTGTGGCACCTGTGTGACCGTCTGCTTTGCCGGTGGTGAGAAAGAAGTCGGCATTCTGGCCTCGGCGTTGCGGATGATGAGCAAACTGGAGGGGCACCCGATGGAGGTAGATGAGGCCACGGTACAGCGCCAATGCGAGTGGGAATACATTGACCCGTTGGAGGAGCGGTTGGGGGAGTATGATGTGGTCCTCAGCCTGGCCTGTGGCATCGGCGTGCAGGCGATGAATGAGCGCTTCCCCGACACGCTCACCCTGCCGGGGCTCAACACCACCTTCCTGGGCCTGCCGGAGGAGCAAGGGGTGTGGGAGGAGCGATGTCAGGCCTGTGGTGACTGTATCCTGGGTCTCACTGCCGGCATCTGTCCCATCGCTCGCTGCTCCAAGCAGTTGCTCAATGGGCCCTGTGGTGGCTCCCAGAACGGGGTGTGCGAGGTAGATCCTGACATTCCCTGCGCGTGGCAACTGATCTGGGAGCGGGCGGTCAAACTGGGGAGGGTGGATCAATTGCTGGAGATACAGCCCCCCAAGGATTGGTCGAAGAGTCGCGATGGCGGCCCGCGCAAGATCGTGCGCGAGGACCTGCGGCTGGTGGAAGCGGAGTGAGGTGAGCAATGGCGGAAGAACGAACCAACGGCTACAAGTCGGGCAGCAATCTGGAGAGAATCCTGCGAGCGGGCCACTTCGCAGTGACGGCGGAGTTGGGTCCGCCGCAGGGAGCGGACCCGGAGGATATCCTCCGTAAAGCGCGCATCCTTAAGGGCGTGGCGGACGCAGTCAATATCACCGATAATCAGACGGCCATCGTCCGTATGTCCAGCATCGCCTCGGGAGTGCTGGCGATGAGCGAAGGGTTGGAGCCGGTGGTGCAGATGACCTGCCGGGACCGCAATCGGCTGGCGATTCAGGCCGACCTGCTGGGGGCCCATGCTCTGGGGATGCGCAACCTGCTGTGTCTGACTGGCGATCATCAGAGTTTCGGCAACCACCCCACGGCCAAGAACGTGCACGACCTGGACTCGGTCCAGTTGATCTGTATGGTCAAGGATATGCGGGACGAAGGCTGCTTCCAGTGCGGGGATGCAATCAAGGGAGTGGTGCCCCGCTTCTTCATCGGCGCAGCGGCCAATCCCTTTGGCGATCCCTTTGAGTTCCGCCCCTACCGGCTGGCCAAGAAAGTCGCCGCCGGAGCAGACTTCATCCAGACCCAGTTGATCTACGACATTCCCCGCTTCCGCGAGTTTATGAAGCGGGTGGTGGATATGGGCCTCCACGAGAAGGTCTACATCCTGGCCGGCGTCGGCCCCCTCAAGTCCTCCGGCGCGGCCCGCTACATGCGGGACAAGGTGCCGGGGATGATCGTGCGGGATGAATACGTAGAGCGCATGGTGGCGGCAATTAAGGGCATCCCCAAGGAGGACAAGAAGGCCCGGCGAGAGGCATGGCGGAAGACGGGGATCCAGATCTGCATCGAGCAAATCCAGGAGATCCGCGAGATCGAGGGAGTGGCCGGCATACACATCATGGCTATTGAGTGGGAGGAGGCGGTGCGGCCTATAGTTGAAGGAGCCGGCCTGTTGCCACGCCCCACGGTGGAGTGAGAGACATGGCGATCACATTAAGTACCGATCTGGCGAAGTTCATCCGTGAGGAGTGCGGCGAGAACGTCTACCTTTGCTACCAGTGTGAACGCTGCTCCTCAGGCTGTCCTACCGCCCCAGCGATGCGCTACCGCCCGGCCCAGATAATGCGGATGGCGCAGTTTGGACTGGAGGACATGCTGGCTACCGACGCCAGCATCTGGCGCTGTCTGGGTTGCGATAACTGCACCGTTCACTGCCCCCACAATCTCAGCGTGCGCCGTCTGGTGGAGGTCATGCGCCAGCACGTGATGCAGGAGCGTTACCTGGTCGGTGGCCTGGATGCGCTGAATGGGGACGAGGCGCTGCGCAAGGGAGTGCAGGCCCTTGGTATGTTGGGTGAGCGCATTAGCACCTATTACAACGTCTCCGGCGAGGATAACTCCGCCCGTTTGGCCTGGACCGACAATCTGGCCGAGAAACCAGAGGGGTTGGTGCGCGATACCGAGGCCCAGTTAGTCTACTTCGTGGGCTGTGTCTCGGCCATGTTCCCGATGAGTTATGGTATTCCCCAGAGTTTCGCCACCGTGTTGGAGCGTGCCGGCGTCCGTTTCACGACCCTGGGCGGCGACGAGTGGTGTTGTGGCTTCCCGCTGCTGATGGCGGGCCAGTTGAAGCAGGCAGAGGCGCTGGCCCGTCACAACGTAGAGCAGGTGCGGGCGCTAGGGGTGCCTCGAATGGTCGCCACGTGCCCGTCCTGCTACCACATGTGGCATCACACCTACCCCGAAATCCTCGGTGAGCCGCTGGGCTTCGAGGTGGTGCACGCGGTAGAGGTGCTGCGTGACTTGGTAACTGAAGGACGGTTGGAGTTGAAGGAGCCTCGTCGTACGGGGGTGGTCACCTATCACGACCCGTGTGACCTGGGGCGCAAAAGCGGTATCTTCGACGCGCCGCGCGAGGTTCTGCGTCAGGTGCCAGGCTATACCTTCGTCGAGATGCAGCAGACGCGGGAACACGCGCTCTGTTGCGGTGGTGGCGGTGACCTGGAGACGTTCGACCCGGACCTGGTACAGGAGGTGGCAGCGCAGCGCATCGCTCAGGCAGCGGAGGTGAAGGCGACGGTTCTGGTCTCAGCCTGCCCCCAGTGCGTGCGCACGCTCTCTAAGGCAGCCCGCGCTCAACGGGTGCGCATCCGAGTGCTGGACTTGACCCAGTTCATCGAGATGGCGTTGGCGTGAGAGCGATGTCTGTGATACAATATCGCTGCTCATACCAGTGTGTAGGGAGATACCTATGACGGAGGTCAAGGAAGTAGCGACAATCGAATACGGGGTGCGCCCCCCGATGTTCAGGCCGCCTCGTTACATCTATTACCCGGAGTCTGATGGAAAGCCTATGGCCGAGACAGATACCCACATCAAGTTGCTGATCTACCTGCGCGAGGCCCTGGCCGACTACTTCCGCGATGATCCCAACGTCTACGTCGCCGGCAACCTCTTCGTCTACTATCAGGAAGGCGACCCCAGCCGGGTTGTGGCACCGGACGTCTTCGTCGTCAAGGGGGTGCCCAAGCGCGACCGCCGCATCTACCAGGTATGGAAAGAGGACAAGGGGCCGGATGTGGTCTTTGAGTTGACCTCACGAAGCACCCAGCGGGAGGATCTGGGGCCAAAGAAGGGCATCTACGAGATGCTGGGGGTGGAGGAGTACTTCATCTTCGACCCGCTGGGGGAGTACCTGGAGCCCCGGCTGGTAGGCTTTCGTCTTGCCGAGTGGGGCTACCGGCGCATCGAGGGAGAGGAGCCGCTGGTGAGCCGCGTCCTGGGGCTGGAGTTGCGGGTGGAAGGGGAGATGCTGCGGCTGGTTGACCCGGCTACGGGTGAAGGATTGCTGACGCCCCTGGAGGCGCAGGAAGCCCGCCGGATGGAAGCCGAGGCCCGCCGCCGAGCGGAGCAGCGAGCGGCGGAAGAAGCCGAGGCCCGTCGCCGGGCAGAGGCGGAACTGGAGCGGCTGCGGGCTGAGTTGGCCCGTCTGCGTGGAGAGGCGGCCTAGTGACCCGGTTGAGCAAAATCGCCATCAGCGGCAAGGGGGGGGTGGGTAAGACCACCCTCGCTGCGCTTCTGGCCCACATCTACGCACGGATGGGCCGCAGCGTCATCGCCATTGACGCCGACCCGGCCGGGGGGCTGGACGAGGCGTTGGGCTTCCCCCCTGACCTGGCCGCTCAGGTCACGCCGGTGGCCGAGATGGAGGATTTGATCTACGAGCGCACCGGCGCGAAGCCCGGCAGTTTTGGCGGCTTCTTCAGCCTCAATCCCCGCGTGGACGACATCCCCGATCGTTTCAGTGTCTCCCATCGGGGGATTCGCTTCCTGCGGCTGGGCACCATCGAATCCGGCGGCAGTGGCTGCATCTGTCCCGAGAGTGCGTTGCTCAGGGCGCTGGTCACCCACCTGCTGCTCTACCGCGACGAGATGCTAATTCTCGATATGGACGCCGGCGTGGAGCACCTGGGCCGGGCGACGGCGCGGGCAGTGGACGCCTTCCTGGTCGTCATTGAGCCTGGGCGGCGCAGCCTGGCTACGGCGGAGCGCATTCGCCGGTTGGCGGCAGACATTGGCATCAACCGCGTCTACGCCGTGGGCAACAAGGTGCGTGGGGAGAGCGATCGGGCTTTCATTCAGGCTGGCAGCCCCGTGCCGGTGCTGGGGTATCTCTCCGCCAATCCTGAGTTGACCGAAGCGGATTTGCAGGGCAAGGGGGTCTTCGACGCTGCGCCCAGGGCCGTCGAGGAAGCGCGGGCGATTGCGGCGGCGTTGGAGGAGGAGGTGGAATGTGGGTGACCTCTATTTGGAACTTACCGTAGCGAACATACAGGATCCGGAACGGCAACAGGAGATCTCGTTCCTCGTGGATACCGGAGCGACGCGGGCCTGGATCCCTCAAACGGTTGCCGATGCTTTGGGGATTCAGCCGGCGGGCACGGTGATGCTCGAAATGGCCGACGGTAGTGTCAGAGAGTTTCCTTACGGATTCTGTCTATTCGATTTTGGGGGAGAAACTGTTGCCGGGAACGTGGTCATCGGCCCCCCTGAATGTGAGCCTGTCGTAGGTACTCATGTTCTTCAGGATTTCCGCCTCGTCATAGATATGGAGCGGCATACGATCTCCCGCGGCCGGGCGATGAGGGCGAAGAGGGTGTTTTAATCGGCCACACAGGTATGGACGGATTTGGTATCATCCGCGTCTACAGGGTGGGCAACAAAGTGCGCGGCGAGGAGATTCTTGACGCTGCGCCCAGGGCCGTCGAGGAAGCGCGGGCGATTGTGGCGGCGTTGGAGGCGCTGTGATAGGATATGGAGGAGGTGGGCTGTGCAAGATTCCAGGGTGTTTTTCCTCTCGCTGGTCTTGGAACCGAATGATGGTGGTTACCTGGCCCATTGTCCAAGTATACAGGGTGCTTTTGCTGAGGGAGATACTATCGAGGAGGCGCTGTTCAACTGCGTAGATGTGATTAAGATGATCCTCGCCTACCGGGCGGAGCGTGGAGAGGCTCTGGGGATAGGTGAAGTAACCCTCACTTCTGAGACGCAAGTAACCGTATCAATACCGGTGGGGATCAGCGTATGACCCGGCTGAAGGAACTAAGTTACCAGGAAGTGACGAGCCGGTTGCTCAGACTTGGATTCCGTTTCTATCGTCGTGGCAAAGGGTCTCATGAACTGTGGGTGCGCGATTCGGATGGTCGAGTCGTTCCTGTGCCTCACTACAGGGGCAAGAAGATACGCAAAGGCACAATACGGGCAATCATCCGGCAGGTGGGGATCAGCGTAGAGGAGTTTATGGAATTGAGGTGATGCCTGGAGCGCCGGAAGGACGATGGCCAGATTGAGAGCGCGTTTGCTCAGCCCGATGCCTATGTTATGGGCTGTGATATTATTTGCACCCCTTGTAGTCCGCGCTGACGAACTGCCACCTTCGGCCTTCGTGAACGGGGTGGTCGGTCACCCGCAGGAGCATAACCTGAGTTGCGAATCTCGCTCGGCGACCGACCTGGCTGCCTTCTGGGGTGTGGAGTTCACCGAGGACGATTTC
>Ga0164318_10003179_pt1 | contig 15490 bp, 13 predicted proteins | sample GuaBasSedimGuay9_FD_113734 | JGI IMG/M metagenome (GOLD analysis project Ga0164318, IMG submission 113734) | Subseafloor sediment microbial communities from Guaymas Basin, Gulf of California, Mexico - Guay9, Core 4571-4, 0-3 cm | ecosystem: Environmental > Aquatic > Marine > Hydrothermal vents...
AGCACTTGCTCTAGCCTTGGTCTTTTTTGTCATTATATGGTCGAAGCCCCATTGGCGTTTCATTGTTCCGAAGGGGTGTTCTACTATCGCTTGCCGTTGTTTGTAAAATTCATTACTAATGTTAATTTATGCAAGTTTATTCTATGTCATTATGCATTGTAAAATAAGTACTTTTGCAAAAGTATTAATACTACAAATGTATGAAAATATCAAATAGAATAGTGGCTTTTGCCAAATTAGGTCAACAAATAGAACAACTTAACAATGGTACTGCTGAAAGTTTATTACAGAATGATTTTAATGATTTATTAATCAAAGTAGAACAGTTTAATCCTTGGTTTACACAAAGGTATTTACACCTTGCTTTTGAGAATATTATCAAAATGCTCGATAATTCAGCTCTTGAAAGTTGGGTGAATAATTATTCTGAATACAAATTTGAGGACAGTAATATTAGGGTAGGGGTAATTATGGCTGGAAATATTCCTTTGGTTGGTTTTCATGATTTTTTGAGTGTACTTATTAGTGGAAAGTCTTTTCTTGGTAAGTTATCTTCTAATGACCAATTTCTTCTTCCATATATTTCTAAGATGCTTATTAACATTGAAAACAAATTTGATAGTAAGATTAAATTTGCAGAGCATTTAATGAAGGATTTTGATGCAGTAATTGCTACTGGAAGTAATAATTCTTCACGATATTTCGATTATTATTTTGGGAAATATCCTCATATTATTCGTTCTAATAGAAATGCTGTAGCAATACTAACTGGTAAAGAAACTGATGAGCAATTAGAAGCATTGGGAAAAGACATTTTTTACTACTTTGGATTAGGTTGTAGAAGTGTTTCAAAACTTATGCTTCCTAAGGACTATAGTATTCCTCATTTGTTAGATAATCTTGAAAAGTATAATTATGTAAGAGAACATACTAAATACCTTAATAATTACGAATATAATAAGTCTTTATTATTGATAAATAAAGAGCATCATTTCGATAATGGCTTCTTAATTTTAAGGGAGAATGGAGCTTTAGCGAGCCCAATATCTATAATCAATTACGAATATTATTCTGATTTAGATGCTGAAATACGACGTTTTAGTATGAAAAACGATGATATTCAATGTGTATTAAGTGAAGTAAAAGAGATAAATAATGTTGTTTCTTTGGGCGAATCTCAAAGTCCAACTTTGATGGAATATGCTGATAATGTGGATGTAATAAGCTTTATTAATGGCTTATGTGAGTAATTAACAATTTTATGTGAATTATTTTACTTCAATGTTTTGCTATTTAGCTAAATAGAATTACTTTTGCAGTCCAATTTTAATAAGCCATTTTTGAGCTTAGTAATTAATTTAGAGGTTTAAAATTTTAAAATTATATAGATATGAAAGCAGATATTCATCCAAAAGAGTACAGAAAAGTAGTATTTCAGGATATGTCAAACGGTTATTCGTTTATTACTAAATCAGCGGTTAACGCAAAAGAAACTATTAAATGGGAAGATGGAAATGAGTATCCTCTATTCAAATTAGAGATCTCAAACATGTCACATCCTTTCTATACTGGTAAAATGAAACTTGTTGACTCTGCAGGTAGAGTTGATAAATTTAATAGCCGTTATAGAAAAAAAGCTTAATCATTTAGTAAGCTTAAAAATATTGAAGCCTCATTTTTGGGGCTTTTTTTATGCCATAAAGCAAAAATACCAACATATAGTTACTCCTAAATCCATTTAAGTTCTTACTTTTGCGAAATCAGATTATAGAAGGAATATGTATTAAGGGCAGCCCCTTTAATAATTCCTTAAATTATTAATAGAGCTAAATAAGAAAAATTAAGGTTGATTGAGGAGTTTACTAATGTAAACAATTGATTAGCAATTAAAGTACAACAAAAAGATTGGTTTTTCTTATAGCCATCAAATTAGAAGTTTTGAAATTAAGCGACTTATCACAAGGACAAAAAGGGATTATCTCTAAAGTTAGAGGTAGAGGAGCTTTTCGTCGTAGAATTATGGAAATGGGCTTTGTTAGTGGCAAGGAAGTTACTGTCGTAAAACGAGCACCTTTGCAAGATCCAATTGAGTACTCAATTCTTGGATACCAAGTGTCGCTTAGAGAATCGGAGGCTAATCTTATTGAAATTCTTCAAATAGGTGAATCTGTTTCTGATGAGTTTGAGTATAAAGGAACTATTACTGAAGATAGCGGAATAAAGCAACGAGCTTTTAGAGAGAAAACATTAAATGTTGCTTTTGTTGGAAATCCCAATTGTGGAAAAACTACAATTTTTAATATTGTTTCTGGACTACATGAGCATGTTGGAAACTATGGTGGTGTTACTGTTGATGCCAAAGAAGCTGAATTTAAACACGGAAAGTATAAAATTAAAATAGTCGACCTTCCAGGTACATATTCTCTCACAGCATATACTCCTGAAGAATTATATGTTCGTAATTATATTCATGATGAAATGCCAGATGTTGTTGTCAATGTACTTGATGCAACAAATATTGAAAGAAATCTATACTTAACTACTCAGCTCATTGATATGGATATTAAGGTTGTAATGGCCTTGAATATGTCTGACGAACTTGAAAAGAGAAAAGATATACTTGATATTGATACTTTGTCGCATATGCTTGGTATTCCTATTATCAAAACTGTTGGGGCAAAGAATATTGGAATAAAAGAACTTTTTGATCTTGTGGTTGAAGTTCAAGAGGGTAAAAATGAAATAGCACGCCATATACATATTAATTACGGCAAATGTTTGGAGCGTTCAGTTGGAATGATTCAAGATGTTATAAAAGACCCTGCTAATTACGATTTAACAGATAGGATATCATCACGCTTTCTTGCTATTAAGCTTTTAGAGGGAGATAAAGATGCATTTGATAAAATTAAAGTTTGCTATAATGAGTTTGAAATTAAAGAACTTGTAAAAGATAGAGCAGCAAGAATAAAAAATTACTTTAAAGAGAATGCAGAATCTGCTATTACTGATGCCAAATATGGCTATATTCATGGTGCATTAAAGGAAACCTATAAGCCTGGTAATAAATTCGATAGACGTGAGTTTACACGCTTAATTGATAATATTATTACTGATAAAATTTATAGCTTCCCCTTTTTTATTTTCTTGATGTGGATAATGTTTCAAGCAACATTCTTTATTGGAAGTTATCCTCAACAGTGGATTGCTGACGGAGTTGGTTTATTGAGTGATTTTGTGTCCTCAATATTACCTAATGGTATTTTTCGTGATTTATTAGTTGATGGAGTAATAGGTGGTGTTGGTAGTGTAATTAGTTTTTTACCAAATATATTAATATTGTTTTTCTTTATCTCAATAATGGAAGATACTGGCTATATGGCTCGTGTGGCTTTTATTATGGATAAAATAATGCATAGAGTAGGGCTTCATGGTCGCTCATTTATACCTCTTTTAATGGGCTTTGGTTGTAATGTGCCTGCAATAATGGCTACTCGAACCATCGAAGGTCGCAATGATAGATTGGTAACTATGCTCATCAATCCATTTATGTCGTGCAGTGCTAGATTACCTGTTTATGTACTTGTGATTAGCGCATTCTTTCCAGATCATCCTGGTACAACATTGTTCTTTATTTATACTCTTGGTATTGCTATGGCGGGAATAGTTGCTTATATATTTAAGAATACATTATTAAAAGCAAAGGAATTACCATTTGTGATGGAATTGCCTCCTTATCGTGTGCCTACAAGTCTTTCAATTGTTAAACATATGTGGTTTAAAGCATATATGTATCTTAAGAAAATGGCAGGAATTATTCTTATTGCTTCTGTACTTATGTGGGCTTTAGGTTATTTTCCAAGAGAAATAGACTTTTCTCGTGATTATGAAGCAGAAAAGATTGAATTGACTCAGCAAATAAATACTCAAGAGGCAGCTCTTACAGATAGTATTAATATGCAGATTCATCAATTAAATTTTGATAAGGAATCTGAAAGACAGGAGAAATCATATATTGGTAAACTTGGGCATTTTGTTGAACCAGTAATTCGTCCATTGGGTTTCGATTGGAGAATAGGAGTAAGTCTTGTTAGCGGAATGGCTGCCAAAGAAATTGTTGTCTCAACTATGGGAGTACTTTATCAAACCGACCCTGATGCCGAAGCGTCGCAGTCGCTAGTTACAAAACTACAAAACGCAACTTATACATCTGGCCCTAAAATAGGACAGAAGATATATACTCCACCAGTAGCCTTGGGTTTTTTACTATTTGTATTATTCTATTTCCCTTGTGTTGCTACTATTGCTATTATTAAGAAAGAATCAGGCGAGTGGAAATGGGCAATCTTTGCCATGCTTTACACCACTTCAATAGCTTGGGTGGCCGCTTTTATTGTTTATCAGCTTGGAAGTTTGTTTTATTAGATTATTTATTATTTTCGCCGCAAATTATTTTATAACAATGAAAACATTAAAGGAAACGGAAATTTCACATATTGGAACTGTACAAAGTATTGATGACGATATATTAAATATAAGAATTGTTTCTTCGGCAAGTTGTGTTTCTTGCTCCTCAAAAAGTAGCTGTAGTGCTTCTGATATGGAAGAAAAAATAATAAACGTTAGAATACCCGAAGGAAAAGAGTATAAAGTTGGAGATTCCGTAATAGTAGTTCTTAGTCAATCTGTTGGTTTGAAGGCTGTTATGTTGGGCTATATTTACCCTTTCTTGGTAATGTTTGTTTCACTCATTGTAATGGTAAATATCACAGATAATCAAGGTATGGCAGGTCTTGTTTCTCTTGCAATGCTTATTCCATATTATAGTGCTTTGTATGCTACAAGACATCGCCAAAAAGAAATTTTTGATTTTAGAATTAAATAATCTTTCCCCCTTAATTAACTACTCAATATAAGGTTTATTACATAGAATTTGTTCAGTAATTACTTTTTCTGATTTATAATGTAAAGTGAATCAATGAGTTATTTCTTGTAATTTGTTTTTTTCTCTTGTTATGAAATTTAGACACATTCTAAATAATATTACAAAACAGTAAGTGTCAATAATATAAGTCTGTTTGGTAGACACTATCGCTTTATGTCAATTTTGTAAATAAATGATAATTAACAATATATATACGTTAATAATTTATTATAATTATTAGCTATAGAAGTATCTTGTTTTTACTTTTGCAAATCTTAAACGGATTGATAATTTAAATATTAAATACAGTGGATATTTCAATAATAAATGCAATTTGGGTGATGGCTGCCATTGGTGGAGCTGCAGCAGTAATTCTTTATTTTGTTGCCCAAAAATTCAAAGTAATAGAAGATCCTAAAATCGACATTGTTGATGAAGCACTTCCAGGTGCTAATTGTGGTGGTTGTGGTTTTGCTGGTTGTAGAGCTTTTGCCGAAGGAATTGTAAAAGCAGGAACAATGGAAGGTTTCTTTTGTCCTGTTGGTGGCAATGACCTAATGAAAGGTTTAGCTCCAATTCTTGGTTTAGAAGCTGAAGAGAAAAAGCCTCAAATTGCAGTTCTAAGGTGTAATGGTTCTATTAAGAATTCAATTCCGAAATTTGATTACGATGGTGATCAAACTTGTTCGTTTACTACTAATCTAACTGCCGGTACTGGTGGTTGTTCTTTTGGATGTCTTGGTGGTGGAGAGTGTGTTGATGCTTGTGATTTCGATGCAATGTATATGGATCCAGAGACCAATCTCCCTGTTGTTAAAGAAAATTGTATTGCTTGTGGTGCTTGTGTTGCCGCTTGTCCTAGAGATATTCTTGAATTAAGAAATAGAGGTCCTAAAGAAAAACGAATCTTTGTTTCTTGTGTTAATGAAGAAAAAGGCCCTCTTGCAAAACTAAATTGTTCTGTTGCTTGTATTGGTTGTAAAGCTTGCGTAAAGGTTTGTAACTTTGATGCTGTTCATGTGAATAATTTCCTTGCTTATATTGATTATGAGAAATGTACGCTTTGTCGTAAATGCGTGGAAGTTTGTCCCACTGATGCAATACATGAGATTCATTTTAAACCAAGAAAACCAAAACCCCCTAAGGCTGAGGTTAAGGCTGAGGTTAAGGCTGAGGTTAAGGCTGAGAAAAAGGTTGAGGTTGAGGCTGAGAAAAAGGCTGAGGTTAAGGCTGAGGTTAAGGCTGAGAAAAAGGTTGAGGTTGAGGCTGAGAAAAAGGTTGAGGTTAAGGCTGAGGTTAAGGTTGAGAAAAAGGCTGAGGTTGAGGCTGAGGGAGAGGAAAAGAGTAAATAATATATATATATTTAGAATGCTTGATTATTTATAATAAGTGAATATCAGTAATCTCTGTTTCATTCATCTGCCGATAAATAGATCAGTGTTCTAAAAACAAATAAGATATAGAAATACATATAAATATAATCGAAATGGGATTATTAACTTTTAAGATTGGTGGAATTCATCCTCCTGAGAATAAGATGTCGGCATCGGCAGCTATTGAGGATTTTGCAATACCAAAGCAAGCTGTTGTTCCTTTGGCTCAGCACCTTGGTGCTCCCGCTAAAGTTCAGGTAAAACGTGGTGAAATGGTAAAAGTAGGTCAATTGCTAGCCAAAGGTGAGGCTTTTATATCTGCTGATATTCATTCTCCAGTTTCAGGCAAAGTATTTAAAATTGAACCTAGACTTGATTCTACAGGCTTTCGTAAGGAGTCAGTAATAATCAATGTAGAGGGTGATGAGTGGCTTGAAACTATTGACCGTTCTAGTGATATTGTTAAAGAAATAAGTCTTAGTGAATCAGAAATTGTTAAGCGCATTCATGAGATGGGAATTGTAGGAATGGGTGGAGCAACTTTCCCTTCTCACGTAAAATATATGGTTCCTCAAGGTAAAACAGTTGATTACCTTATAATTAATGGTGTTGAGTGTGAGCCTTATCTTACTTCTGACCATAGAATAATGTTGGAAAAAGGCGAGGAAATGCTTATAGGTGTTTCCATTATGATGAAAGCTCTTAAGACTGATAAAGCTATTATTGGTATTGAGAATAATAAACCTGATGCCATAGCAAATTTGGAGAAAATTGCAGCAAATTTTACAGGAATAAGTATTAAAGCTCTTAAGGTACAATATCCTCAAGGTGGTGAAAAACAGCTGATTGATGCTTTGATAGGCCGTCAAATTCCATCAGGAAAATTGCCAATAGAAGTTGGGTGTGTGGTAAATAATGTTGGTACTGCTTACGCTATTTATGAGGCTGTTCAAAAGAATAAACCTTTAATTGAAAGAGTAGTAACTGTTACAGGAAAGCCAGTTGGAAAGCCATCTAATTATAAAGTAAGAATTGGAACTCCAATTACTGAATTAATTGAGAAATCTAATTGTAGTTTGGATGCAACTGGTAAAATTATTAATGGTGGACCTATGATGGGAAAAGCATTAGTAACTCTTGATGCTCCTGTTACTAAAGGTACTTCTGGTGTTTTGTTAATTGAAAATGAAAAGGCAAAAAGAGTTCCTGTAATGAATTGTATTCGTTGTGGAAAGTGTACTACAGTTTGTCCAATGGGATTAGAGCCTCATTTGCTTTCAATTATTGCTCGTCAGGGAAAGAATGAACAATGTGAAGAAGAAAGAATAATGGATTGTATAGAATGTGGTTCTTGTGTTTATACATGCCCTTCTGGTCGCCCGTTACTCGATAATATCCGACTTGGAAAATCCAATGTTGGCTTTATGATCAGAAATAGAAGTAGGAAGTAATATGTTGAGTTGGTTATTTGTTTAATCGTTTATTCGAAACTTTAACCAACACAACAAATAACCAAATAAACAGATAACCAAATAAACAATAAATACAATGGGATTACTAACCGTATCAGGATCACCGCACGTACACGGAGGTCTTAGCGTTAAAAAGCTAATGTGGGGAGTCGTAATTGCTATGTTGCCAGCAATGTTGGCCTCGTTCTATTATTTTGGAATGGGTGCAATAAAGGTAACACTAGTAGCAGTTGGCTCAGCAATGCTTTTTGAATATTTAATTACTAAGTTTATTTTAAAGCAACCACCACAATTAATGGATGGTTCAGCTGCAATAACTGGGCTTTTATTGGCATTTAATGTTCCTTCAAATCTTCCAATATGGATTATTGTAATAGGAGCGTTAGTAGCAATTGGAGTTGCTAAAATGTCTTTTGGAGGTCTTGGTAAAAATCCTTTTAATCCTGCACTTGTAGGAAGGGTATTTTTACTTATTTCTTTTCCTGTACAAATGACTTCTTGGCCTGTAGTTGGTAAGTTTCCAATGGTTTTAGATGCTGTTACCGGAGCAACTCCTTTGGGAATTGTTAAAGAAGGAATTAAGAATGGCGAACCAATGACAGATTTAATGAATCAAGTTCCTAGTTATACAGAAATGTTTATGGGGCAGAATGGTGGTTCTCTTGGTGAAGTTTCAGCATTCTTACTATTAATAGGTGGTATTTATATGCTGATGCGTAAAATCATTACTTGGCATATCCCTGTTAGTTTTCTTGGTTCTGTAATCGTTTTTTCAGGAATTCTTTGGATGATAAATCCAGAGCAATATGTAAATCCTCTGTTTCATCTTGTAACAGGAGGTTTAATGCTGGGAGTTTTCTTTATGGCTACCGATATGGTAACATCACCTATGACACCCAAAGGGCAGTTGATATTTGGTGCTGGTGTTGGTATTCTCACAATAATAATTAGAGTTTGGGGGGCATATCCAGAGGGTGTTTCATTTGCAATACTTCTTATGAATGCTGTAGTGCCACATCTTAATAATTTATTTAAACCAAAACGTTTTGGAGAGGAGGTTAACAATGGGTAAGAAACCAGAATCGAATTTTGTAAATATGCTTGTGCGACTACTAGTAATAGTTAGTGTTGCAGGATTGGCATTAGGAGTTGTATATACTCAAACATTTGATGTTATTGCAGCAGCAAAACAGAGAAAACTTGAAGCAGCAATTGGTAATGTTGTTCCTGAATTTGATACTTTGCGTACTGTAAAAGTAATGCCTGCCACAGGGAAAGATTCCATAACTTTCTTTGAAGCTTATTCAAATGATCAATTAGTTGGTACTGCTGTTGAAACATATACAGATAAAGGATTTAGTGGTCGTTTTAAACTTATGATTGGTTTCGACCCAAATGGAATAATTTTGAATACTGCTGTTTTAGAACATAAAGAAACGCCAGGTTTGGGTGATAAAATGGATATTGCTAAAAGTGATTTTAGTGTTCAGTTTAAAGGAAAAGATCCTGAGTCATTCAAATTAAAAGTTAAAAAAGATGGAGGTGATGTTGATGCAATTACTGCAGCAACTATTAGCTCTCGTGCATTCTGCGATGCTACACAGCGAGCTTATGATGCACTTAAATCAGAAGGAGGAAAGAAATAATGAGTGATCAAATTAAAAATCTAACGAAGGGTTTTATTACTGAAAATCCTGTTTTTGTTCTGCTCCTTGGACTTTGTCCTACTTTGGGAGTAACAACTTCTGCTATTAATGGACTTGGAATGGGTCTAGCAACAGCTTTTGTATTGGTAATGTCTAATATGGTGGTTTCTTTGGTTAAGAATTTTATACCAGACAAGGTTCGTATTCCTGCCTTTATTGTAATTATTGCATCATTTGTTACAATAGTTGACTTATTAATGCAAGGTTATCTTCAAGCTTTACATGCTCAGTTGGGATTGTTTATACCTCTTATTGTTGTAAACTGTATTGTTTTAGGTCGTGCTGAAGCTTTTGCTTCTAAAAATGATGTTTTCTCATCTATTATTGATGGTCTTGGAATGGGATTAGGCTTTTCTTTCGCATTAACAATTTTAGGTGGTATTAGAGAAATACTTGGTTCAGGAGCTTTATTTGGTTTTCCATTACATATTTTCCCTACTGATGATAAAGGCAATCCAATCACTATGATTGTTTTTGTACTTGCTCCGGGAGCATTTATTGTATTGGGATATCTAATAGCCTTAGTTAAACGAATTAATAAATAATGTTCAGTGTTCTTTATTTATTGTTTGTTGTTATTTAACAAAGACAACAAACAAAGAACAACAAACAAATAATATAATATTATGGAATATATAGTAATAATAATAGCAGCGATATTCGTAAATAACGTTGTTTTAGCACAGTTTCTAGGTGTATGTCCTTTCTTAGGTGTTTCCGGAAAAGTTTCTACCTCAGTAGGGATGAGTGGTGCAGTAATGTTTGTAATAACTATCGCGACAATAGTTACTTGGTTAATTCAGAATTATATTCTAGTACCATTTCATATAGAATTTCTTCAAACCATAACGTTTATACTTGTAATTGCTTCATTGGTGCAAATGGTTGAGATAATGCTTAAAAAAGTATCTCCAGCATTATACCAAGCTTTAGGTATCTTTCTACCATTAATTACAACTAACTGTGCAGTTCTTGGAGTTGCAATTCTTACCATTCAAAAAGATTTTAATCTAATGGAAGGAGTTGTTTTTGCAATGGCTACTTCTATTGGTTTTGGTTTAGCAATGGTGTTGTTTTCAGGAATTAGAGAGCATTTAGACCTTATGGAAGTTCCAAAAGGAATGAGAGGTGTACCTACAGCTTTATTGGTTGGTGGTATTCTTGCTCTTGCTTTTATGGGATTTACTGGATTAGCATAGAGAATTATTAAACTGAAAGGAGCTTATACTAAAGGTTATTTTTGTTCTTCTCTTTCCAGTCCTAAACTTATCAAATACAAACGAGCAGTAGCTTTTGCATCGCTTAATGCGTTATGATGCTCGATTTCTATATCATATTCTTTACAAAGATTGTTTAACTTAGCAGATTTAGTTCCTAAGGCTTGAAATATCTCTACTGTATCTTCCCATTTGTCGGGCAAGTTAAGTTGTGAATAATCAAGTTTATGATACTCCATTACTTTTTTCAAAACATCTCTGTCAAAGCCCTCATTATGAGCTACCATAAATCTACCTTGTAGCCTTTTCTGTACTTCTGGGTATATATCAATAAATCTAGGTGAATTCTTGGTGTCTTTAGCATATATCTTTGTTACTCTGCTGTTTCCCCAATGATATTTATTCGTTGGAGGTTTTACAAGACTGTAGTATTGGTCAACTATTTCTCCATCCTCAACTACAACTATTCCAACTGAACAAACACTGTTGCGCACACCATTTGCTAATTCAAAATCTATTGCCGCAAAACTATTATTATTGTTATTATTGGTCTTCATTTTTTTATTTTTCTACTCTATTAATCATCAATATTAAGACTTTGTTACGAAGTTAGCGTGCAAAAGAGCAAGCTTGAATGGTCAAGTTATTTCTTAGCAATACCTAAATATTCAAATTGTAATTTTATCTTTCGCAAACATCCTTAAACTCACAATTAATACATATTCTATCATTTTCCCTTTGTTTAAAAGGGGTTTCCTTATCAAATAATGTCTCAATAAGGAGTTTTAAATCTTCTTCAAATCTACTAATATTTTCTTCTGAAATTGAATATTCTTTATAGAGCTCTAAAGGATAGTATTCTCCATTATTTTTTAATGCTGAAATACCTGATTGGATGTAATATCCCACTGGTTTATTATCCCAATACATCCAAGCATACATCATTAACTGAAAAGCTTTGTCGTACTTTTCGCTAAACATATTCTCCCATTGGTCAAAGCCTCTGAATATACTTATAGATAGTTCTCTTGGTTCAACTTTGCCTGTTTTGTAATCTACTATCCGAATAGTATTTTTATTCTTGTCAATTTTATCAGCACTACCTCCAAAACTAATTTTAATCTTCTCTTTATTTATATTAAAAATCAGCTCTTTCGATAGTTTTTCTTCTAATCCAAGAATATGGCATTCATTCTTTTCAAGATATTTAATTTCATTATTAATATAATTCTTGAGGTATTGTTCTAGTATCTTTTTTGTAATAAGCCCTCTACCTGTTTTAGTATTAAGATTCTCAAATTCTTCTGTAATCTTATTAATAAATATATTTAGAATCTTTTTTTTCGATTTTTTCAAATCGTCAACTGTAATATTCTTGTTAATATACTCTTTATAGAAGTCTTCTAAAGTCTCATGAATAATAGTTCCTTGAGTATTGTATGCCATTTGTTCTTCAATAACTTCATCAGTTTTAAGTCCAACAATTTTCTGCAAATAGAAAAAATAACTGCATTTCTTATAATTATTCAACGAAGAAGGAGAGAAGCCCTTATTTATTGCATAGTTTTTAATTTTCTCAATTATTAAAGGAGATTTTTGTACTGAGATATCCTGCACTTTATCTTCTGATTGGAATTTGAATTGAACTTTTTGATGACTAATCTCTATTTTAGGATTTATCAATGGCATTTCAAGTTCAATTTGCTTAATAAACCTACTCATTTCATTGCCTTGAATCTGTCCTGGGCTAATATTGTAAATTAGGTTTACATTGTCTGCTCTTTGAAGAAGTCTATAAAAGTGGTAAGCCATAATTGAATCATTTTCTGATGGTAATGGCATATTGAACTCTTTCTTTATATCAAATAGAATAAAGCTTTGGTAAGGTTTTGTTTTGGGCAGAATCCCTTCATTTACTGAAAGTATAATTATATTTTTGAAGTCCAATGTACGTGTTTCAAGCATTCCCATTACTTGAAGCCCGGCAAGAGGTTCGCCACTAAAAGGTATTGGAGCTTGATTCATTGTATTCTGAACCCACCGACTAAGAGTTGTTAATTTTTTGATAAAGTTAACTTCTTTGAGCAAATCTTTTAAATTAGTAAATATGTCTATAAAATGATTGAAATAGGCATTCTCAGGTTTTGATTCCGATTCCTGATTTTCCAATAATTCAAATATATTAATTGTAATATCAAGAACAGAATTTACATTATTATTTACTCCTTTTAATATATCAAATAGTAATAAAAGTTCATCAGAAGGTTTTCCAAATACATTAATAAACTCTTTATTAATAATGATTTTACTTATGTTATCTTTATTAATTTTAGAGATAATATTATTTGTAGATTCACTATTTCCACTGTTTAAATATTCTTTAATATAAGGGTGTTGAACGAAATTCAGGAAAAACTTATAATAGATGCTTAATTCTTTTTGTTCTTTGGCTTCAAAATTATAATTCTTGAATAAATCCAGAATATTCATTACTAAATCGTAACTAGGATGAAGTCTTAATGGATACGACATTGTAAGATTAAACTTATCGACAGACTCAGGTATAGAACTAATCATTGGAATCATTAATTCTTCATTTGCAAGAACAATAGCTGTGTCTTCAAGTTTTAGATTTGTATCTTCCAATTGTTTTTCAATAAGTTGAGCAGCAAATTTTACTTGTGCAAGATTGCCTTCAATGCCATAAATATCAATCTTTTTGGCGTTTGAACTTAAATAATTACCTATGAAATCTACTTTCGTGATATCTTCATTTTTAAGCTCTCGTCGTAGTGATATTCCTGCCTCATGACTTTTGTTTTCAAAGTAGTACCTATCAATATCCCAAAACATTTTTGCATTAAAATTCTCTTTTATTTTCTTGAATATTAGCTCTTCGGATGGACTTAGAGAATTGAACCCAGCAATGTAAATATGTGAATAATCTAAGTCTAATTTGTTAGCCTTCTCAGATAACAATCGATAAGCCATACCTTGATATGCTGTGTTATTTGTTAGAAGTGTTTTTTTAAATTCATTATAGTATTTTTCCAAACTAGCATAAAATTTTAAGTAACTTCGTTCTTGTTCGGTAAGTTTATCTGGTTCAAGATTCCATTGTGCAATTTCTTTTGCATCTTTCAAATAAGAGAAAAGATGTTTAGCAGAAACCAAGAATAAGTCTATTTCATTAAAGTCACTCAATAGCAAGTCAGCCCATGTTGTGAACTGATCAAGGCTTTGTGCATTTTTAGGGTCTATTTTCTTGTGTACTTCAAAGAGTTTGAGAATCAACTCAATATTATCTGTTTCAGTTATTTTTAAGTTATTATATACAAAATCATTTATGGCAATAATTTCTGGAGACCAAATTGGCTCATTTACATTATTGGCAATATGCCTTGTCAAATATAGTTTTGCTCTTCTGTTTGGAAGTATTATAAGTGCATCTCTCAGCTCATCTTTTGAGAGTAAAAGTAATTCTTTAGCAACTTTTTCGAGAAACTTTGCCATCTTTTTATTTTTTTTGTTGTTGGTTAATATATTCTTCTGCTGCCTTAAGACTTTCTATTTTACCACAATCGAACCAATAGTTATCATTATGTTCATAGCCCATAATCTTATTATCTTTTCCTTTGTCTAAGTAAAATGGCACTATTGATAATTTCTCAATTATTAACTTCTCTATTAAAGAAGAATTAATCCAGTGAATACCACTAAATGCAAACTGATTAACATTATCATTTTTTTTATCACACCATATTTCATTACCATTACTAATGTTTTGCCAGCCTACAAGTCTATTCTCATGGTTGAATAAAAGATAGCGTGAAGTATCTCTATTTCTTATTGCAAGAGTAGCCATGCTTTTATTCTCCTTATGAAATTGATACATTCTTCTAATATCAATATTCGAGATTACATCAACATTGTATAATAATATATCTTCATTTCCATCAAAAAGATGAGCAGCTTTTGCTAGCCCACCAGCAGTATCAAGTAGTATTTCTTCGTAACTTAGTGTTATATTATATCCGAAATTATTATTTTGTTTTAAATATTCTTCAATTTTATCCGCAAAATGATGAGTATTAATAATGAATTGGTTTATACCTGAATTAGCTAAATATCTTAAATTATAAGCTAATAAGCTCATATTCAAAAAAGGAGCTAAAGCTTTAGGTTTGTCTTTTGTAATAGGATAGAGGCGAGTCCCCAATCCTGCCGCAAATATCATCGCTTTCATAAGTATACTATTTTTGCTGTTTTATTATTTTTCGAAGATAAAGAAAATACGAATTGTAAGAATTAATTATTAAAAAAAATCTTACTAATATAATTTGTAGAACTACTTTATGTGAAAATTATAATGCATAAAAATTGTGAAATATTTCGCTAAATCAATTCCATATAAATCTATTTTTGCAAAATATATTTTAATTAGACCATAGCATGATAGAATTTGATGAAGCAATAATAAATAACCTGATTTTTCATAGAATAGGAATGGATCAAAGTGTTTCTTTTCTCAATGAGAAAGAATATGGAGTTAATAATGATCCAGAGGAAGATCTATTAAGAAAGATATTTTTGAAACCATTTTCTACTAGTTTGTCTACTTATGAATTTAAGCATGATATTGATATAGAGCTAAATGTGTTATTTAAGATAGCTAAAGACATTTATAAAGAAGAGGATTTTGTTAAAGCATCAAAAGATATTCATCAACATTTAAAAGATGTATCGAAGCACCCAAATATTAAAGATGGTGATTTGTTTGTGGTGAAGTATGATAATG
>Ga0164318_10003180_pt1 | contig 15488 bp, 15 predicted proteins | sample GuaBasSedimGuay9_FD_113734 | JGI IMG/M metagenome (GOLD analysis project Ga0164318, IMG submission 113734) | Subseafloor sediment microbial communities from Guaymas Basin, Gulf of California, Mexico - Guay9, Core 4571-4, 0-3 cm | ecosystem: Environmental > Aquatic > Marine > Hydrothermal vents...
GAGTGTGTTCGCTCCCTCATTTTTCAAACACGATCTTTCCTTCAACCATAGTCATCAGAAGATTCAAATCTTCATCCACCACGACTATATCTGCGTATTTTCCAGCGGAGATGGATCCTCTCTCATGATCAACACCTACGAATCTTGCTGGATTGTAGGACATCAACTTGGAGGCATCCTGTATTTGAAGCCCCGTTATCTTAACCAGAACTTTGAAAACATCTATCATCAAAGCAGAACTCCCAGCGAAAGCCTGTCCATTGGACAACTTCGCGACGAATCCAGGGGGTTTTATTTCATATTCATCTGGAACATCGTTCTCAACTATCACATCAAGCCCACCCAAAGAATACCTCCCGGGTCCCAATCCCGCGGCGGGCATGGCGTCGGTTATCGCACATACATTTCCCAGTCCTTTGCATTTCAGTATCAGTTTCATCAACGATGGGGGTAGATGATGGCCATCGGCTATCATCTCAACGGTCAGTTCATCCATGAGGAGGGCGGATTCGATCACACCGGATATCCTGTAAGATCTTATTCTACGCACCGTTGACATACCGGAATAGATGTGGGTGACATGGCTTGCACCAGCTTCAACGGCTTTCACAACATCACTGTATGAAGCGTTGGAGTGGGCTATGGAAACAAGGATACCTTCTTTTCTCAAGTATCTCATCACCTCAAGTGCACCGGGAAGTTCCGGGGCAAGCGATACTCTCTTCACAATCCCATTTTCAATTTCCACAAGTTCCTTTATCTCGTTTATACTTGGATTCTTCAGATACTCAGGATTCTGAGCACCAGCCTGTTCTGGGCTGAAATATGGTCCTTCGAGATGTACACCGAGTATTCTTGAGCCGATCGGTTCAGATTCTTTCATCATCTCCGATACAACCTTTATCACCTTTTTTATGTCTTCCATCGGGGCAGTCAGCGTGGTTGGAAGAAGTGAAGTTGTTCCTCCCTTGGCGTGGGTTTCGACTATCGTTCTCAGAGATTCTGTCGAACCATCCATGGTGTCCTTCCCACCACCACCGTGAACATGTATATCCACGAACCCAGGCAATAAAAAATTTTCGTCGAAATTCATCCTCTCAGCCTGTTCATCTTTAAAATCCCCTGCGGAACCAACTGAAAGGATTCTATTTCCTTCGATCAGAATCCCACCATCTTTTATGATTCTGAAAGGTGTCACCACCGTTCCGATCAGAAGTTTCTTCATCCATCTTCTCCCCCTGTATCTTTTGTGGATAGATCTCATATCCTCAGATCCATCTTCAGCCTTTTCGTCAAATCGATGAGAAATTCCTTGGATCTGATTATTTCTTCATCGAGGTTCGGTATCTTCCCTATGTCGAGTCCAACGTATCCATCGAATCCATGTTTCTTCAAAGCGGAGAATACCCCTTCCCAATCTATATTTCCTCTTCCAAGTCCAAGGTGTTCGTTCGTCTTTCCATCGTTGTCGGAGACGTGAAGATAAAATATTCTATCACCGAGTTTCTCCACACTCAAAGGTAGTATCTCCTTTTGAGCATTGAGATGGCCTGTATCCAGCACAACACCAAGATTATCACTCTTGACATGATCGAGAAGTCTGAGAGCGGAATCCGTGTTACTTATCATTTCCCCAACACGTGGTTCAACGCACAGCTTCAATCCAGCTTCTTTTGCCATCTCTGCCGTGTTATAGAACGTATCAACCAGAACTTTCCATTGCTCTACCCATTTAAAATTTGGATCTATCTCGACCTTCAATTCCAAGCCATAATCTATGGACTCCCTGTACGGATTTTTACCCTTGAACCTCAGAGGAGGGGTAAAACTGTCTATCTGAACCAATTCCGCTCCAAAATAATTTGCAAGTTCCAACCCGAGTTTGTAAAGTTCGAATCCCTTCCTCCTTTTATCTTCATCCATACTCACGAGTTCTGGAAGTATCGGACAAAAGTTCATTATTTTGATCCCCCGTTCCTCGAGCTTCCTCTTTATATCATGACGATGTTTGTAAACCTCCCTCATGTTTTCCTCTCCAACACCTTCAAGTTCCATATGGGAGAACCCAAGATTCGCGATCTCATCGATCACTTTGAGGGTGCTTTCTATACTCGGTGGATATCCATATTTGCTTATCGCATAGAGCCAACAGACATTCAACACCAAATTCTACCCACCTCCTCAGCCAAGTTGGGTTTTAACGTATTCAATGGCATCTTCTTTGGCTCTTTCAAGATGAAGATCGAGCAATTTCTTCGCCTTCTTTCTATCCATATTCTTGATGGCTTCTATGATTTCTTCGTGCTCTTTGCAAGCTGTACGTGGGTTTATCGTCAGATGCATCGTCATCCTTATCAAATCGATCACACCATTTGCAAGTTTCATCAACCACTTGTTCTTGGAACTTTCGATGAGAAAATCTATGTGAAACTTCTCATCGAACTCCCGAACACCATCTATCAATTTTTGCTCATCATTTTCTTTCATCAAATTCTTCAACCTATCTGAAAGTTCTTCAATCTTTTCAGAATCGAAGTTCTGAAATACATATTCGAGACCGAGAAATTCGAAGGCTTTCCTCAAATCGAAGAGTTCTTCGACATCTCTTGGTGTAAGACGGACGACGAAATATCCAGTGTATGGTTTCGAAACCACGAGTCCTTGTTCAATGAGTTTGTGTATGGCTTCGCGAATCGGGGTTGGACTTATCGAGAGATCCTGAGATAGTTTTTTAATCTCGATCTTCTCACCAGGTTTTAGTGAGAATTCAATTATCATTTTTTTTAGATAATCATAAACCTGATCTGTCAATCTCTTTTTGTCGAGCATATCAACACCACCCCATCCGTATGTTTTGTTATATTTTATATTCTATTTTTAAAAAAGTCCACATCTAAAAATTCAAATTTATTCTCTTACCACTTTCAGAAGAGTAATAGGCGGCGTATATTACAAGCACAGTTTCCTTTGCGAGCTGAAAACCAGATTCTGGAGGTTTCTCTTCCAACAATGCCAAGGCAAAGTCTCTCATTTCCTGGTGATAACCTCTCAACCATTCTTCATCCGGGAACGGGAAAGTCCAACCGGATTTTGTTTCTATTTTCTCCGCTATGTATTCTTCTCCCCACACACTACTTTCTGGAGCATAAGCCAAGACCGTATTGTTGGGAGTTATGTTACAGTATATCATACCCTTCGATGTGTTCATCTGCACGAGGTTCTTGACTCCTCCAAGGCTTATATCGTTCGAAAAGACAACTGCCTTGGTATCATCTTCGAAGGTTATCAAGACGCATGACCAATCTTCAACATCCTTCCAAGTGTCCACCATGTAATGTTTCTTCTCTTTCTTGAACTTATCCGTCCTTGTCAGGTATCCTATTTCAGCGAGGACGGATTTAGCACGTATAGGTTTACCATGGAATATCCTTCCTTCGTAGTGCTTCATATGGAGTACTACACCTATCGGATGTGAACCCATTCTCAGCAAACTCCCTCCACCGGATGTTCTCCATCTTCTTGAATATGAAGCATGGGATCCGGAATGACTTTCCTCAGCTCGAAGCTCCATTATGAAAGCACCGGAGGCTTTCAATAGCTTCTTCGCTTTCGTGACGGCCGGAGAATAGACGAGATTCTCGGCGTACATGAATTTAACTCCCCCATTTTCCAACGCAGTCTCTATTTTTTCCACCTTCGATTTCAACTTCTCAAACATCAGCTTCTTCTCGATTTTCCCAATCTCATCCACATCCACCAGATCTTCACCGAAGTATCCTGTCAACGGTTTTTCACAAATTATGTCCTTACCATTCTCGGCTGCTTTCAGTATAACTTCATCATGAACATTCGTTGGGACACATACGTCGACAACATCAACTTCCGGATGTGAGATCAATTCATCCATGCTTTCACAAACTACTGGAATACCATATCTTTCCGCAAATTTTTTGGCATTTTCAACGTGCTTGGCTGTTACAGCCACAATCTCAAAGAACTCCCTATTCTCGTTGTAGGCTGTCATATGTATATTTGCAGCAAAACCAGACCCGACCAACCCGACTTTTATTTTCCTCATCCATTTTCACCCCCAAAGTTGTCAGAAGTGACTTCAATGAGCTTGTGTTGAAACTTTCCTCTTTCATCATCAAATACTCAATAGCGTCGAATCTTTTCAAATTTTTCAACAAGAGCTTTGAATTTTCTGAAGGATTCCTTCAATTCCTCTCTTTCAACACCACCAAGGATGAACTCGAAGGATATAAACCCATCGTATCCAATCTTGAACAATGAAGCCACTGCATCTTCAAAATTCACGATCCCTTTCCCAGGAGGAACGAACTTCACGGTTCCCTCATCGAGTGTGAAATCCTTTATATGAACGTGGAAGATCCTATCTTTCACGGATTCGAACCCTTCTTTTTCGCTTTCATCACAGAGTTTCGCATTCCCAGGATCCCACAACGCACCGACACTTGGATGATCCAGGATCATCAACAATTTTCCAAGCTGTCTGCCAGTTTGAACATAACAGCTTGGTTCATTCTCAATTGCCATTCTAAAGCTTTTCTTTTCAAACTTATCCAGCACCGGTTCAATTTTCCGACTTATCTCGATCAACTTTTCGTCGGTGGTTTCCTCTACCTTCCAGAATGTGAACGCCCTGATAGTGTCAGTTTCAAATATTTCAGCGATTTCCAACAGGTGATCAACGAGATTCAGATGGGAATTATAATCATTTATCGTGAATCCAAATTGATCTCCAACTTCACCTTTCTTTTCTTCCCCAGGAAGAAAACATTTGAACAAAGGAGAAGCGATAGAACAAACCTTCAAACCAAGCTTTTTCAGAATATCAGAGTACTCTTTTGCCTCTTTCAAGCGTAGCTGAGCCACATTCTTATCATCTAGAATCCGAAGCTCCACGTAGTTCATCCCAACATCTTTGACAACGTTGACAGCCTTCTCGAAATTTGTGCTGACCTCATCCAATATGACCGCTATCTTCATTTTATACCTCCCTGTAAAGTCAAGCCCTTGAGGAAATATTTGTTGAATATAACGAATATTATTATGGTTGGCAAAGCTCCCAAAAGTGAGCCAGCCATGAGAACACCCCAATTCGTGTTCAGTATTTCAAATGCGAGATCTGCAACACCGACTGTGACAGTTTTCAACGAGGTTTTGGTTATTATGACGAGTGGGAGTATAAAGTTGTTCCAGGTTTCTATCAACATCGAGACGAGTAAAACGCCTATTGCAGGTAATGTTTGAGGTAGAACAATCCTGAACAATGCCTGAAATCTTGTGCTACCATCTATCAATGCTGCTTCTTCGTAATCCTTCGGGATCATCAATATGTACTGGCGCATCAAGAAAACTCCGAAAGGATGCGCGGACATGGGGAGTATTAAACCTAACAGATTGTTGGTCAAACCGACTTTGCTCAATCCAAGGTAAAGTGAGATTATCGTGATCTGGTAAGGAACCATCATCAGAGCCAAAACCATCGTGAATATCCAATCACTACCCGGTAATCTCTTCCTCGCCAAAACGTACCCAAGCATAAAACACGCTATAGTGTTTAAAAAAGTTGCGGTTCCAGAAACTATCAAGCTGTTCAACAACCACCTTGGAAATTTCGTCTGATACAGAAGATACTTGTAATTCACCAAGCTCAATTCGGATAAGCTTCTTGGGAAGAAAGAAACGTAGGTTGTGTACGTCGGTATGAGTGATATTCTGAAAGCCCATACGAACGGGAAGAACACCATTATCAACCAAAATATGGCGAAACTGTAAACCACCCATCTACTTTTTCTACTCACGGCTAAACACCAACCTTTGGAATGAATTCAAAAGGAACAAGATCACGAAGTACACAACAGCAGCTGCTGCTGCATAACCCATTCTGAATTCTTTCCATCCAACGTCGTATATGTAATTCAGCAATGCCTCGGATGAATAAGCAGGCCCACCACGCGTTGTAACGTACACGAGGGTGAAAATCATGAATGAACCTATCGTGGACAGTATGGAAACGAGAACAACTATGGGCCTCATCATGGGCCAAATTATGTACGTGAACCTTTGAAGTGCATTGGCACCATCGACTTTGGCTGCATCAATTATTTCAGTCGGTATTTGTTCAAAACCTGCAAGGTAAAATATGGAAAAATATCCAACATCACGCCAGATCAATATAAAACTGAGGGAATTCTTCACATGCTCAGCGGATAGAAATTGCACCGTTGGAAGACCGAGGAATTCCAGAACGGCGTTTATCGGACCAAACGGTAAGAACAACCCCTTCCAAATCGTCGCGGTGCTCACCAACGTAACTACCATCGGAAAAACGAAAACAGCCTTGAAGAATTCTCTACCCTTGGTTATTGCCCTCAGTATCAACGCGAGGATGAAGGAAAATATGGTGAGGGATGGAACTATCAACGCAGCATAATAGAGAGTATTCAAAAGGGATTTGAAGAATATTCTGTCGGACATCAACATCTGATAATTTTTCAATCCAATCCATTTTGGTGCTCCAATTATGGGCCATCTTGTGAAGCTTACAAAGAACACAGCTATTACTGGAGCAACATAGAAAATGACCAGAAGAAGTATTCCAGGTAAGGCTAAGAAGAGATCAAATTTATACTTTCGAAAATACCACATCAGATTTTTTCTTCTTTTCATATCCACTGAGGATGTGGAAGCCCGAAGGCTTCCACATCACATTTCCCTCCTTATTTGTAGAATTCCAGGGCCTGTTCAGCCAATTTCTGCATGGTCTTCGCAGCTTCTTCAGGTGTCTTTTGACCACTCAGGACAGCCTGCGTTTCGGAGTTGTATATCATCTTCCATCTTGCCATCGCTGGATGCATCGGCTCTGGAATAGCGTATTTGACAACCTCCATGTACATCTTCACCCTTGGATCCCCCTTGAATTCATCTGGCACATCTCCAGTTATGGAAGAATAATATGTGTTGGCAGATATGTACTTTTGAGATTCCGGTCTCAGAAGAAACTCTATGAACTTCCATGCTTCCCTCTTCATCTTGGACTGTCTTGGAATGGCAAGTAAGTATGAACCAAAGTATGTTGTTCTCAAACCGGTTGGTCCAACGGGTGGGTAAACCAACCTGAAGTTCAAGTTCTTGAATTGCTTGGGCCAAACGACGAATGCATTCGAGGGCCAAACGTTGTTTATGAATGCTGTCTTTCCAGATGTGAACATGTCTATGGCATCACCGGCGCTGAGGGATTCAACTCCTGGGGGCATGTATCCCTTCTCTTTCAGTGTCAGGAGAAATTTCAACGCTCTGATAGTTGCTTCCGTGTTGAACGCGGGTTTACCATTTTCATCCAGAAGCGTTGGACTTCCGCCAGCATTCCAGTACCAGAGCAGGAATGGATGAACCCAATTTTCCCCTCCGGGATATGCGTAGAGCCAATGATCCACCTTTCCATCTCCATTGTAGTCTTTTGTAACCATTGCACCAAGCTGGAGTAGATCATCCCAGGTGTAATATTTATTCGGATCCGTCATCTTCTCTATGAATTCTTCTGGAACACCTGCTTTCTTGAATATATCAAGGTTGATTGCTCCAAGATACGTCCAGAAACATATGGGGAAAACGTAGAGCTTCCCTCCTGCGATCTGTCTATATTGATCCAGAAGTTGCGGTCTCACAACTCTCTTCAGAAGATCATCTGTTACGAATTCATCGAGTTCGTACAGTGCATTTCCGAATCTGACGAGTGGCATGAATCTTCCCTCAGAGAGTGCAACCAAGTCTGGTGCCTCTCCAGCTGCTATAGCAGCCTGTATCTTCGTTACAGCATCTGCATAGGAAACGACAGATATTTCCACATCTATCCCGGTTTCAGCTTTGAACTGCTTCACAAGTGGTTCGAAGAATTTTTCAGGTTGACTAACAAAGGGTGTCGCCCAGAACTGGAGAGTTTTTCCAAACCCAATGGTCAACAGGAACAACAGGATAGACAACAGAACGAGAGACTTTCTGAACATAATTTTACCTCCCTTCGAGAATTGAGGATGAACCATCAGGATTCATCACACTCCCTAATGATCTTGACAAGTGTATCTATATGATCTTCTTCAAATAATGGATTTATACCTATAATAACGGTTCTGGGAAGCAGGTTTTCAGTGTAAGGACATGGTTTGAATTTATCGATGTCTTTCGTTCTTCCCTTCCAATCTTTCATATCTCTTATCTGCTTGTTCGCGTAAACCGGTAATCCTTCGTAAGGTACGGCAGCAGCGAATCCAAGTTTGGATAGATTATCTGTGAGACATTTTGCTTGTGATACATTCTGAGCAATCAATATTAAGTTTCTACCCGTATCTCCATCTTCATCCCAAATTTTGGCAAAACTGTAATTTTTAAGAGATCCCAACCTTTCAACTATCTTCTTTTTGTTTTCTCTCATGGCTGATATTATTCTGTCTATCTTCGCAAGTTGAACGATACCAACTGCCGCTGCGAGTTCGGTCATCCTGTAATTTGAGCTGTAGAACGCCTCATTAGAAATTTCTATGTGGAGATGGCCGTTCTCATCTCTTAAACATCCCTGATCGTGCGCTCTCACGGCTCTCAGATATATCTTCTCATCGTTCGTGGTTATGGCACCACCATCTCCCGTCGTTATGATCTTGTTTATCTGAAAGCTGAAGGCACCTATATCACCGAAACTTCCAACCTTCTTTCCGTTGAATGATGCACCACAAGCTTGCGCACAGTCTTCTATGAGTATCAAACCGTGTTCTTTCACTATTTCGAGTACATCATTCATCTTGCAGGGCACCCCAGCGAAGTGAACAACCATCAGTGCCTTGGTTTTCGGTGTTATCCTCTCTTCGATTTTGTTGACATCTATCGTCAGAGATTCATCGACCTCAGCATAGACAGGTGTTGCACCACTTTCCAGAACCGCACCAGCGGAAGCTATGAATGTATTTGCAGGCACTATAACCTCATCCCCCTCGCCTATCCCGAGGGCACGGAGACTGACCACAAGTGCGGCGGTTCCAGATGAAACGGCGAGTGCATGTTTCACACCAACAAATTCGGCGAACTTTTCTTCAAAACTTTTCGTTTTTCCAAGCAGAGAAGGCCCATAGAATCTGAAGGGTGACTTGGCTTTTAAAACCTCAACCACACTTTGGATTTCCTCTTCATCAATCATGACGGCTCCAGGATAATCTGGGGGAACTTTCATATTCTCACACACCTTTCAACTCAACTGGTTTTCCAGTCTTTGAGGATTCGTAGATGGATAGTATCAACTTCACAACTTTTCTCGCTTCTTCACCATCCACCATGGGTTTTCTTTTGTGTTTCACTGCATCCACAAAATCCATGAACTGTTTTTTGTGATTCTCATGGGAGAAACCAGCAGGATTGGACGATGTTGCCACCGTTTCACCGGTTACGAGGAGTTTGCCCTCTCGATTTTCAAAGTCATACATGTAAAGATCCTCTCCAATGAGTTCAACGCTCATCTTCGTTCCATATATACCGAGTTTTCTCGGAAAACCAGGAGTTATAGAAGTCGTTGCCTTTACCACTCCAAGGGCACCATTTTCAAATTCGAGTGTCGCTACAGCCGAGTCTTCCACCTCTATTTCATGGAATAATGTACGCGTGAATCCGTATATTCTCTTCACAGAACCACCGTACCACATCATGAGATCAATGGTATGTATGGCTTGATTCATCAGGGCACCACCACCGTCGTATTTCCAAGTTCCACGCCATCCACCAGATTTGTAATATTCCTTGGATCTGAACCACCTCACATCGGCTTCGAGTAATATTATCTTTCCGAGCTCTCCTTTATCCACGAGTTCCCTCATCTTTTGTTCTGAAGGTGCAAATCGTGTTTGCAAAATGCAACCTAAGGTTACCCCATACTTCTTGGAGGTTTCTATCATCTCGTCTATGGCTTCCAGAGTTACTTCCATGGGTTTCTCCGTTATAACGTTTATTCCCTTTTCCATAGCTTCTATCGCTATCTGCTTTCTCGATCCGCTCGGGGTGCAAATCGAGATTATATCGAGTGGCTGTTCCAAAAATTCACTCAGTTCTTTGAACCAGTTTATTCCGTATTTTTCCCCGAATTCCTTTGCTTTGTCTTCTTTCACGTCATAACATGCTATGAGTTCAACATCCCCTATCTCTTGAATTGCCAGCGCATGAACATGAGCCACGTTACCGCATCCAGCTATTCCCCACTTAAGCTTATTGGACATTCTCTCACCTCACATATTAATCGCGTGTTCATGTTTCAATTTCCTCGATCATCTCTTTAAATGTCTTGAGGATTAATTCGGATGTGTTTTCATCGAGGTATGACCATGGACCCAACTTTGTTTCATATCCTCCTAAATCAAATTCATCTGGAGTTGGAAGATATCCATACCAGCCATTGGCCAATCCCACCACCATGTTCTCTGGGGTTTGGGACATTTTTCTCAGCTCAAGTCCTATTTTGGTGAAAGGTTCAACTGGGAGGCAGAACATTGTTAAACTTGGTAATCGTATCAGTTGGAGTGGTAACACCACTCGGTCTGGAAAGTTTCGTACCACTTCAAGTTCCTGCTCCAAGAAGAACTTCTCCAAATCGTCGTCGCATGAATTGATCAATCTTTTCAGTTCATCAACGGATCTTCCTTTTCTCACGGGAACTTCGATCTTCACCATCTTCGAAGATGATTTCCCATGATCTTCAACTTTTCCAGCTTTTTCAAATACGGACAGGGCATCAAAGCCTACAATCTTTCCCATCTTTTCAGCCATCTTAAAGTTTCTCTCTATTTGAACTGGTTCCCCCATCAAACTCCTTTCAGCTGAGTACCCTATGTTCACATCACCTTCAGCTCCGTTGAAGAATAAAACAGTTACCCCAGGGTGATATTTTTTAATGGTTTCTCTTACCCAGTGTATATAGTCGGAAGTTATTAAAAGGTTGGTGTTATCCAAGATGGTGGCATGGCAAGCATAGTTGACCATCATGGCTTTCAGTTCATCGGTTTCATCATCGATAAATGATAGGATTGTTAAGGTTGGATCGGTTATTCCACCGGGTTTTCTACGGTTTTTTCCAACGAACTTTTCTTCTGTACTACCAACTTTTAGATGACACTTCCTCATATTGTATGTGGACTGCTTTGCCGATGTTTCAACGTATTTTGGAAGAATCTCGAGCCACAATTTGTTCAATTCATTTCCCTCTTGTAATCCCAACACTGCTGGACCGGAATGTGTGTGCGTAGCTGCAAGAAGGATATGATCTTCTGTTATACCCAAAGCATCAGACACGATTTTTTGAAGTGAAGGAACGATACAATTGGGAATGCCTATCAAATCGAAGGAAAGAAATGAGAAAACATCATTTTTTGCTTCAAAAGTTACACAGGACACAAAAAGATCATCATGGATACCTATTGCAACTCCCTTTCTACAAGCGTAACCTTCCAGAACCACACCAGCGGGTGGTGTTATACGAATGGAAGAAACACCCACTCTCATCCCTTTTCCCCTCTCCACAAGATAAGGTAATTTCAATGACCCCATGTTAAAGTCCTTTTTCCATCACCAATGCTTGACGGTATACCAGGGAACAATCCCATCATCAAAATATATAATATTCCCTATATTCATCTCTGTCAAGTTGAATGAAGTGTGTTCCGCAGATGGACATGAAGATATTAACCAGTTGTTGGGTAAGGAATTGGGTATAATGGATGAGGAGAGTTTCACCGATAAAGGATATAACCTTGGTTAATAAAAGTTCTCAAGCGGAGTGAGAGAAAGGAAATGGGGGAATTAGGAATGGAAGGTAAAATTGCGAAGTTATGAATACCGAATTAACTCATCAGGGTATGATGTAAAATGAGAATGAAAAGGATTATTCTGAATTCTCTGGATAATTCTAAGATTGGAAAATTCGAAGTTTACGTCGATCTTTTGAGATGCTGGACCAAGAGGACAAATCTCATTTCCTTTGAAGAAAAGGAGCTGTGGGATGAGGTCATCCTCGATTCCCTGGTTCCATATTTCATGGGTTTCAGTATATTTCAACTGGACAACTTGGAGGTTGTGGACGTTGGAACCGGTGCGGGCATTCCAGGTATTCCAATAGCTGTGGTGAAAGATGGTTGGAAATTTCATCTCATCGAGAGTGTGAAAAAGAAGGTGGAGTTTCTTTCGTTTGTGGTGAAGAGGTTGAATCTTTCAAATGTGGTGATACATCGTGCGAGAGTTGAGGAATTCGCCCTCGAGAACAGAGGAAAGTTCGATCTCGTTTTTGAGAGAGCGGTGGCTTCAACACCAGCCATGATTGAATACTGTGCTCCACTGTTAGAAATAGGAGGAGAAGCTTTCATATACGGTGGTGTGAAGAATCATCTCAGTCTGGAAAAAGGGAAGGAGAAAGTGGAGGAACTCGGCTTGAGGATAGAAGGTGTCCACCGGTACGAACTTGGGGAGAATGATATCAAAAGGAGATGTATAATACATTTGAGAAAGACCCATGAGACCCCATCGACGTATCCGAGAAGGGTGGGAATGGCTGTGAAAAAACCTATCTGGAGGTGAACATGGGGGAGAACTGTTCGCTCATACTGGATGGGAAAATGAAAGGAAAGCTGAACATGGCGAGAGACTGGGCTATGTTCGATGTGATGGACGGATCATCGGAACCTTCTCCGATTCTCAGAATATATTCCTGGATTGAGCCAACTGTGAGTATCGGACTGTTTCAAAAAAAGAGGCATCTTCAAAGGGTGAACTTCGAATTCGTGAGTTCCACGGATATACCGTTCGTAAAAAGACCAACCGGTGGGAGAGCGGTTCTGCACGATCTTGAGATCTCCTACAGTGTGGTTTTCCCTTATCGATTCTTTGAAAATAAAAGCGTCAAATCCACTTCCTTCAAGATAGCGAAGGCACTTCGAAGAGCGTTGGAAAGAATCGGGATTCCATCCGAGATAAATACTGCCAACGAAAGATACGATGAAACACTCTGCTACATTTCGACGGCGTTGAACGAGATAAAGGTAGAAGGAAAAAAACTGATAGCCAATGCGCAGAGAAAAGGGAAGAAGGTTATACTCCAGCATGGTTCCATACCGTTGAAATTGGATCTCGATTTATACACGAAAATATTCGCGCGTGATGAATCGGAAAGGCAGAAGTTGAAATACATCATGGAATCAAAGACAGTGTCCCTTTGGGATTTGGATCCTCACGTAAGCGAGAAAAACCTGATTGAAGCGATCATCATGGGATTCGAAGAGATCTTCGGATTGAACATGGTGGAAACGGAGCTGGATGAGGAAATCGTGAATCTTGAAATGAAAATCGTTGATAATTTGGAATACAGGGATTGGAGGGTTTGTCATCATGAGCATATCGATCTGCGATAATGTGAGGGATGTGTTGAGGAGAATAGAAAAATCTGCTCGTAGAGCTGGGAGGAATCCGAAAGAGGTAACCTTGATCGGGGTGACGAAGACAGTTGATGTTGCACGCATGTTGTCCGCCTTTGAATGTGGGATCACCCATTTTGGGGAGAACAGGGCGCAGTCCGCACGAAAAAAATGGGAAGAGTTGAAGGATCTTCCCGTAACATGGCACTTCATAGGGAACCTTCAAAGGAACAAGGTGAAATACGTGGTGAGATTTTGCGAGTTCATACATTCCGTTGAAAGTCTTGAACTCGCGCGTGAGATAAACAAGAGAGCCGAACAGCTCGGTAAGGTTCAGAAGATAATGATAGAGGTCAACATTTCGGGTGAGGAAACCAAGCATGGCATCAAACCTGAAGAGGTTGAAAATTTGGTGATGGAAATCGAGAAACTTCCAAACTTAAAATTCGTTGGATTGATGACCATGGCACCATTCGTGGAGGATCCGGAGGAAGTCAGATGGATTTTCAGGAAATTGAGAGAACTGCGGGATGATATACTGAAAAGACATGGATACGATTTTTTACATCTTTCCATGGGTATGACGAATGATTTCGAGGTTGCCGTTGAAGAGGGAGCGACGATGGTCAGAATAGGGACCGCTATATTTGGACGGAGGGATGAATGATGTTTATTGTCTCAAATCTACTCTTTGCCATTGCCAAGGTTCTGAGGGTACTCATAAACGTGGAGATAGTGTTCATAATAATATCCGCAATATTGAGCTGGATACCAACCCTGCGCTACAACCCGATTGCCATGTTCTTCCATGGGATGGCGGATATAGTTTTAAAACCCTTGAGAAGAATCATACCTCCTATCGGGATGATAGACATAACACCGTTCATAGCGATACTGGTACTGATCTTCCTCGATAGTTTCGTCGTTCAAACCCTATTGGACCTTGCTCTTAGGTTGAAATGAGTATGAGATGGAACCGTATTTTTCACGCTTGATGTAGCCCCTCGGTATTCCGAGAGGTTGTCTGAGATATTCGATCCTTATCAAATCCTTCAGCCTTCTCTTGAGCATTTCGTAGGATGTGATGGTTCCGATGAAGAAGGACAGGGTGTATCCGATGCCAGCGGATTTGAAACCGAGGAATTTGAGTGTGAAAAAAGATATGGTGGTATTCGCCACGAAGACCACGATCACGGAGAACAGAGCCTCTCTCCTGAATTCAAAGTAGAGGAGTATGAGCAAGATCATCATGAAGAATCCGTTGATCATCGCTCCCGCAAGCCCTGTTCTCAGTATGAATCTCGATATCCCGGATAGTCCCAATCCTTCCACCTCGTTCAAGAGGATGAAAAAGATCGTGAATATGAACTGAATCTTCATCACCATCTTCAAACTGTGATTCAGTTCCTCCATCATGGCTGAATGTCTCGATTTAATCACTGAGAGTGATGCACCTTTGGACAACGTTTCATAGAAATTCCTGTAACTCTTGTAGAATTTGGTTTCTATCACCATGACGAACATGATCATCGTCGGTATTATGGTAAGATACGCCAAGAACATGGGAAGGTCATAAACTGGGGAGTATCTGAATCCCTTCGGGTTTTCATAACCATATTGACTGAACCAAACTATGAAATCATCCGCCCAGATGGAGAGATAATAGATCCATCCTATGGGATAAAGCTCCCAATATTTCACACTCTCTTTGATCCATTCGAACGATGGGTTGATCTTGAAACCGAAGGTTCTACCTATAAAGATGGTGAAAAGGATGAGACAGACAATATCCGCAATCAGAAAGCCAGCTATTCCTCCCCTTCCACCGAATCTTTCTCCAAGAAGGATCGATAGGAGGACACCTACGGTCCCAAGGAGCAGGTATCCCGAGGTGTAAGCGAAGAGTTTCCTGGTCTCAGCCATGACGATGGATGAGAACCACGTCAACCCTATCGAGACGAAGAACCAGATCGAAAGGAGACACAACCATATTCCATGGGGATTGAATATGAAGAACAAGATTGCCGA
>Ga0164318_10003181_pt1 | contig 15488 bp, 12 predicted proteins | sample GuaBasSedimGuay9_FD_113734 | JGI IMG/M metagenome (GOLD analysis project Ga0164318, IMG submission 113734) | Subseafloor sediment microbial communities from Guaymas Basin, Gulf of California, Mexico - Guay9, Core 4571-4, 0-3 cm | ecosystem: Environmental > Aquatic > Marine > Hydrothermal vents...
AAGTCCATATCCCCTCCGATAGAACGCACCCCCGAAAGTTGCCTCCCGGGGGTTTCATCTCCGATGTAAGCCGACGCTCCTCAACAGCTCCCTCAGTTCATGATAAAGCTCCCAATAGCCTCCCTCTTCCTTCACAACTACGGCCAAACAACAGCCTTCCATCCCCGGGAGCAACGAACGAAGGCCTTCCTTCACCCTGCGCCTCGTCCTGTTCCTGACCACCGCCCCCTTTATCCTCCTTGTGATGAGCACCGTCGCCTTCGGACGGTCTGAAGGCATCCACCAGATATCCAGCAACTTACCCCTACAGCGCTTTCCTCTCCCGAACAGGACGGAGATCTCCTTGGACGTCAACTTCTCCATGTCAGGGGATGAGCCGCTTCCTTCCCTTCTTCCTTCTGCGGCTCAATACCCTACGTCCCCCGGGGGTGCTCATCCTGGCTCTGAACCCGTGCTTGTTCCTTCGCTTCCTGATGCTGGGCTGGAACGTCCGCTTCATCCTTCCCCCTGGTTCGGTCGGCCTCCGGAGTAATATATATGCGAAGGTAGGGAAAGTCAAGCCTAAGCATAAGATGTTTATATATGATACCTTATCGTCTAAAAATCGGGAAAAAATCTCTTGACTTTTCAGCTAGCTTTGTGTAGTTTTCAATTGTCACCTATGGGGGGAGGTATGGATCCGGCCCAAGCGTGGGCGTTGTGTCTGGACTTCATAAAAGGCCAGGTCCCTTCCCAGACCTTCGAGACCTGGTTCAGACCGACCAAGTGCTTCCGGTTCGACCAGGACCAGGTCGTCGTAGGTGTACCCCATACCTTCTTCGCAGAATGGTTGGAGGAGCATTACATAGGTCTGATAAGGAGGGCCATCTCCCAGATCCTCCCCTCGGTGCCCGAGGTATCCTTCCAAGTCCTCAGGGAGGACCTTCCCCATCCTCCCACCCCTCCCCTCAGGACACCCGAGAGGGCCGAGGTGATAGAGGTCAGCTTGAGCTTAAACCCCAGATATACCTTCGATACCTTCGTGGTCGGAAACAGCAACCAGTTCGCCCACGCGGCCGCCAGGGCGGTAGCGGAGGCTCCGGGAGCTACAGCTTTCAACCCTTTGGTGATATATGGAGGGGTGGGGTTGGGCAAGACCCACATACTTCAAGCCATAGCCCACTACTGTCTGTCCGTCAACAACGTGAGGCGAATAATATATGTGACATCGGAAAAGTTCTTCCTGGACTTCATAAACGCTATACAGCACGGCAGGAGCGCCGAGTTCAGCCAGATGTACAGAGGGGCGGACCTACTCCTCGTGGACGACATACAGTTCCTCGTCAACAAGGAAACTACCCAGGAGGAATTCTTCCACACCTTCAACGCCCTCCACCAGGACGGGAAACAGATAGTCCTCACATCCGACTGCCCCCCTTCGGAGCTTAAGGGTTTGGAGGAGAGGTTGATTTCGAGGTTCCAATGGGGCCTGGTTGCCGACATACAACCTCCGGACCTGGAGATGAGGATAGCCATATTAAGGAAGAAGGCCGAAAGGGACGGGATAGAGCTTCCCGAAGATGTGACGCTCTTCATAGCCGAACACATTACTTCCAACATAAGGGACTTAGAAGGAGCTCTTATAAGGCTCTTGGCCGCCTCCTCCCTCACAGGCCGGGACATCACCTTGGACCTCGCCAAGGAACTCCTCAAGGACACCATCCCTACATATACCCCAGGGAACATAACTATAGAATCGATACAGAAGAAAGTTTGTTCTCACTACCAAGTCCCGTTCGACCTTCTGGTAGGCGAGACGAGGAAGAAGGAGGTGGCCACCGCAAGGCAGGTGGCGATGTACATAGCTAAGGTACTCACGAACAGTTCCTTAAAGACCATAGGATTGCACTTCGGAGGAAGGGACCACAGCACGGTCATCCACGCATGTCAGACGGTAGAGTCCCGGATGCAGAACGACCCCTTCTTCCGGGAAGAGGTACAGAACCTTATAGAACTTTGCAGGCGCGGGGCATAGTTTTCCACATATCTTCAACCTTCGGACCCTTCAACCATGTGCACAGGCGGTGGATTTCGTGTGGATAACCGCCCCGGAACTTTCGAGGTGTCGAAAACCTTTCATGTTGTCCCCAAGTTTTCCACATATTATCCACATTATCCCCTTCTGGCTTATAAATGTAAGATCTTATAACATAACTACTTACACTCGCCCCCCTCCAACTTTTCCACTTTTCCACATCCCTACTACTAATAATACTAATACTTAACTAAGGAGGGTGATATGAAGATCTCTGTACCACAATCTGCATTATATCCAGCGGTACAAAATGTATCCCATATAATTCCTTCGAGGACCCCCCTTCCGATCCTGTCCAACCTCCTCATCGAGGCCAGAGAGGGGGCCTTGAAACTGTCGGCGACCGACCTGGACGTCTTCGTCGCGACCGAGGTGGAAGCTTCGATAGAGGAAGAGGGGGAAATAACCCTTCCTGCCCGTAAGTTCCTTCAGATATTGAGGGAGCTTTCCGAAGGGGAACTCGACCTACATACGGAGGGGGAGAGGATCGTACTGCGAAGTCACTTCGGTAGGTACGTGTTCACCGGAATTCCCGCTGACCAGTTTCCCGGGGTGCCAGCGGGGGACTCCGGCGTTTCCCTTAGGATCTCCCCCGAGGTCCTCAGGAGCATGATAGAGCACACGACCTTCGTAGCGTCCAAGGACGAGACCCGTCCCGTGCTGCAGGGAGTCCTCTGGCGGGTGGAGCCCGGCGGCAGGATCTCCATGGTTGCCACCGACGGTCATCGTCTCGCATGGGCGAGGGTGAGCACGGAAGGACTTCCCGAAGATGTGAGCGTGGAGGCCATCGTCCCTCCGAAGGCCCTGCAGCAGCTGGCGAGGTTGTCCTCCTCGGAGGAAGTGAAGGAGGTCGTGTTAGGGGAAAGGTTGGTCAGGTTCGAGCTTTCGAGGTCGAAGCTTTGGACCCGCACGATAGAGGGACCATATCCGAACTTCGAGGCGGTCGTCCCCAAGGGGAACGACAAGATATTCACCGCCGATGTCGGGGAGCTCTCCTCAGCCGTCAGGAGGGTTTCCTTACTTTCGGATTCCGAGACGCATCAGGTGAGGTTCTCCTTGGGATCCGAAGGGTTGGAGCTTTCCGGTTCCAGTTCTGAGTTCGGCTCCGAGGCAGCGGAACAGTTGAAGGTCTCCTACGATGGTGAACCTATGACCATAGGCTTCGACGGAGGATACCTCTTAGAGATATTGAGGAACGTTCCCGGGGATGAGGTCAGGTTCGAGTTGGATACACCCGTAAGCGCTGCTGTCATCCGGCCGGTGTCTTCGGAGGAGGGCATTGAGCTTCTATATCTACTTATGCCTTTGAGGATCGTGGAGTAAATGGAGGATGTATTTTTGGAGGTCCTGGAGCTCGTGCGGTTCAGGAGTTATTCACGGGCTAAGTTCCTCTTCGGCCCTGAGGGAGCCATAATCGTGGGGAGGAACGGGAGTGGTAAATCTAACCTTTTGGAATCCATATCATTTTTAGCGTTAGGCAAATCCCTCAGAGGGGTTCCGGATTCCGATGCGGCCATGGACGGAGGGGATGGGTTCGGGATATATGCTAAGTTCGGCGGGGAGGAGGAATTTCGAATATCCGTGGTGTACAACAGGGGACGGGGGAAGCGTATACATATAGATGACCGTCCCTTGAGGCGCATCTCAGAGCTTTTGGGCAAGTTTCAGGTAGTCAGCTTCTCCCCAGAGGAGGTGCACCTTCTCCTTCGTTCCCCAGCCGGCAGGAGGCGACTTTTGGACATGCTCCTCTCCCAGGTCGGAGGGTATGTATGGTACTGGCAGAGGTACAGGAGGGCCCTCCTGCACAGAAACAGGCTTTTGTCCGAAGGGAAGCCGAGCAGGAGGGAACTCAGGCCTTGGGACCTACAGGTCGTCAAATTCGGGAGTGAGATCGTGCGTAGGAGGATGGAGCTCGTGCGCTGGATGGAGGGGAAGGTTAAGATGTTCTATGAGGTCCTGGGCGGAGGGGAGGACGTGGCCGTCCTTTACGCTCCCTCCTTCCCTGTGGACGGGGACATCCTCGAAAGCTTCGCAGAGTCTTTGGACGAAAGCACCGAACAGGAACGACGGCTCGGGTGTACTGTGGTGGGTCCGCACAGGGACGACCTGAGCGTAAGGATAGGGGGGAGGGACTTGAGGATGGCCTCGCAGGGGCAGGCTAAGAGCTTCCTTCTGGCGTGGAAGTTGGGGGAAGCGCTCTTCTTATGCGAGAGGAGCGGACGTCGTCCCGCCCTCCTTATGGACGAGGTCTTCTCGGATTTAGATTCGGAGCGTTCCGAGGCCCTTGCGGGACTCCTCGTCGGTAAGGGACAATGTTTCGTCACGGCGATATCCGAGGACGAGGTACCGTGTCCGGTTCGGAACCTCCGGGTGATCAGGGTGGATGGACGATGCGTACCTTAGGGGAGTTGATAGAAAGTTGGGCCTCCTCTTTGGGGATAAAGAGGAAGTTGTTGGAGGGGATGGTCCCCTCCCTCTGGGAGGAGGTCGTCGGGGAAGCCATAGCGGCCCATACCTCTGTAGTCGGCATAAGAGGTGGGGTATTGGTCGTCAGGGTGGGAAGCCCTTCGTGGAGGAACGAACTTTTCTTTATGAAGCCTAAGATATTGGAGAAGCTCAACAGTACGATAGGAGAGGATGTTGTAAAGGACATAAGGTTCGTAAGATAGGAGAGGGACATGCAGGAGTATAACGCTAAGGATATACAAGTTTTGAAGGGATTGGAGGCCGTGCGCAGGAGGCCGGGGATGTACATCGGGAGCACGGACTCTAAGGGGTTGATGCATATGGTCAGGGAGGTGGTGGACAACAGCGTGGACGAGGTCCTGGCCGGGTTCTGCGATAGGATAGAGGTAACGCTTCACAGGGACGGAAGTATATCCGTCTTGGACAACGGAAGGGGAATCCCGGTGGACCTGCATCCCGACCAAGGTCGTCCGGCGTTGGAGGTGGTTATGACGACCCTCCACGCTGGGGGGAAGTTTAAGAAGGGGTCATATAAGATATCCGGGGGGTTACACGGAGTGGGAGTTTCAGCGGTGAACGCGCTTTCGGAGTGGTGCTTTGTGGAGGTGTACAGGGATGGGAAGATCTATAGGCAGAGCTACCGTAGAGGGGTCCCCGAAGGGGATATGGAGGTCGTAGGTGCTACGGACGGGCAGGGGACGCTGGTCAGGTTCAAGCCGGACCCCGATATATTCGGAAACGCCAAGGTGAGCTTCGAGGATGTGTCCCGCATGCTCAGGGAGCAGGCGTTCTTGAACAAAGGAGTCAGTTTCATCGTAAGGGATGAGAGGACGGACAGGGAGGAGGTCTTCAGGTACGAGGGGGGGATAGTGGAATTCGTGGAGTTCTTGGACGAGAACAGGCGCCCGCTTCACAGACCTCCTATATATATATTCGGGAGGAAGGACGAGGTCGAGGTGGAGATAGCCCTTCAATACAGCGATTCCTATTCCGAGAACATATATTCGTACGTCAACAACGTGCACACAGCAGAAGGTGGGACACATCTTGTCGGATTTAAGACCGCTTTGACGAGGACGTTGAACCAATATGGGAAGGCCAACGGCCTTCTGAAGGACGGAGGTTTATCCGGAGAGGACGTCAGGGAGGGGCTGACGGCCGTCATCAGCGTGAAGGTCCCAGATCCCCAGTTCGAAGGTCAGACTAAGACGAAGCTCGGCAACAGCGAGGTGAGGGGGATAGTCGACTCTATATTCGGGGAGAGGTTGGCGGAATTCCTTGAGGAGAACCCCGACGTCGCCAGGGCGATAATAACGAAGGCTATGGAGGCTGCAAGGGCGAGGGAGGCGGCGAGGAAGGCGAGGGAGCTGACGAGGAGGAAGAGCGCGTTGGACAACGCAAGCCTTCCGGGCAAGCTCGCAGATTGTTCCGTGAGGGACCCTTCCAGGACAGAGATATTCCTGGTCGAGGGGGATTCGGCCGCCGGTTCCGCAAAGCAGGGGAGGGATAGGAGGTTCCAGGCCATACTTCCCCTCTGGGGCAAACCCCTGAACGCCGAGAAGGCGAGGGTGGACAGGGTCCTTAAGAACGACAAGCTTCAGCCGGTGATAGCCGCTTTGGGCATAGGGGTGGGCGAGGGATGCGACATATCCAAGCTGAGGTACGGAAAGGTGATAATTATGGCGGACGCTGACATAGATGGTTCCCACATAAGGGCCCTGATACTCACCTTCTTCTTCAGGTACATGAGGCCCCTCATAGAGAGGGGTTTCGTCTACATAGCACAGCCTCCCTTGTACCTCATAAAGAAAGGAAGGGTGGAAAGGTATGCGTACAGCGAGGAGGAGAAGGAGAGGATCCTGGAGGAGCTCGGGGACGACAGGGGGGTCACCATCCAAAGGTATAAGGGGCTCGGCGAGATGAACCCCGAACAGCTCTGGAGGACCACCATGAACCCGGAGACCAGGGTGCTCCGTCAGGTCGTCCTGGAGGACGGGATAGAGGCCGATAGGATAGTTACGATGCTCTTAGGAGACGAGGTGGAGCCGAGGAGGAAGTTCATAGAGGAGAACGCGAAGTTCGCAGATTTGGACATCGTCTGAGTCACACCCTAACGTTCCACGTGGAACACTACATGGTGTAGAACGGAGGATTATATGCGCCAAGTAGTTATGCCTATACACATGGAGGACGAAATAAAGAAGTCCTACCTGGACTACGCCATGAGCGTCATAGTCTCCCGGGCCCTTCCTGACGTGCGGGACGGGCTGAAGCCCTCCCAGAGGAGGATACTCGTCGCCATGCACGACCTCGGACTTGAGCCGGGGAGACCTCATAGGAAGTGCGCCAAGATAGCTGGCGACACCTCAGGAAACTACCATCCCCACGGGGAGGCTGTGGTATACCCTACCCTGGTCCGTATGGCCCAGGACTTCAATATGAGGTATCCCCTCGTGGACGGGCAGGGGAACTTCGGTTCCGTAGACGGGGACCCCCCCGCGGCCATGAGGTACACCGAGGCCAGGCTCTCCCCCGTCGCCATGGAGATGCTGGCGGACATAGATAAGGACACCGTGGACTTCGTTCCGAACTACGACGGGACGAGGCAGGAGCCTGAGGTCCTGCCGGGCAGGTTCCCGAACTTGCTCTGCAACGGATGTTCGGGGATAGCCGTGGGGATGGCGACCAACATCCCCCCCCACAACCTCTCCGAGGTGGTGGACGCTCTGGTGGCCCTCATAGAGGACCCCGAGATAGATATAGATGGGATAATGCGTTACATAAAGGGGCCCGACTTCCCGACCGGAGGGATAATATACGGCCTGAAGGGGATAAGGGATGCGTACCGCACCGGCAGAGGGCACATCTTGGTGAGGGCCAGGGCGAGGGTTGAGACCGTAAAGGGGAGGCCCAGGATAGTGATAACCGAGATCCCCTACACCGTGCGCAAGGCGGAGCTTCTGGAGAGGATAGCGTCCCTCGTCAGGGAGAGGAAGGTAGATGGGGTCACCGACCTCAGGGACGAATCCGACAGGGAGGGGCTCAGGATAGTCGTAGAACTTTCTAAGGATGCCATCCCCGAAGTGACCCTCAACCAGCTCTACAAGCATACCTCCCTCCAGACCACTTTCGGGGTCCTGATGTTGGCCCTGGTGGACGGAGTTCCGAGGATACTGAACCTTAAAGAACTTATGGAGTTTTACTTAGCACATAGGCACGAGGTCCTCGTGCGCAGGACGAGGTACGAGCTCGAGAAGGTACAGAAACAGGCCCACCTTCTGGAGGGGTTCCGTAAGGTCCTGGACGAGCTGGACAGGGCCATAGAGCTCATCAGGTCCTCAGGTAGTCCCGAGGAGGCCAGAAGGGCTCTTATGGACGAGCTGGGGCTTTCGGAGGAGCAGGCGAGGGCGGTCTTGGACATGCGGCTTCACAGGTTGACGGGTATGGAGAGGGACAGGGTGGAGAAGGAGTACCTGGAGAGCATAAAGAAGATATCCCAGCTCGAGGGGATATTGGCCAGCAGGGACCTGAGGATGAGGATGATAAAGGAGGAGCTGAGGGAGCTGAAGAGGAAGTTCGGGGACCCTCGCAGGACGATGATAGTCCCCCAAGAGGCGGAAGAGCTTAAGGTTGAGGACCTCATAGCCGACGAAGATATGGTGGTCACGATATCTCAAAAAGGGTACATCAAAAGGATACCCTTGGACACGTACCGCAGGCAGCGCAGGGGGGGGAGGGGGGTCGTGGGGGTCGGATTGAAGGACGAGGACTTCGTAAGGTCGCTTTTCGTCGCCTCGGCACATAGTTACTTAGGCTTCCTTACGGACGGTGGGACGGTATATTGGGTGAAGGTCTACGAGCTTCCGGAGGGGACGAGGACTTCCAAGGGGAAGCCACTTTCCCAGTTGCTCTCCCTGAGGGAGGGGGAATCCGTAGCGGATGTGGTCTCGGTCAGGGAGTTTTCCGAGGAGGGGTACCTGTTCACAGTCACAAATTCCGGCATGGTGAAGAGGACCCCCCTCTCCGAGTTCAGGAACCCGAGGAGGGCCGGAGTCTCGGCGGCGGCGGTCGGCCGGGAGGAACGTCTGGTGGGAGCTAGCATCACCGACGGCCACGGGGAGGTGTTGCTGGCCACCCGGAAGGGACAGGCGGTCAGGTTCTCCGAGGAGGAGGTGCGGCCCATGGGCAGGCAGGCCAGGGGGGTCGTGGGGATAAGGTTGGAGGAGGGGGACGAGGTCGTGAGCATGGTGGTCTTGAAGGGTGAGAGGTTCCTTATTAGCGTGAGCAGCAAAGGCTTCGGGAAGAGGACCCCTCTGGAGGAATACCGCAGGACCCACAGGGGAAGCAAGGGCGTGGTCCTGATGAGGCTCTCGGAGAGGACCGGTGAGGTTGTGGCGGTCAAGGGGGTGGACGATAGGGATGAGCTTATGGCCATAACCCAAAGGGGTCTCTTGATAAGGATCCCGGTCCGGGACGTGAGGCCCATGGGTAGGGCGACACAGGGGGTGAGGTTGATGGACCTCGGTCCCGACGATAAGGTGGTGGATGTGGAGCATCTGCCCAGGGATGGGGACGATGTAGCCTCTGAGCGTATGACTTTGGAGGTGTCTTGATACACTGCTTGGTGTATAATATCGCACTGATATGTGCGATCTCTTCCGCCGAGGTGGATTCCTCCTCGGAGGCCAGGAGACATTATGCTTGGGGGGTCAGGTACGAGAAGGGAGGGCTTTTCGAAGATGCCCTCGTCCAGTACAGGGCGGCCGCCTCCTTGGACCCGGAGAACGCTAAATATCGCTGTGCCCTGGGGGAGCTGCTCTACAGGTTGAAGGAGGTCAGGGCTGCGAAGGATGCCCTGCTGAAGGCCGTGGACCTCGATTCCACTTACATCAGGACGTACTACATATTAGCGAGGATATATTACGATGAGGCCAAGTACGATTCTGTTATACAGATGTATCGAAATATTTTAAGCTTAGATCCAAATAGGGATGACGTCAGAAGGAGCCTCGCCGAACTTTATAGGTACGAGGGGATGGATTCCGAGGCCCTGCACGAATTCGAAGTTCTCCTTGAGGATTCTCCCGAAGATGTGGGGCTGCTCTCCGCTGTGGGAGCCTTAAGGCTCAAGCTCGGTCGTCTCGAGGAGGCTCTCGAAGTTTACGATATGCTCGCAAGGCTGAGGCCCGGGGACAGAAAGGTCGAGCGCACGGTGGCGAGGATCAAAAGGAAGCTCGGGGATTATGAGGGGGCCTTGAAGATGTATAGGAGCTTGGCCGAGGAGGATTCTTCGGACTGTGAAGCGTTTTTGGAGGTCCTCGCCCTTTCCAGGCGTCTGAATAGGAGGGAAGAAGAAGTCTGGGCGCTCGAAAACCTTATAAGGCTGAAGCCGAAGGATACGAGGTTCATGGCCGAGCTTGCGGGGGTATACATAGATGAAGGAAAGTTGGATAAGGCGAGGAAGCTGTTGGACAGAGGTTTGAAGCTCGCCCCGGACGACGGGGCCCTCCTGGTCATGAGCGGTGAGTATTATTGGAGGAAGGGGGAGAGGGGAAGGGCCCTCGAGGAGTACAGGAGGGCCTCGGCGGATCCGAGGTGGAAGGAATATGCCGAGAGGATGATCCTCACGTTGAGGGCGGAGATGGAGCAGGAGAAGTTAAAGGAGGAGCGGCAGAAGGAGGAGGAATTCTTCAGGAGGGGTAGAAGGGGAAGCTGAAGGAGGACGGAAATGTTAGAGTTATTTCATAAGGGGGGCATATTTATGTACCCCCTCTTGGCGGCTCTCGTAGGAGGGGTGGCGGTGATATTGGAAAGGCTATGGACGCTCTCCAGGGCGTCCATAGATACTAAGAAGTTCTTTGGGCGTTTGGAGGACGCCCTCAGAAGTGAAGGGTTGGAGAGGGCCCTGGAGGTATGTTCCGAGGCCAGGGGTCCGGTCGCGGCCACCCTGCACGCAGGGCTGTTGAAGGTGGGGCAGGGGATGAAATATGTGGAGAAGGCGATGGAATCGGCAGGTTCGGTGGAGATGGCCTTCTTAGAGAGGGGGTTGGTCTGGCTCGCTACCGTGGTGAACGTAGCGCCTATGTTAGGGTTCTTGGGGACCGTGAGCGGTATGATAAAGGCGTTCGAGGCCATAGCCAGGGCGGGGGATGTGGAACCTTCATTGGTGGCCGCAGGAATTTCCGAGGCCCTCATAACCACCGCCGCAGGCCTCAGCATAGCTATCCCTATACAGGCCTTCCACAATTACTTCGTCTCGAAGATAGATAGGATAGTGGTGGATATGGAGGAGACTTCCTCCGCCCTTTTGGACGTGCTTTACGAGCTCGGGTACGGCGAGGAGGAAGAACGTGCTGCGGCGTCGTAGGAGGGCGAGCCCGGAGGTCCCGACGGCCTCTATGCCGGACATAGCTTTCCTACTTATAATCTTCTTCCTGGTCACGACGACCCTATATATGGACAAGGGCCTGGGTTTGGTCCTTCCGAGGGTCGGTCAGACCAAGGTCGTTCCGAGGAAGAACATATGCAACGTCTGGGTCAACGCTGCAGGGGAGGTGGCCGTCGAGGGGGAGATCGTCCCCTTGGGAGAGCTGAGGGAGGAGGTCGCAAGGAGGCTAAAGGAGAACCCTAAGCTCATAGTATCCCTGAAGGTGGACGAGCTGGCCAAGTACAAGGTGTTCGTGGACGTCCTGGACGAGCTTAAGCTTGCAGGTGCTACGAGGATATCCATAGCCTCGCCGGAGGTGGAGGGTGGCCCTTGAGAGGAGGAGCAAAGTAGAGGTCAGGATCCCCACGGCGTCCATGGCGGATATAGCCTTCCTTTTGCTCATATTTTTCATGGTCTCCACGACCTTCGTGAGGTACAGGGGGCTCCCCGTGGAGCTTCCCGAGGCCGAGAAGATACAGAGGATAGAGACGAGGAGGAACTTGGTCTACATATGGATAACTAAGGACGGGAAGATCTGCGTGAACGATATGTTGGCCGACCTGAACTCGTTGGAGGATATGATGTCCCGTAGGATGAGGGAGAACCCGAGGACCATAGTCTCCCTCCGTGCCGACGAGGAGGTTCCCTACGGCAAGGTCTCGGAGGTGCTCCAGGTCCTCCGTAGGGCCGAGGCTTTGAGGGTGAACTTCGCAACGAGGAAGGAGCGGAGGTGAGGCTTCGCTCCGCCGAGCTGAGGCGGGACTATAGGGTAAGGCTGGAAAGGTGCGTATTTTTAGCCATAGTGGCGCACATAGCGCTCTTTTCTTTATGGAGGAAGGTGGAGGTCGGGGAATATCGTCCTCCGAGGCGGGAGGTGATCATACAGGTGGAGGAGGTCCCAGAGACCCGCCGGGAGGTGAGGAGGCCCCCTCCCCCTCCCAGGCCTTCGGTGCCCATAGTTGAGGCCGAAGGGGAGAGGGTCTCCGAGGATGTGACCATAGGCGAGACAGAACTGGACCTTCAGGAGGTTCCTCCCCCTCCTCCCGCACCCCCTCCCGAGCCGGCGGAGGTGGTCCCCTCAGGGGAGGAGGAAGAGATAGTAGAATTTTGGCACGTTGAGGTCAAGCCCCAGTTGATCGAGATGGTCGTCCCCGAGTACCCCGAGATAGCCCGGAGGGCCGGGATAGAGGGGACGGTCTTCGTTAAGATATTGGTCGGGAAGGACGGGAGGCCGGAGGAGGTGAAGTTCCTGAAGGGGCCGGAGATATTTCGGGAGGTGGCCTTGGATGCGGCAAGGAGGTTCCTGTTCTCTCCCGCCAAGCAGAACGACAGACCTGTAAAGGTTTGGGTCGTGGTCCCGATACAGTTCAGGCTCGAGGGGTGAAGGATGAGGCGCTTATGGGTATGGGCACTGACCTTGGTCCTCGGGGGTTGTGGAGGTAGGGCTATAACGGCTGCAAGGGTTTACCTCGAGCAGGGGAACCTCAGGTCCGCGGAAGCCCAGCTCGAGGAGGCCCTAAGGCAGGACCCGGAGGACCCAGAGGCCTATTACTGGCTCGGCGAGGTGTACGGGAGGATGGGGAGGTGGGAGGATATGGTCGGAGCGCTCCGGAAGGCCGAGGAGCTTGACCCGAGGGGATGGGGAAGGAGGGCGAGGGAGCTCAGGAGGAGGTATTGGATCCAGGTGTACAACTTGGGGGTGGACAGGGCGCGGAGGGGGGACATGGGCGGGGCGGAGGAGGCGTTTCGGGATGCGATAACTATAGATTCCACCATAGTGGATGCCTATAAGAACTTGGGTTTCTGCAGGTATAGGTCAGGGGATATAGACGGGGCCATAAGGGCGTACGAGAGGGCTTCCTCCGTCGCTCCGGAGGACGTGGACGTCTGGGCAAGGCTCGGGCTCCTCAGGCTCAGGAAGGGGGATTACGAAAGGGCCGTGGAGGAGATAAGGCGCGGGGTGAGGCTCAGGCCTTCGGATCCCAAGCTTTGGGCCTTCTTGGCGTCGGCCTGCGGCCGGGCCGGGATGATCGAGGAGGCCATCGAAGCCTACAAAAGGGCCTCGGAGTTGGACCCGAACGACCCGGACGTATGGTACAACCTGGGGGTGCTCTACGGGCAGAATGGCAAGTACGACAAAGCCGCGAGGTGTTACGAGGAGGTCCTGAAGCTATCCCCCCAGGACGAGGAGGCTCGGATGAGCTTGGCCGAGCTATATGTTTATCGTCTGGACAGATGGGACGACGCATTGTCCCTGCTTCGGGATATAGTGAAGGATGAGCCCGAGAACGGGGAGGCCTGGGAGATGTTGAGCATAGTTTACGTGCGCAAGGGGATGGAGGATAAGGCGAGGGATGCCTACCTTCGGGCGAAGAAGCTGAGGGGAAAATGAATCCCTTGGCTCGCTTTTGGTTGGAGGACGAGGACCTGAGGATACTTGGGAACAGGCCGGAGGTGCCCAGGAGGTGAGGTTAAGGTGGCTTACGGGGGCTTCGGTCGTGCTCTTAGCCTTCGCCGGGGCCCCCTCTTCTATGCTCCCGACGTGCAGGTGGTACACGTTGGAGACTCCTAACTTCAGGGTGCACTTCCCCGAGGGATGGGAGGAGCTTGCGAGGGATGTGGCCGGGAGGGCCGAGGATGCGAGGGGGAAGGTAGTTGAGCTTGTAGGCACCGACCCCGGGAAGGTGGACGTGGTCCTGAACCCCTACGCAGATTTTTCAAACGGGTATGCTGCCCTCTTCCCCACCCACATCGGGCTCTTTCCCACATTTCCCCAGGGCAAGTGGGCCGGGACCAGGGGGGATTGGTTGAGCATGCTCGTGACGCACGAGTACACCCACATAGCCCACATGCACACGGCCGAGGGCCTGACGTGGGTCCTCAAGAAGATCTTCGGCGAGGTAGGGCTCCTTCCGAATATGATGGTCCCGATGTGGCTTACGGAGGGCCTTGCAGTGTACTCAGAGACCGTCAACACCGACGGAGGGAGGGGGAGGAACCCATATTTCGAGATGAAGTTCAGGACGCCCATATTGGAGGGAAGGCCCTGGAAGTACGACCAGATAGGGCACTATGGGAAGGTCCATCCGCCTCCGGACAGGCCCTACGTAGGAGGGTACTACATGATGAGGGAGATCGTGAGGGAGTTCGGGGAGGAAGCTCCCTCCTCCCTCGTGCACGAGCACAGCATCTTCCCCCTCTTTCCCATAGATTGGGACCTGACCGTGTACAAGGGAAGGCCGGGGTGGAGCATATGGAGGGATGCGGTAGCTAAGGTCGCAGGAAGCGTGTCCCGGCCCCCGGGCCGAAGGCTCACCTGCGGGAAGGACGTCTTCTACCACAGGCCGACATGGAGCCGGGACGGGAGGTGGATATATGCCTACAGGACCGGGTACGACCTCGTCCCCGCCTTAGTTAGGATAGATGTAGGAAGCGGAAGGGAGGAGGTCGTGCTGGAGGAGGACCTTACCACCGGAGGGTCCTTCGGGGTTTCGGGGGATCGGCTCTACTTTGCTAAGCTTCGTCCCCATCCCTTGGACGACTCCAGGATGATCTCGGATATATACGAACTTCGCTCGGGAAGGGTCCGCAGGCTCACCCGGGGTCTAAGGGCCTGGTCCCCGACGCTCTCCCCAGACGGGAGGAGGGTCCTCTTCCTCAGGAACGAGGGGGTGTACAACGGGCTCTGGGTCGTGGGGCCGGACGGAGGTTCTCCGAGGGAGCTTATAAAGGTCGAGCGTATGGCCTTCTCCTCCCCGTGCTGGTCCCCCGACGGGAGGTGGATAGCCCTTTCGGGGAACTTGAGGGGGTATCAGGACATATACCTCGTATCCTCGGACGGCTCCGGGATGGAGTCCCTCTTTTTGGACGAGGCCGGGGACTTCGACCCCTGCTGGAGCCCCGACGGAAGGTACATCGTCTTCTGCTCCGACAGGACGGGCGTGCACGACATATACGCCTACGACCTCGGGGCGAGGAAGCTCTACCGTCTGACCGACCTTTCCACAGGAGCTTTCGAGCCTTCGGTCTCCCCCGACGGGAGGGTGATAGCTTACACGGCCTACACCACAGAGGGGACGCACATATATCTGCTCGAATGGGACGATGCCCTGTGGGAGGAGGTGGCGATCCCCCGGACGACCTTGCCTCCGAGCAGGAGGGAGGTCGAGGTCGCAGGAAGGGTCCGGCCGTACGAGGGGCTCAGGCAACTAAGGCCCACCTTCTGGATTCCCGTCCCCGGGGAGGACGAGAAGGGAGCTACCTTGGGGATGTACACCGCCAGTTGGGATGTGGTGGGGAGGCACACGGTCGCCCTGCTCGGGTCCTGGGGGCTCGAAAGCGGAAGGCTCGGGTACCAGGTCGCCTACCTCAGGAGGGTAGGATATCCCATCTTGGGTCTCTACCTCCAGGACTGGACCGAGGGCTCGAAGGGGCTCCTGGAGGAACCCGACAGCCTCTATTGGTCGAGGGACAGGGGGTTGAGGGTTTCGGTGGAGGTGCCGATCTTTCTGGAGGCGGGGG
>Ga0164318_10003182_pt1 | contig 15485 bp, 12 predicted proteins | sample GuaBasSedimGuay9_FD_113734 | JGI IMG/M metagenome (GOLD analysis project Ga0164318, IMG submission 113734) | Subseafloor sediment microbial communities from Guaymas Basin, Gulf of California, Mexico - Guay9, Core 4571-4, 0-3 cm | ecosystem: Environmental > Aquatic > Marine > Hydrothermal vents...
ATATCAGGTTTTTCCAATTCTAATAAGAATAATTCTTTTGAATGGTATGGAAGTAAAAATGATTTCATACTTTATAACTATAAAAATGGAAGAGTTGTTAAAATTGAAAACTGGAAGCATGGTATTCTAAATAGATCAAAAATATTTACTTTTATGGATACTGGGCATTCAGTAGTTGAGACTGATCTTGCTAATGGGGAAATTAATGTCAAAAACTATGATTTGAATGATAATATTATATTAGAAACCATAAGTACTGGTAACATTTTTAAGAAAATTATATATAATTATGATAACGAATTGCTGATTCAAAAAGATATAGCTTCTTCCGGGATCCGATTAAGTTATTTATATGAATACAATAATGAAAATAGTTTAATATTAGAAAGAATTTTAAAGGATGATTCAATTATAAAAGAGATATTTTATGACAATAATAAAAAAATATTAGAAAAACTGTATAAGGACAATTCTCTGTTACTTATAGTAACATATGAAAATGGTGAGAAAATTAGTGAAGAGAATGTCAAATGAGAGGAAATAACTGGATATTTTTCACTGCTTTTCGATACTTAAAAGCAAGAAAAGCCGATCGAATGTTAGGTCCTTCATTTTTGTCTATTGCAGGTATTGGTATTGGTGTAATGGCACTAATATCTGTTTTAGGGGTAATGAATGGTTTCCAATTTGGATTTATTGAAGATATTATAAATATAAATTCATTTCATATACGTGTATATAGCAAAGAATCCACTATAGATTCTGATATATTAAATTATTTAGAGAATATAGATGGTGTTGAATCTGTTCTTCCGTTTATTGATATACAAACTTTAATAAAAGGTAATTTTTCAGATTTTGAAGCTGTAAATATACGATTAATACCTGGTGATATTGCAGATTATGATCCTGTAATGGCGAAACAATTGAATCTGGTTAGTGGTGAACTAACTTTGAGAAATAAGGATTCTATACTTTTAGGAAATCAATTGGCTGCTCGGCTGGGAGTTAGTGTAAATGATAATATTTCCTTGATTTCTATGGAAGGTTCAGGTTTTAAATCTTTATCACCTTCAGATCGTAATTATAATATTTCCGGTCTATTTCAAAGTGGTTATTATAATTTTGACAGATCAATGGGGTTTACTATTTTATCAAACTCACAAACAATTTCTTCAGGAAAAGAAAAATTAATTTATGGAATTAAACTAAAAGATCAATACAACGATAAAGCTATTACATTTAAAATTGAAGAAGAACTTGGTGGAATTTATGATATTCAGAGTTGGAGAGTCTTTAATTCATCATTTTTCGGAGCGCTTCGAACTGAAAAGACAGCAATGATGCTTGTTATTGGATTAATTTTTATAGTAGTTGGAGTAAATATTAAACACTCATTAGAACGTTCTGTAGTAGAAAAGAGGGAAGAAATTGGTGTTCTAATGTCTTTGGGAGCTACCCCTTTATCAATACGTACTATTTTTATAATTGAAGGGTTTGTTATTGGAATCTTAGGTTCATTTTTTGGTCTTATTTCCGGATTATTGCTAACAATAAATATTAATCTTATTTTCAATGGACTGGAATCCATTGTTAGTTTTAGTGAAGATTTAATTAAATTGATAATATCACCCTTTATTAGTACAAATTTTAATTATTCTTCTGTTTTTTCGTTTACAAATTTTTATGTTTCAGAGATTCCCGTAAAAATAGTTTTTAATGAAATTTTATTTGTCTTTCTTTTTGCTGTATTATCATCTACTTTAGCAGCTTATTCGGCTTCAAAAGTAGTTTCTAAATATAAACCTGCGGAGGTGCTCCGATATGAGTAATATAATTATTGAACAATTATATAAATCATATAAGAATGGTAATGAAGAATTATCAATTATTTCTGATCTTAATTTATCTATCGAATCTAATACAAAGGTAATTCTTACTGGAAATAGTGGAAGTGGGAAAAGTACTTTGTTAAACTTAATTTCTGGAATGGATAAATTGACAAGTGGATCTATTTTTGTTGATAATAAAGCTGTTCATGAATTAGATGAAAATTCAATGTCAGAATTCAGGTCAAAAAGCATAGGATTAATTTTCCAATTTCATTATCTTTTAAAGGATTTTACAGCATTGGAAAATGTTATGCTTCCAGGGTATATGTCAGGTATGAGTAAAAGTAAAGCTATTACAAAAGCAACCGAATTAATAAGAGAAGTTGGTCTTATTGACAGATTAGAGCATTTCCCCTCACAATTATCCGGTGGGGAACGTCAAAGAATTGCTGTTGTAAGATCTCTGATAAATGATCCTGGTATTATACTTGCAGATGAACCAACTGGGAATCTGGATCAAAAAAATTCTAAAAAGATAGAAGAATTATTATTTGAACTTGTTAATAACCATGGTAAAACTTTGTTATTAGTAACTCATGATATGGCATTAACCGGCAGAGGTGATATTCATCTTAAACTGGAAAATGGGAAATTATCAAACCTATGATGATCTATGACCGATCTTTTTATCTTGCATATCATTTTTTGGTAAATAAAAAGAAATATTTTTTTACTAAAAATATTTTTGGCGCTATTCTGGGAATAGGATTTTCTTTAATTCCATTAATAGTTGTATTAGAGATATCCAGTGGTATGATTGAAGGTATAACCCAGCGTTATATGGAAATAGGTTCATATCATATTCAAATAAAAAGTAATAATACTATTGATGAATATACTGAAAAAAATACTATTGAAATTATTAAGTCATTACCGGGAATCCAATCAGCTTTTCCTGTAACCACGGGAATAGGACTGGCATATTCAGAAAATGGAAGAACAGGGATAAGTTTCAAAGCTTTACCATCGAATTATTTTGATCTGGATCCTACGGCTAAAGATTACATTAAAATTGAAAAAGGAGAGTTTCTTCTTAATAGCAAAGACTCTGCAATGTTGAGTTTAGAAGTAGCACGTATTTTAGATGTAAACCCAGGAGATAGAATTAAAATTCTAACAGCAAAACAAATACCTGGAAGACGTCCAGTACTAAAACCATCATATTTAACTGTAAAAGGTATTTTTTCTACTGGATATTATGAATTAGATGCCCTAAGTATTTATATAAATATTGATAAAGGGAAAGCTTTATTTACTGAAAAAGGTAATAATTTTATTGCAGTAAAAATTAATAACCCTTTTGAAAATATTGAAAGTAAAACAATTGAAGTTAGAAAAGCTCTTAATACAAAATTTTACGTATATAACTGGTATGATCTTGAAAAAACCATGATAGAAAGCTTCAAAACAACAAAGGACATACTCCTTTTTATTATGATAGTTATTGTAATAGTAGCGGCTATGAATATATCATCTGCTGTAGTTATGCTTGTAATGGAAAAAGAAGAAGATATTGCAATGTTAAAAAGCACAGGGGTTCCCTCGTATATTATAACAAGAGCTTTTATCCTTATTGGGTTTATTATGGGCATTCTTGGAACAATTTCCGGATTAGTTTTGGGATTACTTACTGCAGTAAATATAAATGAGTTAATTTTAATAATAGAAAGGATAGTTAATTTCTCATACACTGTTTTTCAATATATATTATCACCTGTTTTATTATTATCCGATAAAAATTTTGTTATTTTTGATACTTCATATTATTTAGAGCAAATTCCTATAAAACTGGATTTGATAAATATTTTAATTATTTCCACTTTAACTGTACTTCTTTCTGTTGCTGCTGCTTTTTTCCCAGCTGTAAAGGCTGGTAGGTTTAAACCTATGGATATACTGCGAAAACATTAAAACAATTAAGAAATATATAGTTAAGATTGAAAATACAGAAAAAAAATCGTATATTTGTGAAATTTCGCCTGCATTTGGGCGGATTTTTTGTTATTATTAAATTAAGGATATAATAATGATTTGTGAAATATGTAAAAATAAGTCAGCTGTTTTTCATGTTCAACAGCTAATTGGTGAAAATCTATATGAAATGCACCTGTGCCGGGATTGTGCGGCAAAGAAAGGGATATCTAAAGATGGAAAATCCTTTGATTTTTCACTATCAAAATTACTTAGTAATTTTGCTCAAAAGAAAGTTTTACCAGTAAAAACAGGTACTGAGCAAGAGACTTGCAAAACTTGCGGGACAAAAGTTGCGGATATGAAAGAAGATGGCCAGGTTGGGTGTCCTGATTGTTATAATTATTTCCGAAGTTCTATTGCTAATGTAATTTCTTTAAATGGAACTTATGTAGCTCATGTAGGTAAATTACCTTCAAAACTAAAAGCATATAAAACAATTTTGATAGATAAAGAAATTTTAAAGAGAGAACTTGAAGAGGCTGTTGATAATGAAGAATATGAAAATGCAGTGGTATTAAGAGATAAATTAACAAATCTTGAAGCAGGATTTAATTTAGATGACAATTAATAATCCAGTTCTAAACGATATTCCAGGTTGGTTTAGAACTAAAGGTAAGGAAAATGATGTTGTATTATCAAGTAGGGTTCGACTCTCAAGAAATTTAACTGGTTTTCTTTTCCCTAATAAAATGGAAATTCGGGATGAAGATAAGGTTAAAATCCTAATATCAGAAGCTTTTGGCATGATAGATCAAAGTATGAATATTATTTCTCTTGCAGATATAAGCAGTATTGAAAGGAGAATGTTAGCAGAAAGAAGTCTTATATCACAGGATTTTACATTGGACAAACACAAATCTTTTATTTTAAGCAAAGATCAGAGAGTAGCATGTATGATTAATGAACATGATCATCTACGAATGTCAGTTTTTGAAAGTGGATTGGGATTGAAATATGCATATAATACAATTGATTTGTTGGAATCAAAGCTTGAAAAAATACTTGATTTTGCAGTTTCTCTGGAATTTGGCTATTTAAATGAGAATATAAGAAATTCAGGAACAGGTATGAAAGTTTCTGTAATGGTTCATTTACCTGCACTGGTTAGATTATCTTTATTTGACCGAGCTATAAAATCTTCATTAGAAAAGGAATTTACTGTAAAAGGGTTTTTGGGCAATGAGGATGGTTCTCTTGGTGATCTTTATCAAATATCAAATGGGATAGCAATAGGTGCTGATGAAAAGGAACTTATTGAAAAGCTTTCTCAAACAAGTTTAAAATTAGCTACTTTTGAAAGACAAGCCCGGGATGAACTAATTGAAAGAAGAAAAATAGAGATCGAAGATAGAATGTATAGATCTATAGGCTTAATTTCAAATTGTAGATTATTAGGCTCAGGAGAGGCTATAAAAGCACTTACAGATTTAAGACTTGGAATTGCTTTAGGATTTTCAGATTTTGATATAGGTATAGTAGATTCTCTAATTATAATGTCTCAAAAAGCACATATACAGTTTGCAATTGTTGATAAAAAAATAGATAACGTACTACTGGATGAAAGTAGATCAAAAATTATTCGTGAATCATTGAATATTTCGAATTAAAATGGAGGCATCATATGTTTAAAGGACTTACACAACGTGCTCAACGCATTTTAACTATTTTTGCCCAGGAAGAAGCAAAAAGATTTCATTCAGATCAACTTTTACCTGAACATATAATTTTAGCACTATTAAAAGATGGTGATGGTCTCGGTTTCAAAGTTTTAAAATCTTTAAATATAGATCCTAATTCACTTCAGATAGAAATTGAAAAAAGTATTCCAAAAAAACATTCAGGTTATATCCTCGGTGATGTTCCTCCTTCTCATAGAGGTAAAAATATTCTTGAAAATTCAGCAGAAGAAGCAAGGAAAATGGGTATTCAGTATATAGGTACAGAACATCTTTTACTTGCATCTGTTATGGAAACAGGAAGTATTGTTCAAAGATTTTTACTTAAACATAATATTGGCAGTGAAGAAATAAAGAGTTCAATTATTAGTCTTAGAAAATTAAACCCTCCTGGGAGAAATAAAAATATTCCCCTACAGTCAGCAAATAAAAAACAGCAGGTCAACCACTCTAAGGGAACACCTACTATCGATCAATATGCAAGAGATCTTACAGAATATGCACGATTAAATAAACTGGATCCTGTTATTGGACGGAAAGAAGAACTAAAACGTGTTATACAAATACTGGCTAGAAGAACCAAAAATAATCCTGTATTAATCGGTGAACCAGGGGTAGGGAAAACAGCTATAGCAGAGGGACTCGCACAGATTATAATTTCCGGGGAGGGACCTGATCTGTTATCAGGTAAACGAGTTCTTACACTTGATATTGCTTCAATAATTGCTGGAACTAAATATCGTGGGGAATTTGAAGAGCGTTTAAAAAAAGTTATGAATGAAATAAGAACCGCCGGAAATATTATTTTATTTATTGATGAACTTCATACTATAATTGGTGCTGGAGGTGCTGAAGGTGCTATAGATGCTTCAAATATGTTAAAACCTGCTCTATCCAGAGGTGAGTTACAATGTATTGGTGCAACCACTCTACGTGAATACAGGAAGTATATTGAGAAGGATGCTGCCCTGGAAAGAAGATTTCAAACGATTTTTGTAGAAGAGCCTGGTATAGAAGAAACAATGGAAATACTTGAAGGTATTATTGGTAGATATGAAGAGCATCATAATGTAAACTATTCAAAAGAATCATTACGGGTTGCAGCTGTAATGTCAGATAGATATATTTCTGATCGCTTTTTACCTGATAAAGCAATCGATCTTATAGATGAAGCCGGTTCTGTAAAAAGAATTGAAAATGCAATAAGACCTGATGGATTAAAAACACTTGAACAGGAAATTGATATTTTAACACAGGAAAAAAAGAATTTAGTTAGTAATCAGGATTATGAAAAAGCTGCAGCAGTAAGAGATAAAGTTAGAGATCTAAAATCAAAAATTGATGAATTTAACAAGGGTTGGAAAATAAATAAAAGTAAAAATCGAGTTCCAGTTGAAGTTACTGATATCGAAAATGTAATTTCCGGAATAACAGGAATACCTTTAGCACGTATAGTTCAAAAAGAATCTGATAAATTGCTTGAAACGGAAGCAGAATTACACAAAACTGTTATTGGTCAGAATGAAGCAATTAATGCTATATCATCCAGTATCAGGAGATCAAGAACCGGATTATCTTCTCCAGATAGGCCTATGGGCTCATTTATTTTTTTAGGCCCTACAGGAGTCGGTAAGACGTTATTGGCAAAAACTCTTGCAGAGTTTCTTTTTGGTAATACTGATGCTCTTATAAGAATTGATATGTCAGATTTTATGGAAAAACATAATATAAGTCGCCTTGTAGGAGCTCCTCCAGGTTATGTGGGGTATGAAGAGGGAGGTTTGCTAACTGAGAAAATACGACGTAAGCCATATAGTGTTATTTTATTAGATGAAATAGAAAAAGCACATCCAGATGTTTTTAATTTATTGCTTCAGGTTCTGGAAGAGGGAGAACTTCAGGATAATTTAGGACATAATGTCTCTTTCCGAAATACTGTACTTATTATGACTTCAAATGCAGGTGCAAGAGAAATTACCCGTGAGAGCGCATTAGGATTTAAATCTCAGGAAGGTATTCTTCATTATTCTGAGATAAAAGCATCCGCATTAAATGAATTAAAAAGAAAATTCAGACCAGAATTTATTAATAGAGTTGATGAAATAATTGTTTTTGAGAGTCTTTCCAGAGATAATTTAAAAGAAATTTTAGAAGTATTATTAGTAGAATTAAAAATGCGACTCCTTCAAATGAATATTATGATTGATATTACAAGCTCAGTAAAGGAATACATTATAGATACTGGTTATGATGTTAAATTTGGTGCAAGACCCCTAAGAAGAGCAATTCAGAAAGAGATAGAAGATCCTTTGTCTTTACAAATTTTGCAAGGTAAATGCCCAAATGGAAGCAGAATTAAAACCAGCCTACGAAAAGAGAAAATTTATTTTTCAATAAGTAAACCTAAAACTATTGAAATAAAAACAAAAATTGAATCATAAAGGAATAATATGAATCTTGAATTATTTGTACTGGGCACTGGTGGTATGATGCCATTGCCAGGACGTTTTCTTACATCTGTACTATTGCGTAGAGAAGGTGATCTTTTTTTATTTGATAGTGGTGAAGGTACTCAGGTCTCTTTAAGAAAGTTAAATCTAAAATGGAAAAAGATATCATCTATATTTATTAGTCATACTCACGCTGATCATGTTACAGGATTACCTGGTATTCTAATGTTATCCAGTCAGGTGGAACGGGATGAACCTTTATATATTTTTGGTCCTCCTAAAATTAAAGAATATGTTGAAATGAACAAAAAAGTTTTAGATATGTATATTAATTATGAAATAATTGTCAAAGAGATTACAGAGCCTGGTGTAGTATATCAGGGAGATGGTTTTGCAGTAAATGCATTTCCTTTACGTCATACAAAACCATGTGTTGGATATTCTCTTATCGAAGAGGAAAGATCGGGGATTTTTTACCCAGAGAAAGCTAAACAAGCAAATGTTCCAATGGGGCCATTATGGTCAGAATTACAAAAAGGGAATGATGTTACATTAAAAGACAAAACTATTGTTCGTGCCATTGAAGTAATGGGTCCTCCCAGAACAGGCAGAAAAGTGAGTTTTGTTACTGATACTCAGTATTTCCCCGAAATATCAGATTATGTACGAGACTCAGATCTTTTAATTTGTGAAGGGATGTTTAAAGCTGATTTAGAAGAGAGTGCAAAGAAAAAAATGCATATGACTTCTTCTCAGGCAGCAAAACTTACAGCAGATGCAGGTGGGGTGAAAAAAATGGGTCTTATTCATTACAGCCCAAGGTATACAAAATATGAACTTGAAAGTCTTTTAGCAGAAGCAAAGAAAATTTTCCCCGATACATTTTTAACACGAGATAGTCAACAAATTAATATTCCACATATAGATTAGATTATTTTTAATTATTACGTTGTATTTTGGATAGATATTCTCTATAAAGAGCAGGATTTGGTCTAAAACCTATTATTGGATAACTTTTATTACTCATTGCTTTTTTTAGTGCAGCTTTTGCTTCTTTCAAAATAACATTTCCACTTATAAGCCTTCCATTTCTGGAACTTAAACCAAACATAATAGGAAATTTAAGTGATTTGGAGCTAATATTAACAAATGTTTGATCAAATGTTTCAATTTGTTGGATTCCTTTTTCTAAGTCAATATTGGGTATTAATATACAAAAAGTATTATCGTCATATTTAAAAATAAGATCTTTAAAAGGAAAATATTTATTTAAAACTTCCAAAAATTCCTGACTGTTTTCTTTAAGTAAATTATTAGGTGCTCTTATTAATGTCAGAACTATATCATGATCAAATGAAGCAGATTTTTTTAGTTCATCAGTAATTTTTTGTTCAGAAAAGAAATAGCTATCTGTTTTACTATTTTTTAAATTTATATTATTTTCATTTTTTGTAGAAATATTTATAATTAAAGCAATTAATACTATTAAATAAAAAGTGATAAGAATTGATAACTTTTGAAATAACGAATAAATATTTTTTTTAGTTAAAAGATTAAAAGAAGCATAAATTTTGTATTTAATATCAAAAATATCTATTTCCTTAGTATAAGTATTATTAAAAAGTGAATTTGGCTTATTAAATAAATTAGGAATATCTTCTTTTGTATCCTTCGAATTTGCGGAAAAAAAATAAATAGGTTTATTATTTATATTTTGAATATATACAGATCTAAGAGTAGACATATTTTCAGCATTTTTAAATAATACTTCTGAAAGTGAAAAAATACTTCCCTCTTTTAAACTGTTTTGTATAATTTCAAAAGAATTAAGTGATTTTTCTTGTTTTTGAACAAAATCTAAAGATTCTAAAACCAACAAAGTTCCTAATAAACTGATAAAAACAAAAGAAAAAATAATTAATAATAGTTTAAATCCTGATTTTCCCATAATTGTATTATACGTAATTCTAAATATAAATAAACCCTTTTTTCTTTTCTTATGTGATAAATAATTGTATTCTCTATAAATGAATAATATTACTTTAAGAAAAAGAAAATTATCTTTAGGCTGGTACCCACAAAATCCGGAACTTATATATCAATTTATTCAAAATATAGATAATAATATAAAAAAAGAAAAAACTAATAATAAAATTGCTGCTATAGTCCCTCATGCAGGTTGGAGTTTTTCAGGATCTTTAGCTGTGGAATCTATAAGTAATCTTTCTTCAAACCCTGATACAATAGTTATTATTGGAGGCCATTTACCTACAAAATCTCCAATTTTATATTCACCAGAGCTTGTTTTTGAAACTCCTCTTGGAAATATTACTGCAGATACCGAATTTATTTCAAATATTAAACTTTTTTTTAACATGCAAACAGACTATAGCAATGATAATAGTGTTGAAGTATTACTTCCAATATTAAAATATTATTACAATAATTCAAAACTTGTATGGTTACGAATAGGATCTGGAAATGAGGCCATTGATTTAGGTAAAAAAATACATAGTATTGCAATAAAACTAAAAAGAAATATTGTTGTTGTAGGATCTACAGATCTTACCCATTATGGTTCTGTTTTCTCTTTTTCTCCAAAAGGAGCCGGTTCTAAAGCAATCAATTGGGTAAAAAACAGTAATGATAAAGATATTGTAAATAATATGTTAAAAATGAACTGTAAAGCTGTATTAGCATCTGCAAGTAATAATAAATCTGCTTGTTCCCCGGGAGGTGCTGTAGCCGCTATTAAGTTTGCAGAATTATCTGGGATAAACTCGGGTGAATTAATTGGTTATAAAAATAGTTTCGATATATCACCATCTGAGTCTTTTGTTGGTTATACAGGGATAGTTTTTTAAGAAATATATTTTTCTATTTCATTTATAGTCCATTTAATTGCATCTTTAAGAATCATAGAACCATTAATCTTTTGAACTCCAGTTCTGCGTAAGGCAGCAGCAGCGGGGTAGAGAGTTGTACAAAGATTTTTTTGTTCTGAACTAAGTTTAGAAAAGTACTCAGAAAGTGATAAACCAGGTTCTGGCAATTTTTTTAAATTTTGCATATAATCTTTTAAAAAATGTTTCCAATCTCCAGAACTTGAACCTGCTGAGAAAAAAGGAGTAATATTTGTTGGTATAATCAAATCTTTTTTAGGTAAAATCAATTTTTCGCCAGGACCCTCTATTTGCTTAATTTTGGCATTAATTTTATAAGATGCTGTTTCCAGTCTTTTTTTATAACTTATCATAGGTGTTGTGGTATAACTAATTCCATATTCCTTTTTTTTACTTAGTGTGTGTTTATTGAAAAAAATAAAGGATACAAAACTGTTTTCAGCTGTATTAAATCTATTTGATTTAGATATAAAATAGGGATACAAATAAGTGCCTCTGGCATAACTTTTCCCTTTTGGATAAGAAAAATCAACTCCAAAAAGTAAAATTTCCTTAGCTCCCAGTTTATCTGCCAGAGAAATTGCAGCATGACTGACATTTCCTCCGGAAGTGTCAATAAATGGAAAACTTCTCCATTTGTGATTAACCAATTGAGAGAAAGGATGCCCGCTAGTAAAAAAAACAATGTTATTACTTAAACGTGTAAGCCAGGATGGTGAAGCAAGATCAAGTACCAATGGAATATCTTTTGGATATCCTGATAAAAAGTGATGATATGTTATATGCTGACAATCAATAGATATAACTAAATCTGGTGTAACATCATTTTTTAACAAAAAAGTTAAAGAAGTATCAGTTGCTATTAAAAAACTATCAGAACGGTATTTTTTCAACAAAGGTAATTGACTTTCCAGAGATGGTCCAGCACCTGTAATTAATGCACGTTTTATTGGTGGGAGTACATTTTTTACATTCTGCGCTGTTTTCATATTTGCAAGGGTGTTAATAAACCAACGTTTTCCAAAATGAGATTGAACAGAAAAATCTTCTGACAACTGATTTAATAAATCTTTAATTCCTAATCTAATATTTAAAAAATATTCTTTTTCCTGATCAAATCTGGATCTGAGGTTAAGAATATGTAAATTTCCCGATACTGCAGGAAGGTAGTTAGCTAGTAAGTATTTTTTTACAGTTTCTGAGTCTGAATCTATTAAAAATTTAACACGCCTGTTAAGTATAAATTGACTTAAATCTATATTAGATAAAATTGTTTTAAAAATAGAAATGTCTTTATCAATTATTAAAATTTCAGAGATATCTGATTGTTTAAGAAATGGCAGAATATGATAGGCGGCACCTAATCCTAAAAATATAACATAACCATTCGCATTAGAATTTTGATAATAGCGTAAACCTTCTTTTATAGGGTCAATTGCTGAATGGAGAGGTCTTTCTTTACCATTTATTTCATATATAGGAATCAAATGACCAGTTCTACTCTTTTTGAATTTTATTTTTTCAGATATTTTACAATTATTAAGATTTCTTGCAAGCTTATTATTTCTGGATGAAAGGGAAAGTAAATTTTTATTATAAATTACATTATCCATTTGAAAACCTTTCTAAATACTTAGATATAAAATCAAAACTATTCGTGTATATTTTTAAAAGAATAATTTTCGATTTATTAATATTTGTCCTGTAATAATGAGATAAATTTATTATCTCCGGATATGAAGTATATTGGAAAATTTCCAATAATAAAGATTTATTTGAAAAAAATATACAAATTGAATCCATATTCAATTTATCTATATTATTGTAAAACTCATTTAATAATAATTTTATTTTTTCTAATAATTTAACTAATTGTTGTTTTTCAAAATGACAATTATTATTTATTTCAAAATCAAAAGATTTTTTACTTTTAGATAATAGATTTTGTAATTTAGAAGTACTTATATCATTAAGACCCGCAGTTTTAATCAAAGAAGCATTATATCTGTATACATTGTTTAGTTTATCTTTTCTATTAAACCAACCTGAGTAAATAGAGAAAGCAGTATTCGTTTTAGTATTGTTAATAGCAATATGTCCGTTAATTTGTTGTTTCTGATAAAGTAAATTTAGATATCCTGATATTCTATTCTGTTTTTCTGTAATAAGTATATCAAAACTATGAGGATGGACATGTTCATGGACATCTGTATAACAAAGATCAAGGCCTATAAATATTATTGGGTTTAATGTAAACTTCCTAAAAAAAAGATATGCTGTTCCTGCAACTGTCCCATGGGCTTGAATATTTAAGATATTTTGCTCTAAAAGGAAATTTTCTATACATGAATTTTGATTGATCAATATCAGTGGATTTTGTAATTTGGGTTCAAAAGATGCAGTTAATGGCATAACTATAGGAACTTTATCATTTGGAATAGATTTCAAATGCTCTTTTGCCCAAAATCCAGGATCTGTATGAAAAATTACGTCTGGTATTATATCTTCATTTTTTAGAGCAACTAAAGAGGAAGGAAGGGCAGCGAGGATGAAATTTTCTCTATGTAGCTTTAATACTTTCCAGGAGTCAGATAAACTTGGACCAGAAGCTGCAATAACAATAGTTGAATTTATATTTCTTATTTTGGTAATTTGATTTTTTTCAGTATAATTAAAAAAAATATTTCTAAACCAGGTTTTCCCAAAATTACCAATTGTATAGATTGACCCCTTACGTTCCTGAAAAAATTGTTGAATTATTTTTTCTATTTCGAGTATTTTTTGTGGAAATATACTTGTATAGGGAATCCACTTTATAATTTTTACTTCCGGTAATCGAAAATCTGAAATAAAATATGATAATTCTTTAAAAAGATCAATGTCTTTAATATATAAGTTATCAAAATCGGATTTTATTGAATTGTTATATGTAATTTTATCTAAGTGTATAGTAAATATTACTGCATTCGGAATTTCCAATTTTATTGAATTTATTAAATATCCTAATCCTGGTCCTATTAGTATAAATAATTTTGTATTTGTATTGATATTTTGGGTTTTAAAATATGTGTTTGCTTCTGAAACTGGATTATATCTGGAATGAATAAATTTATTATTATACACTAAGGTTAAATTTCCAGATTTTGCCTTTTCTGTAGTGAACATAAACTCTAAACAAGACCTTCTAGTATACTTTCAGCAGTTTCAGCTAAATTATCAGGAATAGTTTTTATTTCTGCTTCAATTGGTGGAAGAGGTTCTGATAAGTTGAAAAAAGTTGAAATTGCTAAATTTATTTGATGTAAAATAATACCTGAAGTTTTTCCAGTTTTAATTTTATAAAATAATAAACAGTTGTTATAATTAATTTTAATTAATTTACCAGTTGGGCTAATTAATTGGGTGATAGAGGTTATAATATTATTATTAATATTATAGGATTCTGAATTTGGTAACAATTTTATTAAAGCATTTTCAAGAAGTGTAAAATTTATTTTTACAACCAAAAAAGAAATACCATCAATATTATTGTTATCAATATATTCCTGAAGAACTAATTGAGGTTCAGGAATTTCAAAATTAGAATTAAACTTTGTAGATTTTGAAAAAGGTTTTTGGGATTCAATTAATTTTAAAATAAATTTTTCAGTATCTGAAGTTATATCATTAAAAATTTTTACTATTTCAGTAAAAGGATCTACAACTAATAAAATAGCAGTAAGAATACCTGTATTATAAAATGGTAAAATAATAATTGAATTTAGTGCAGAAAATTCACGTATAGAAAAATATTGTTTAAATAATTTTATTTTACTATCTGAAATATTTATAATTTTATTATAATCCTTAAACTGATTTAAGAGAATGTTTTTTTTAATTCTTAAATGTCTGGATGTGGTTAGATCTAAATTTTTATATGTAATTGGAACAAAAACATTAATCTCGGAATCAAGTAACAATAATGCACCTTTTGTGAAATCTAAAACAATAGAAAGTTCTTCAAATAACTTTAAAGAATATTCATAACCTTGTTTTAAAAGTTTTACTTTTTCAATAAAATTTTCAATTAGTTTTTTTTTTTTCTCTAACGGAACCCCACTATCTTTTTGATAATGGATTTGTTCTAATGGAATTTTATTGTCATTTGCTTTTTGTAATAGACCCATATTAATTCAGGCCCAATTCCTCAAACAATTTTTTATATACTTCATAGTGTTCAGAATTGGCAAATTCATCAATTTTATCTTCCGGGAGTGATTCTAAAAGCTGATCCATATAAGAAAGAACAGATTTTATTTCTGTTTTCAATTGGGGGGATATGTCAGTTAAATTATCAGTACTTTCCTGCATTTCAGGTAATTCCATATCAATGGTAGTTGTACCTTCAGGTTCAGATACTGCAATTTCAGGTATATCGTCATCAATAAAATCTTCTATATCCAAATTATTATTTAAATCTATATTAACATCAGTTATTTCATCAATTTTAGAAGTACTCTCAATATCAACTTCTTGAGTATCAAGATCAACTTCTTTAATATCAAGATCAATTTCTTCAATATCAATATCAACTTCTTCAGTATCAAGATC
>Ga0164318_10003183_pt1 | contig 15485 bp, 20 predicted proteins | sample GuaBasSedimGuay9_FD_113734 | JGI IMG/M metagenome (GOLD analysis project Ga0164318, IMG submission 113734) | Subseafloor sediment microbial communities from Guaymas Basin, Gulf of California, Mexico - Guay9, Core 4571-4, 0-3 cm | ecosystem: Environmental > Aquatic > Marine > Hydrothermal vents...
GAGGCCGTACTGGACCCACGAGCAGGCGTTCACCAGTGGGCTTTTTAAGGGCGTCTCCTGCGAGGTGAGCGAGGTGAACTTGGTGGGGAACGTGGGGACCCATCTGAGTTCCCCATTCTACTTTGACCCGGGTGGAAAGGACATCTCCGAGCTTCCGCTCCGAGCTTGTTTAGGGCCGGGGGTGGTCGTGGACGCGAGGACCGAGAGGGAGAGGCTACCGATAGGTCCGGATATCTTCTCGGGGCTTGAGCTTGAGGGCAAGGTCGTCCTCGTGTGCACGGGGTGGGACAGGTACTGGAAGGAGCCGGAGTACGAGGACCATCCCTTCCTCACCGAGGAGGCCGCGGAATTCCTCAGGGACGCAGGGATAAGGCTACTGGGCATGGACACGCTCTCGGTGGACGACCTCGGGGACCCCTCCAGGCCTGTGCATAGGATACTTTCGAGGGCTGGCGTCCCCATAGTCGAGAACCTGACGAAGCTCGAGGGGCTCATAGGGAAGGAGTTCACCTTCTTCGCCGTACCACCTAAGCTTAAGGGAGCATCGGCATTTCCTGTAAGGGCGTTCGCCATACTGGGGTCCCCACGGGAGGAAGGATGAACTTGGCAGCCGCTGTCGTGGTGAGTTACCTTTTAGGCTCCCTGGTGCCCGGGCTCTGGATCCCGAGGCTCAAGGGGGTGGACATAAGGAAGCACGGCAGCGGGAACCCCGGGGCCACGAACGTCTACAGGGTCTTAGGGATGAAGTACGCCCTGGCGGTGGGGATCGTGGACTTCAGCAAGGGGCTGCTCGCTGTTGTGCTGGTCTCACGGATCGCCGGGCCTTCGGGGTGGGCCCCGATACTCTGCGGACTTGTGGCAGTGCTCGGACACATCTGGCCTGCCTTCGGGGGGTTCAGGGGGGGGAGGGGGGTGTTGGCAGCAGCCGGGGTCCTGACGGGACTGGCACCTTTGGGGGTGCTCGTGGCCGTAGCGGTGTGGTGTGCGGTCACATTCTCCACGAGGTACGTGTCCTTAGGTTCGATATCGGCGGCCGTGGCCTTCCCTTTGAGCCTCGTGGCTCAAAGGAGCTTCGGTGCATCGGTCCCCGACGAGGTCCTGGCTGTCTCGGCGGTGGTGTGCGGGCTCGTGGTGCTGAGGCACGCTCCCAACATAAGGAGGCTTTTAAGGGGCGAGGAGCACAGGTTCGGGAGGAAGGTGTGAGGATAGCGGTGATAGGGGCAGGGGGCTGGGGGACCGCCCTGAGCGTGCTCCTGGCAGGAAGAGGGCACCAGATCTTTCTCTGGCAGAGGGAGAAGGACTTAGCCCAGGAGGCCAGGAGGACCAGGGAGAACAGGGTCTTCCTTCCCGGGGTGAGGATACCCGAGGGGGTGGAGATATCCTGGAAGATCTCCGAGGTCGTCCCAGAGGCCGATATGTGGGTCTTCGCCGTCCCTTCGCAGTACGTGCGCCAGGTGGCGAGGGCGGTGGGGGAGGTGGACGGAGGGGAGGGGAAGCTTGTGGTGAGCGTGGCCAAGGGGATAGAGGAGGGGAGCCTCAAGAGGATGTCGGAGGTGCTGCTGGAGGAGCTCCCAGGCCTTTCCTCCGGGAGGCTGGCGGTGCTTTCGGGCCCGAGCCACGCCGAGGAGGTCGGGAGGGGCATGCCGACTTCGGTCGTGACAGCATCGGCGTCGGTCGACACGGCGAGGACGGTACAGGAAGCCTTCTTTTCCCCCAACTTCAGGGTGTACACCAGCGACGACGTTGTAGGGGTGGAGCTCGGAGGTGCGCTCAAGAACGTGATAGCGATAGCCGTGGGGATATGCGACGGGCTCGAGCTCGGGGACAACGCCAAGGGGGCCCTTATAGCCAGGGGCCTTGCGGAGATCACGAGGCTCGGGGTGGCCATGGGAGCCAGGCCCGAGACTTTTGCGGGGCTTTCCGGGGCCGGGGACCTGATAACGACTTGCATAAGCCGGCACAGCAGGAACAGGTACGTGGGCGAGCAGGTAGGGAGGGGGAGGAGCCTCGAGGAAGTCTTAGATGAGATGGTCATGGTGGCCGAGGGGGTGAGGACGGCAGAGGCAGCCAGGAAGCTCGCCCTCAGGTACGGGGTTGAGATGCCTATAACCGAGAAGGTCCACCAGGTGCTCTTCGAGGGTTACGACCCCAGGAGGGCCTTGGAGGACCTCATGCTCCGCCAGCCCAAGCCCGAGGTCTGGGGTTGGGCGTAGCCCTGAGGTCATGGGCAAGGTATATTACTCGATAAGCGAGGTAGCAGAACTTTTGGGGGTGAGGCAATCCACCCTCAGGTACTGGGAGCAGGAGTTTCCCGTCCTCAGGCCCAAGAAGAACAGGGCCGGGAACAGGGCGTACAGGGAGAAGGACCTGAAGACCGCCCTGATCATCAAGAGGCTCCTCCACGATGAAGGGCACACCATAGATGAGGCGAGGAAGCTCCTAAGGGACAATAAGTTCCTCAAGGGACTTTTGGAAAGGCCCCTTGAGGAGCTTATGGTCCCCTCCGACCTGCTCTCCTACATAAGGAGGGAGCTTGAGGGGCTGTTGGAATGGGTGAGAAGTTGGTGAGGAAGGTGGCTTATACTGGGATCATGGCCGGGCTCACGGCCTTGGGGGCGTGGATCAGGGTCCCGCTCTGGCCAGTGCCCGTCACCCTCCAGGTCTTCTTCGTGCTCCTTTCGGGTGCGATCCTGGGACCCCGGCTCGGCGCCCTGAGCCAGGGCGTGTACTTAGGGCTCACATTCGTCGGGCTCCCGCTCTCGGCCTCCGGGGGAGGGCCGGGCGTGGCCCTTTCCCCCACGTTCGGCTACCTCGCAGGGTTCCCGGCGGCCGCTTGGCTCGTGGGGAGGCTCGAGGGGGAGGGGTTCACGAGGAGGTCGCTCGCCATGCTCTCGGGCCTCGGACTCATATACCTTACGGGGCTCACCTACCTCTGGTTCTACTTCAGGTACATAGCCCACATCCCCCGCCACGTTTCGGAACTGCTCTGGCTCGGGCTCCTCCCCTTCATCCCGGGGGACCTGGCCAAGGTCGCGCTCGCCTCCTATGTGGCCGGACGGCTGGGGAGACTCGGAGGCTTCTGGAGGGATAGATGAGGATTCTGGAAGTCAAGGAGATGTGGATACACACCCACTTCATCACCGACTGCGAGAAGCTTCCTGCCGAGGGCATGCACAGGATAGAGTCCGGCATAGAGCCCGTGCTCAGGAAGCTCGGAATAGTGTACGGGATACACTTCAGGGAGGAGCCTGGGGAGAGGGGGATAAGGATAGTCTTGGAATGCATCCCGTTCCCCGAGGTCCTCAAGGAGATAAGGAAGCACTTAGAGGAGATAGTCAAGGACATACCGGTGAGGCCGAGGCCCACCGAGGTGAGGATAGCGAAGGAGAACGCCTTGACTTGACAGTCGGTCCCACGTTGGGTACATTACTTGATTTCCCTGCGGACCATAGGGCGTTCGAAATACCAACAAAGGAGGAGAACTATGGTCAGGATAAGGTTAGCAAGGGTGGGGAAGAAGAAGAAACCCTTCTACAGGATCGTCGCTGCCGACTCGAGGAGTCCGAGGGACGGGAGGTTCATAGAGATATTGGGTTCCTACAGCCCCATATCCGAGCCCGAGGTCACGAGCCTCAAGCCCGAGCGCATAATCTACTGGCTTGAGCACGGAGCACAGATGACCGAGAGGGTTAGGGCCATCCTCAAGAAGGAGGGGGTGCTCAAGCGGTGGAAAAAAGAGGAAGCCCCGGAGGAACCCGGGAAGGTCGAAACCGAGGAGGAGTCACCTCCTGGTTCAGCATCGGAAGGATAACCCGTCCCTTGGGGATCAGGGGGGCCGTGAGGGTCCTTCCGGAGACCGACTCCCCGGAAAGGTTCCTCGGGCTTGGGAGGGCGTTCTTAGGCAGGGACGAAGGCGAACTTAGGGAGGCCGAGATAGCCTGGGCCAAGGTGAGGGAGAGGGATGTGGTGGTGAAGTTCGTGGGGGTGGACTCCCCAGAGCAGGCCGAGGAGCTGAGGGAGCTGAGGATATGGGTTCCGAGGGAGGAGGCCCTCCCTTTGGAGGAGGACAGCTACTACATCCCGGACCTTCTGGGGATGGAGGTCGTGACAGAGGAGGGGGAGCTTTTGGGGACCTTGGAGGAAGTCTGGACCCTCCCGGCTAACGACGTCTACGTCGTCAGGAGGGGAAGGAGGGAGCTCCTGCTCCCGGCGACCGCCGAAGTCGTCAGGGAGGTAGATTTAGAGGCCAGAAGGATCGTGGTGAGGCTTCTGGAGGGGTTGGAGTGGTCGTAGATATAATCACCCTCTTCCCCAGGATCTTCTTAGGAGCTTTCGAGGAAGGTATCGTCCGTCGGGCAAGGCAGAAAGGACTGGTGGAGATAACTTTGCATCCTCTCAGGGCCTTCGCAACGGACAGGTGGGGTACGGTGGACGATTATCCGTACGGCGGCGGGCCGGGGATGGTCCTGAGGCCGGAGCCCATAGCCAAGGCCTTAGAGCACATAAGGAGGCTGAGAGGGGGGCTCGGTAGGGTGATATTCCTGACCCCGCAGGGCGAGAGGCTCTCCCAAGGGAAGGTGAACGAACTTTCGCTGGAGGAGCATCTCGTGCTCATATGCGGGAGGTACAAGGGGATAGATGAGAGGATAAGGATAAAATATGTGACGGACGAGATATCCATAGGGGACTATGTCCTCAGCGGTGGGGAGTTTCCTGCCATGGTGCTTGTGGACGCCGTCGTAAGGCTACTTCCCGGAGCGCTCGGTGATGCGGAATCCGCCCTCGAGGATTCCTTCCAGACGGGGCTTCTGGACGCACCTTGGTACACCCGCCCAGAGGTCTTCGAAGGTATGAGGGTCCCCGAGGTCCTCTTAAGCGGGGACCATAAGAGGATAAAGGAGTGGCGCCTGAGGGAGTCCATGCGTCGCACGAGGGAACGCAGGCCGGACCTCTGGGAGAAGTACTTGCGGGAGCAGGGAGCCTCGGAGGCTTGAGTCCGATCGTTCGAGGAGGAGGGATGAAGCCTTGTATCGGCATCGGGGTCATAGGTTTCGGGACTGTGGGCTCCGAGGTGGTGAGGCTCCTTTTGGAGGGGATCGAGAGGCCCGACTTCGGACTCGAACTTAAGAAGGTCGCCGACCTCGACATCGTCACCCCCAGAGGGGTGGAAGTCCCGAAGGAGCTTACGACCACGGACGCCGAAGAAGTGATAGAATCAGAGGAGGTCGGGATAGTCGTGGAGCTTATAGGGGGGATAGAGCCCGCAAGGACGTATATCCTCGAGGCGATAGCTCGGGGCAAGGACGTGGTGACGGCCAACAAGGCCCTCCTGGCGCAGTGCGGTGACGAGATATTCCATGCGGCGGTGGAGGCCGGGGTGGATGTGGGTTTCGAGGCGAGCGTGGGGGGGTCAATGCCCGTAATAAGGGCGCTCAGGGAGGGATTGGCGGGGGAGAGGATAGAGAGGCTTTACGGAATACTCAACGGCACCACGAACTACATCCTCACGAGGATGGAGGAAGAGGGCCTACCCTTTTCCGAGGCCCTGAGGGAGGCACAGGAGGCGGGATACGCTGAGGCGGACCCGAGCTTGGACATAAGCGGCAGGGACGCCCTTCAGAAGCTCGTGGTGCTCCTGAGGGTGGCGTTCGGCATTTCAGCATCTCCCGGGGAAGTATTCTGCGAAGGGATAGAGGGGATAACTCCCCAGGACATAGAGTACGCAAGGGAGTTCGGTTACAAGGTCAAGCTTCTGGCGACCGCCAAGAGGGTGGGGGAAGGGATCGAGGCGAGGGTCCACCCCACCCTGGTCCCGCAGAAGTCCATGCTCGCAAACGTGAGGGAGGAGTTCAACGCCTTGGAGCTCGTGGGAGAGGGGGTGGGACATCAGCTCTTCTACGGAAAGGGGGCTGGAGGAAGGCCCACGGCCAGGGCCGTGGCCTCGGATTTGGTGTCCCTGGCCTCCAGGAGGCTTTCGGGGGCGACCCCGAGGGTGGGGGAACTTCTGGACTCGTCCGGGCTTAAGCTCATGCCCGTGGAGGAGGCCGTCATGCCTTACTACTTCAGGTTTCTGGCCTTAGACAGGCCCGGGGTGCTCGCCCAGATAGCGAGGGTACTTGCGAGCGAGGGGATAAGCATAGCCTCGGTCATACAGAAGGGCAGGGCCGAGGAGGCTGTGCCCATCGTCATGATGACGCACGAGGCCAGGGAGGACGCCGTGAGGAGGGCCGTAGCCCGGATAGATGAGCTCGAGGTCGTGAGGGGGAGGACGCAGGTGATAAGGGTGGAAGAACTTTAGAAGGGAGGTCGTATGGTCTGGAGGGGGGTGATAGAACATTACAGGGAGTACCTTCCGGTCTCCGAGGACACCCCGGTGATAACGCTGCTCGAGGGGAACACCCCCCTCATCCCGTCCCGCAGGCTCGTGGAGGAGTTGGGGTTGAAGCTCGAGCTTTACTTCAAGTACGAAGGCCTGAACCCGACGGCCTCCTTCAAGGACAGGGGCATGACCGTGGCCGTGTCCAAGGCGGTGGAGGCGGGGGCAAAGGCCGTCATATGCGCTTCCACCGGGAACACTTCGGCATCCGCAGCTGCCTACGCCGCAAGGGCGGGGATAAAGGCGGTGGTGGTCATCCCGGAGGGGAAGATAGCCTTGGGGAAGCTCGCTCAGGCCATGGTCGAAGGGGCCCAGGTCGTACAGATAAAGGGTAACTTCGACAGGGCGTTGGAGATCGTGAGGGAGATCACCGAGAAGTACCCGATAACCTTGGTCAACTCCATAAATCCCCATAGGATAGAGGGCCAGAAGACAGCAGCCTTCGAAATCTGCGACCACCTGGGAAGGGCCCCCGACTACCATGCGCTTCCCGTGGGGAACGCGGGGAACATAACGTCTTACTGGAAGGGGTACAAGGAGTACTACGAAAGGGGTAGAATATCTTCCCTCCCCAAGGTCCTGGGCTTCCAGGCCGAAGGAGCGGCTCCCATAGTGAGGGGACATCCCATCCCGAACCCGGAGACCATAGCTACGGCCATAAGGATAGGCAACCCTGCGAGCTGGAAGGGGGCGGTGGCTGCGAGGGACGAGTCCGGAGGGCTCATAGATACTGTCACGGACGAGGAGATCCTCAGGGCCTACGGGATGCTGGCGGAGCTAGAGGGGATATTCGTAGAGCCGGCCTCGGCGGCATCTGTCGCCGGGGTCATAAAGCTGAGCAGGAAGGGGTTCTTCAGGGGAGGGGAGACCGTGGTCTGCGTGCTCACGGGACACGGGCTCAAGGACCCGGACAGGGCGGTGGCCACCGCAAGGAAACCGACCACGGTCGAGGCCGACCTGGACGCCGTGGCGGAGGCCATAGGGCTATGAGGGCCTGGTGCGTCCTCAGCAGGTTATCCTGGGCTGTACTTTCCATCTTTCTACTGGGCCAGGCGGACGCTTGGTGGGAGAGGGGACACAGGATAGCTACCGAGGCCGTGATGAGGATGCTTCCAAGCGATATGCCGAGGTTCTTCAGGGCCTCCGGGGATGTGCTCGTCCCGCTCTCGGCAGCTCCCGACAGGTGGAAGAAGTACGGCGATGTGGTCCACGCAGGCTGGAGGTGGGACCACTTCATGGACTTAGAGCTTCTGGACCTTCCCCTGGGCGAGTTCCTGGAAAAGTTCCCAGATAGGTTCTCGGCCATGGAGCACTGGTGCGGGGGGGACGGGCGCATACCCGGATTCCTCCCTTACCACATACTGGAGCTGTACGAGGCCCTGAAAGGGGTCTTCGGAGAGCTAAAGGAGAAGCCCTCCGACCCGAGCCTCCAGGTCCAGGCGCTCTTCTTCGCTGGGAGCCTGGCCCATTTTGCCGAGGACCTCTCCCAGCCCCTCCACCTCACCGTGCACTACGACGGGAGGGTGGACGAGAAGGGGGATGTCGTATCGAACGAGGGGATACACGAAAGGTTCGAGGGCCCATTGGTCGAGCACATAGACCTCAGGGACGTCCTACCCTATATGCATCCCCCCGAGGAACTTGGAGATGTAAAGGAGGCCCTGGTGAGGGCCATGGAGAGGTCATACGGCTTCGTGAAGGAGGTCTACGCCTTGGACGACAGGGGAGAATTGGAGAAGGCCACGCCGATGGCGGTGAGGTTCGCCGCCATGAGGCTCGCCGAGGGAGCGCAGCTCGTGGCGAACCTCTGGTACACGGCCTGGGCGAAGGGAGGCCGCTGAGGAGGGACCATGCCCGAGATAGCCTTCCTGAACGGAGAGTTCCTACCCATAGACGATGCCAAGGTTCCGGTGGACGACAGGGGGTACCAGTTCGGGGACGGCGTGTACGAGATCGTCAAAAGCTACAACGGCAGGCTCTGGGCGTTGGACAGGCACCTGAGGAGGCTCGAAAGGAGCCTCTCTGAGGTCGGGATAACGGGCATAACCGTGGACGAGGTGAGGGAGAGGATACTCGAGACCTACGAAAGGAGCGGGATCTCGAGGGCCTTGGTATACGTACAGGTAACACGTGGGGTGCTTCCCAGAAGGCACGCATGGACCTCCGCCTCGTTGAAACCTACCCTCCTCGTAACCGTGAGGAAGTTTCAGGGAGTCCCGGACGAGCTCAGGCGGAGCGGGGTCGAGGTCATAACCCTGCCCGAGGTGAGGTGGGGAAGGAGGGACATAAAGTCCATAAACTTGCTCCCGAACGTCCTGGCCGCCCAGAAGGCCTGGGAGGCCGGAGCGTACGAGGCCATATTCGTTGAAGGGGGGTACATAACCGAGGGGTCCCACACCAACATCTTCGCAGTGAGGGACGGGAGGCTCTTCACCCCCCAGGAGGGACCCCACATACTTCCGGGGATAACCAGGGGTTTGGTGATAGAGATGGCCAGGGAGGAGGGAATACCCGTGGAGGAGGGACCCCTTTCTTACGAGGCCCTGCTGGAGGCGGACGAGGCATTCCTCACGGCGACCGGGGAGGAGGTCCTGGGGGTGGTCTCGGTGGACGGGAGGAGGATGGGCTCCGGAAAGGTCGGGCCTATGACCTGGAGGCTGTACGAGATGTTTGTGGACAGGGTGGAGAGGGGCATGGACTCCCCGTAGGAGGCCGACGTGAACTTCGGGGAAATGGGACCTGAGGACCTCGGCAGGGCGACGGTGGAGCCCTCGGGGAGCTTCCCCGTGGGTTACACCGGGACCTGGAGGATAAAGTATACAGCGGGCAGGTTCGGCATGGACGACCAGAGCTGCCTGCTCGTAGTCCAGAGGGACATGACCGACGCAGCGCCCCTCCAGTCCGAAGACCCCGAAGCTCCTGGCTACATCTGTGCCCGCACGGACGGGGAGGCCAAGCTTAAGGTCTCGTACGATCCCTGGCGCTGGGTGAGGCCCTGGAGGGGGGCCATAGTTGTGACGGTTTACGACGGATTTCTAGCACCCGGGGAGAAGATAGAGGTGGTGCTCGAAAGATGGACGCTTCAGACCTTCCCGGAGACGAGGCACGAGTTCCGGGTCCTCGTGGACCCCTTCGGCACGAGGGAGTTCAGACCTCTCCCGGAACATCCCTCCATAAGGATAGTCCCGGCAGGACCCTTCCGCTTGGAGGGGGTGCTTCCGTCGGTGGCGAGGCCGGGGGAGGAGGTGGAGGTGTGGGCGAGGGTCGTGGACCGGTGGGGGAACCCTGTGGAGGAGTTCAGAGGGGAGGTGAAGGTGGAGTGTCCGGAAGCTGAAGGGCTTCCTGCATCGTCCGTGCTCGAAGGGGGCGTGGGCACCTTGGGGAAGGTGAGGTTCCCGAGGGAGGGGACCTACAGGCTCCGGCTTTCGTGCGGAAGGCTCGAGGGGATGAGCAACCCCGTACACATATCCTGGGACCCCAAGCCCATCTTCTGGGCCGACCTCCACGGCCAGACCCAGGACACCATAGGCACGGGCACCCTGAAGGAGTACTTCTCCTTCGCAAGGGATAAGGCCCTGGTAGATGTCGTAAGCTGGCAGGGGAACGACTTCCAGATAACGGAGGACACATGGAAGGAGGTCCGCAGGCTGACCGCTGAATTCCACGAACCCGGAAGGTTCGTGACCTTCTTAGGTTACGAGTGGTCGGGGCTCACGCCGGCCGGAGGAGACCACAACGTGCTCTTCCTCGGGGACGAAGGGATGCTCCACAGGAGTTCGAGCTGGCAGGTGGGAGGGGCGAAGGAGACCGACAGGTACCCCATCTCCAGGCTCTGGGAGGAGTTCAGGGGGAGGAGGGACGTCATGGCCGTGGCCCACGTGGGGGGAAGGTACGCCAACCTTGACTTCTGGGACCCAGAAATATGCCGCCTCGTCGAGGTACATTCGGCCCACGGGACCTTCGAGTGGCTCGCAGAGGATGCGATAAGGAGGGGGCTGGTTGTGGGGTTCGTCGCGGGGAGCGACGACCACACCGGAAGGCCCGGGCTTTCTTCCCCACTCAGGAGGCTCACGAGGGGCTCGCACATATTCGACGCCTACGGCGGGCTTACGGGAATATACGCCGAGGAGCTTTCGAGGAATGCGATCTGGGAGGCCCTCCGCTCCCGGCATTGTTACGCCACCACGGGTGCGAGGATGGTTTTGGACCTGAGGTGCGGGGAGCACATTATGGGGGACGTGGTGGAGGGACCTCCGGCCGGGATGGAAGTCGGGGTCGTAGGGACCGCTCCGCTTTTAGACGTCGAGGTCCTGAGGGACGGGGATGTGGTATACCGGCATCCCTTGGGTTCCTCCACGGACTGGGTGAGGGCCGACTGGTCGGGGGTGAGGGCCAAAAGCAGGGAGAAGAGGGCGGACTGGAGCGGGGAGGTGGAGGTCCTCGGGGGAAGGATAGAGGATTTCAGGACGTTCGGGTTCAAGAGGGAGGGGGAGGGGATATTTAGGGAATCCGACCGTAGGTTGAGGGTGGTCTCCACGACTTCCGGGGATACGGTGGGAACGTTCCTCAGGGTTTCCGGGGAGCGTCCCGTGGTGAAGTTCCGCTGTGGGAACGTGGACGTAGAGGTGCCAGTGCGGGAGCTGGGAAGGGAGCCCTCGGAGTTCCCAGCAGGTGGGGTGAACCTGAAGCTCAGGTTAAGGCTCTCTTCCCCCGAGGGAAGGCCGGAGGAGGTCTGGTTCACGTTCTGCGACCCCGACCCTCCTCCTGGTCCCCACGCATACTGGGTCAAGGTTCTGCAGGCCGACGGGCACATGGCATGGTCGAGCCCCATCTTCTTCCGCTGAGCCATGGAGAGGGAACCTTACGAGGCCATAGCTTCCATATACGACTTCATAATGAGGCACGTGAACTACCGAAGGTGGGCTGGATATCTGGAGGCCCTCTGGACCCGCTCGGGGCTCGAAAGGCCCGAAATATGCGAGCTCGCCTGCGGAACCGGCAACATAGCCCTGGAACTCTGGAGGAGGGGGGAGAGGGTGCTCTTAGGATGCGACATATCAGAGGCAATGCTGAAGGTCGCAAGGGAGAAGGCGGAGGCCGTGGGGGCGGAGGTGGACTTCGTCCGTGCCGACCTCAGGGACCTGAGCCCCTTGGGAAAGTTCGACGTGCTGCTCTGCGTGTACGACAGCATAAACTACCTCAGGGAGGACGAGGTCCCCGAAGCTTTGCTTCAGGCCTACGAGCACCTGAGGCCGGGGGGTGCCTTCATCTTCGACATATGCACTGAAGCTAACTCCCTCAAGTACTTCAGGGACTACACGGAAGTGGATTTCGGGCCTGGGTTCTCCTACGAGAGGAGGAGCAGGTACGACCCGGAGGAGCGGATACAGTACACCTACTTCGAGGTCCACTTCTCGGGGGACCCGGAGGCCTACTGTGAGAAACATATCCAGTGGATATACCCAGTGGAGTGGATCCTGGAAAGGATAAGGGAGAGCCCGTTCGAGCTTTTGGGTGCCTTCCCCGACTTCACTTTCCGCAGGACCGAGGAGGAGAGGGGCGATAGGGTCCACTTCGTGTTGAGAAAGGAGGGGAGATGGCCGTAGCCGAGATATCGGTCGTGCCCTTGGGCACGGGTTCCCCGTCCGTGAGCAGATACGTGGCCAAGGCCTTAGAGGTCGTGAGGGCCTCCGGCCTCAAGTACGAGCTGACGCCCATGGCCACCGTGGTCGAGGGATCGGTGGAGGAAATACTTAAGCTCGTGGGGGATATGCACCGGGCCGTACTGGAGGACGCCGTGAGGGTGGTGACGTCCCTGAGGATGGACGACCGAAGGGACAAACCTCTTACGATGGAGGGGAAGGTCCGGGCTGTGGAAGGAAGTGCTTAGATTTGGAGGAAATATGCAGGTGCTCAGGGAGAATGGTTGTCGGGTGTTCATCTTGGACGGGAGGCTATCAGCCGAGGACGCCCACAAGTTGAAGAAACTTTTCGAGGAGACCAGGTCCCAAGGAGGGCCGGTCGTGGTGGACATGTCCAACTTGGAGTACATAGACAGTTCCGGGCTTGGAGCTTTGGTCTATATCCTCAGAAACTCACCCCAAGGCGTCCGACTGTGCTGCGTTCCTTCTAAGGTCCTGGACGTGTTGGAGCTTGCCAAGCTAGACAGGTTCTTCTCGATCTACCTTTCGAGGGAGGAAGCTTTAGGAGTGTCCGAGCGAGGAGGCAGATGAGCACATACCTTGTGACCGGGGGTGCGGGGTTCATAGGCTCCCATGTATGTAGGCTCCTCGTGGACCTGGGGGAGAAGGTCAGGGTCCTGGACGACCTCTCGACGGGTAGGATAGAAAACTTGGAGGGGATAGGGGACAGGGTCGAGTTCGTAAGGGGGGACGTCAGGGACCTCGGTCTCTTGAGGGAAGTTATGGAAGGAGTGGACTTCGTGGTGCACGAGGCAGCCATCGCTTCCGTCGTCCGCTCGGTGGAGGACCCCTTGGAGGTCGAAAGCGTCAACGTCGGAGGGACCCTCAACGTGCTCCTCTCCGCCAAGGATGCTGGCGTAAAGAGGGTCGTCTTTCCCGGGTCGGCCTCGGCATACGGGAACTCCCCCTTCCTTCCGAAGACCGAGGACATGGCCCCCGAACCCCTCTCGCCCTACGCCGCCTCGAAGCTCGCCGGCGAACATTACTGTAGGGCGTTCTACGAGACCTACGGCCTTGAGGCCGTCGTGCTCAGGTACTTCAACGTGTTCGGACCCCGCCAGGACCCCGACTCCCCGTACTCCGGGGTGATATCCATATTTTTAGGAAAGCTCTTGAGGGGAGAGGAGATAGTCATATTCGGGGACGGGGAACAGACCAGGGACTTCGTGTTCGTGGAGGATGTCGCAAGGGCCACGGTCTCGGCCTGCGAGGCAGAGGGTGCCGCCGGGGAAGTGTTCAACGTAGGGAGGGGAGAGGAGGTCAAAATAAACGACCTGGCCGAAGCCGTAATGGAGGTAACGGGGGTCGAGGGGAAGGTCGTACACGGCCCTCCCAGGCCCGGGGACGTCAGAGCTTCGTTGGCCGACATAACTAAAGCTGAAAAGCTCCTCGGGTACAGCCCGAGGGTGTCCCTGAAGGAGGGCCTGGCAAGGACGGCAGAGTGGTTTCGGAGGAAGTATGGAGAAAAGGCCGGGGGTGTTCTTAGATAGGGACGGCACGATAAACGAAGACTTCGGATACGTCGTGGACCCAAGGAGGCTGGTCCTTCTGCCCAAGGCTGCGGAGGGGATAAAGCTCTTAGGCGAGTTCGGGGTCCCGATCGTGGTGGTATCCAATCAATCAGCCGTCGGAAGGGGATACTGCACCGAGGAGGATGTCGAGGAGGTGAACCGAGCCTTAGCATCCCTCCTCAAGGAACGGGGAGCCAAGGTCGACGCCTTCTACTACTGCCCTCACCATCCCGAGGCCAGGGTTCCAGCGTATCGGGTCGCCTGTCCGTTCAGAAAGCCGGAGCCCGGTATGGTCCTGAGGGCTGCCTCCGAGCATGGGATAGACCCGAGGAAAAGTTACGTTGTAGGGGACATGCACTCCGACATAAAGCTCGGCCGCAGGGTGAAGGCCAGGACGGTCCTCGTGCTCACAGGACACGGCGAGGAGACCTTGGAGATGGTGAAGAGGAAGGAGGCCCCGAGGCCGAGCTTCGTGGCGAAGGACCTGGTGGAGGCCGCCTGGTGGGTGTTGGAGGACATGGACAGACGGGGTCTGATCTGAGGAGGATCTGGGGCACCTTGACCCCTGCCGACAGGGTCCTACTGGCCTGTCTGCTCTGTTCGGGCCTGGTTTGGGCGTTCTGGCCGAGGGATAAGGGGGAAGTCGCCGTAATAGTGGGGTCAGGGGGCCTGGTAGCGGAGGTAAGCATGGACCGGCCGGACACCTTAGCTGTGAAGGGACCCTTGGGCACGACATATGTGGTCGTGGGTGGAGGGGAGGCCAAGATAATCTCCTCTCCATGTCCCCAAAAGCTCTGCGTGCGTTCCGGGCCGGTGAGGAGGCCCGGGGAGGTGGTGGTTTGTATACCGAACAGGGTAGCGGTTACGATAAAGGGCAGGAACGGGCCGGATGCGGTGCTCCGGTGACCCACCTCGCCCTTCTGGTCGCCGGAGGTGCTGCCCTATCCCTTTTGGAAGGTTCCCTTCCCAGGCCCCTCCCCTGGATGAAGATAGGTCTTGCGAACGTCGCCACGATCTTGGCCCTCTACCTGTACGGGGCAAGGTCCGCTTTCTCGGTCGCCGTGCTGAGGGTGCTGTTGGGAGGAGTCTTCCTCGGCTTCGGTCCGGGGTTCGTGCTCTCGGCTGGAGGTGGGATCGCTGCGTGGGGGGTCATGGCGCTCGTGAAGGAGACCCTCGGGGGCACTTTCAGCGTGGTCGGGGTCAGCATATGGGGGGCCCTGACGCACAATTTAACCCAACTTGTCCTCGCCCACCTCCTCGTACGGACGGCGGCCGTATGGGCCCTGCTTCCGGCCTTCCTCTGGGCCGCAGGGGTCACGGGGACGATCACGGGGTTAGCGGCCGACTTCGGGTTGAAGTTGCTGAGGAGGTATCCCAGGCGGGTACTACGATGAGGCTTTGGCGTAGAAGGACTTTATCAGCCTATCCAGGTATCCCTTGGGATCTTCCAGCACTTCCTCGGTAACTTCGAACTCCTCAGCGTTCACGAGCTTGAGCCCGTATCCGTAGTCCTTGAGGAGCTCACGGCATAGTTCCTCAGGTTTCGTTTCCCTCCTTGCTGCCTCCTCCTCTATCCACCGCAGGGCCCCCTCTGAGAACCTCAGGCGGATGCCGTGCTCCTTCCTGAACTCCTCCTCGAACTCCCTTACAGGAGCCTCCCTGAGGAGCCTTTCGAGTTCCCCCTCCGGGTCCTCGGCCATCTCCTCCGTGACCGTAAGGCGACGGACGGAAGTCGAAGGGAGCTTTTTCTCGAAGGGCAAAAGGACCTCCTCACAGACGCTCACCAGCGCCCTGGCTCCCGTGCCCCTTTTGTAGGCCCTCTCAGCTATCTGCCGAAGGGCTCCGTCGGTGAACTCTAAATCTATACCGTATGCCTTGAAATCCCTCTTCTTGGAC
>Ga0164318_10003184_pt1 | contig 15483 bp, 16 predicted proteins | sample GuaBasSedimGuay9_FD_113734 | JGI IMG/M metagenome (GOLD analysis project Ga0164318, IMG submission 113734) | Subseafloor sediment microbial communities from Guaymas Basin, Gulf of California, Mexico - Guay9, Core 4571-4, 0-3 cm | ecosystem: Environmental > Aquatic > Marine > Hydrothermal vents...
AAAAAAGGAAAGCTTGTTCTGAGAGAAGACGAGATTGAAGGTTTTCTGGAAAGGACAGTAACTCCTTTTGGAACATCAGCTAAAGCAGATGTTCCTAAGAGGTATATTGGAAGAAGGGTTTACGTTATAATAACCAAAAACAAGAATAGCAACCGGTAGTTTCTATTTTTGTCCCACAGCCCTAAACAACTGTGAATTTTGGTTGCAGCCTTCTACATTATGCTAAATTTTATAAACAGAAAAACTTTATTGTGTAAGGTGAATCCATGGACAGACAGGATAGATTGGTTATAATGGCAGGGGTTGTTATCCTTATAATATCAGTTTTGGGGATAGTGTATCATGAGAAAAACTATGCAACGTCCGAGGAAATAAAGGAAACATCCTACATGGTTTCCTGGAAAGAATACAGCAATGAGATAACAGATTCTGGATATGTCGGCAAGGATGGGTGGCAGAATTCATATGAAATAGATCTGCAGGATAATGCATTTATTTATGAGGTTGAGACGAAAATTGAATGGAGTGACAATCTAAACTTTCATGGAATAATCCTTCCCTGGAACTGGAGCGATAAAATCGATATGAGTGCAAGCATACATGAAATGGGATTTTCACAATCTGCATCTGGATATGGGATGATAGAATTGTCGGCTGAAAAGGAAAAACCACAGGATTTTATCACCAAGGTGAGCAGCAAGGAAGAGGCGGTAAATATGGTGAAGGATATGGCACTGAGCCATATAAATTGCAGTATAACTCTGGCAATCACTCCCAAACCCATGTTCTTCGATAGAGGCAATGATTTCACACTCCATATAACATATCACTATCTGGTCCCACAGATAAAAGAAAAATAATTTCACTCCACCCTGTATCTAAGTAAGGCGGCAATCCCCCCAAGGGCGGCGAGTTGATGCCCCGCCTCATGCCACTCGCTTATTATTTCTATTTTTGCCCCAGTTTCCTCCGCAATTTTTATCATTTCCTCTGAATCCATGAGTGCCTCATTTATAATGAGGAGTGTATGAACTGCCCCCCTCTCCAGTGCCTTCCTTACCTCCTCCTTCCCGTAGGCTACCATTCCATTCTTGGATATTTCTTCCATCACTTTCTCCACCAGCATTGTTTCCCTTGCAACTCTATTCTCCTTCATTACCCTTTCAACTATCCCTCTCCTTATCGCCTCATAAACACCTGCCATTCCTGAATGGCTTACTGCATCCACAAAATAATTTTTCAGAGAGGATTTTGCAAAATCAACAAATTTGTCTTTCTCAAACCCGGGACCAACTATGGCAATGGGCAGATTCATTGCCTTTATTTTGGACAGAATTTGTCCATAATAATTTGATTCATCATAATCATTTTTGAACATCTTTCCCCCCCTTCCAGAATAAATGGTTGCCACCTCCTCCACCCCATATTCATGGATTCTTGCAATGGTTGCCTTTTCATCATCCATGGCAACCACAGCCATCTTTGGATGTTTTTTTGTCGCTTCCTTCAATCTATCCAGATGCCATTTCTTCCATTCTTCCTTTTCTATTTTTATTTCCATTCCTGGTTGGATATTGAAGGTATGATATGCCCCTATTTCCTCCACTCCTTCCACTATTCTCCCCCTTATTCTCAATCTATCGGTGAATTTCTGGAATTCCTTTTCCTCCACCTGGATTTTTATGTAAACCTTCTCCTTTTCTTCCTTTTTACTCCTTACCTTATCATCCTTCTCCTTTTTTGTTCTGTATGTAATGGAGGATACAAAATCACCCTTATCCACCAGATTATAGAGATGCCAGCAATCTTCGTTATCCTGTATCAGAATTTTTATCACTCCATCCTTCATGTTTTTTTTCAGAATTTTCATGTTTTTTCCTCCTCTATTTCCACATTGCCAGGAGGCATCACATGCATTATTTCCTCCACCGAACAATTAAAAAGAGACGCAATCTTCTTTGCCACCTCATTTTTATCTTTTTCCCCAGGAATCATAATGATCCATTTCTCTGAATGTTTTTTGACGGCAGAGGGAGCGCCCCCCATTACAACCTCTTCCCCCTTTATCTTCACAATTCCAATACCGATTTTGAGGATACTCCTCATGTAGTTCCTTTTTCCCCTTATGACAAAAGCCCCCTGAGGCAGATATTCGCCCGCCTCACTCCTTTTTGAAACCTGCCATGGATAGACCCAGTATGAATCAGCCATTGAAAACTGCTTCCATGCCCTTGAATAGGAGGCAGCAAATTGACATGCCTCCTTAATGCTTTCATCCCCTATCTCTCTTTTTTTCCCTTCCACATCCTCCGCCTTTACTATGCAGGAAGGGGCGCCGTGAACATCTGCATGGACATAGATGTCATCATCCTTCATGTATTTTTTAACAATTCTTTCATTGGTTTTTGCGTCCTTTCCCCCTATTATTAAATTTCCCTCAGATGAAATGAACCATCTGTATGTCTGGAACCAGAATTTTTTCCTTTTTCCTCTCTTTACCCTTTCCTTTTTCTCTTCTCCCGCCTTTTCCATTTTTTTAATGCTTTCTTCCAGTGCCTTCTTAGCCCCCTCTATCTTATCCCTCAATTTTTTACTCATTTCATATTTCTCACCGGCATTTTCGTTCACACTCTTCCTTATATCAATATCTACTTCCATAATGCCTCCTTCAAAGGGCAAATCAATCCATACCACTGGATATTTTTCCTTCTTTGGTTTTCCCTCTCCTTTTATTATCTTTTCAACCAATTCATAATTGGCAAATATTGCATCTCCCTGTTTTCTGTATTTTTCCTCCTCCTCCATGAATTTTTTTATAGCCTCCTTCTGCTGAATTATCTGCCTCTTTATCCTCTCCCTTTCCTCATCCTCAACTTTTTCTTCCCTGCCTTTACCTTCAACAAAATTTTTGAAGAAATATTCCTCCACAGCCTCATTCATGGAATCAAAAAATTTCTTCTTTTCCTCATTGTATCTCATGGAGGGGAAGGGCAGAACATTTTCGTATTCCCCATCTTTTTCAACAATTACAGGGTTATATTTCCCTTCTCTTATTTTTTCCAGCAATTTCTTTGATGAATTATACAATTCTTCCATTTCTTCATGACTAATGTTTTCCACGGCAATATTTTTCTCCACTCCCGCCATCAAACATATCTCCTCAGCCCATACACCCGGAAAGCCCATGGAAACAAGCCCTCTTACCACATCCCTTCCTTTCTTCATTTCTCCAATAAATTCTTCCATGCCCATTCTCTCAGGATCATATTTGGAAGGAGGAAAAATGTATTTTTCACCTCTCTTCAATATACGATGTGCCCATCTCTGATGCTTCATTAAATTTATTATTCTGTATTCCTCGTCAGCCAATACAACATTTCCATTGGGTATCACCTCCAAAATAAGAAAATATTTCTCCCCCCGATAAATCTCAATTATAATTATGCGGTCGAAGTCATATTGCTCTATTCTCCTTATCCTCCCATTCCCTATATATTTTCTCAGAGCCATGGCAAAGGAGGGCGGATGCTCTTCTTTCCTTTCTCTATGCTCGCTCAAAAAAACCCATTTCCCGCTTTTTATAAAAATCTCCTTCTTGAATCCCTTTATTTTTATGAATATTTCATCTCCATCCTGATAAACTTTATCAATATAACTTCCCTCCAGTTCCTTCATTTCATGTGTTACTGCTGCAACATCAAATACATCCATTGCTTCCTTCACACTCTATATTTTCCAATCCTTATAAATTAGTTTCCACCCCGTACCTAATCTATAAGATGCTGAAGGATATAATCATGAACCTTCTCATTTATTGCTATTAGGGAAATATGGTCCTCCTCCCCGGCGGGCCATGCCTTTCCCACCAGGATATAGAGAGGTTTTCCTTTGAGATAAGGACTTTCTGCGGGCACAAGACCATCTGAATAATGGGGTATTCCATCTCCATTAAAGTCAACAGGTTTGCCACCCATCATTACTCCTATATCCCCTCCCACTCCATAATAATCCACCAAGTCGGTGCCATTGTAACCCATTGCCTCCAGAAATGGAGAGTGGTAAACCATATCAGGCACCTGTCCTATCCACCAGGGAAAATATGCATATTTTATTATGTCTTTCAGAAAACTTTCATTTATATTTGGCGGCACCCCATGGCAGGGTGTACCAACAGCAATCAAATCGTCTATCTGGTAAGCGCCTATAGTAATATCGGGATCTCCATCCCCATACCATGGATAGCCCGTGCCATTCCAGTCCCTGTTCCAGTAATCCACATCTGCCATATAATGCTCTGCCATAAACCTCGCCACCAGCCCCCCCATACTGTGGGCAACTATATCTATGGTCTGATTTGGAGGATAACCATTTAAAATCAATGCTTCCTGAATTTTTTCGCATACCCTTGCAGCAATCCATGAGATATGGTGCTCTCCAAGCCAGGTGGGCTTATAGGTAAGCCATTGAATCCCTGGCTTTGTTGTATCAAAATCCAGAACTTTATAACCAGCAGAAACAAGTTTCTGGGTGAGATTATACCATGTATAATTTATAAGTGCATCTGATGTGCTTCCAATCCATCCATGGATGAGGACGACGGGGAAATCGCCAGGTTTTTCGGGTGTGATATTTATGTATATGGATGAATTGCAGGAATCATAATCAAAGTCTCCTGAAAGATTTCTTTCAAGTTTGGCTATTATCATGGCAGTTATATTTTCTTCTGCATTGGAATAGAAGAAGGGTATTTTTGTCATGCCTGTTCCATCTGTTTTTGTGTTTTTGTATATGGTGGTATTTCCCACTCTGAACTCCCATTCTATGGTTCTGTTGGTAAAGGGAATCCATGTTTCTTTTTCCATATAAACCCTGGCGTGTAAAAAGACTGTTTCCCCCGCAATCATGCTCCTGTCATTGCATTTGAGATCCATTTTTGTTTTATGAATTAATGGGTAAATGATGGCATGGCAGATGGCGCGGTAACTTATTCCATCAATTTTAACCTCCGCCATTATATCAACATGATGCTCCATTTCATCCACATCTGAGGGGGCTAAATATACCGCCATCATTTCCCCCCTTTCATTGGTTGTTGCATTGTCCATCATCAAAATTTCTCCTGTTCCTCCAGTGCTATTCAATATCCAGTTTATTCTGGTGAGATAGGGCATTCCATTTACCATCACACTCACCGTTATGTTCTCACTGGTGTTTTCCTGAATGGAAAATGTTTCTGGAAATATATGTATCTCAACCTTCATTTCCTTTTTTCCCTTGGGAAAATTTATCACCATAACAAGGGCGAAGAGAATTATGAAAATCATCAATAAAATCACTCTTCTTTCCATTTTTCCAGAACTTCCTGAAATCTATATTTTTCTCCTTCTATTTTAACGGGGTATTCTCCTGTAACACATCCAAGGCACAGTTTTTCCTTCTCCACTCCTATTGCCTCCACCATTCCATCAATGGAAATATATGCTAAGGAATCTGCCCCTATCTTTTTCTCCACTTCCTTTATGCTTCTGCTGGAAGCCATTAACTGTTTTCTCGTGGTCATATCTATGCCAAAGTAACAGGGGGCAATTATTGGAGGGGAGCCAATCCTCACATGCACTTCCTTCGCCCCATGATGGCGTAATATCTGAACTATCTTTTTCATCGTTGTCCCTCTAACTATTGAATCATCAATGAGAACTATCCTTCTCCCTTTCACTATACTCTTAACAGGATTCACTTTCAGGCGAACAAGTTTCTCTCTCGTGCTCTGAATCGGAAGAATGAAAGTCCTTGCTATGTATCTGTTCTTCATGAGCCCCTCTGCTAAGGGAATTCCTGATTCCTTGGAATAGCCATAGGCATGAGCCCTTCCCGAGTCAGGAATGGGAACAACGTAATCTGCTTCCACGGGATGCTCCCTGGCAAGCATTCTACCAATATTTTCCCTTGCCTTATAAACCTCTATTCCCTCCATTATGGAGTCAGCCCTTGCAAAATAAACATATTCAAAGAAACAATAGGCACGATGCCTTTCATCCATCAACTTATAACTTTTATATCCCTCAGGCGTTATCTCCACCATTTCCCCTGGCTCCACATCCCTTATAAATTCTCCTCCAAGAGCATCTATGGCGACTGATTCGGAGGCGATTATATAACCATCATCCAGTTTTCCTATACAGAGGGGTTTTATTCCCAATGGATCTCTCAACCCAAACACTCTTTCATTCACCATGAGGGTGAAGGAATAGGAGCCCTGCAATTTTTTCATCATATTCTTTACAGCCTTTTCCAGTGTCTTTTCTTTGAGATAGTCAGCCAGTAAATATATCACCGCCTCCTCCTCATTTCCATAAAAAAAATTATGCCCTGTCTCCAGCAATTCTTTTTTTAGAATCCCCGAATTTGTTATTATACCATTATGGGCAATGGCTATATCTCCTGCAGAGGTATGAAGCAGAGTTGGCTGGGCATTCTCGGGCGTGGATATCTTAACGGAATAATAAACATGCCCTATCCCTCTTTGCCCTTCTATTTTTTCCATATCAAAATCTTTGAAGGCATCCCCTACCAGTCCCAATCCTCTATAACATTCAATCTTTCCGTTATCATATAAAGCCATGCCCGCCGCCTCTTGTCCGCGGTGCTGGAGGGCTGTGAGGGCAATAAATATGCTGTGGGCTACATTCCCATTGGATGCAATGGCAACCACTCCACATTTTTCATTCATTTTTTCCAACTATAACGGCGAAGGCGCCTTGACTTGCCATAACCGCAGGCGGCGCAGTATTTTTTCCTTGCATTATAGGCATGCCTGCCGCATCTTCTGCAGACGATATGGGTCTTTCCTCCTCCTTCCTTTGACGGTGTTCCCTTTCCCATTTTATCACGCCAGTATGTATATTATATTGTCTCCTCTTACAATAACCTTTTCCATCTCCCTCTTCTTCTCCCCTTCTATAAATTCCTCGGCATTTCTGAGGATGAGATTTAGGTGAGGGTGGTCATATCCTTCCAGGATGCCTCTATATTCTCTATTTCCCCTTAACTCAACAACTATTCGCTTTTCGAGACTGGAGTGAATGACTTCCAGAGGTTTCATTGGTAGTGTATCGCCATCCCTTATTAAAATTTTTGTTTTGGGTGTTTGGTGGCATAATCCGGAGAGAGATACTTTTCAGTTTGCTGAAGAAATAGGATAAAAAGTGCCCTAAGGAATGATAGGACATAACAATTTCCAATTCTCTCCTCATAAGAGATGCAGATGTTATACTCCAGAAATGAAGAGAATCACGGTTGTGCTTTTTCTAATTTTTATCCGAACTTATAGATATGAAACATCCGATATACTTAAAAACCTTTCCCATATAACTTTATTATGAAAGGAAGCATTATTGTGGCATTCACGCTCTTGTGTTCCGCCATGCTGGTTGGGATGGTGAAGGGAGATGGAGTTAATGCCGATTTTACATGGACACCTACCAGCCCATTGAGCAAGCAGCAGGTGTCTTTCACCGACCAATCTACCCCCACCACAGGAGTGGTAAAAAGGATATGGTATTTTGGAGATGGTGAGGGTTCTGTGGAAAAGAATCCAAAGCATACATATGAAAAGCCAGGAACATATACAGTAACCCTGGTTGTGGTATGGAATATAAGCGGAAATGAAACGGCAGATGTGGCAACTAAAAATATAACTGTTCAGAACAGGATGCCCATTGCCAACGCCGGTCCAGACCAACTGGTGGATACAAGAACTGTAACCCTGAATGGAAGCCAGAGTTATGACCCTGATGGAACAATTGTTTCCTATCACTGGAATTTTGGTGATTCCACAACAGGGCTGGGGAAGGTTGTGCAGCATACATATGCCAGCGATGGAGTGTATACCGTAGTTCTTAACGTAACGGATGATTCTGGTGGATATGGCATAGATAGTTGTATGGTAAAGGTAGATACTTCCTCACCCAACACCACCGTCCATCTAAATGGAAGCAAGGGAGAAAATGGATGGTTCATAAGTAATGTGAGAGTAAATTTCACGGTCAATGAGACTCTCAGCGGGCTAAATGCAACCTTTTATAGAATAGATGAGGGCAACTGGACTTTATATAAAGGGGACTTCAATATAACGGAGGAAGGAATTCATCTTCTGGAATTTTATTCAGATGATAAAGCAGGCAACAAGGAGAATATTCGATCCACAACCATTAAAATAGACAAGACATCTCCACAGGTGGATATAGTTTCGCCTCAGGAGAAGAAGATTTACATATTCGGCAGAGGCATACTCCCCACATTCAAGAGAACATTCATAATAGGAAGGATAACGGTGGAGGTTAACGCAACAGATAATATAATGATGTATCAGGTGAAATTCTTTGTGAACGGAGAATTGATGGCAAACGACTCAACCTCACCCTATGAATGGAAATGGGGAGGGGCTATAGGAGCAAAAATACTGAAGGTGGTTGCATCGGATGGAGCAGGGCATGAGACAAGTAAGGAAATAAATGTATTCATAATAAGTTTCTTCAAACCAAGAGGCACGAGTGTTGGCATAGAGAGAGCAAACTCGTAAATAAAAAATAGAGCAGACAAAATGCAGGAAGAAATTAAAAAATTTTTGCAGATTAAATTATGCAATTCATGTCTGGGGAGGCAATTCGCCAAATTATGGCATGGGATGACCAATGAGGAAAGAGGGAAAAAAATAAGGGAAGAGATTGGAATAGAGCCTGTCGAATATGAAGAATGCTGGTTGTGCGAAGGAATAATGGGGGAGGTGGACAAATTTGCTCATATGGTGGTTGAATCGCTGAAAGAATATGAGTTCGATACCTTCTTGGTAGGATGCAGAATTGATGAGGATATTATTAAAAGAGAGGAAAGGATAGCCACTCCCTACAGTGAGCCCATAAAGAGGGAGATAAACAGGGAGGTGGGGAAGAGGGTGGAGGCTATTACTGGAAAGGAAGCAGAATTTGTTTATCCTGACATAGTTGCCATTATAGACACATCCTATGATGTTGTAGAACTGGATGTGAGACCCGTTTTCATATATGGCAGATATAAAAAAATGGTGAGGGGAATACCTCAAACAAAGTGGTACTGCAGGAAGTGCCATGGAAAGGGCTGTGAATACTGCAACTTTAAGGGAAAGATGTATGATGAAAGTGTGGAAGAGATTATTGCCGCCGTTCCACTGAAAATGTTCGAAGCAAAAGATGAGGAGTTTCATGGAGCAGGGAGGGAGGACATAGATGTGAGAATGCTGGGTAATGGTCGCCCCTTCATACTTGAATTGAAGGAGCCAAGGAGAAGAAAAATAGACCTGGATGAATTGCGGAATGCAATAAATGAATTTGGAAAGGGGAAGGTGGAAGTGATGGATATAAGATATGCTAAAAGGAAGGAAGTGGAAATGTTGAAGGCGGCGAAATATCCCAAAACCTACAGGGTGAAAATCAGATTTGGGGAAAAGGGAAAAATTAATGAAGCAGTAAATGCATTAAGGGGTAGTATAATTGAGCAAAGAACGCCCAGAAGGGTGGCACACAGAAGGGCGGATAAGGTTAGACGTAGGAAGGTAATGGAAATAAAAATAGAGGAAATGAAGATGAATGAGGCAACACTCGTGATAAAGGCAGAATCCGGCACATACATAAAGGAATTGATAACAGGAGATGAGGGAAGAACCTCCCCCTCCTTGAGCCACCTGGCGGGCGCGGATTTGGAAGTGGAAAGTCTCGATGTGATTGAAATAGGTGATGGAAATGAAAAGATCTAGGGGATTTAGGAGTAAAAGCCGCGGGAAATTAACCAAAAAGGTGAGAAAGGGAATGACAAATCTGATTACCAGGGCGATGCAGGAGTATGAAGAAGGGGAGAAGGTAGCCATAGTTATAGATCCTTCTGTGCACAGAGGAATGCCTCATCCCAGATATCATGGAATCACGGGAGAAGTTGTGGGAAAACAGGGAAGGGCATATATAATAAAAATAAAGGACAGAAAAAAGATAAAGCATCTCATCTCCTTTCCCGAACATCTGAGGAAGGTAACATGAAAATAATGTTAATATCTGAAGTTAAGGAAATGCTTTCCAAGTTGGGAAATGAGAGGGAACTCAACAGAGAACAGAAAATTGCCCTTGAACATAGTGAAAGAGTTGCTTTGCTCCCCTCCAAAAAGGCGAGGGAACTGGCGAAAAAACTCATGCAAATAGGAAAGGTGGATGAAAAACAGGCATGCAAAATGGCTGATTTGTTGCCAAAGGAGAGGGAGGAAGTTGTGGCTATTTTTGCAAAGGAAACATATATTCCTTCAGAGGATGAAATTGAACAGATTCTGGAGGTAATAAGGGAGTACATATAGGAGGGGAAATGGAGGATTATGTTTATATACTGGACTATTTACCAACAGGGAGACTAGGATACAGAAGAGGAATAATTGCATATGGCATAGGAGAGAGCCAGTTCACCCTCTTGGAACTCATACCCAAGCCCAATGTAACCCTCTCCATAGGTGAAAGAATATATGTGGGAAAGGATTTGAGCAAAAGGGATAAGATAGCCAAAGTTAAAGGAAGGGTCAATTACGAAGATTTAACCCCCACCGCGCATGGAGAAATTTTCTATATAATCCAGGACATTGTGAAAAATAATGAGGAAAGGTTTGTAAAGTTCTTCAATGAAGCACCCTCCATAACCACAAGATTCCATGCTCTGGAGCTCCTTCCAGGACTGGGAAAGAAAACCATGATGGAAATTCTGGAGGAGAGGAAAAAAGAGCCATTTAAGAGTTTTGAGGATATAAATAACAGGATAAAGAGCATTCATGCTCCCGAGAAGATAATAGCAAAGAGAGTTCTGGAAGAACTTGAAAACCCAAATGAAAAATACCGCCTTTTTACAAGACCCCCTCTCATTAAAAGATGAGATTGAGCCAGAATTTTTTGATTGATGAAAGGGTGGCGGAGAGACAGATAAAATATGCTGAATTGAATGCCAATGACATAGTTCTTGAAATAGGAGCTGGTAATGGAATTCTTACAAGAAAAATTGCAAAAATTGCAAGGGTTATTGCCATTGAAATAGATAAAAGACTGGCGGAAAAACTGGAAGGAATAAAAAATGTTGAGGTGATGAATGAGGATGCCATGAAGGTGGATTTTTCTTCCATACCATTCAATAAGGTAATATCAAACATTCCCTATCATATTTCTTCCCCCCTCACCTTCAAACTTCTGGAAAATAAATTTAAGTTTGGCATACTCATGTATCAGAAGGAATTTGCGGAGCGCATGACGGCATCGCCAGGAAGTAAAAAATACTCCAGGCTTTCAGTAATGACCTACTACAGGGCGGATTGTGAAATTCTTGAATATGTTCCCAGAACGGCTTTCTTCCCCATACCAAAGGTGGATTCATGCATCCTTAAAATTGTTCCTTTGGGCAGAAGATTTGAGGTGAATGAGGAATTATTTGAAAAGGTTGTATCTGCCCTTTTTTCACACAGGAGAAAGAAAATAAAAAATGCCCTTGTCCTATCTGGTTTGATGGATAAAGAAAAAGTTGAGAAACTTCCTTTTATTGAAATGAGAGTGGAAAATTTATCGGCGGAGGAAATTGCCATGTTGTGCAGAAAAATGGAGGAATTGAATGAATGAGATATTCAACAAAGTGGATGTTATTTTGGTGAAGAGTCCCGATACCAATTTCTTTTATTTCACCCAACTGGAAGGAATGTGGGAAGGAAGTTATGTGGTGGTTTTTCCAGATGATGTTAAAGTCATTGCCCCTCCCCTGGAGGAAGGGGAAGCATATTTTTACCATAACAAGGAGGAAATGAAAAAAATTCTTAAAGAAATAGTGAATGCCGAGCGTATAGGATTCAATGGAAATTCCATTTCCTACAGAGATTTTATTTTTCTAAAAAAGCTCATAGGGGGGAAATGGGTTGATGTGGGAAAGGAATTGATGGAAATGAGGGCAATAAAAAGAAGAGAAGAAATTGAAAGGATAAAGAAGGCATGCAGGAAAACCTTTGAAATCATGGAGGAAATTGAATTTAATGGTAAAAAGGAGGGGGAGGTATGTGCAGAAATTGAATATAAAGTGAGGAAGGGAGGTTTAAAAATGGCATTTGATACAATAGTTGCATTCGGGAAAAATACCTCCTCACCCCATCACATTCCTGGAACAAAAAAATTTTCTTTCCCAGTAATCCTGGATATGGGGATAAAATTTCAAAATTATTGTTCGGATATTACAGAAAGTTTTGTAAACACGAAAGGAAAAAGAATTTATGAAATTGTGGATGAAGCATTGCATATGGCAATTGATGAAATCAGAGAAGGAGTTGAAGCAAGGAATGTGGCAAAAAAAATTGAGAAATTTCTGAAGAAAAATGGTTATGGGATGAGACATGCTCTGGGGCATTCCATAGGAATAGATGTTCATGATGGCTTTCCAGTTACCACAAATTCCGAATTTGTTTTTAGAGAAAATATGGTTTTTGCCATTGAACCAGCCGTATATACCAAAAGTTTGGGCATAAGACTGGAAAGGGATATTGTGGTGGGAAAGGAAAAGAGCAGAATAATCAGATAATCTTATATCTATTCATGCATTCAAAGTTCATGAAGAATCTGGACAAGGTTGCAGATGTAATAGAAAAGAAACTCAATGAAAAGGATGACTTGAGAGAGGAGGCTCTTAAAAATTGCAGGGAAATAATAAGGAATAGCAGAAAGGGAATAAAGAGCATACATGAAAATAAAATAGAGGAGGCAAAAGAATACATAAAAGAAGCAGAAAAAATTTTGAAAGGGACGAGGAAAAAAATAGAAAATCATCCAGATATATTTACTGCTGGTTATATGGAAAATGCCATGCAGGAGGTGGCGGAGGCTGAAATCTTCATGGCAATTATGATGGATAGGGATATACCATCTCCTGAAGAAATAGGCGTTAGTTATACTTCTTTCCTCATGGGGATGGCGGATGTGGTAGGAGAACTGAGAAGGAGGGGCGTTTACCTCATGAAAAATGGAAATATAGGGGAAGTGGAAGAAATACTTTCCATAATGGAAGAGATATGTGATAGAATAGGTGAATTTGATTATCCCTCCGGACTCCTTCCAATAAAAAGAAAGCAGGATGTTATAAAGAAAGTGCTGGAAAAGATGAGGGGAGAGGTAGCAATTTTCAAAAAAACAAAAGAACTGGAAAGCAAAATGGAGGCATTGCTCAGAAAAATGAAAAAAAAGAAAGGGGAAAGTGAAACAATGGATATTGACTCACTCCTTTGAATAAACGACCCTGCCCTCCTTTATAACCTTATCCACCATGTTGACACCCATTTTGTAGAACATAAAAAGATGGGATGGGACATTGGTTATGATTATATCCGCCTTTTTTCCAGGTTCTATACTTCCCACCTCATTTTCCATTTTTAATGCCCTTGCTCCATTTATGGTGGCTGCCTTCAATGCATCCAGAGGTTTCATTCCCATCTTATAACATGCAAGTTGAATTATGAACTTCATATCCATGACATAACAGTTTGGATTGAAATCGGTGGCAACCGCCACTGTCAGCCCCTTTTCCATCATTCTCTTTGCATCGGGATATGGAGTATTGAGCACAAAGGGGGTGGCGGGAAGCAGGGTGGCAATCACCCCTGCCCTAGCAAGTGCTTCAATTTCATTTTCGCCCGCCATCAGGAGATGGTCTGCAGATACTGCTTTAATTTCAGCCGCCATACTGCTGCATCCAATGCAGGAAAATTCATCTGCATGTATCTTGGGCAGCATCCCATATTTTTTTCCTTCCACCAAAATTTTTCTTGATTTCTCCACGCCAAAATATCCTATCTCACAGAAAACATCGCAGAACTTTGCCAGATTTCTCTCCCCAACTTCAGGCAGAATTTCATTTATTATTTTATCAACATATTCTTTCTCTTCTCTCCCTGGAGGGATGGCATGGGCAAGGTATGTGGGAACTATATCCATCGAAACCCTTCCCTTCATTTCATTTATGACTTCAAGCATTTTTATCTCATTTTCTTTATCCAAGCCGTATCCACTTTTTATCTCCACCGTTGTTGTCCCCTGACTTAACATCTCCATCAATCTTTCCTCTGTCTCTCTCCTTAACTTTTCCTTGCTTGCTTTCCTTGTTTCATTCACACTATATCCTATCCCCCCACCTCTTTCGGCAATCTCCATATAACTCATTCCTTCCGCCTTCCATTGAATCTCGAATTCTCTTGAACCAGAAAAGATGGCGTGGGTGTGGGAATCAACGAAGCCTGGCATAACAAAATTTCCTTTGGCATCTATAACTTCATCTGCTCTTTCTTCTTTCCCTACAGAACATACTTTTCCTCCTTCAATATAAATAGAGGTATTTTTTATTACACCGTATCCATCAAAGAGTTCTCCTATATTTTTGATGAGGAGGGACATGGAGATATATGCAATGGAATTAATAAGCATTGCCTTGTCATTTCCATATGGAATGCACTGCAAATAAAAGAACAAGAAATATTAGCCCTATTTTGGTTATTAAAATACTCTCATTTCTCTTCTTTGCGCTCCATCCATAGTCATCGAGGCGATAGAACAAAAGCCATCCATACTGGCTGAAGAAGGCAAATAATGAAAGGAGTATTACCTCCACCCATGCCTTTGTTTGAGAAAACACTTCAGATACATTTGTTCCATAAAAATAGCCCATCTGAACATAGAAGGAGCCGATGACAAGAAACATGGCTCCAAATGCCATCTGGGATTCGTGATGGATGAGTCCTTCAGCATATAAAGATACGAGGGCTCCTATGATGGAGAACACAATGACGGGCCATCCTGTCTTCCATGTTAGATAGAGCATTATAAAGAGAAGTATTGCAAGGGATAAAATAAGTAAAATTTTCAAAGTTTTTTTACTGAGTGTATATCTCGCCTCTATTTCATAATGGTATAAATCATGGATGGTGTGGGCAAGAACATAATGGGTGAGAAATCCTCCAAAGGAGGTGAGTAAAACACCAGTCCAGTAAATTTTGTCTATGAAAAGAGTTGCAAAGAAGGAGCCGAGAAGGGGGAAAAAACCACCTGTGATTATTGAAGTAAATAATGTGAAAGGCGAGAGCATTCCCTTCTGCTCAATTGCCATCAAACCACCATGTCCACGTTGCTTATCATGGCGTTTACTATATACGCCGGTGCCTCCTTCAAAAGTTCCTTATATGGAGTATCAGGTATGAGTGGAGAGGAGGCAAGTTCGACGGCGCTGGCGATTCTCTTTCTTATCTCCTCCAGATACACCTTCTTGAGATCAAATCCATTCTTGGAAAGCACCTCTTCCAGGATATGGGTGCCATTCTCCTTCAGCATTTCCAGAAGCTCCCTCCTTATATTCTTTCCATATGCCCTTATGAGAGGGATTATTATCCCTTCCTCCAGCTTCCCATTG
>Ga0164318_10003185_pt1 | contig 15482 bp, 14 predicted proteins | sample GuaBasSedimGuay9_FD_113734 | JGI IMG/M metagenome (GOLD analysis project Ga0164318, IMG submission 113734) | Subseafloor sediment microbial communities from Guaymas Basin, Gulf of California, Mexico - Guay9, Core 4571-4, 0-3 cm | ecosystem: Environmental > Aquatic > Marine > Hydrothermal vents...
AGCTCATCAAGAACTTCAGCCGCCTTTTGCCATCGATGCATTCTATCATCCAATATAAAAGCTTTAAACTGTAGTGCTGAAGGTGCAATCTTATCTTGTGGATACCATGCTACAAGAGTATCAAGATTAGCAATTGCCTCTGGAGATAAACCTAAGCCAACATTAACCTGAGCACATTCAAATAAATAATTCTTTGATAAACTATCTTCACGAAAAGCATAAGCATAATTCGTATATTGCTTAACAACTAGTTTAGCCGTTATATCATTAGATGGGTTCGAAATCCCTTTATATAATTCTGATTTCAAAGAATCAATTTGCTTCTTTATATCTTCTTTCGAAATCGTATTCTCTGTATTTAAGTTGCTATCACATGAGAACATAAATCCAGAAATAGTTAATATAATTACAATATATATCTTGTTCATTTCTATAGTTTTATTATTTTATCTTCTTTTCTTTTGTTTTGCAAAAATCATTCTATAATCTGCAGTCACTTTTCCCTTGGTTATATCGTTAAGTTTTCCTTTAAGTATAGTTTTCCTAAGTCCTGAAAGGTGATCAACAAATAACTTACCTTCTAAGTGATCGTATTCGTGCTGTATAACTCTTGCTATAACACCATCAAATTCTTTATCCTGAAACTCCCAATTAGCGTTATAATATTGAATTCTAATTTTAGAAAGACGCATTATATCCTCATTAATGCCAGGCACACTCAAGCACCCTTCATTAAAAGCCCACATATCTCCAGTTTCTTCAACTAATTTAGCATTTATAAACACCTCCTTAAATTCAATCTCTGTTTGTGCTTCTTCTGTAAAAGGTGATGCATCTATTGTAAATAATCTAATGGATTTATTTATTTGGGGTGCTGCTAGACCAACACCATTGCTTTGGTACATACTCTCAAACATAGATTCTATTAAGTTATCCAAATCTGGATAATCCTTATCTATGTCAATAGCAATTTTTCGTAAATTTGGGTGCCCATAGGCTACTATTGGAAATGTCATTTTTATATATATTTCGCAGAGCAAACTCTCTACATTTGTTTTATTATATTGAACTTAAATAAGATTGAAGAATAATAGTTGCACTAATTTTATCAATTAATTCTTTATTTTTCCTAGCTTTCTTACTAATCCCACTATCAATCATAGTTTGAAAAGCCATTTTTGAAGTAAACCTTTCGTCAATTCTTACAATCTCAATATTTGGAAATTTATTTCTAAGCCAACCTACAAAGTTCTCCACAAAGGTAGTTGATTCTGAAGGTTTATAATCCAACGTTATGGGCAAGCCTACAACAAAAGTATCAACATCATTTTCAGCAACATATTTCTTTATAAACACATGTATATCTTTCACATGAATAGTATCTAGTCCATTTGCTGCTATCTTTAATTCATCAGTAACAGCAATACCAATACGTTTTTGCCCATAATCTATTGCTAAAGCACGTCCCATAATATATTAGAATGAATTTGCAATAGTAATAAAGTCCTTAGCTATTAATGAAGCTCCACCGATAAGTCCACCATCTACATCCTTATTTGAAAATAGCTCTTTTGCATTTTTTGCATTACAGCTTCCACCATAAAGAATTGTAGTTTCTTCAGCTATATCACTACCATATTTCTCTGATATAACATCTCTAATAAAAGCATGCATCTCTTGTGCTTGCTCAGGGCTAGCAGTTACTCCAGTACCTATTGCCCATACCGGCTCATAAGCTACTACAATATTAGAAAACTCACTAGCAGACAAATGAAATAAACCTTCTGAAAGTTGTTTTTTCACCAAATCAAAATGATTACCAGCTTCCCTATCATCAAGTTGCTCTCCTATGCAAAAGATTGGCTCAATACCAAACTCCAGAAGATTATCTACCTTTTGAGCCAACATTTCTGATGATTCAGAAAAGTACTTTCTACGCTCACTGTGGCCAATAATGCAATATTCTACATCTACAGAATTCAACATTTCTACAGATAATTCACCAGTATATGCTCCCGATTTTTGATGTGAAACATTCTGAGCGCCTATTTTTAAATCACTAGATTCCGCAAAATCTGTAGCAAGTTCTAAATATAATGATGGAGGACATACCACTAGTTGAACATCCTTAAGAGGATTATTACTTAATTCTTCAGAAATTTGAAATAAAAGCTCATCTGCTTCATCAAATTTTTTATTCATTTTCCAGTTACCTGCAACAATTTTTGATCTCATAATAAGGGTGTTATATTGTTATAATAATATATTTTCTATTCTATAGTTAGAAATAATAGCTTAATATAATGCTCTTTCAATAACTACAAAAGTAATACTATTACGCTCGTATAAGTTATTTTTTTTGTGAAAAAATTCTAAAATTAAGACTAGTGTAAAGTCTCATGTTTATAAATGAAGTAGTCAGATGATAGACAACTTATTCATTGACTAATTTTACTAAAAACACTTCAAAAAAAAAGGCTGTTTGAATTAACAAACAACCTTTTAATATAATTTCCTTACAGTACTACTGTCCCAAAGTTGGTACAGGCTTATCTTTTAATCCCATTTTATTCTTAACTAATGGTAGAATATCAGATGACTCTTCAAAGTAAATAACTTGCTCTTGCGAGTTATTTATGATATGAGAATATCCATTTTCTTTTGCTACTTCCTTAATAGCCGTTCTAATACGGTCAAGTAAAGGATTAATTTGTTCTTGTTCAAAAGCATCTAACTCAGCAGGAGCTCCTTGCTGAATTCTTTCAATTCTCTTTTGCAAGTCTACTAAGCCCTCTTCTAGAGCACTATTAATAATATTTGTATTCTGAGCACGAGTCATTTCTAACTCTTTAGCTTTCTGCTGATACTCTGCTACCATCATTTGCAAATCTCTTTGAATACTTTCGTATTTTGCTTTATAAGCAACTTGCAAAGAATCATATTCTGGCATTAGTACTAATATTTCACCAATATTTACTACGCCTACTTTTGTTTTTTGAGCTTGTACAGTAAATACAGAGAACATCAATACAACTAATACTGCTAAAATTTTAATATGTTTCATTTCAATAATTTAAGTAAAATTATAACGACCACTTTAGTTATAATTTTCAAGATTAATAATTTAATAATGTGGTCAAAAAATATTTTAAAACCAATCGGCAAATTTAATAAAAAAATTCATCAATATTGCTACTATCTTCTTTTAGTCGAGTTTTTACTACTGCTACTTCCACTGCCTCCACTTTTACCACTGTTGCTTCCTCCTGCTGAATAGCCTAAATCCTCTAACACTTCATCACTCTTATCATATCGTTCGTTGGCGTATAGTATACTCAAGCTACCTGACCTATCAAAAATCATTGCGTAACCTCTCTGGTCGGCCATTGTTTTTATTGCATTAAAAATTTTATCTTGAAGTGGCTTAATTAGTTCTTCACGCTTTTTAAACAAATCGCCATCTTTTCCAAAACGCTTTTTCTTCAACTCACGTAAGTTTTTTTCTTTCTGAAAAATTTCATCCTCTCGCTGTTTCTTCACATCCTCTGGTAATAATACGGCATCAGTTTGATAAGCTTTGAATAACCGGTCAATTTCACCAATTTTTTCTTCAATTTCTTGTTGCCATTTTTTTGATAAATCATCAAGTTGAGTTTGCGACATTTTATATTCTGGAATATTATCCAGAATATACTGTGTATCTACATAAGCAAACTTTTGCGCTTGAGCTCCAATTCCAACCCCTAAGAATAATACAATTGCTACTAATATTTTTTTCATTTTATGTATATTTATGAATTAAGCTGATGCACTAACAATAAATGTTCCAAGAATCATCGTATTCAATTATTTCACATTTTTTTTAATCAATAGAACCATTCATAGAGAAGTGAAACTGATTTCCTGCCATTCCAGGGAATCCTGGTATAGGATCGTATCCATAAGCCCAATCAAGACCAAGTAAACCAAACATTGGCAAATAAATTCTTGCACCAACTCCTGCAGAACGGTGAACATCATATGGATTAAATTTATCTAAAGTAGCCCACGAGTTACCTGCTTCAACAAAAGCAAGAATAAATACTGTTGCCATTGGGTTTGTAGAAATTGGATAACGTAATTCCATAGTGTATTTAGTATATACCGTTGCTCCATTGGGTGGCGAAAGTGAGTTATTTGTATAACCTCTCATACCTACTAGCTCTCTACCATCAAGCGAATAACCACTCAGTCCATCACCTCCAAGGTAAAATCTTTCAAATGGCGAATAGCCTATATCTTCATTATAATATCCTAAGAAACCAAATTTAGCTCTTGTATGTAAAACTAACTTTCGCTCAGCACTTGATTTTCCGAAATATGTAAACCAAGCAAATTTAACTTTAATTTTATAATACTCAATCCAATTAAATTTCTCTGAATCTTCCATATGAAGATAGTCCTTATTATTCAATAAACTATAAGGTGGAGTAAATTGAAAACTTGTAGAAATCTCTGAACCCGTTGTTGGGTATATTGGAGCATCTACCGAGTTTCTACTCAAGGCTACAGTATATGATAAGTTATTTGAATTACCATTATCAAAACTAAAAACTCGAGCGTAGTTATTCAAATTATAATTCTGAAAACTTATGCTCTGATACAATTGAAAATAATCATCAGGCCATTTAAGTCTTTTTCCTAAACCTACAGTTATTCCCGAAATTGTAATAGCTGACCTATTAGGAGTTCCTATTGGTTGACCATTAGTTTGCACTGATTGGTACGCCGACACAGATAAGGCCATTGGTTTTTTACCACCTAACCAAGGCTCGGTAAACGATGCACTATACGATTGATAATAAATACCATTTGATTGTATTCTTAAACTTAGTTTCTGACCATCTCCTGAAGGAATTGGTCGCCAGGCTTTTTTATCGCCTACCCCTTTTAAAGAAAAGTTATTAAAAGAAACTCCAACAGTACCAATAAGTGCACCCATACCCCAACCCAACGACATTTCTATCTGGTCAGAAGATGTTTCTTCAACTATATATTCTATATCCACAGTTCCTTCAGCAGGATTTGGCTTTGGATTAACATTAAGCTTTTGTGGATCAAAATACTGCAACTGTGCTAACTCTCGTTGTGTACGAATAATATCGGCTCTATTAAATAGTTGCCCTGGCTTGGTACGTATTTCTCTAAGTATCACATTATCATGTGTCTTAGTATTTCCCTTAACAGTTACACTACTAACTATTGCTTGTTTTCCTTCGTAAATTCTTACCTCCAGATCTATTGTATCACCTTTAATCCTACTCTCTACAGGTGTTATAGACGAGAATAAATAACCTTGATTCATATATAAAGAGTGAACATCACCCTTTTCCATATCCATAAAAAGGCGAGTTTCTAACTTATCTCTATCATATACATCACCTCTTTTAAGTCCAAGAACTCTATTTAGTGTTTTTGTAGTATATTTAGTATTACCTACCCAATTTATCTCACCAAAGTAAAAACGTGTTCCTTCATTAATATTAACATACAAATCAACCAATTGATCATTAATCTTAACAATACTATCACTTATTATTCGAGCATCTCTATAACCCTGTTTATTATAATAAGCCATCACTGTTTTCATATCTTCATCAAAATCATTCTTAATATATTTTGATTTTTTCCAGATTCGATACCAGCGTTTTTCTTTAGTTTCCTTAAGTTTCATTTTTAGTTGCTCAGTGTCAAGATCCTTAGAGCCAACTATATGTATTTCATTAATCTTTACTTTCTCATTCTTTTTAATATCAAAAACAAGTGCAATCTGATTAGAAAGAACAGTATCTTTTTTCTGTATTACATTTGTTTCTACAAAATAAAATCCTTTATCAATAAAGTATTGGTTTATAATATTTCTAGATCTAATAATAACATTTTCGTTAACAGCATCACCTCTTACAATACCAAGTTCATCGCGTAAATCATCAGCCTCAGACTTACGAATATTTCTAAAGCTAAATCTATTAAGCTTTGGCATTTCAATAAGTTCAATATCTAGATAAATCTTATCACCTTGAATTTTCGTATAAGTAATTACAATATTCTCAAAAAGGCCTTGCTTCCATAACTTCTTTATTGCTTTTGCAATATCATCGCCAGGTATAGTAATCTTATCACCAACAGAAAGCCCAGATATCATAATAAGAACATTATTATCAAGATACTTTACTCCACTAATGGTGATACCACCTATAAAATATTCTTTTGGAGATGTATAATCAATTCTGTCATCAGATTTCTGCTTCTGTTGTGAATAAGCAAGATTAGATGACAACATCATCATTATTATTATTAATAAAATACTATTCTTCATTCTTTAGTCTTCTTTTTTATAGTTGCTCACTAGTTTTTCCAAACCTACGTTCTCTATTCTGAAAATCGTAAATTGCCTCATACAAATCATTCTTTCTAATATCTGGCCAAAGTTTATCCGTAAAGTAAAGTTCAGCATAAGCTAATTGCCACATTAAGAAGTTACTGATTCTTAATTCACCACTGGTACGTATCATTAACTCTGGGTCAGGAATACCACTTGTATAAAGCTCATTACTTAATGCTAATTCCGTAAAATCTTTTTCTGATATTTCATTATTCTTAAGTTTTACAGCTAATTTCTTTGCTGCATTAACTATTTCATAACGAGAGCCATAACTCAATGCCAACACTAGGGTTAAACCATCGTTATCAGCAGTTTCAGCAATAGCTTCTCTTAATGTTTTCTGGCTAATAGAAGGCAATGAGGATAAATCACCAATTGCCTGTAATCGTATATTATTTTTTTTTAAATCTTTAATTTCCTTTTTAATACTACTTACCAATAATGTCATAAGAGCATCAACTTCTGCCTTAGGTCTATTCCAATTTTCTGTAGAAAAAGCATAAAGAGTAATATAATCTACTCCAAGCTCAGAACCCGCTTCTGAAACTTCACGAACAGGCAGTACTCCGGCTTTATGCCCAAGGGCACGTAATTTACCATGCTTTTTAGCCCATCTACCGTTACCATCCATTATTATAGCAATATGTTTCGGGACTTTACTTAAATCAATTCTCTCTTTCAAAATCTCTAGCAAATTATCGATGATATTCTTTATAATAGCCTCTTTCTTTATATGCTGGGCAACGAGCTGCTTTTTTGCCTACTATCTTAAACATTACAGTAATACCTGCAATACCATACCAATCATTAGCTTCGCCACCTCTTTGTCCTCCACCGTTACCTTTTGACTGCATATAAAAATCATAATCAGCTTTATTATTAGGAATACCATTAGGTCCTATAGATATATCATAACCCGCTTCAATATATTCCTGCTCATTTTGTCTATTACTTAATAATGCCGCTAAAGCTCCTTTCTCTGATTGTAGAATACTTGGATCAGGATAACGCGTACTTACATCATCTAAGTAATCAGTAAATGTTTTTCTTAAACCCCACTCTAATCCTAAACTAACTCTTTTAGAAACACTCCACTTTATACCAATTCCAAATGGTATAGCCAATGCTGCTAATTTATATGGTTTATTTTCTGGATATGCTGTTAGTCCTTGTCCCTCTGTTCCTAAAGGTTGAAGTTCATATTCTTCTCCATCGTAATAAGTTTTTGGGTTAAAACTAAAAATTGACAAACCAGCAAATATATATGGTGTGAATCTATGATTCTTACTACCTGGCTCGTATTCTAAGAAATTTATTTCAATTCCTCCTTCTATATCTAGAATATGAGAGTGAAAACTTAAATTTTTATAACGCTTACTTTCAGAGTCATTCTTACTATTACCTGCTATTTGGCCATAATGTCCCACTAACCTTATAGCAAATCTTCTATTAATATCATATCTATATTGAAGTCCAAAATTATAGCCAGGAAGACTAAAATGTGTAGGAGTTAAATCACCCATATAATAAGATATACCACCAAATAAACCTATCTCATGACGTTGGGCATAAGAGCCCAATGATAGCAATAAGGCTGTAATAATAATTAAGAGTTTCTTCATAATAATTTCATTGTGTGTTGTAGTCTATAACTAAGAAAAAAACATAATATTGTCTTTTTCAATAGTTAGCAAAGGTAAAATATTTTAGCTAAAAAGCCAATTGGAGTTTATCCCTGAAAATCAATTCCTTATATCCAAACCCCAGTTCAATTTATCTCTAATTGTATCAAAAAAACTTCTGCTATCAACTTGTATCATATTTACCGAAAATTCACATTTTTTAATAACTAATTCTCTTGATGCCTCTATTGTTTCAAACCTCGAATCTAAACCAACTAAGAACGATTTTGATCGGCCTTGAATTTTTAGTTTTATAGTACTATTATCGGGAATTACTATTGGCCTTACAGTAAGGTTGTGAGGTGCAATTGGTGAGATAATAAAAATACCTGCTCCGGGAGTTACAATGGGGCCACCTACAGAAAGAGAATATGCTGTAGATCCTGTTGGCGTTGAAATTAATAATCCATCAGACCAATAGGAATTCAGAAACTGATCATCGATATATACATGCACAACAATCATCGATAAATGGTCTTTACGCTGAATAGCAAATTCGTTTAAAGCAAAATTAAGTTCTCCAAAAAGGTTATCTTCTGTTTGTAAAGACAGCAAAGTCCGTTTATCAAGAATATAATTATTTTTTAAAACACTATCAATTGCTCTATCTACTTCTTTCAATGATACTGATGATAAGAAACCTAACCTACCCATATTTATTCCCAGAATAGGAATATTAGAACCACGTACAACTTGTACTGTATCTAATATAGTACCATCGCCTCCCAAACTAAAAAAAGCATGAGGTTTTTTCTTAAAATCCTCAAGGGTTGAGTATACAAATGGTTCTCTTCTAAAATTTACTTTATTTTTCAGAAGTCTATAAAAATCCTTATTTATAAATATTTCGCAATTTGCTTGCTCCAACTTATCAATCATTGACTGATAATTATCTTTATAGTTATCGAAATACTGTATTGCAAAAAAAGCTATTCTCATATTTAAAATAAATTAATATCCTATTATTCATAAATTATTGCATTAAAAATGCTTTAATAAAATCATCAATATCGCCATCCATTACAGCTTGCACATTTGAAGATTCAAATTTTGTACGGGCATCTTTTACTTGCTTATACGGGTGCATAACATACGATCGTATTTGCGAGCCCCACTCTATTTTCATCTTTCCATCTTCTACTATTTTACTATCCTCTTGTTTCTTACGCAATTCAAGCTCATAAAGTTTAGATTTAAGCATTTTTTTTGCTTTTTCTCTATTTTTAAGTTGTGATCTAGTTTCTTGACATTCTACTACAAAACCACTAGGAGCATGTCTTAGTCGAACTGCCGACTCTGTTTTATTAACATGTTGACCTCCTGGTCCTCCAGCTCTAAAAGTATCCCAATCCAAATCAGCTGGGTTTAGAATTATTTCAATACTATCATCAACAATGGGATATACATAAATTGAAGCAAAAGAAGTATGCCTACGCGATGCAGAATCAAATGGTGAAATACGCACCAAGCGGTGAACCCCATTTTCTGCTTTTAAAAAACCAAAAGCATTTTCCCCTTCAAATTCAATAGTTGCTGATTTTATTCCTGCAGTTTCGCCATCTTGCTCTTCAACTATCTTTACTTTATAGCCCTTTCGCTCTCCATAACGCATATACATGCGCATCAGCATTTGAGCCCAATCTTGACTTTCAGTACCACCAGCTCCTGGGTTTATTTGCAACATAGCGTTTAAAGAATCACTCTCCTCTCCCAGCATATTTAATAACTCCAAATCATCAATTTTACTAATAATTTCGTTATATTTTTGCTCTACCTCATGCTCCTCTATCTCACCCAAATTATAAAATTCAAACAAAACATCAAGGTCATCATTTGCCTCGTTTGCCTCAGACCAACGTTCAACCCAACGTTTTTTATCTTTTATCTTTTTGAGTAATACTTCAGCTTTTTTAGGATTATCCCAAAAGTTAGGGTCTTGAGTTTTTAATTCCTCTTCCTCAATTTCCATTTTCTTTCGATCGAGGTCAAAGATACCCCCTCAAAGCTTCAAGCCTTTCAATGTTTTCTTTATATTGTTCCTTTGTTACCATTTTATAATTAGTTTTTTGTATTCTCATTTATAAATTGCCAAATCAATGTGCTTTCAAAACCTCTCTGCAATGCAAAGTTCAAGAGTTTTTTCTTATTCACATTTGTCTTAATATCACCTATATTTCTAAGTTTAGTTTCACAAATATAAACTAAGGCATTATAATACTCATTTTCATCAATCTTAGCTAAAGCTATATTAATATCTTTACTATCAATTCTTTTAGCACGCAATGCTACATATATTTTTTTCTTTCCCCATCTTTTATTGGAAAATTTACTAGAAGTAAATATTTTTGCATATCTCAAATTATCAATATACTCATGCTCTTCTAAATATTGAATTACATCATCAAATATAACTTCTGGCGCATCTATATTCTTAAGTTTATTTATAACATCAAAACTACATCGCTCTTGATAGTCGCAATACCTTTCAAGCTTTGAGATTATATCCTTAAAAATTACATTATCCATAGTTTAGCAATAATAATTTTAGAAATCTTGGCAAATACAAAGGTATCACTATATACAATACATTTTATAGAATAAAGAAAAATATAGGCATAAAAAAAGACCGTTGATTTTTCAACGGTCTATATAATAATTATAATGTATTCTTTTATAGTTTTATTTCATCACCTTGTTTATTAAAAAAGTGATATTCTAAGAAATGGTATGAATTATCAGGGATTAAGTTAACCCACTTACGATACTCTTTAAACCACTTCCATTTAAAATTAAACAATCCTATTTTAAAGTGTGCATAAATGAATGGATGTAGTCTTATGGTAAGAGTCTTCTCATTTTGTTCTTGCAATAAGAATCGAATATTGTTTTCGATATCATCAGCAATAAGAACAGCAGATTTCACTTCACCTGACCCATGACAAACTGGACACTTCTCTTGAGTTTCTATTTCCATTTCTGGACGAACCCTCTGTCTAGTAATTTGGATTAAACCAAATTTTGTAACAGGGAGAATAGTGTGTTTAGCTTTATCACCTTTCATTTCGGCCTTAAGGAAATTATACAATTCTGTTCGATGTTCTTTTACAGTCATATCTATAAAATCGACAACGATAATTCCACCCATATCTCTCAAACGAAGTTGTCTGGCAATTTCCTTGGCAGATATCATATTCACTTGAAGAGCAGCATCCTCTTGATTAAGTTCTTTTTTGATACGGTGTCCACTATTGACATCAATAACGTGCATCGCTTCAGTATGTTCTATTATCAAGTATGCTCCGGATTTCATTGTTACTTTTTTTCCAAAAGAGCCTTTTATTTGTTTATCAACATTAAACTGTTCAAATACAGGAGTACTAGTTTTATGAAACTTTACTATATCCACTCTATCGGGAGCAAAAGAAGAAATGTATGTTTTAAGTTCTTCAGCCATTTTGCTATCATCTACAACAACACTATTAAATGACTTATTTAACAAATCACGTAAAATTGTTGATGTACGACCTAATTCACCATGTACTTTCTCTGGTGGAAAAGCAGAATTAAGCTTTTTAACTGTATCATTCCATTTCTTTTCAAGATTATCGATATCTGCAAGGATATCAGCTACACGCTTATCCCTAGCACTTGTTCTAATAATAACACCAAAATTTGTTGGTCTAATACTTTTAACTAATCTTTTTAATCGATTACGTTCCTCAAAATCTTTAATCTTTTGAGAAACTGATATACGATTTGAAAAAGGCACTAAAACAACATATCTTCCTGCTAAAGCAATCTCACTAGTAATACGAGGACCTTTTGAGCTTATAGGCTCTTTTGCTACCTGTACTAATATTGTTTGATTTACTGAAAGAACTTCTTGAATTTTTCCTGTTTTAACAATTTCTGGTTCAAAAGTAAAATCTTTTAATTTTACATTTTTACTATTAGAATTGTTACTTATTTTGACAAACTTGTTCAAAGAACGAACCTTGGGTCCCAAATCATGGTAATGAAGAAAAGCATCTCTCTCATGTCCAACATCAACAAATGCTGCATTAAGACCTGGAGTTACTTTCTTAACTTTTCCAAGGTATAAATCACCTACACTATAATTATTATCAAGCTTTTCCTCATTAATCTCCATTAGCTGATCATCTTCCAACAAGGCTATAGAAATTTTCTTGGGGCTTACATTGATAATTAAATCTTTGTTCACGGTAATTATAAATTAAATTATTTAGTAGAGACGATCTCTACTTTTAAGTTGAGAGGCCTGATTTCATTTAATTCCGGAACAGAAGGAGTTGATTTGTTTTTTTTTAATTCCATTGCATTGAAAAGTTGCTCTAGAATAGATGGTTTAAGATTAAAAAATCTTAATACTAGTCTTAATAAAAAACTAATTAGCTTAAATAAAAACAATTACATACTAAAAAAATAAAGTATGTAATTGCCTATTTATAAGATGAATGAAGATTTATTTCTTCTTATGACGATTCTTACGAAGTCTTTTCTTACGCTTGTGCGTAGACATCTTATGTCGTTTTCTTTTTTTACCACTTGGCATAATTAAAAATATTTGGAGTTATTACAATTTTGACTTAACCTCGTTCACGAAAGATTTAGCTGGCTTAAATGCAGGAATCTTGTGAGCTGGAATTTTAATAGTAATATTTTTTGATATATTTCTACCTGTTTTTTCAGCACGTTCTTTAATAATAAAAGAACCAAATCCACGCATATATACGTTTTCACCATTAATCATAGCACCTTTTACAGTATCCATAAAAGTTTCTACTACAGATTGAACTGCAATCTTCTCAATACCAGTTTTATTAGCAATTTCTGCTACAATTTCTGCTTTTGTCATATTTATTTATATTTATATTGTTATTAAAAATCAAAAGAATAAATAATCATATTATTTAGGGCTGCAAAGATAATTATAATTTCATTAGTATCAAGGTTTTTTATAAAAAAAATATAACTTAACTCTAATTTTAATAATAATTAATAAGTCGCATTATCTAAATCATAGAAAAACGACTTACTATATAGTTTACAATCATTAAATAATTATTATTTAACAGGTACTAGTTCAATTTTAAGCTCTGAAATTGAGTCAAACAAATCAACTAACTGATCATTCTTCTCTGATAGTTGCGCTATCATTTCCTTACGTTTAGACTCTAGTCCACCACTTAATTTATCAAATAGATCAGAATAATAGTCTATACCTAATTGCAAATTATTAGCAAATGTATTTAGATATTTTTCTTGTCGCTTATTAAGTCCAACTCTGCTCTCCTCTATTTTATCTTTTAAATAATCAAGGTAAAGACCTAACTCTTTAATAAACATATTTGGTCTATCAACACCACTAATAGCATTTTCCTTACCGTATATATGCCCTATCATTTGTTTAAGGCTTAAAGTCTTTGAGAAATACGCCATATTAGGACCAGGGCATACCGAAACACCATCTCCTTCTACCTTAGTATTAAGCTTATTAACTTTCAGAGTAGCAGTACTTAATCCTACGCATATACATGATTTATCAACTATCTTATCGTACTTAGATTGATACTCTTCAATAGGAAGCTCTTGATCAGCAAGTTTCTTAATAGCCATTTTCTGATAACGACGCGAAGCCGTACATATTGATTTTTCTGTAAACTCTCTATTAAGGGCAACATATTTTTTTGGACAAGGACTACCTGGAGTACCTTTTGCTATTCGCGCCATTTTTTCAATATCCTTAGTATTACCTCTTAATGTATTAAAAGGAACTCCTAAAGGTGAGATATCACTTAAATAAAGGTCTTTTTCTTTAGCAACAGATAATCTTTCTATAGTTCCTTCATCAATACTAGTAGCTTCAGGCACCAAAAGAAATGGAGTTCCCCAACCTACAGAGTCAATATTGTATTCATCAATTAGGAAGTTATGTTCTTCAGAAGTTCCGACACCACCCTGAGCAGTAATCATTAATTTTGGTACTTGCTTAGGAATAACTTTTCCTTTGGCAACCAAAGAAGACATAAATATACTTCCTACAGAAGCAATTAGTTCATCGCGTTTTTCTTTAAACTCATTAAGCACAGGCCCCAATAGATATCCATCAGTAGCAAAGGCGTGACCTCCACAATTCAGACCAGACTCTATTCTATATTCGGAAACCCAAATACCTTTTTTAGCTAAATATTTACCTTGAATCAACGCTGAACGATAGTCGCTTACTTTTAATACAATTTTTTTCTTGATACGACCATACGAATCAGGAAAAAAATCGCGGAAATTTTCCATATAATTAAATAAACGAGGGTTCATCCCTGCTGATAATATAATTGAAGAATCTAGATCACTTTCTGCATAACCACGTAATGCTGCATGAGCATCATTATATTCTACAGGAAGTTGCACTCCATTCTTATAATTATCTTTATCGATCTTCGTCATAATATTAACATCGATACTACCCATTTTGATATTGGCTGACAACCAAGATTTGAATTCATCAAAACCAGTTTTTCTCTGAGAGATGAAATAATCAAATTCTTTTTTTACTTCAGACGAATCAGGAAGATAACTAAAATACTCTTTTATTTCTTCAATCTTGTCTTGAGCACCACTACGAAGCTCAGCAATCTTTTCTTCTGACACCTTATTAATAAGGTTCAAATAAGAAGTAATTCTTTTTGCGCGAAAGTCATCAATCTTATCAGTAATTTCCTGGTAAGAAATCTTGTACTTCTCGCTATACACCTTACGTACTCGTTCAACGAGTATATCATCGACCAAGGATATCACCGAATCTATGCCGAATTTTGAAACCTTCAGCGGCGAATCGATACTATACCCTATGCCCAACACTGGTATATGAAACGAATGTGTTTTTGACATATTTATATAATTATTAATTTACACTTAGCAATCTTATATTTTATAATTCATTAAAGAACCAGAATATTATTGCAATTTGCAGCAAAGATATACTTATTAATCTATTAATCTATAATATTTTAAGAAATGATAACTATATATTCTAATAATACGGCAAAGTATCGAAAAAACCAACACTTATTTATAATAATGTTAATTATTTGCTAGTTTTAGGTGTGAATTTAAATAACATAAATAGGTATTTATTTAAATAATTATATATTTTTATTTAAATAGACTATTGTATTTACCATTTCAGTACATTTACAGCCTTAATTTAATAATAATTGTTTTGAAAAGATTAATACTTCTACTTGTAGTAATAGCTTTTAGTTCAAACATTACTTTGGGCCAAATATATAAAATAAACACCTATAATGGGCAGACAATTTCTACATGTACAGGAACTTTTTACGATTCAGGAGGAG
>Ga0164318_10003186_pt1 | contig 15480 bp, 19 predicted proteins | sample GuaBasSedimGuay9_FD_113734 | JGI IMG/M metagenome (GOLD analysis project Ga0164318, IMG submission 113734) | Subseafloor sediment microbial communities from Guaymas Basin, Gulf of California, Mexico - Guay9, Core 4571-4, 0-3 cm | ecosystem: Environmental > Aquatic > Marine > Hydrothermal vents...
AGAGCTACTGTCGGCTGGGAAGGTATTTCTTCTGGTAAAATCCTCCAGGTTTTGGAGCCGTCACTTATATGGATAGAGAAGGAAAGAAAACTTCTTTTGATTCCTTCCTTGGAGAAAAGAAAAGGAGACATAATCTCCCCTCCTTTAATTTTTTATCCTCTTATTTCTCGAGAGAGATTCTGGGGAGGGATGGTTTTATGTGAGAGGAAAGAGGGAAGAAATTTTACTGAAGATGAGTTGAAAATAATATCTAATTTAAGTTCTCAAATTGCTGTTGCTTTTGAGAATTTTAAACTAAGCAGGGATATAGAGAGAACTTATTTTGAGACAATTTCTGCTTTAGCGTTGGCTGTTGAGGCAAAAGATTCTTATTCAAGAGGGCATTCAGAAAGAGTAGGAAGATATGCAGAGAAGATTGCCAAGAGATTAAATTTGTCCCAGGAAGAAACAGAAGCTTTAAGAGACGCAGCTCGCCTGCACGATATTGGAAAAATTGGCATTGAAGATAAATTATTGAAAAAGGAAGGAAAGCTTTCTCTTGACGAAAGAGAAATTATATGTAAACATCCTATAATTGGGGAAAATATTTTGAAGCCATTGAAAAGTTTTTCTCGACTTCTTGAACCCATTCGTCATCATCATGAGTTATTAGACGGTTCAGGGTATCCGGATGGCTTAAAAGGGGACCAGATTCCTTTAATTACACGTGTATTAACTGTAGCTGATATTTTTGATGCTTTAACTACAAAAAGACCATATCGAGAGGCTTTAAGCTATGAAGAGGCAAAGAAAGAATTGAGAAAACTTGTAGACGAAGGGAAGATAGATAAGAAAGTAGTGGATACTCTTTTTGCAATGATTGATAAAAAAGAGCTATGAAACATACCATTCAGGCATTAGTAGAAAATCGTTTTGGAGTTTTGGCAAGAGTTGCTTCTTTATTTAGCGCAAGGGGTTATAATATTGATTCCTTAGCTGTAGGAGAAACTCAAGACCCTACAATTTCCTGTATGACGATTGTTGTTAATGCCGAAGATGAGAGGGTTTTGGAGCAGATCAAGAAGCAATTACATAAGCTTATTGACGTAATTACGGTTATTGATTTGACTCGACACAGCTATATTGATAGAGAGTTAGCTTTAGTAAAAGCATTTAAGAAGAAGGAAACGAAGAAAAGTTTAAATAAAATTTTTGATTTTGATTGTGTAAGAGTTCTCGAGGAGAAGGAAGACTATTATATTTTAGAGATTTGCACCGACCATAATAGTTTAGAGGAGATTTTAAAAGAGTTTAAGAAAACAGGAATAAAAGAGTTAGTACGCACAGGAAAAATTGCTATAAGTAGGTAATAAACCGAAGATTCTGTTTTCTAAAGAAAGGAGAGGAGGAAAGATGGCAAAAATGTATTATGATAGGAATGTAAGCTGGAGTGTTTTGAAAAAGAAAACAGTAGCCATAATTGGTTATGGGGCGCAGGGACGGGCACACGCCTTAAATCTGAAAGATTCAAGAATAAAAGTGATTGTGGCAGAATTAAAAGGGACAGTTAATTATAAACAGGCAGAAAAAGATGGCTTTAAGCCTTTATCTGCTTATGAGGCTTCAAAAAAAGCAGATATAATTCATATTTTAACCCAGGATAATGTGCAGCCACAGGTTTATAAACAAGAGATTGAGCCCAATTTAGGGAAAGGAAAAGCATTAGGCTTCTCTCATGGATTTAATATCCATTTTCATCAGATTGTTCCTCCTCCATTTGTTGATGTTTATATGGTTGCTCCCAAAGGTCCGGGAACTTTGGTGAGAGAGATGTTTTTAGAAAAAAAAGGCGTTCCTGCTTTAGTTGCGGTATATCAAGATGCAACCGGTTATGCAGAGAAAATTGCTTTAGAATACGCAAAGGGATTGGGAGCATTGCGGGCAGGAGTAATTAGGACAACATTTGCTGAGGAGACCGAGACAGATTTGTTTGGAGAGCAGGTAGTTTTATGTGGCGGGGTGGTGAAACTTATCCAGAAGTCTTTTGAGGTGCTAATTGAGGCGGGGTATCAGCCAGAAATTGCCTATTTTGAGTGCTGCCATGAATTAAAATTAATTACTGATCTCATTTACTCTAAAGGAATCACAGGGATGCGTGAGGTTATTTCTGATACTGCTGAATATGGAGATTTAACACGAGGAAAAAGAATAGTTAGTGAAGAAACAAAAAAAGAGATGAAGAAAATTTTAGAGGAGATTCAATCTGGAGAATTTGCTCGGGAGTGGATTTTAGAAAATAAAGCAGGCCGTCCTGTATTTAAAGCATTGAGAAAAAAAGAAGCTGAACACTTAATTGAAAAAGTTGGCAAAGCCTTAAGGAAAATGATGCCATGGATAAAATAGTAATTAATAAAGCGAAATCATTTAAGGAAGCTCAAGAGTGGGAAGATAATTATTATATATCAAAAACAGCAAAAGAAAGACTTTCTGATGTTCAGATATGTAGAGAGAATTATTTTAAAATTAAAGGGATAAATGCGGGTAGAAAAAGATTACGAAGAGTTTTTAGGATTGTTAAACAAATATCAGGTTAAATATTGTATTGTAGGTGCTTACGCGGTAGCATTTTGGGGTTATCCTCGTTATACAAAAGATATTGATATTCTTGTTGAGCCCACAAAAGAAAACGCTAAAAGGATTATTTCAGTAATAAGAGAGTTTGGAATAAAGACTCAAGATTTAACAGAAGAAGATTTTATCAGAAAAAATAGAGTTATTCAGTTAGGTTATGAGCCGGTAAGAATAGATATTTTAACTTCTGTGGAAGGAGTTTCCTTTTCTACAATATGGAAGAATAAAGTTGAAGATTTTTATGGCAAGGAAAAGGTTTACTTTATTGGTTTAAAGGAATTGATAAGAATAAAAAAGAAAGTAGTTCGTCCTCAGGATTTGGCTGATTTAGAGGAGTTGTTGAGAAGAGGAAAATGGAGAAGAAAGAAAAAATAATTATTTTTGATACCACCTTAAGAGACGGAGAACAGGCCCCGGGCGCATCTTTAACATCCCAGCAGAAACTTGAGGTTGCCTATCAGTTAGAAAGATTAGGGGTGGATATAATTGAAGCAGGATTTCCTGTATCCAGCCCTGATGATTTTCATGCAGTGAATCTGGTAGCTAAAAATATTAAAAAGAGTATAATTTGTGGATTAGCCAGATGTATAAAAAAAGATATTGAAGAAACTTTTGAGGCTCTAAAACCAGCAAAAAGAGCACGCATTCATATATTCTTGGCTACTTCCCGCATTCATCTTAGGTACAAATTTAAAAAGGCAGAAGAAGAAATTTTGGATTTAGCACGTCGGGCAACAAAATTTTCCCTTAAGTTTTTTGGAGATATAGAATTTTCTCCAGAAGATGCAACCCGCAGTGATAGAGAGTTTTTGTATCGGGTTATTGAAAAAGTGATAAAAGAAGGAGCGCGTACAATAAATATTCCTGATACGGTAGGGTACAGCTATCCCCAGGAGATTTTTTCTTTAATAAAAGATATCTTGAATAATGTTCCCAATATTAATAAAGCAGTTATCTCTATCCATTGTCATGATGATTTAGGGATGGCAGTGGCAAATTCTTTATCAGCAGTTTTAGCCGGAGTAAGGCAGGTTCATTGCACAATAAATGGAATAGGTGAGAGAGCCGGTAACGCATCTTTAGAAGAAGTTGTTATGGCGATAAAGACACGCTCTGATGTATTTAGGAATTTATATACTCAGATAAATACAAAAGAGATAATGCGCACATCACGCTTAGTAAGTACTTTAACCGGGTTTTTAGTTCCTCCCAATAAAGCAATTGTAGGAAGAAACGCTTTTCGGCATGAAGCAGGAATCCATCAGGATGCGATTTTAAAGAAAAGAATTACCTATGAAATAATTAATCCCTCGCAGGTGGGGATAGAAAAAACCCAGTTAGTTTTAGGCAAACACTCAGGGCGTCATGCTTTAGCAGAAAGATTAAAAAATTTAGGATTTAAGTTAAGCAAAAGAAGAATCGATATGATTTTTAAAAAATTTAAAGAACTGGCTGATAAAAAGAAAGAGATTTTTGATGAGGATTTGGTTGCTTTAGTGGAGGAGGAATTTCGCAAAAAAGAGAAAAAGTGGGAATTGGTTTCGATAAAAGTTATTACCGGGACACAGATAAAGCCTTCTGCTTCTATAAAATTGAGATATAAGAGGAAGATTTTGGAAGGTACCTGTGGAGGTGATGGGCCGGTAGATGCTTGCTTTAAAGCAATTGATAAAATTACAAAAATTAAGGCAAAACTTCTCAACTACGAGTTGAAGGCAATTACAAAAGGAAAAGATGCACAAGGATTAGTGAGATTAGAGATAAAAGCAAAAGGAAGGGTATTTTCTGGCGTAGGAACAAGCACAGATATTTTAGAAGCTTCGGCTAAGGCGTATCTTGATGCATTAAATAAATATGAAAGTTAACTCTTCCACTCAATTTTTTGGATTGACAGGATTTCCTTTGACTCACTCTCTTTCTCCTTCTATCCACAATTATCTTTTTAAAAAACATAATATTAATGCAATATATGGATGTTTTCCAGCAAAAAATTTAAAAGAAGCGGTTTATGGCTTTAAAGCTTTAGGGTTTATGGGGTTTAATGTCACCATTCCTTATAAAGAGAAAATTATTCTTTATTTGGATAAGATAGACAAAAAAGCAGAGATTATTGGTGCGGTGAATACAGTAAAAATTCATAGAGGTAAATTATTCGGCTACAATACTGATGGAAAAGGATTTCTTCTCTCTCTGAAAAAATTTAATCTGAAAGTAAAAGGAAAAAACATTCTTATCTTAGGAGCAGGAGGAGCTTCTCGAGCCTTAAGTGTATATCTGGCAAAGGAGAAAGCAGGAAGAATTGATTTTTATGATGTTGTTTTTGAAAAAGCAGTTAAATTAGCAAAAAGGTTAAATAGCGCTTTTTCTACTAAAATAAAGGTTTTCGAAGATAAAAAAGAGATAAACTTAAAAAAATACCAGATTTTGATTAATGCTACAGGAGTAGGATTAAAAGAGACAGATGCTTCGCCTATTAAATTAGAAAATGCAAGAAAAGATTTGGTAGTCTATGACCTTATTTACAATCCTCCTTTTCCTTCTTTATTAAAAGAAGCAAAAAAAAGAGGTTTATTTACAATCACAGGTCTGTGGATGTTAATTTATCAAGCACTGGAAGCAGAGAAAATCTGGTTGGGAAAAAGTTTTTATTCTGATGCTTTAAATCTTTATAAAAAATTAAAAAAAGAATTAGGTGGTTAGTGTTTTTATCTTTCTTTTAGGAAGTTGCTTGGGTAGTTTTTTAAATGTCTGTATTTATAGAATTCCTCGTAACTTATCTATTGTAAAACCAAGCTCATTCTGTCCTCACTGCAAAAAGCCAATAAACTGGTATGATAATCTACCTATTTTGAGTTTTTTTCTTCTTAGAGGAAAATGCAGGAATTGTAAAGAAAAAATATCTTTTCGTTATCTTATAGTAGAATTTCTTACAGCAATTTTAGCCTTATTCCTTTATCTTAAATTCGGTCTAACTTTAAATTTTTTTAAATTTCTCTTTCTTTTTTCTCTGTTAATTGTTGTTTCTTTCATTGATATAGAATTTCGTGCTTTACCCTTATATTTTTGTTTCTTGGGGATTGTTATAGGGTTAGGATTTAGTATAGGAGAAAGTCTGAAATATTTAAGAGAAGAGATTTACCTTCCTTCTGTGGAAAATCTTCCTTTAGTATTCTCTTTTAAAGGATTGATTTTTGGGTTAGGGTTTACCTATCTTTTTAAACTTCTTGGAGACGTCTTCTTAAATTTTTATCTTACTCTGCGTGGTAAAGAGTCTATTGAGGGAGAAAAAGAATCACTGGGGTTAGGAGATGTTGATTTTATGGGGATGGTGGGGACGTTTTTGGGGACAAATCTGGCAATTTTAGCTTTTTTTCTTGCTCCTTTTCTTGCTCTTTTTTATGTTATTTTTGCTTTGTTATTTAAACGCTCCCATATAATTGCTTATTTACCTTATCTTTCTCTGGCTACATTTGTCTCTTTTTTATGGGGAGATAGTATTTTAAGACTGGTATTCTTAAAATGAGAATCTTGACTGCAGGAGAATCTCACGGAAAAGCACTCGTGGCAATTCTTGAAGGGTTCCCTAAAGGGGTAAAAATTGATATAGATTTTATTAACGAGGAACTGAGAAGAAGGCAGGCAGGTTTTGGAAGAGGCAAACGTATGCAGATTGAGAAAGATAGAGTAGAGATTGTTTCCGGAGTAAGAAATAAAATTACCATAGGGAGTCCTGTTTCTGTTTTGATTAAAAATAGAGATCAGAAAATATTCCCCGAAAAAAAAGATGATTTAGCTTCTCTTTATATCCCCCGACCCGGGCACGCAGATTTAGCCGGATTACTTAAATATGGAGAAAAGGATATCCATAATATTTTAGAGAGAGCTTCAGCAAGAGAAACGGCAGCGCGAGTTTGTATAGGGAGTATCTGTAAGTTATTCCTTAAAGAATTTAATATAAAAATAGCCAGTTTCACGGTAAGTATTGGGGGAATTACTTCTTTTAAAAAACCAAAAAACGTAGAAGAAATTATAAAAAAAACGAGAAATTCTTTACTTAATTGTATAGATAAAGATAAGGAAAGGTTAATGATTAAAGAAATAGAAAAAGTAAAAAAAGAAAAAGATACCGTAGGCGGAGTAGTGGAAATTTGGGCAGATAATGTGCCAGCTGGTTTGGGAAGTTTTATGCATTTTGATAAAAGATTAGATGCTAAAATTGCCTATTATCTGATGAGTATTCCTGCTATTAAAGGAGTAGAGATTGGATTGGGATTTAGATGTGCAGAAAAAAGGGGTTCACAAGTTCATGATGCAATTTTTTATTCTGAAAATAAAGGATTATACCGCAAAACCAATAATTGTGGAGGAATTGAGGCAGGGGTGTCTTGTGGTATGCCGATTATTGTAAGAATTGCAATGAAGCCCATCTCTACCTTGATGAATTCTTTAGATTCAGTGAACCTTCTAACAAAAAAGAAACAGAAAGCTCCCTTAGTCCGTTCCGATATATGTGCGGTTGCCTCTTGTGGAGTAGTAGCAGAAAGTATGCTGGCGATTACTTTAGTGGAAAGTTTTTTGGAGAAATTTGGCTGTGACTCTTTAAAGGAGATAAAAAGGAACTATAGAGAGTATTTAAAATTAATCTCTAAAATTTCACAGAAATAGATCCCCATATATAGTAGGAAGAAAATTAATCCCCCACATATAGAAATTTTCCTAAAAAATAAGAAAAAAGGGCTTGTTTTTTCGAGCAAAAGGTAATTTAATGAAAGTGTAGTTAAGTATATTCAGGTGTATACAGATAGTATAAAGTATATTCAGATATGAAAAGGAAATATTTTACCGCTCAGGAAGTAGCTTCTAAATTAGGAATTTCCAAACAGACTCTTCTGCGTTATGAGAAAAAAGGAGTCTTTCCCAAACCACGAAGGAATTTAGTTAATGGATGGAGAGAATATACTGATTATGATATTAAAAGGATGAGAAAGATTTTAGGAAGAGATGGGGAATAAGTATTTTAGCGCTCAAGAAGTAGCAAAGATTTTAGGAATTTCCAAACAGACTCTTCTGCGTTATGAGAAAAAAGGAGTCTTTCCCAAACCACGAAGGAATTTAGTTAATGGATGGAGAGAATATACGCTGGAAGATATCCGAGCCCTGAAAAAGATTCTGGGGAGAATATGATAAGAAGAGGTATCAGGAAGGAATATAAATTTTTTATTTGGGGATTACTATTTTTGATGGGGTTAACTTTTTGGGAAGGATGCCAGAGAAGAGAAAAGGATGAATCAGAACCCATAGAAGAGGAGGATTTTCAGGAGAAATTTCAGGAAAAATTGTTTGGAAAAGCGAAAAAGAAAAAGAGGTATAGAAAAGAAGGTGGAAGAATTGTCTTTAGAGAGAACCCTTTTCTTACTTGGGAAGAAGAAAAAGAGCTTTCAAAAACAAAAAAAAGAAAAATTTTGGACTACCTTACTCTTTCAGCAATCTTTTATTCGTCAAAAAACTCGTTTGTAGTGATTGAAGGACATATTTTAAAGGAAGGTGATATGATTGATGAGAAGAAAATTGTAAAAATTGAACCTGAAAAAGTAATCTTAAAAGACGAAGAAGGAGAATATGTAGTATTTTTGAAAGATGAAGAATAAATTTTTAAGAAAGTTAATCATGGTGGAGGTAATATTTATTCTTTATATTTTAGGAATAGAGAAGAGTGCTTTTTCTCAAGATGAACTTTCCCAAAATGAAAAAATATCTCTGCAGCCGCAGACAGTCCAACAGAAAACTTTAGCAGATGAGGATGCCCCAGTTTTAGAGATAAAGAAATCAAACGAGAACTCATCTCTTTTTATTATTGAGTTAAAAAATGCTGATTTAGTAGATTTCTTCAGAGTTCTGGCCCACAGTTATCGTCTTAATATCTTGGTAGGCGAAAAAGTTCAAGGAAAAATTACCGCCAGTTTTACAGGAGTTACTCTGGAGGAAGTATTAGAACGAATTGCTGATATGTATAATTTAAAGATGGAAAAAAGAGGAAATGTAATATTTATAAAACCTAATTTAGTCACAAAGGTATTCTATCTTCGTCATATTGAAGCTAAAACTTTGTTGGAGGAAGGTTCTTCTGAAGAAGAGGAAGTTTCAGAAGGAAGCTTCCAAAATCAGAGGGAGTCATCTTCAGAATCAGAGATAGTTAAATCTCGCAAAGCAACTATTTATGATCTTTTATCTGGTGAAGGCAAGGTGCTTTTAGGCAAACAATTTAATTCTATTATGGTAATCGATTATCCAAAAAATATAGAAAGAATCAAGAGTTATCTGGAAATGGTAGATAGAGGGATGAGTAGCAGGATTTTTAAGCTTAAATATATAAGCGCAAAGGAACTGGTAAAAGAATCAGAGGAGGAATCAAAAGAAGAGAGTGAAGAGAGTGCTTTAGAGGAAACGACACAGGAAAGTAATGAATAGTAAGAAATTCTGTATATTTTTGGCAGGAATAATTTCTTTTTTCTTTAGGGTATATTCTCAAGAAATTTCCGATATTTCTTCTCTGCTATCCAGCGAAGGAAAAGTCTTATATGGGAATGAGCCTAATTCTATTTTGGTGATTGATTATCCAGAAAACTTGAAAAGAATTGAAGAATATTTAAAAATGGTTGACGTCTCTCCACGTCAGGTAGTGATTGAGGCAAGAGTGGTGGAGGTAAAGCTTCAAGGGGAGCATTCCTTGGGAATAAACTGGCAATTATTTGCTGAAAGACAAGGATTAGAGATGGGGCAATTTCGTATTGGGTCAACCCAGGGTGGTCCATTGGAGCAGATGATACCTTATAAATCCACTTATTATCCTCCCGGTTCTACGCAAGCAGAGGATGTAGAGGAGCCTTTTACAGTTACAATTTTTGACGAGAATATTAATATCGTCCTGAAAGCTTTAGCTAATTCTTTAAAGACTAATATTCTTTCCGCTCCTCGGGTTACGACAGTTAATAACCGTCCTGCAGAAATTAAAATAGTTGAAAAACTTCCCTGGGCTGAACCTGAGGTAGAGATGTCCGATCAAGGAATTACAGTAACATGGAATATTAATTTTGAAGAAGTAGGGATTGTTCTTAAAGTGACTCCTACTATAACTGAAGATGGAAAAATAGCTATGGAGCTTAATCCTGAGGTGAGTGAACATATTGATGATTATCAGCTTACGGTAATTCAGGGAACTACCCAAATTCCTTATACTGTGCCTGTAATCGATACACGTTCTGCGGATACTAAAGTAGTAATTGGAAATGGTCAGACTCTTATAATTGGGGGGTTAATTAAAGAAAAAAACACAGAAGGCGAGACAAAAGTGCCTCTATTAGGAGATATTCCTGGGTTAGGTTGGTTATTTAAAAGTAAGAAGAAAACAAAAGACAAAACCGAACTTTTAATTTTTGTTTCCCCTACGATTGTTACTTCTCAGGTAACCAAGGAGATGGAGAAAAAAGAGAAAGAAGGAATAGGAAAATGGTATATGAGAGAAAGAGAAGAGGAAAGAAGAAGGCTTCAAAAGAAGGGAGAAAGATTGCTCTCTTTATTAAATTCGTTAGATGAAGCGGTTAATAATTTACGATTGAGAATGCAAGAGTTAGAGGAGAAAATATCCAAATGAAGAGGAGGAGGAAATGGAGGAGAAAGAATTAGGAGAAATATTGATTAAGGAGGGATTTATCACTCCTCAACAGTTAAAGGAGGTTTTGGAGGAGCAAAGAGTTACTCAAGAGAAATTAGAGGAGATTTTAGTAAAAAAAGGCTGGATTTCTACAGAGGAAATCAACCGAATCTTAGCGATGGAAACAGGAGTAAGTACATTTGACCTATCTACCTATATAATTGATTCAGAAGTGATTAAACTGATCCCTGAAGATGTTGCTGTTAAATATAAAGTAATTCCTGTGTTTAAAATAGGAAACACCTTAACGGTGGCAATGACTAATCCCCATAATGTCTTTATTATTGATGAGCTTACTCGTATTACTGGATGTGTAATTGAGCCAGTTTTGGCAGATGAAATGTCTATTCGTAAAGCTCAAGAGCAATACTATGGGGGGGCAAATACTATTCAAGAAATTGTTTCCTCTATTGATAGAGAAAAACTTGCTAAAGGAGAAAAATTAGGGGAAGAGGCTCCCATTGTTCGCTTGGTGAATATTCTTATTACCGAAGCAGTACAGGCAAATGCTTCTGATATTCATATTGAGCCTGATGAGAAGTTTTTGGGGATACGATATCGTATTGATGGAGTACTTCACCGACATACTTTTTTATCTAAACAACTTCAGCCAGCAGTAGTTTCACGAATAAAAATAATGGCAGGATTGGATATTGCGGAGAAACGGCTTCCTCAGGATGGAAGGATTCTTATGAAAGTAGGAGGAAAAGATATCGATTTTCGTGTTTCCACCTGTCCCACAGTCCATGGAGAAAATATAGTTTTGAGAATTTTAGATCGCAGTAGTATGAGGATAGGTCTTAATAGTTTAGGATTTTCACCACAGGATTTAAAGACTTTTGAGGAATTAATCACTCGTCCTTATGGGATAATTCTGGTTACAGGTCCTACAGGGAGTGGGAAAACAACAACTTTATATGCAGCCTTACAGAAAATTAATCGTGAAGATATAAATATTATGACTGTTGAGGATCCGGTAGAGTATCAGTTTCCTCAAATTCGTCAGGTTCAGATAAATCCTCGTGCAGGATTGACTTTTGCCTCTGCTTTACGGTCTTTTTTGAGGCAGGACCCTGATGTTATAATGGTGGGGGAAATTCGTGATTTAGAAACAGCTGAAATTGCCGTTCAGGCAGCTTTAACCGGACATCTGGTTTTTTCTACTCTACATACAAATGATGCTCCTTCTGCTTTTGTTCGTTTAGTTGAGATGGGAGTAGAGCCTTTTTTGGTTTCTGGTTCTTTGTTGGGTGTAGTGGCACAGAGATTAGTAAGAAAGGTGTGTGAAAGATGCAGAGAATATTATGTTCCTTCTCCGGACTATATTGCTATGTTGAGATTGGAGAAGAAGGTGGATGAAGGTATTAAATTTGTCCGGGGACGGGGCTGTAAGATTTGCAATCGTACGGGATATAAAGGAAGAATAGGAATTTTTGAACTTTTAAAGGTTGATAGCGGGATGCGTGAACTTATTTTAAAAAGACCATCTACAGAAGAGATGCGGGAATATGCTCGCAAAAAAGGTATGAAGACACTGAGAGAAGCAGCGATAGAAAAATTACTTTCTGGAATAACCACTCCTCAGGAAGTTTTAAGAGTTACTTTACAGGTTTAATTAATTTGATAGAAACTTCCCGCAACTGTACTTTCATTGTCAGGAATTCCATCATTTACTCCCTGAATATCCACGCGCAATCTTTTTTGAGCAACCAAGCTTCCTGCATTGTCATAATAGAACCCGGAGGCAGTGATTCGTCTTCGTGTAGGAAATCCCGGTATTGTCGATATGGCGAAGGAGTATCTTAGGTTAGAAGAAAGTAAACCACTTCCTGATCCAGTGCTACCACTTAATGCTTGAATTTTCCCATATTCTAACCCAGCGAAAGCCGCCCAATAAGCATCTTCTATAGCTTTTTCTAAAACTAATGTTTTTCCTTCCGATTCCCATATATTGTAGAGGATAAACATAAATATACTTATAATAAAAAGAAAGAACAAAGTAATCAATATAATCTGTGTTTTCCTCATTGATTTCTTAGCAAAACACCCGTTCTAAAATTAAATGTTTTCTTTCTTTTCGTTATGCTTGTCTGGATACGATAGAAATTTCCACTTGGATTTTGAATGGAAAAGGAGGAAAGGTCATTGATTAATATTTCCCATCTCCTCCATCTTCCTCCTATAGTTCTTTGACGCCGTCGTAGTTGATTGTTATTCCAGCGATATTGCACATGAATATCTGCCAGGCTATCTCCATCAGTATCTAAATAAAACCTCAAGCTGTTGGGATTAACCCCAAGATTGGTAGCTTCTCTTAGCTCATAAGTTAAAAAATTAAAAGCCCAGAAAGCGTCTCTTATAGCTCTTATTCTATCTTTCTGTGTAATCCAAGAATTCTGAACAATAAAAAATATAGCTGCCACATTTATGATAATTATTCCAATGATAAAGAGACTTGTTAATACTTCAATAAGAGAGAATCCTTTTTTCATCATTCTATTTTTGAAGTATAAGTAATTGTACTCTTTGTTTTTTCTGGTCCCCTTATTGTAACTGCAATTCTTTTTAAGCCCGATGAAGGTCCATTGTTTATAGTAAGAGTCCTTGTATATATTGTATTATCAACAGTTACTGAACTTAAGGAATAATTGCCGTTTGTGGGTGGGTCACTGCCAGTTAAATTAACTAAGTTTTGCCACAAGCTATAAAATTCCAGTGTTTCTTTAGTCAAAAGGAGTATATTTTTTTCTTCTTTCAGTTTTTTAGTCCAGCTAAGTCCATGGCCGAATATATAAAGCATTCCTGGTAATATCAACCCTAGAATTAATAAGGAGATAACAACTTCAATCAGAGAAAAGCTTTTTTTTACCACTCTATTGCTCCTGTATTGGGATAAACAGTAATTGTCCTTCTGCGATTTCCTTTTCTCAGCTGAATAATTTGGAAAGTAGTTGCACCTTGAAGTTTTCCATAATTACCAAATATGATTTGCGGAGGCGCTGAGATTAAATCTGCTTTTAAAGAATAAGGAGGAGTAATTAAATTGTTAGGGTGAGGCGAGTTTCTATAAAGAGCATAACGATCGTTAATAGTATCAAAAGTGACGAGATAAGCATCAACTCCGCAATTAGCCAGTTCTCTTATCCATAAAAGATCTCCTACTAATTTTTCTGTTTCTTTTTCTACTTCCTTAGGAGAGAGAAAACTAAATCCTAATATCAAATACCCAGTTAAAAGAACTATGATTACAACAACAACTATTAATTCTGTTAAAGTAAACCCCGCCCTTCTGAAAAAGGGCGGGGAAATTTTATAAAACAACTCCTTTCCTTTTTAGTAAGTTAGCAATTAAGCACTCGGCCCTTCTGCTACGTACATATATAAGTCATTCCAGTTATCGTGCCGGATACTACCGGCATTACGATTTCCATCGTCTAAGTCACTATCTATTTTCTGAAGAATTCTTCTTGTTGCTGCGCTACCCCTGTTGAAGTGAAGGCGATAATGAACTTCGTTGCCTAAAGTTCCATCAAAATTGAATGCCCCATACCCCCAATAGTTGTAATCGTAATAACCACCACCAGCAATAGGAACAGTTGATGGCCAGCGGTCTAAATAAGGACCATCCCAGTCATTTGCCGAGACATAACTGGGTCGAGTCATAAATCCAGGGTCTCTGTTTGCGGCAACATCACGAGGATATCCACCACAATCTCCATAAAACTTTATCGTTGCTGTTTTTAAAGTTTTAAGTGCGGCCTCAATACGTGCTATTCTTGCTCTGTCAATAATTTTTCCTACCTGGGGAAGCAGTAGAGCTACTAAAATCCCAATTACAGCAATAACAACCATAAGTTCAATTAAAGTAAAACATTTTTTATTAAACATACCCCCTCCTTTTAGTTATTAGTTAAACCTATAAATAAAATCACTTTCCACTTTAATAATATCATATCAAGAGAAGAAATTCAAGAATTTTCAAAGAAAGCAAATTTAACAATTCATTTAAAAAGTTCTTGACAAGAAGACACTTATTTGTTAAAAGATAACTGAGTTCTTTTAAAATTAAGGTTATACCATCCACAGGCACTCTTAATCTGAGGGAGAAAGGAGGTGGAGAAAAAATAAATTATTTTTTTCTGAGAGTGTCAGGAATGTGGATGATATAACATAAATGGGGAAATAACAAGGAAATGGAGCCTTGTTGTTATAAATTTGATGAGTTTAGAAAGGAGGGTGTAAATGAGTAAGAAGATAATTTTATTTAGTGTAATATTGGGATTTCTTCTTGCAGGAAGTGCCTTTTCTGCGGTAGAGAATATTAAAGTAAGTGGAGATTTAACTACTTATGTTGGTGGCCGTTATGGATTTGATTTAGGGGCAGGTGGAGATGAAGCAGATGCCTCTTTTATAGCCAGTATTGCCCGTTTAAGATTTGATTCTGATTTAACTGAAGATGTCTCAGCCACTTTAAGATTAATTACAGATAGAGTGTGGGGACAGACTGTAAGTAATGCAAGTTCTGATGTAGATATAGATTTAGCTTATGTTACTTTAAAGAATTTCTTTAATTATCCTTTAACCTTAAAAATCGGAAAACAGGAGATAAAAATTGGCAGTGGAGCAATTGTTGGGGATCCTACAACCAATCAATTTGCCAGTAATGATTCTAATCTTCCCCAAAGTTTGGGAGATCTGGATTTAAGAAAAGCATTTGATGCGATTGTGGCAATAGCTGATTATTCTCCTTTAACAATTACCTTAGGATATGTGAAAGATACCGAGGGGCTTTTAACCGCAAACGATGATGTAAATGTGTATGTTATAGATTTAGGCTATGATTTTGGAAATAATACCCAAGGAGAGTTATATTATGTCCTTAAAGATGCGAAGAAATCTGATATAGGAAATATTGGGGTAAGAGTGGTAGGTTCCCCTCGAGAGAATTTAGTATTAAGTGGAGAAGTAATCTATCAGTATGATAGACCAGATGCTCGTGCAGACAGAAAACACCGTTCTGATTTTGCCGCACTTTTGGGGGCAAGCTATACTTTTGTTGACCAGGCTTGGACACCAACTGTAGGGGTAGACTATGCTTACCTTAGTGAGAATTGGGATCCTATGTATGAAGATTTGGCTGCTGCCAATATTGCCAATAA
>Ga0164318_10003187_pt1 | contig 15476 bp, 10 predicted proteins | sample GuaBasSedimGuay9_FD_113734 | JGI IMG/M metagenome (GOLD analysis project Ga0164318, IMG submission 113734) | Subseafloor sediment microbial communities from Guaymas Basin, Gulf of California, Mexico - Guay9, Core 4571-4, 0-3 cm | ecosystem: Environmental > Aquatic > Marine > Hydrothermal vents...
CCGGGCTCTCGGGCGTCAGCGTCTGCGGCTCGCCGAACACCGGGAAGAGGGGGGAACCCGTCCTCTCGCGCCACGACCACACTATCTTCACCGGCTCCATCATGTCGAAGTTGACGTAGCTGCGGCCGGCGGGCTCGAGGGAACCAGTCTCCACCGTGTAGCCGTCGCAGTACCAGCCGGGAATGTAGCCGGGAACGCTGGCCCGTACCGCGGTGCCGGAATCGGTCCACCAGGCGCCCAGCGGAGGCACCGCCTCCACGTTCGGAAGCGTGGAGTCTATGACGAGCAGGTACTGCGTCTTCCAGTGCCAGGTTACCACCGTGGGATTGGTGCGGATGCGGAAGGTGTAGGTGAAGTCCTTCTCCTCACCCTCGCCCGCGCCCGCCCACTCGGTGGGGAGGTTGTCGCCCTCGGCCGAGAAGCCGGTGCACACGTAGCGGACGCCCTCGTCCCCGGGAATCGGCGACTCCACCGTGAGCGTTATCTCGTCGTTGTAGGTGTAAATGTGGTCGCCCGCCGGGGGCTCCGGCGCGCCGAAGGCGGAGATCACCGTGAGCGTTATGTCCGCAGGCTGAACTATCCACTTCAGCTCCGTGGGACCGGACATCGTGATGGTCACCGACGGGTTGACGGTGTTCTCGAAGTAGTGCGCCGTGCCGTTCAGGTAGTAGCCCACGCACAGGTAGTTCTTGCCGTCCACCTCGATGGGCGAGGTGATGGAGCAGGTGGTCACCTCGTCCTGCTGGAACCAGTAGTAGCCGGGGGCCGGATCGGGATCGCCCAACCCGCTCGGGTTCAGCACGTCCAGCCGGTATTCGTTGGCCCAGAGCCACGTTATCGTGGAGGGCTGGTAGAGGATGAACGACACCGAATTGTTCGTGCCCACCGCGGGCACCGCTCCGGTCCCCTGGAACCCGATGCAGTAGTAGCGCACGTTGGAGGCCTGGTAAACCACCTCCTGCACGCTCGCCGTAACGGTGTCGTTCTGGTCGAAGAAGCTGTTGCCCGGCGGGGGTGTGGGCACGCCTATCCGCCGCGGGTTCAGCACCTGAAGGCGGTACTGCTGCGTCCACTGCCACTCGATGGTGCCCGGCCCGTCGCACAGGAAGACCACGGTCGGATCATCGTCGTATCCCCACGAGCCCGAGGACGGGACGGAGCCGGTGCCGACGAAGCCGGAGAGACGCCAGCCCACGTCGGGCGAGCTCGTCGGGACGAAGGTGGTGGTGGTGATGCTCGCCACCGTGTCGGCCCGCTGCCATACGTTGAACTCGGTGGCCGGCGCGCCTATCTGCTGGGCGCTGGTGACCTGAATGAGGTATTCCTTCACCCAGTGCCAGGTGATCCACCCGTCCCCGCTTATTGTCACCGTCACGGTGGGCGCGGTGCCGGTGGCCGGGATGACCGTGCCGTCTCCCGTCCAGCCGGTGCACCTGTACTGCTCGTCCGTAACGCCCTGATAGGACCACGGAGAGGTCACCTGGAAGGTCGCGCTGCTCTGCCGCGGCAGGGGGTTCACTCCCACCGGCGGCGAGGGGTTGCCTATATTCGGATCCGGCGCGTCGGAGTTCACCGTTATGTCGAAGCCGGCTATTCCCATGCACCAGTAGATCATGTTCTGGAAGGCGCCGGTCATCACGCCGTTGCTCCATTCGCCCACCACGAAGTTGTTGCCGTTGCCGTTGCCGTTCCACCAGATGGCCGTGCCGTCGTTGTCCGTCCGCCGGTACACCGATATCTTCGTGTACCAGGTCCCGCTCGTCCCGGACCACCAGCCTTTGATCTGGAACACGTCCACCGTGGAGTAGTTGGGATCGGGATGCGCCCCGTCGCAGTCCGTGTAGGCGTTGGTGGTGAACGAGCCCGAGTAGGCGCCGTATGGGCCGTTGGCTATCGGGTGGTTCTCCATGCCCTGCGCCACCCTGACCGTCCATGCGCTCGTGTTCGTCATGAGGTCCGGCGTGCTGGCCGCCACGAGTTTGAATATGCTCAGCCAGTTGTTGTGGACGCCTCCGCCCCAGCCGCCGGAGACCTCGTCGAAGCCGGTTCCTATGAGTATCCCGCCGTTCTTTACGTAGTCGTTCAGCGTGGTGGTGGCCCAGTCGGGCACGTCCATTCCCCCCCAGCCTCCGTTCTGGTAGAGGATGGTGATCCTGTAGGCGGATATGTTGTTCAGCTTGGCGGGATCGGACCAGACGTCGGAACGGGAGACCGTGGTGAGGCCCAAGGCGGTGAAGAGCGTCTTGCTCGAATCGAGGGGCTTGTTGGCCGTGGTGTCCAGCAAGAGGGCCGTCTCCGCCCGCGCCTCGGAGGCGAACACGCCCGCGCACAGCATCACCAGGAAAGCCAATGCCACGGTTGAGATAAGCCAACGCTTCACGGTTGACTCCTTTCGTATGATCTTCCTGCCGGAAATGCCTCTCTCATCCGCCTGAATAGTGCATTTCCGGGAGTGGAACGCTTCAAAAAACCTTCGAGGCCCCGCCGAGCAGCCTTCTGATCAACCCGCGAAGGGGGCTGCAGTCCTTCAGCCCGCGGGCGGGTTCGGGGGAGAGGCGGTAGTAGAGCTCCACCACGCCCCTGCCTATGCCGGAGGAAAAGGCCGTTCGGTCCCTGAAACCGCAAAGATCGGCGACCGAGGCGGCGCAATAGCTGCCGAAGGCCGCCGTCGCCACGAAGCACCCGCCGGTGTCCACGTGGTGGGCGCCTTCCTCCACCACGGGCGCGGGGGGCTCGGTGACGGGCGCGCCCCAACTGTCGGCCTTGCGGAAGCGCAGCGTCTCGTCCGCCCAGTACGCGGCCATGGGAAGCCCGTCATCGCCGAGCGCGAGCGAGCAGAAACGCCCCACGTGGTCGCCCGCGGCGTCCACCACGTCCGTGACCCAGAAGCGCCCGTTCCAGAACGTGTAGCGCACTCCACGCACCGTGTCGTCGTAATAGACGAGGTGCGGGAAGCCCGCGGCGTCCATCGCGAGGCTGCAGTAGAAGCCCACGTCCCCCGTCGACTGCACCACCCGGCTTATCCACACCTCTCCCGCCTGCTGCGCTATTATCACGTCTATCGTGCGGGGATCGTTGCGGTAGTCCTGGAAGACGACGTAGGGAACGCCGTTCCGGTCGAAGGCCAGGTCTATGAAATATCCCGTGCCCGGTATGGCGGTCACCAGCTGGCGGTGCCACTCGCCGGCCTCACGGTAGATGTAGTACACGCAGTCCTCGGTCTCGCTCCGGTACGCCACGGCGGGCTCGCCCGTTATCGGGTTGGTGGCTATGGCGGTGTAGGTGCCCACGTCGCCGTCGCTGTCCAGCACCAGGTGAGGCTCGGGCCGCCAGAAGCCGTCCTGGAACTCCCGGTAGAGAAGGTCGCCGTTCGTCTCGTCGTAGTAGGAAACGCCGAGCCTCGCGCCCGGAAGCACCGTGATGTCGCAGTACATGCCGACGAAGCCGCCCTCGTCCACTATGTCGTTGTACCAGTTGCCCTCGATGTCCTTGTGGGCTATCTTCAGGTCGCGGTAGCCGTAGCCGTAGTAGAGGATGACGGGAGAATCGCTCTCGTCGAATATCAGCTTCGTGAACTGGCCCACGAGGATGGAGGAATCGGCCGTCTCAAGGTGCCATTCCGTCCCGTCGAACCAGGCGTACTTCAGGTCGCCGTTCTCCTCGTCGAAATAAGATATCGCGGGCTGGTGCGTGGCGGGATTCACCGCCACCGAGGCGTACTTGCCCACCCGGGGACCGGAGTCCACCACCTCGGCCGGAGAGCCGAAGAGGGGCGTCCGCATCAGCTCCGCCGCCCGGTAGTACCACGTTATCGAGGAAGGCGAGTTCATCGTGACTTCGAGATGGTGGACGGAGCCCGCGGGTATCTCGCCCGTGCCGGCGTACCCGTCGAACAGCAGGTCCGCCACGAACAGCGGCGCGCCCAGCGCCACCTCCGTCCCCTCCTTGTAGTAATGCGCCCCCAGAGCGGGCCGGCAGGGTATCTCATAGTCGCAAAGCACCTTCAGCTCGTACCACCTCTCCCATAGCCACGTCACGGTGGAGTTGAGGAATATCTCGAAGTGGAAGCTGTTCGTCGAGCCCGTCGCGGGCACGCTTCCGGTGCCCGTCCAGCCCGAACAGTACATCCTCACCCCGTCGGAGACCTGGACGTACTCATCCACCGCGCAGAACACGGTGACGCCGCTCTGGTACACCGAAACTCCCCTGGCGGGAGAGGGCGAGCCGTACTCCGAGGAAACCTCCAGCGAGAAGGTGACGGCCTCCGCCGCAGGGGCGGCGAACAGGAGGGCGGCGAACACCGACACCGTGGTTGCGAGGACCAGGCAAAAGAGAAAGCGGGGTGATTTCATAGGTTCCCTCCGCCGACCGTAGCCGAAGCGTGACGGTTTGCACGTAGTCAGCAACTATACATATACTCGTTCGTTTGTCAACTAAAACTTGGGTTTTTGCGGATTGCCGCGCGTCCCGTAGGAATGTGCCTCCCGCGCTCGTTCGGCTGCACAAAAAAAGCGGGCGACTGCGCGCCCGCTCTTGTCTCGGCCCGCCGGTCGGCTCAACCGCGGTGCTTCTCCACCCGGTCGCGGATGACGGCCTCGGGCTGCACGCCGAGCATCCTCTCCACCTCGTTGCCGTTCTTGAACACTATGAGGGTGGGAACCGCGCGTATGCCGTATTCCAGCGCTATCTTCCTCGCCTCGTCCACGTCCAGCTTCGCGAACTTCACGTCCGCCGCGTCCGCGTACTGCTTCTGCAGGTTCTCGATGATGGGAGTGATGAACCGGCAGGGGCCGCACCATTCGGCGGAGAAGTCCACCACCGCCACGCCCTTGTGCTCCAGTATCTCGCTCTGGAAGTTCTGTTCGTTCACGCTCAGTACATCGGCCATCTCTCTTCTCCTTCGGATTCGTCTTTCGTCGGTCGGCGTCTCCGGCCCGCGGGGCTGGAACGCCGTCGAGGATACTCGGGTTTCGTATATTGCAAGTTTACGATATTTCCCTGCCGGGAGGGAAACACCGCTACTTCTTCCCGCCGTCTCCCTTGCCGTCCTTCTCCTTCGGCTTCGGAAGAAGGCTCTTTATCAGCTTCTCCGAAGGGGCCTGCGAGTTCCTGTAACGGATGACCCCCTTCAGGTCCACCAGTATGTTCGTCGGAACGCCCACCACTCCGTACTTGCGGAGTATCTCCTGGGACGAATCGTCGAGTATGGTGTATTCTATCCCGTTCTTCTCCGCGTACTTCTTCAGCTTCTCGCGGGAGTCGTACACGTTGAGAGCCAGTATCTTCAGCCCCTTCGAGGCGTATTCCTTGTGCAGCTTCTTCAGGGCGGGTATCTCCCTCACGCAGTGCGGGCATCCCAGATACCAGAAGACCAGAAGCACGGCCTTCTCCTCCCGATAGTCGCTCAGCGTGTGCTCGGCGCCGTTTATGTCCTCGAGGGTGAAGTCGAAAGCCGTCTCCCCGACCTTCGAGCCCTCCTTCGGCTTCTTGCCCTTCGACGCCGCCTGCAGCGCCACGAGGCCGTAAACCAGCGCCGCCGTGGCCAGCAAGACGAGCCCGGTCGCTATCTTCCTCATCATTCTTCCTTTCCCTTCCGGCGGGATCAGAAGGAGGCCACGCCCGCCTTGAATATGAAGTATTCCGCCGTCCCCAGGAGCACCAGCCCGAAGAACACCTTCACCGCCTTCATCCACGGCCCGCTCCGCGGCAGCGAGGCGAGCAGTCCGGCGAAGGTGCCGGCCAGCACCAACAGGGCTCCCAGACCGAGCGAGAAGGAAAACATGAGCAGCGACGCCTTCAGCAGCGAGCCCGTGCCGGAGGCCATCGTCAGTATGGCCGCGAGCACGGGACCGGTACAGGGGCCCACCACCAGCGCGGAGACCGCGCCCACCATGAAAGCCCCGACGTAGCCGCCTCTCTTTCCCGCCTCGTCGGCCCGGCGGGAAAACCGGTCCGCCAGGAAGGCGGGCGCCTTCAGCTCGAAAAGCCCCAACATGGACAGCGCGAGCAACAGAAAGAGATTGCCGAGTCCCAGGTTCACCCACATGTTGCCGGACAAGGCCCCCACCATCGTCTTCACCACCTGGGTGAGCACCAGTCCCAGGGCGGTGTACACCACCGCCATGCCGAGGACGTAGCTCAACGACAGCGTGAAGCCGTGCCACCTGGAGCCGCCCGAAGCCGCCCCTATGTAGCCCACCGTGAGCGGCACCACGGGATAGACGCAGGGCGTGAACGACGTGAGCACCCCCGCGGCGAAGACGAGCACCGGCGCGAGCCAGCTTCCGCTCTCCACCGCGCGCTCGGCCGATTCCCTCAGCCCCTCGAAGAACGAGGGAGAGGAAGCCGCCATGAGCGTCAGGGAGCCGAGGCCGGGAATCATCCTACTCGTCTTCCTCCACTATCCTGTGGTACTCGTCCAGCGAGCGCTCCACCCACGCGTCGATGTGCTCCGCGAAGTAGAAGCGGCTCGTCGCGGCCACGAAGTTCCCGTTGAAGTAGAGCGCGAGCAACGTAACTCCTTCTTCCTCCTCGGGCGAGTCGGCGGGGGTGTAGCTTATCACCTTCAGGCGTTCCCTCCGGAGCGCCACCCGCTCGAGCTGCCCCAGGACGAACTCGCTCAGCAACGAGTCCCTGCCCGGAAAGACCACGAGCACGGGCCCCGTCTGTTCGAGAACCTCGTACCTGAATTCTTCGCTCGAGTGCAACCTGACCAGAGTCATTTTTACCTCCCGCCAGGCCGCCGTTCTTTCCGGAGTATACCTCAAATCTCCGCGGCCCGGCGCTTTTCAGGTTGCAAGGCCCGTGCCAAAGTCCGCGCTTCTGTCGCAACACGCGAAATGCAAAGAAGTTACAAGCAAAATCCGAGCCGAGGGCCGCGTCGCGTCCCCCCTCACTGTGCACTGGAATACACAACAGCGCAGGCGCGCTTGTGAAGGTATCTTCAGTATTGAACGGGAGTTACGGCGTTATCGCCGCCGCCTCTCCCTCTCGCCCTTTAGTGCACCGGAGTGCACACCGTCAGCGGCTAGCCGCTTCCTTCAGCCCATACTTCTTTATTATGCGGTGCAGGTAGGACCTCTCTATCCCCGCCTCCCGCGCCGCCGCGCTCACGTTCCCGCCGTGCCGCGCCAGAAGGGCCGAGAAGTAGTTCACCGTGAACCGCTCCATCACGCGCCGCTTCGCCATGTCGTAGGGAAGGTTCACGTCCACATCGAGCCTCTCGCGGTCCGTCCCCGAAAACGCCAGGTGCTCCGGCTTCACCACCTCGCCCGGGTGCTCCACCACCAGTTTCACGCACAGGTTCACGAGCTCCCGGACGTTGCCGGGCCACTTGTACGCGACCAGCAGCTCCATCGCCTCGTCGGACAGCCGCGGCTTGGCGAGCCCCCTCCGCGCGGCCTGGTCCGACAGGTGGTGCTCCATCAGAAGCACCACGTCCTCTTTCCTCTCCCGAAGCGGCGGCATGCGAATCTCTATCACCGAAAGCCGGTAGTACAGGTCGGTGCGGAACGTTCCCTCCTCGACCGCCTTCTCCAGCTCCTTGTTCGTGGCCGCGATCACCCGCACGTCGGTGCGTATCCAGCGGGTGGAGCCCAGCGGGAGCACCATGCCGTCGTCGAGGTAGCGCAGCAGCTTCGCCTGCAGCGACATGGGCATCTCGCCTATTTCGTCGAGGAACATGCTTCCCCCGTCCGCGAGCGCGAACAGCCCGCTCTTGGCCCTGTCGGCGCCCGTGAACGCGCCCTTCGCGTGCCCGAAGAGCTCGCTCTCCAGCAGCGCTTCCGGTATCGCCGCGCAGTTCACCGGCACGAACGGGCCCTCCCCCCGCGGCGACAGCTCGTGGACCGCCCGCGCCGCCAGCTCCTTGCCCGTCCCGCTCTCCCCGGTTATGAGCACCGAGGCGAAGCGGTCCCGCGCGCTCGTCACTATCCGCCGCTTCACCTCCTTTATCGCTTCGCTCTCGCCTATTATCCTCTCCATCGCGGAGTGCTTCAGGTTCCTCTGGAGCTCCATCGCCCGCTTGAGCCTCGCCGTGCGGAAGGCCCGCTTCAGCGCCTGTTCCACCACCTCCGCATGGATGGGTTTCGTTATGAAGTCGAACGCCCCCAGCCTCATCGAGCGTATCGCCTTCTCCATGTCGCCGTGGCCGGTTATGACTATCGTCAGCGCCTCGTCCGCCAGCAGGCGGTTCATCCCCTCCATCACCTCGAAACCGCTCGTGTCCGGCAGAAGCAGGTCGAGCAGCACTATGTCCGCCCCCACCTTCTCCAGGTGCTCCAGCGCGGGTTTTCCCTCCCCGAACTCCACGATCTGGAAGTCGCCGCACTTCGTCAGTATGTTCGAGAGAAGTTTCCGTATCGCCGGATCGTCGTCCACTATCACGAGCCTCAGGGACATCTCCGTCCTCCTCTCCGTTGGGGATTCAGGGCGCTACCGGAGTCCGGCGGAGGGCTTTCTTCAGCTCGCGCTCCACCGAACATATCGTGATCCCCGTCTCCGTGTCCGTCGCCTCAACCGTGAGCAGGTAGTACACCACCTTGCGGTTGCGCGCGGGCCTCACGGCGACCGAGGACAACCTCCCCGTCACCAGCACGTCCGCCCCGGCGAGCCGCGCCCTCTCGAGCTCCTTCCCGGCCCCTTCCTCCCGGAGGTGCTCCCGCAGCGCGGCGTCCGCCACTCGGAAGCCCATGCGCGTGAGCTCGGCGGCCACCGACCCGGCGAGGGCCGACATGTCTATCCGGTCAGCCGTTCGGTTGCGGAACGGAAGGAAGAGCAGCACCGCGTCCCTGCGTCCCGCGAGGCCTTCCGCGAGCTCCGCGGCCGCGCCCCGCGCGAGAAGCTTGAAATCGGTGTCGGAGAAGAACTCGCTCACCGGCGTCGGCGCGGACGGATCTTCGTACCTCCCCTCCCCCGCGCAGCCGGCGAGCAGAAGAAGGCTAACGCCTACGGCAATAAGCAAGGTAACCGGCGATTTCCCTGGCGACGGCATCCACTATCTCCTCCCCGGACATATCGGGCCGGAACCAGGGTTCGCGGTAGGAAAACCTCGCGATCTCCCGGCCGGACAGGTTGTCCCTCAAAACCACCTCGACCCCGAAGACCGCCGACCCGCGCCCCCGCGGGAGAACCTTCCTCACCCGCCCCGACGGGTTGTACTCCACTATGTAGCCCGTCACCAGCAGGCCGGGACGGTCGGCCTCCCACAACCGGACGTCCTTGAACGCCTGCGGATGGTAAAAGTTCAGCTTGTGGTATATGCGCTCGGGAAAGTCCACGCCTATGTCCCGCGACTCTATGCCGTTCAGCACCTGGAAGCGCCCGATTATCACGCGATCGTATTCCTTCAGGCTCAGGTCTTCCGGCGGAGGGGGAGCGTAGCTGTAGGAAGGTTTCCTGTCCACCCTCGCCACCTTGCCCGCGTTGCAGGCCGCGGCGATCGCCAGCAGCACGAGCGTGAGCAGAAACGCCTTCCATCTCATGCCCGCAATCATATCCCCTTGCCCCGCCGGGTCAATCCCCGGAAACGTCCTCCCGCAGCACGAGCCTTCTTCCCTTCCGGCCGAGCAGGAACGCCCGCCCGCCCCGCACTATCCTGAACATCGGAAGCCCGCCCGCCTCCACGAGGAAGGGAAGAACCATCCCGTCCCCTTCCCCCGCGGGCACGCACTGCCGGAAGGGAACGCGCACCGAGGCCGTGCCGCATCTTATCCTCAGGGGCGCGAGCGGCGCGAGTCCGGCGGGCGCGGGAATCGGCCCCGCCTGCAACGCCGCCGCCACGTCCGCCAGCACGAGCCCGGCCGGCCTGTCCCTCCCCGGCACGAGGGGGGAGGGATCCCTCCCGTCGGGCTCGCCGTCCCCGTCGGTGTCCCCGGTGGTGGGAGCGGTCCCCAGCTCCTTCTCCTCCCGCAGGGTGAGGCCGTCTCCGTCGGGATCGTCCGCCTCCTCCGGATCGTTCAGCTCCATGCGCCATGCGTCCTTCCCCGCTCTCCTGAAGCCGGGGGCGGGCCGCAAACGGGAGGTCACCTCCAGCTCGACGCCCCCTCCTTCGCCCGCCACGAGCCTCACATCTCCGGAGCAGTACAGCGGCAGTATCTCCCTGAAGCCGCCCCTCACCGCCCGGCACACCACGGCCTCCTCCTCTCCGGCGAACAGCGCGAACCGGCCTTCCTTTCCAGCGGGACGCATCCGCGGGTGCAGCGCCCGCAATTCCTCCGCGCTCATCACGGGACCGTGGGGAAGTCTCCCGCACAGCCGGACGGCGGGCGGCAACAGACCGGGCTTCACCGCCAAGGCGGAGGGGGAAAAGCCGCTCGTTCGGAGGCTCTCCGCCGCGAAGCCGGAGGCGAAGGGAAGCGCCCAGGCGGCGCCCCGCGCGAGGAACAGCGCCGCCGCCCGCGCCCCGAGCTTTCCGGGGGGAGCGGTCCCGCCGAAGGCGCTTTCCCACGCCCAGCGCATCGCCAGCGGTTTCCCTCCCCGAAGCAGGGCCGCCGCCGTCCGTTCCGTTTCCTCCATGCGGCGGCGCTCCGTTTCGAATCCCCGCCGCTCCAACAACGCGGCAAGGCGGTGGAAGTCGGCGAGCGAGAGGTTCTCCGCCCTCACCGCCGACCGCGCGAGCGAGGCGGCGAACTCCTCGCTCATCCCCCTCCCGTCGCCGAGCGCGGCCGCCAGCTCCCGCCAGAAACCGCCGTCGAGCGAGGGAGGCAGGTGGAACCCGACTCCCGCGGCGCGGCGCGACGCAACCACCCCGGCGAACACCGGCCCGAAGGACGGCGGAGCGCCCGACGCATCGGGAAGCGCGACCGTGCCGAGCAACTCCGGGACCGCGCGGCAGGCGGCGCAATAGGTGAACCACGGGAACGCCTCTCCCTCACCCCCGAACAGGGCGGCCGCCTCCTTCTCCGAGGGGCGGAGGCGCGTGAGCAGGGAGGCGGCGAGACGGTCCATCGCGGGCGGCACCCCCCCGGTCTCCGCCAGGAAGGAAACCGCCCCGGGCGGGCGGTCGCCCTTCCGGAGCAGGACGGCCAGCGCCTTCCTCCCCCATTCGACGTTCCCTTCCCTCCGGCGCTCGAGCGCCCCGCGCAGCCCTTCCCTCACCCTCTCGTCGAACCTCGCGGCGCACGCCCTCGCCAACCGCTCGTAGAAGACGGGCGGCAGCGCGGGAGGCACGGCGAGCAGGGAGACGGGCGCTTCGCCCTTTCCGGCCATGAACATGACCAGCCGCGCGGCGTCCGCGGTGAGGACGCCCGCCGCCGGATTCTCCGCCTCGAACTCGGCGAGCCCCACCACCCATTCCGGCGGCGCGGGGCGGGCGGCGAGCGCGAGAAGGCGCGCCCGGCTCCTTCCCGACGCCCGGGAGTACGCTTCCTTGAAATCCGCCGCTCTTCCCTCCCACGGATAGGCGAACATGAGCTCCGCATCTCCCTTCCTGCGGGCGAAGGCGGATATCCGTTCGGCGAACTCGTCAAAATCCTCCGGCCTGCGAAGCACCGCCTCGCGCGCCCACCGCCCCGCCGCGGGGTTCCCCAGCGCCTCCGGCACGAGCGCCCTCACCTCCTCCGGCCCGCATCCGGCGGCGTATTCCAGCGCGGCGCGGATGCGTTTCTCGTTTCCGCTTTGAATGTCCCGCTTCAACATGTACAATATCGCCGGAACCGGCCCCTCGTCCGCCGCGGGCGCGGGGGTCTCTCCGGCCGACGGGAACGTTCCCCCGGCCGCTTGCATCAATAGTATGAGGACGATGAGGGCAAAGGCCGTCTTCTTCCTCACGGTTTTTCTCCGTCCCGAAGGGGGGGCGAAACGTAACTTTCCGCGGTTTTCGGCATTAGGATAAGTGCTATGGGAAGTATCGCAAGGTTCTCGGCGGCGCTCGCTCTGTTCCTCGCCCTTTCCGCGGTGATCGTGGGGGCGGAGGAGGCGGCTCCCAAGAAGTCCGGCCCTCCCGCCGGGAGGAGCGGGCTTTCCTCCTACGCCGAGCGCGAGGCGGCCGCCAGGAACTTCGACGCCTGGTGGAAGGACCACAGGGATTACCTCGTGCGGCCCCGTCCGTTCAGGTATTCCGGCAGGCAGGCCTCCCCGTCCGAACTGCTGAAGATGCTCATCCTGCTCGGCTACCGCGGCGAGCTCGACGAAGTGCTCCACGCGCAGGCCACCGCCGAGCTCAAGTGGATGGGCTCGGCCGCCGCGAAGATACTGGGCGAGATAGTGAGCGGTGAACGGCGCTTCAGGGCGTCCGACCTGCCGCCCGGCCTGCGTTTCAAGGATATCCGCCGGTACGCCGCGATGGCGCTCGGGGCCGTGGGATACCGCGAGGAGCTCCCCCGCCTGGCGCGCGCCCTCGCCGATCCCGATCCCGAGTTGCGCGCGTGCGCCGCGGTCTCCATCGGCGAGCTGGGCGGCCTCGACTACACCCGCCTGCTTCTCGACACCTACCGCGACACCCGCCGCGTCGGCGAGTACAAGGTCCGCTCCGCCTTCCTCGCCGGGATGGTCTATCTCGCCGATCCCCGCGCCCTCCCCGAGCTCCTCGCGAGCCTCACCGACCGCGACGCCCGCGTCCGCGTCTCCGTTGCGACCGCCCTCGGCATGTTGTCCGAGGAAGCGGGGCCGCGCGTCATCGGGCATTACCTGAGGGAATACGCCAACTCCCCCTCCATCAGGACCGCCGGAATATGGGCGCTGGCCGAGTTGGGCAGGCGCATGGCCGCGCGCCCGCATCCCGGGGCCGACGACTACACCGGCGACATGATGGTGGTGGAGCGCACGCTGAACACCATCGCCATACACGAGAACGTGCCCTTCGTCCGCTGCCACCTCGCCCTCGCCCTGGCCCACCTGGGCACCCCTTCGGCGCTGAGCACGCTCCGCTCCCTTTTGTACGACGTGGACGGCTGCGTCCGCCGGACCGCCGCGGTGGCGCTGGCCGTGGCCGGGGCGGACGCGCTGTCGGATCCCGTCGTTTCGAACGACGCGGAGCTGCTTCCCGCCGTCCGCGCCTGGGAGGAATGTTCCTCCCTCGTGAACGAGGCCCGGCCCGAAGCCGCTCTCGCCGCCTTTTCCTCCCGAATAAGGAAGTTCGAGAAGGAAGGCGCGCCCGGGGCCGCGGCCGCGCTCACGCTGGGCCTCGCCCGTACCTTCCTCCCCGGAAGGCTCGCCGTCATCGAGGCCGCGGCGTCCTCCCGCAAGCCGATACTTCGCACCGGCGCAATAGCCGCCCTCGGTGCCGTCCGCACGAGGACGGACGTCAAGCGCGCCGCCGCTTCCCTCATGCGTTTCGCCGCCCTGCCCTCCGGCGCGGACGAGAACTCGCTCGACCCCTCGGTGGTGGCTCTCATCGCCCTCGGGATGCTGGGTTCGGACAAGCCGTTGAACTTCCTCAAGTCCACCCTCGTCTCCCCGCCCTCAAAGGGAGAGAAGGGCGTTACCCGCATAGGGGCCGCGATGGCGCTCGTGCTGCTCGGCGGCCTGCCCTACCGCGAGCCGCTCATAAGCGTTCTGGAGAACGATCCCTCCCCCGCCGTGAGGTCGGCGGCCGCCTTCTCGCTCGGTCTCATCCGGGCGGAAGGCGTGTTGGAGACCCTCGTCTCCGTCATCGAGCACAGCACGAACGTGGACCTGCGGGCCAACGCCTGCTTCGCTCTCGCCCTGTTGCGCGACAAGGCCGCCCTGCCCGTCCTGTACGGCGTGATAACCGACCGTAGGCTCGCCCGCTCCTCCGACGGCAACTACCTGCGGGGCTGCGCCGCGTTCGCGCTCGCCTCGCTGAAGCCCGGCCCCGCCTACGTCCTCATGCTGAAGCGCGAGCTCGAGCGGTCGGACGACGAGAACTTCCTCGCCTTCTCCGCCCTCGCCGTCGGCTTGAGCGGACGCCTCGACGCGCTCGAGGCCGTGGTGCCGCTCCTGCGCCATCCTTCCGCGCAGGTCCGCCGCGCCGCCTGCCTCGGGATCGGCTTCAGCGGCAGGGAGGAATTCCTGCCCGAATTGTTCTCCGTGCTGCGCGGAAGCGCCGACGCGCCCACCCGCGTCCAGGCCGCCGTGGCGTGCGGGCTCCTCGGGGACGGCGCGGCGCTCGACGCGCTCGCCGCCATGCTCGACCCCGCCGCCGAGGGCAACTCCCGCGTGCGCGCCGCCGCCGCCATGGGAATAGCGCTGTTGGGCTCGGCGAGCGGCCCCGTGTCCAAGCGGCTCGCCGCCATGGAGCGCGACCCCGACCCCCGTTGCCGGTGGTTCGGCGCGGTCGCCCGTTACGTCCTCGGCGACATGGCCGCCGCCGACCTGCTCGTGGACTATATACGCGCGGGCGGCGCCGAATACCGGAGGGTGGACGCGAAGCTCCTCCGCTCCTGGGTGAACTCCCGCCTTCCTTCGCTTTTCAAGCTGAGGTCCTACTTGTTCGAGTGATCGGCCCCTTCGGCCTCGTCCTCCCCCGTCAATCCCTTCAGCGCTTTCTCCACTTCGCCCCTCGCCTCGCCGCACTTCTCCAAGAGGTACTTCCTCATGGCCGGGCCGCGGCCGGATATGAACACCGCCGCGTCCCACGGCGAGGAAGACGCCCAGGTGGAGAACGCCTCCCCGTAGTCGTCCAGTAAGGCCTTCAACGCCGCGTCGCTTTCGTCCGAAGCCCCGCCGCGGGCGAACCATTCGGCGAGGAACCGAAGCGCTTCCTTCCCCTCGCCGGCCCTGCGCGCCGCGCGGAAGCGGGAGAAAGAGAACGAGGCCGTATCGCGGAAGCGTTCGGTGAGCCCCGCCTCGTCGGCCGCCTTCACCTCGCACAATCTCTCAACCCATTCGTCCAGCCCGTCGCGGTCGTTCAGCGCCTCGCAGAGGAAACAGGCGGCGTTGCAGGCCGCGGCTCTCGCGGGGCCTTCCGCCGCCTTCCACGCCCCGGCGGCCGCGGCGAGAAGCACGTCCGCCTCGCCCCTCGCGGTGAACAGGGAGACGGCGGGAGTCCAGAACGGCGTCGCTCCCTTCCTGCTTCCATGCCGCTCCAGGAAGGCCCGGAGCGACTCAGGCGAGGCGCAGGCGAGCGCGCGCTCCCAGTCGTCGGCGTCGGCGGGAAGGTCGTCCGCGAACATGCCGGCCAGCGCGGCGCTCAGCGCGGCCCCTCTCACGAACCTGAACCACTGCGTCTCCTCCTCCAGGCGCGGATCGTGCCCCCGCCGGGCGAGCAGCATGAGCTTCCGCGCCCTTCCCTCCTCCGGCAGGCGGTCCAGCGGGAAGCGGGTCCACACCACGCCGGGTCCTCCGAAGAAGGGAAAGGCGGCCCACACCGCCGCGCCCTCGGCCCACTTTTCGCCTCCCGCCGCGCCGAGCAAGGCGGCGAGGTCGCGCACCCGCCGCGCCGTCGCCCCCCCGTCTCCGCCCGCCAGTTCCTCCGCGAGCCGCCCGGCGTCGCACTCCACTCCCGCCAGGAGGCGCAGGCATTGCTCCGGAACCCTTTCCTTCAGCTCGGGAAACGAGAGCATGAGCCTGCACCG
>Ga0164318_10003188_pt1 | contig 15475 bp, 15 predicted proteins | sample GuaBasSedimGuay9_FD_113734 | JGI IMG/M metagenome (GOLD analysis project Ga0164318, IMG submission 113734) | Subseafloor sediment microbial communities from Guaymas Basin, Gulf of California, Mexico - Guay9, Core 4571-4, 0-3 cm | ecosystem: Environmental > Aquatic > Marine > Hydrothermal vents...
CAAGCTTTAAAAAATACTTAAGAAGCTCGATAGAGCAATCTGGAAAGACATATTCCTCAAGCTTATTCCTCGGGCTTCCATGTACAATGTAAAAATCGTTTTTATAAACTAAAGGTAGATTTCTGAGAAACTCAAGATTCTCCTTTTTTATTCTTTTCCTTGTCCATTCTATTGCAAAAGCTGCTATGGGATTGAACCAAGAGGTATCTCCGGTAACAACGGCATAATCATGGTTGCCAAGAACTGAGATAATTTTTCTTTTCTTAACGATCTCCACAACTTCATTAGCAAACGGATAATAGCCTACTAAATCACCGCAGCAGAAAATTTTTTTATTACCTATGGCTTTTAGAACTTCTTTAAAAGCTATTAAGTTTCCATGAATGTCAGAAATTACCGCTATTTCCATTTATACCCCTTTATTATAGTTATGAAGTCTTTGTCTTCGGTTTCGCATTTTCCATATTTCCCAAACTCCTTTATTATCTCTTCTATGCTTATCTCATGCTTGCACTTAAAGTCTCTAAAAGCCAAGGTTGCGAGCTTATTGTTAGGCTCTGCCGTGATCACCAGCTCCTTGGCAACTCTGAACATTTCTTTAACAACAAGCTTCCATTCTGGTATATGCACAAGGGCGGACCAAGTTGCTACTACATCAAAAGCATTGCTTTTGAAGGGCATTTTTCTTGCATCTGCTACTACGCAAGGATATCCAAGTTTCTTGATTTCTTGGCTAATGTCTAAGCAAATTACCTTTGCGTTGATTTTTCTTACGAGATATCCCGAGCCAGTTGCTACATCTAAAACTCTGCCATGACAAAAAGAAGCTACTCTATGTAATACCTCTTCTCTTTTTTCCAGGTTGCCGAGAAGTGTTAGAAAGGTTTTCATTTAACCATTTTCAGCCTTTTCCATTCTAGCTCCATCGTTTTACTATAAAATTCTCTTATTTTCTCCTCTGAGATTTCATCTTAAATTTTTAAAGTTTCTTTATCTTAACCTAACTCCTCGAACTTTTCTTTTCTTCCTCCAGAATCCTTCTAACCTGCTCTATTGCAGTGCCTATATAATTCTTTGGATTTGTAACTCTTTCAATATCTTCTTCGCTTAAATAAGCTCTCACTTCTTTGCTTTCAAGCAGAACTTCTTTTAAACCTTTATTTTCCTCGAATGCTTTTATTGAAAGCCTTCTTAATAACTCATGTGCCTTTTGGCGAGACATTCCTTTTTTCGTAAGCTCTATCATCACCGCTTCAGCAAGGTTCAATCCCTTCGTAAGCATTAGATTTTTTTCAACATTCTCGGGAAAGATTTTTAAACCCTTCATAACCTTTTTCATTGTTTTTAAAATCTCATCAAGTAGAACGAAACTCTCTGGTATTATACATCTCTCAGGCGAAGAATTTGTTAAGTCGCGTTCATGCTCCAAAGAAACATTCTCTAAAGCTACGAAAACGTTGGATTTTATTATCCTTGCAAGACCACAAACTTTCTCAGAGTTTATGGGATTTCTTTTGTGAGGCATTGTCGAAGAACCAACTTGTTTATCTTCTCTAAAAGGCTCCGCTACTTCTGCTATCTCGGTGCGCATGAGATTTCTTATCTCTCTACCCATTTTATCCAAAGTAGCCGAGATTAAAGCGAGCAAAGCAAAGCACTCCGCATACCTATCTCGCTGAATGAGCTGGTTGGAGACTTCAACCTTGCCCAAACCCAAATCCTTCATAACAAGCTCCTGAATTTCGATCCCTTTATCCCCAAAAGAAGCTTGTGTTCCCACAGCTCCGGTCATTTGACCAACAAGCAAACGTTTTTTCATTTCTCTGAGTCTTTCTAAGTGTCTTTTGATTTCCATTGCAAAGATCGCAAACTTCAAACCATAGGTTGTTGGCACGGCATGCTGCCCATGAGTTCTGCCAACGCATACTATATCGATATATTCCTCTGCCCTCTCGAGGAGAATGTTTTTCAGCTCTTCTAAATCTCTCTCTACTATGGCAAGGGCTTCCTTAAATTGTAAAGCGGTTGCGGTGTCTATAATGTCGTTGGAAGTTGCGCCGAGATGAACATATTTCCCCGCCTCGCCACAAACCTCTGCAAGGGCTAAAACTACCGCCATCAGATCATGATTAATCTCCGCCTCTATTTCTTTAACTCTCTCAAGCTTTACATATTTCGTAGAAGCCTTCTTCGAAATTTCTTTCGCAGCCTCTTCAGGTATATTTCCAAGTTTTGCATGAGCTCTTGCGAGAGCGGCTTCAACCTCTAAAAGTTTCTGGAGCTTGCTTTCTTCCTCAAAAATCCTGCGCATTTCCTCGCTACCATATCTATAATCAATTGGATGAATTGCCATAAATAATAGGGACTTTCTCAATTTTTATATAGGTAACGTTATTTTTAAATAGTCCTACCAATAAAAGTACTACCATGGTGGTGGTTACCAGAAAATACCAAATAACAATACCAAAAGAAGTAAGAGAAGCTTTAAAAATTAAAATAGGAGACCAAATTGAAATCGTGAGAAATAAAAAGGGGGAATTCGTTATAAAAAAAATAGACCGAAATAAAGAAAAGTATATCAAGGCTCTTAATGATGCTGTGGGGATATTAAGGATAACGCAAGAAGACGTGGAAAGAATAAAAAAGGCTATTGGAGAAAGCATGCATGCATGAGGTATTTCTTGATACCAATGTTTTTATAAAAATATTTAATAAAGAAAAAGACTACGAAAAAACCATAGATAGCATTGCTGAAATTAAATCAAAAGGCTATAATTTAAAAATTTCCTGTATAACTCATTTTGAAATTCTTTGGGGTTTTGCTTTGTATGGCGAAGATAAAAATGTCCGAAAATATGAAAAGCTTTTAGAAACCTTAGAAATAGAGGTTGTTCCGTTGACTAAGAAGGATGTAGAGGTTTCTGCTAAATATTGTAGGAATAAGGCAAAAATCAGAGATTATTTTATAGGGGCTAGTGTTAAAAATAGGAATTCTTATCTATTAACATACAATACATCAGATTTTCGATGGTTGGAGAAGGTTTCTACTCCAGAAGACTTTATTGAGCATAGATAGTGGGGACTTCCTCAATTTTTATATAGGTAACGTTATAGTTCGCTTCGATAAAATTTAAGAATTCCTCGAAATTTCTCAGAGAGAGCTTTTGGGGATGCATAACTATAACAAGTGGCAGATTTTTATTTGTGCAGTTTTCAATTTTTTCTGCTATTTTTTTATGTTCGAATTTATCTTCAGACATTGTAACTGGAACTTCTATTACTTTGCCAACATAGTAAAATGGTTTATCTTCCTGATATAGACTTGAGTCTATTATAATCCCCGCTTTTTCAAGAGTTTCGAAATATTCCTCTCTGTTGGAAACCCAGTTCAAAGCTAAGCAAGGTGACCTAAACATAGGCATCAGCTCTGTTTCATTCAAGCAACGCTGCAAATCCGCTAAAAAAGCTTGAGAATTTTTAAAACTTCTTTCCCAAGTGTTATTAACATGATATATTTTGTCTATGAGCAAGGCGTCTCGTTTATTAAACACCGGCATGTTATGGAAGTATGTATGAACCCCGATAGAATATCCTCTCGCTTTTAGCTCTTTTATAACGTCTTCATGGAGCTTGGCAGTTTTTCCCAGAACAAAGAATGTGGCTGTAGCATTATGCTTTTCCAAGATTTTTAGTATCTCTGGCATGTTGGCAGTGCCATTATCGTTTAAATATAAATCTTCATAATCAAAGGTTAGAGCAACGTATAGCTTTGGGGAGCTGACAGAGCTACTATGAGAAAGACAAGAAGAGAGGAGCAAGAACAGTGAAATTATTAGACCTATTTTATCCAATTCTTTCATAGGCTTGCTCCTTCATCCTTCTCGCGATTTTCTCGCCGATAAGCTCAATGCTTGCAAGCTCTTCTATGCTCGCTTTTCTTATATCCTCGAGAGTTTTATAACCCCTTGCATAGAGTTTCCTTGCCCTTACCCTCCCCACTCCACGTAACGAAATCAATTCAAGTAGCTCTTCCTTTACGCCATGCTTTACTCTCAACCTTAGCTTTGCTATTTCTTCCAGCTTTGGATAATTGAAGAGCTTTCCTATCTCTTGCATGGCATAGAGCAGCCAGTCTGCGATTTCTATTTTACTCCTTATATCTCCTGGGGCTAGATTGTATGTTTCAAGTAGGTAATCTTCATTTTTCTCCTCTATCCAGTCTAGAAAGAATAAACAAGTTTTTATCTCAGAGAGGAATTCCTCATATTTATATGGGGCATAAAGTTCATCGGGTATTTCGAATAACAGATAATCTTTAAATTCAAAAATTTTTTCCTCACATCTTTCATAATCTTTTTTCCTCAAATAAAGAGTTTTTAGTTCATTTGTCTTTGAAATTGTGTGGAGATATGAGATTTCATTTGTTTTAATGTTTTTTGCTTTATTTATGGCCATTTTGAATATTAGAGCAGTCATAGGATCTATATAAAGTTCGGAAACTCTTATACCAAATTTGGTTGGATAGATTTTATCTTTTTTAAACTTAAATAGTCCGTTAAGGGTTAGAAAATCTATAATTTTTTTAATTTTTTCTTCAAGTTCATAGGATCCAAATTGATATGCGAAAAAAGTTTTTGAAAAAAAGTCCAGTATTCCTTCCATGGAGTTTGTATATCCAGTTGCAACTATAGATAGAACATGGGCTCTAAGAGTAGATTCGACCCCCAACTTTGAGAAGATTTCCTCAGGTTCAGCTAGAATGTAATTTTCTATCAAATAATCTTTTTCAACATAACTCTTTGCCACAAGTATTGCTTCCCCATACTTGTCATATTTTGGTCTTCCCGCTCTTCCAGCCATTTGCTTATATTCCAATACCGGAATTTTTATCCTACCAAGCTCACTTTCATATCGGGAATAATCTCTTATTATAACCCTCCTAGCAGGTAGATTTACACCGGCCGCGAGTGTAGGGGTGGCGGCTATGATTTTTATTATGTTCTTCTTAAAGTTTTCTTCTATCATCTCTCTCTGCTTTGGAGCGAGACCTGCATGATGGAAAGCAGTACCTCCTATTATGCAGTTGTGGAGTTTTTTACAAATTTTTGTAGGTTCGGCTAAAGTCCTTAAGACCTCTTCAGCTAATTCTTTTAGCTCTTTTTTCTCCTCTCTAGAGAGGAGAGATTTACAGTATTTGGCAGCTTTTGTTGCAAAACTTTCTGCACTGGCTCTTGTGCCTAGGAATACCAGAGTTTGCCCCCCATTCTGAATAGGTTCGAGAGCGAGATTTATTATTTCCTCTCTGCATAGGGTGGGAAGTTTCTTACGTTCGTTTTCAAAGAAAATCTCACCATTTAGATAGACGCCTTCTTTTAATATCACAGGTCTCCATGAACTTTTGATAAGTTTAGCATCTAGCCATGAAGCTATGTCTTCTGCATTGCTTATTGTTGCACTAAGCCCGAGAACTAAAAGGTCTGGATTAAGAAAAATAAGTTTGGCAAGTATAACTTCTAGGGTAGGCCCTCTTTTTTGGTCGTTTATTAGGTGGATCTCATCAGCAACCACCAAGTTGACTTCCTCTAACCATGGAGGGCTATGTCTGAGTAGGCTATCTGCTTTTTCACTGGTTGTGACTATTATATCGTAATTTCCAAGCCAAGGGTCTGAGCTATCGTAATCTCCAGTAGATATTCCAACCTTTATTCCGATTTTTTCATACTTCTTGAATTCTTCAACTTTTTCTGATGCCAATGCTCTAAGAGGGACTATATATAGACATTTTCCGCCTCTTAATAGCAGATTTTTGACCATTAGAAGTTCAGCGATTAGAGTTTTTCCACTAGCTGTAGGCACACTTATGACAAAGGAATCCTCAAGGTTGAGCAGTCCCTCTTTAATGGCCTTTTCTTGTGTGGGGTAAAGTGTAGAGTATCCATGGTTTTTAAGTAGTTCAATTACTTCGTTGGGAATTCCATAGTGATACAGCTCTTCTATGTTCATTGCTCAATTTTATTATTCACTTTGCAGATAAATTTTAAACGATGAAAAGATGCCCGCGATGTGATAACAATATCATCATAGTAAAACTTAATGGCGAATACGGTGTAATCTGTTTAAGGTGTGGTATAAGATATAGATCTAAAGCTAAAAATGAAGAACAAGCATATATAGAATTTTTAGAGAAATTCAATATCAAAATTCCATCTTTTTTGAAGAAATATATAGTCGGCATATTTGTTGATTATAGATTATTAGAACAAACAGAAATAGAGCATTCTGATGAGAAAGTATCACTAGATAGTAGAATTTTGCAATATTTAAAAGAAAAAAATATAAAACTATACAAATTCCAGGTTAAAGCGATTAAATATATTCTTAAGGGGAAAAATGTAATAATAATAGCTCCAACTGCAAGTGGAAAGACAGAGGCATTCACTCTGCCGATAGTTCATAGGATACTTCAAAACAAAAAAGGGGGAACAAAGGCAATTTTTGTTTATCCTACCAAAGCATTGGCAAGAGATCAATTAAAAAAGTTTAAAGAAATAGAAAATTTGACCGGGGTTAGATTTGCGATATTTGATGGAGATACTCCGTTGGAAGAGAGAAGGAGAATAATTTCGGATCCCCCAGATATAATAATAACTAATCCAGATATGATTCATCTGAGCTTGATTTATAGAACAGATTTTTCTTTTCTCTTAAAGAATATTAAATTTTTAGTTTTGGATGAGATCCATGAATATACTGGAGCATTTGGGACAAATATGCATTTCATAATCAGAAGATTAAAAAGGTTTTCAAAATTTCAGATTATTGGGGCTTCTGCAACCATATCAAATCCAAAAGAATTTGCAGAACTTTTGCTTGGAAAAGATATAGAGATAGTAGAGGAACATGGAAGGAAATCAAAAATGCATTTTTTGATGTTGTATCCAGATAAAAGTTACTATACACTAATACTGAGATTGCTTAAAAAAATAGATAAAAAAACATTAGTTTTTGTTAATACTCATAGAGAAGCAGAAATTCTATATAAACTAGCCAAAAAAGCAGGACTTAAAGTAGGTATACATAGGTCTGGACTAAGCAGAGAGATGAGGATAGAAATGGAGGAAAAATTTAAAAAAGGAGAAATAAATTATTTGATTTCTACTCCAACTCTAGAGTTAGGAATCAACATAGGGCACGTTGAATGTGTAATAAGTTTGCTCGTTAATTATTCCCGTCTACTTCAGCGAATAGGGAGAGCTGGAAGGAAGGGACAAGAGAGCCTAGGTTTTTTGGTTCTTAGGAACAATGACCCAATAAGTAACTATTACAAGGAAAATCCTCGGGAGTATTTTTCAGACATAGAACCGGCATATCTCGAACCAAAAAATGAGGAGATAGCATACTGGCAAATACTGGCTGCAAGTTTGGATAGCCCATTATCCGAAAAAGATTTTGAGGAATTTAAAGATATAAAAGAAAAGCTGCTGAGGGAGGGACTAGTACGGAAGATTGGTACTGGACGGATTGCTGGAACACTTGAGGGTTTGAAAAAACTCAAAAACTATAGTATTAGAGGGATATCAGATCGGGTTAAGATTGTGGAAGGCAAGCGTATTATAGGAGAAAGAGCTTTACCTATGGCTTTGAGAGAACTTCATCCAGGTGCGATTTACCTACATGGAGGCAGGGTCTATGTAAGTAAGAGGCTTGAAAAAAGAAAAGCCATCGTAGAAAGGAGTAAAGAGGAACATCTAAAGACCGAGGCATTGAGAACTTCTATTCCAGAAATATTAGAAATCTTAGAAAATAGAAAAGCATTTTCTACAGAGCTCAAATACTGTAAACTTAAGGTAACGGAAATAGTCCATGGGTATGTGATCAAAAATATTTACACAAACAAAAAACTCTCTATAGAGAAAATTCAACCAGTGGAATATACATTCATTACTAAAGGGTTTGTTTTTACCTGTCCTGCCTTAAATCTGCACCCTGAAGGTTTGGCTGGAAGTTATCATGCAGTTGAACATGTATTGATAGAGAGCAGTAATATGCTGATTGGAGGCGGAGCAAATGAAATAGGTGGTATATCAATGGGCTCAAGCGGTGTTATATTTATATACGATGGAGCGGTGGGTGGGAATGGAATTTCAAAACTTCTCTATAACAGATTTGAGAAAGCATGTAGGAGAGCTCTGGAAGTTTTAGAATCATGTAAATGTAAAAAGGAAGACGGATGCCCTAATTGTACTTATTCCTACCAGTGTGGTAACAATAATAGACCTCTAAATAAGTATGGTGCAATTAGGGCCTTAAAGAAGTTGATTAGGGGTGAAAAAATAGAATTTATGGATTTTATTGGAGAGAGACCCTATATTTAATTCTCTCTAGTGCTATTGCCAATTTTCCTATCTCGCTAATCCCCTCTGGTGAGATTTTTACAAGTTTTCCAAGAGTCTTTTCTTTTTCTATGGGGAATGCTCCAAAAAAAATAAGCATGTCATTTTCACTTATTTCTCCTGAGAATTCTTCTTCAGCTTCATCTGAGAAAATAAAAATATTATTAGGATGAAGCAATTCTATCGCTTCTTCTATTTCTTTTACTATTAAAAGCTTGCTTTTTTTCTCAAAAGCCAATCTGCTTACACTTGGTATCCCTCCTTGAGCCGCTGTTCCAATTGCTCTAGAAATAACCAAAACTTTGGGTTGGAAGGCTAAAGCAACTTTCGCAAATTCCTCAAGTTTAACTTGACTATGCACATTATGGTAAACTATGATCATTTTTAGCCCAACTTCATTAACTTTTTTATAACTTCTGCTATCTTTTCTGCTACCTTGGGAGGTACCGCCTCTCCAACTTGATTATATTGGATGTTAAATCCCCCAGTAAATACGAAGGTATCGGGAAAACTCATCAATCTCGCATGCTCTCTAACCGTTAGTAGCCTATCTTCAAAGGGGTGAATGAACCTGGAGGATCCTCTCACAGTAGGGGCTACTTTATTTGGATGGAGCCTAACATAGTCACTATATTTTCCAAAGAATACGGCAGCTTTTCCAAATCTAAGTTTATGTATTCTCCTTTTTACTCTCTTTGGAATACTCTTATATGCATGGTTTGGTATCGAGTGTTCTTCTCTCGGATCTGGTAAATCTCCTATTGCTTGCCATACATTGGTTTTCCTTTCTTTTTTCAACTTTAGTTTTATATTAGAGATAAACATTCTTGCTCTTTTTGATGGAACACCATGTTCTTCTGCTCTTATTATGTTGAAGTGAACCTTATACCCTACCCTTTCAAATTCATAGGCTATAGCATCTTTCAATTCCCCTTCAGCAATTTGAACAACATTTTCCATAACAAAGAAGTCTGGCTGGAGGTCAGAGACAAATCTGACGAATTCAAGCACCAAACTTCCAATAGGGTCGACATATAACCTATCTAAGGGTTCTTTCATCCGTTTATGGTTTATTGGAGTGTAGGGTTCACATGGTGGACCCCCTATTATAATATTCGGTTTGAATGATTTTATTGTAGAGGTTTTGACCTTTTTTATATCCTCTAGTATAACATTGGCTTCTGGAAAATTTAGCTTAAAAGTTTCAGCACAAGGTTTGAAGTTGTCTATTCCAGCCACTATTTTAAATCCTTGCTTTTTAAACCCCCAAGAAAATCCTCCAGCCCCGCAAAAAAGGTCTAATACATTCATTTTTACAGCCCGCAAGGAAGCCCGACCTCATCCTAGTGAGCAATGGCTCACAATGTCAGTGGGCTGATTTTTATATTAAACGATAACTTGGTAAAATTTTTCTAATGCATCCGGAACCAAAAGGACCTACTATGAAATCTCCCAAGTCTATATAAAAACAGTTTGTTATTTTTTTTCCACATCTTTTGCAGTTTTCTAAGCATTTTTGCTTTTTTATTCTAATATCATCAACTTTTATACTCGGAGATTCTTTAATGATGAATTTTCCCTTTTCTCTATGGAGTATCCCTCTCTTTTCTGCAAGTTTAATGGTCTCCCTTATTACATCAGGATTTTTGGTTAAAACTCCAAGTAATGATATGGCTTCCTTTACAGAGAGTTCTTTCTTACCCGTGGCCAACAACAATTTGATACCTTGGTTAAGTTTTTCCACATTATAAAATTATTACCAAACTTTTAAAAATATATACTTCCATTTAATCTTCTGAGGGAGCGCGATGATAAAGCAAGCAAAAAAAGAACTCAACCTCAAGGAGCTCGAGGAAAAAATCCAAGATTATTGGAAGAAAAGAAGGATATATGAGAAACAAAAAAGTTTATTGCGTGATAAACCAAAATATTACTTTTTAGACGGTCCTCCCTATGCAAGCGGGGCCATACATTTAGGTACGGCTTGGAATAAAATAATCAAAGACTGTATTACTCGATTTTTGGCTATGAGGGGTTACAATGTAAGGAGACAGGCAGGATGGGACTGTCATGGACTTCCAATAGAAGTGAAAGTTGAACAAAAATTGGGAATTAAATCGAAAAAAGAAATTGAAGAATTTGGAATAGAAAAGTTTGTTCAGGAATGTAAAAGGTGGGCCATTGAGCACGTTAGAGTAATGACATCTCAGTTTAAGAGATTGGGAGTATGGATGGATTGGGAAGACCCCTATATGACCCTAAAAGATGAATATATAGAAGCCGCATGGTGGACGATAAAAAAAGCCCACGAAAAAAAATTATTGGAGAAGGCATTGAGGGTCGTAACGTGGTGTCCTCGCTGTGAAACGGCCTTAGCGGAGGCGGAGGTGGAGTATAGAGAAAGAGAAGATCCTTCAATCTATGTTAAGTTCCCGGTATTAAACAGGGAAGGGGAGTATATCATAATATGGACTACCACCCCGTGGACGCTAATAGGAAATTTAGCCATCGCCGTACATCCAGATTTTGAGTATGTCAAAGCTAGAACACCGCAGGGTATTTTTATTCTGGCAAAAGATCTTTCTCATATAATTAAGGATAAATTTGGGATGGAATATACTATAATAGAGTCTTTTAAAGGAAAAGAACTTGAAGGGTTAAAATATAAAAATCCTTTATCAGATTTTATTAAAATAAAGGCAGATGAAAATTGCTATAAGGTAATATTAGCTGATTTTGTCTCCCTTGACGAGGGAACAGGTTGTGTGCATTGTGCCCCTGGCCATGGACCAGAAGATTTCGAAGTAGCTACAAAATACGGAATAAAAGCAGTATGTCCTGTGGATGATAGGGGGATGTTCACAGAGGAAGCGGGGAAATATAAAGGTAAAATAACAAAAAAAGACGATGATATTATAATCAATGACCTAAGAGAGCTTGGATATCTACTTAAATCTGAGAAAATTGTTCATAGGTATGGGCACTGTTGGAGATGTAAAACCCCAATAATATACAGAGCTACAGAGCAGTGGTTCATAAAGATAACAAAAGTTAAAGACAAGATGCTAAAGGAGATAGAAAGAGTAACTTGGATACCAAGGTGGGCGGGTTCTGCGAGATTTAGAGATTGGGTCGAAAATGCTAGAGATTGGACGATTTCTAGACAAAGATATTGGGGAATCCCTCTGCCAATATGGGTGTGTGAAAATTGCGGGAAACTCAAGGTAATAGGGTCTAGAAAGGAACTTAATACGGAAGTAAAAGAGCTGCATAGGCCATACGTAGACTTAGTGGTACTATCCTGTGAGTGCGGGGGGGAAATGAAGAGAGTCAAAGATGTTCTTGACGTTTGGTTTGATTCTGGGGTAGCTCCATGGGCTTCTTTGAATTATCCAGCAAGACGGGAGGAATTTGAATACTGGTATCCAGCGGATTTCATAACAGAGGGCCATGACCAGACCAGAGGTTGGTTCTATTCTCAACTTGGCTGCGGCATAATAGCATTTGATGAAATCCCCTATAGGAAGGTGTTAATGCACGGTTTTACTTTGGATGAAAAAGGGGAAAAAATGAGCAAATCTCTTGGGAACGTTGTAACTCCAGAAGAGGTAATAGAAAAGTATGGAGCCGAGGTTTTAAGATTTTACACTTTATGGGCGAATAAGCCATGGGACGACCTAAGATTCAATTGGGAGGAAGTTAGGGTTGTGAATAAGCTTTTTAACATCCTTTGGAATGTCTATGTTTTTGCAACGACATATATGAGCATAGATAAATTTTCACCTAGGGAATTGAATAAGATTGAATATAAAATAGAGGATTTGTGGATTCTTTCTAGGTTAAATTCTATTATAAAGGAGGTAACAGATAATTTAGAGAAAATGCATATATTTAATGCTGTCAGATCCATTTATGATTTTATTTTACAGGATTTGAGTAGGTGGTATATAATTCTTATTAGACCGAGGATATGGATAGAAGAAGAATCCCCAGAAAAACTATCGGCTTATGCAACCCTCTATGAGGTTCTACTGAAGCTTAGCATAATACTCGCACCTATAGCACCCCATATATCGGACGAGATATATCTCAATCTCTCTGGAAAGAAAGAGAGCGTGCACCTTGAACCTTGGGTTAGCTATGATTCGCAAGCCATAGATAAAGAGCTAGAGAATGACATGCAGATTGCCAGAAGGATTGTTGAGGCATGTTTTTCTGCAAGAGAAAGAGCAAGAATAAAAAGGAGATGGCCTCTAGAAAGGGTAGTGTTTGTACCCAAGGATAAAGAAATCATCAAGTCCGTTGAAAGGCTTATGGACCTAATAAAATTCCAAGTAAATACATTTAATTTTGATATAAAAAGCGATTTTGGGTATAAAAAAATATTGAAACCTAATATATCGATCATAGGTAAGGATTTCAAGGAAAAAACCCCAAAAATATTGAAAGTTTTAGAGAAGCTCTCTCCAGACGAGTTGAGAGAAAATTCCTATGAGATATCAGTAGAAGGTGAGAAAATAAAGTTAGGAGAGTCTCACATTACCATTGAAGAGGCTCTCCCAGAAAATATAGTGGCAGAGGACTTCGAGTATGGTAGGGTCTATATAGATACAACAAAGAGTTCTAGAGTTTTATCCCTAGGTTATGCAAGAGAGGTTGTTAGGAGAATACAGGAGATGAGAAAGGAGCTAGATTTAGAAATAGAAGCATTTATATCCGCAAAGGTTCAAGTAGGAAAAGATATAGCTAAGCTTCTCCTAACTCAGAAGGCATACATAGCTAGGGAAACTAGAGCAAAATCTATAGATATAGCAGAAAGTTTAGAACACGAAGGATACATAAAGGAATGGAAGATAAATGGAAGGAAATTTATAATATCTATAAATGAACTGGGAGAAAATATATAAGGAGATACTTGAGGATTTCGGATTTTCGGAAGAGAAAGACATAAAATCAGCTAGAATTTTGGAGAGACTATCTAAAAATACTAGCGAGGTTTACAATAAACTAAAAGAAAAAATTAGTGGGAGAGAAGTAAATGTATTCGGAGCAGGTCCGAGTCTTGAGAAAATAGAGAGACTACCAGAAGGGGTTAATATAGTTTCAGATGGGGTAACAACATTTTTTTTAGAAAAAAATAAAATTCCAGATGTTATAGTTACAGATCTCGATGGTTTAATAGAAGATTTGATAAGAGCAAATAAATTAGGAAGTTTAGTTGTCATTCATGCTCATGGAGACAATTTGGATAAAATAAAGAGATATTCAAGCAAGTTTGAAAATTTTCTGCCAACCTGCCAATGCAAACCCTTTGGAAAGCTTTATAATTTTGGCGGGTTTACAGATGGCGACAGAGCGGTTTTTCTCGCATGGCATTTTAAAGCGAGGAAGATAAACCTCTATGCAATGGATTTTGATGACGAAATTGGCAAATACTCTTTTTCTGAGAATTCTCAGAAAAAGAGAAAAAAACTTTATTGGGGTAAAAGGTTAATAGAGTATTTAAAAAAGGAAGGCGTTCCAATAGTTGTAAATTGTTAAATTTCTTTAGAATTTACATGAAAGTGATAAAAGTTGTTTATGATAATGGAGTTTTTAGACCCTTAGACAGGGTCGAGGATTTAAGAAATGAAATGAAAATAAAGCTTGTTAAAACTTCGAGAAACTTAACAAAATCGCTTTCACGCTATGTCGCTTCTTCTGATAAAGATATATCAAAAAAATTCCTCAGAGAAAGAAGATGATCGTTATAGATACCTCGGTTTTTATTGACTATTTAATAAAGTTTGATGATAAAAAGCATAAGATTGCTAAAAATTTCTTTAATGAGATTTCTAAAAAAGATTTTATATTGTATGAGCCGTTTCTCTTTGAAATAGAACTTTCTGGAGTTTTAAGAAGAAAATATGACGAATCCGTTGTAAAAGAAATTATTGATGAAGTAAATAAAAAAGTTAACATAATTGAAGAGGAGGAGTTGCATGAGGTTGCATTAAACATTTCGCTTAAAACAGGTTGTAGAGCTATAGATTCATATTTTATAGCTACTGCAAAAATTACAGACTCTATTTTAATTACCACCGATAAAGTTATGGCGGCCAATTCAAAGAAAAGCGATATTACATCTTATTATTTAATAGATGAAATTAAAGAGGCAATAGAGTATTTAAAAAAGGAAGGCGTTCCAATTGGTTGAGGTAATAGTAATAGCTAATCGCGGACAATATAACCACAGAATTTACAGAACGATTAGAGATTTAGGTATAGAGGTTAAGCTCGTGCAGAATACCATAACCATAGAAGAAATCACCGAGGAAAATCCAAAGGGTATAGTTATTGGAGGAGGGCAGTATTTAGAAGCGAGCGGAAACTCTGGAAAAATAATAATGGAGTTTTACAAAGAGCTACCGATATTGGGAATTTGTCTGGGACATCAGCTAATAGCTAAGCTTTTTGGTGGCAAGGTAAAAACCGCCGACATTGGAGAATATGCGGAAGCCGAGATAATCGTTGACGAGGAAGATGAGATTTTAAAGGGCTTGTCTCCGAGCTTCAAAGCGTGGGTTTCGCATAAGGATGAGGTGTCTTCATTGCCGAAAGATTTCATCAAGCTTGCCCATTCTGAGACCTGTGAAATAGAGGCGACGGCACATAAAAATTATAGCCTTTATGGAGTACAATTTCATCCAGAAGTGGAGCATACTCCGAGGGGAAGGGATATATTCAAGAATTTTTTGATGGTTTGCGGGTTAAAGTAGGTTGGCGAGCTTCCTTATATCTTTACTTGCTATATGGGTATAAACTTGCGACCGCCTCCGGCTCTTCGTTCGCATTCACTCACTTTGGGGCTATCGCCCACGCCTAACCAGCGGTTAGGCGTAATTTTCGAGGATCCGCTATTTTCGAATCTCGATTTGACACGGTATGTGAAAAATTAAATAAATTGAATTTAAGTGATTATCATGGACAAAGCTTCATTCGAACTCCAACCAACTCCTCCTTATAATTTTGATCTGCAATGGAAATTTTATTCTTCATCGAAAGAGCCACAGCCGGAAATTTATAAAGATGGCATTTGGAGA
>Ga0164318_10003189_pt1 | contig 15472 bp, 9 predicted proteins | sample GuaBasSedimGuay9_FD_113734 | JGI IMG/M metagenome (GOLD analysis project Ga0164318, IMG submission 113734) | Subseafloor sediment microbial communities from Guaymas Basin, Gulf of California, Mexico - Guay9, Core 4571-4, 0-3 cm | ecosystem: Environmental > Aquatic > Marine > Hydrothermal vents >...
CCAAGGGGCCCTCCCGTGAAGGGAACGGAGCTTGAGGGCATAACCACGCTGGAAACACTGGAAGACGCCGATCTCCTGAGAAAGATAAGGGATGAAGGAAAGATACGGAAGGCGGTGGTCGTGGGGGGGGGATTGATCGGTCTTGAAGCGTGTGAAGCCCTGAACCTGGCCGGCATCGATATTACCGTGATCGAGATGCTTCCGCAGATAATGATATCTCTTGACAGACAGCTTGCCAAGCTGCTCGAGAACAACATGCGCTCATGGGGCGCGAACATCATAACCGGGAATGCCGTCGCGGAATTCCTGGGGGAGGATGGTAGGCTGGTGGGAGTAAAACTGCAGAACGGGACCGAGCTCCCCTGCGAACTGGCGGTTGTCGCGGTGGGCGTTGCACCGAACGTTTCACTGGCAAGAGATGCGGGGTTGGAGATAGGAGAGGCAAGAGGCATTGTCGTGAACGAGTATCTTCAGACATCGGACCCCGACATCTATGCCATCGGGGACTGCATAGAGATACCCCATCTTCTTACGGGGAAGAGGATACATGCACCATTCGGAGACCTTGCGAACCTTGAGGGAAGGGCTGCCGGCGAGAACGCGGTCGTGGGGAACAACGCCGTATTTCCGGGGACCATCTCGACCGGGATATGCAAAGTATTCAACTATCAGGCGGGTACGACCGGACTCTCGGAGGCCAGGGCAAGGGAAGCGGGTTACGATCCGATCTCCGCGATGGTGGCCGGACCGGACAAACCCGGCTTCATGGGAGGCCTTCTCCTGATCACAAAGATGGTCGCGGACAGGAAGACCGGCAGGGTTCTGGGATTCCAGTGCATGGGTCCCGGGGATGTTGCAAAGCAGATAGGTCAGGCGGCGGTTGCCATCAAGGCGGGGATGACCGTCGACGACATGGTGAACCTTGACCTTCCATATGCCCCCCCCTTCACTCTGGCCATCGATAATACTGTCATGGCCGCCCATGTTCTCCAGAACAAGATGAGGGGATTGATGAAAGGTATCTCGGCGGAAGAGGTGAAGAGGAAGCTGGATGCCGGAGAGGAGCCCCTGATAATCGATCTGAGGTCTCCCGAGGAGTACGAGGCGATGAGACTCGGTATAGGGGAGGTTCTCATACCCATCGGAGCCCTCAGGAGAAGGGCCAATGAGCTTCCGGAGGACCTGGACCGGGAGATCATATGTCTCTGCAAGATATCACTTCGGGGATACGAGGGAGCAAGGTACATCGAATCCCTTGGCTACACCAATGTGAGGGTCATGGAGGGGGGGGTCGTTGCCTGGCCGTATCCCAGGGAGAAGTGAAGCCTCCAACATCGATATAAGGGAAATGAGGTCTTACGCTCCATGGATGACAGAGGTATCCGCAAGGCACTGGAAATGATAAGGAAAGAGTATCCGAAATACAGGATGCCCATAGTCACCGAGCTCGTTGCAAGGAAGAGGGACCCGTACAAGGTCCTGATCTCGTGTCTTTTGTCCTTGAGGACCAAGGATGAGGTCACCTCGGAAGCTCAGGAGAGATTGTTCAGGGAAGCCGAAACCCCGCAGCAGATGCTTGATCTCCCCCTTGAGAGGATAGAGGGGCTCATCTATCCTGTGGGCTTCTACCGGAACAAGGCAAGGACCCTTCACGAGGTCTCCAGGGATATCATCGAGAGGTTTTCCGGCTCCGTTCCGGATGATATCGATCATCTTCTTTCCATGAAAGGTGTGGGAAGGAAGACCGCCAATCTCGTCCTCACACTGGGATTCGGAAAGCCGGGAATATGTGTGGATACCCACGTACACCGCATTTGCAACAGGTTCGGATATGTGAAGACCGGGACCCCGGATGAGACGGAGATGGAATTGAGGAGGAAGCTCCCGGAGGAACACTGGATCGAGATCAACGATCTTCTTGTTGCATGGGGGCAGAATATCTGCAAACCCGTATCACCCCTGTGTTCCAAATGTGTCGTGAACGGTATCTGCGAGAAGGTCGGTGTTGGAAAGAGCAGATGATCCGTTAAAAAAAACATGATCAGAAAAAAATTTATACAAGTTTTACATTACCTAACCATAGGTTGTAAACCAAAAGAATACAACAAGAAGGTAGGTGATTAATATGGCCGATGACAGCAGGATGGTTGTGAAAAATGAAAGACCGGGGTATGTGTCTCCCCTTGGTCTCATGAGCGAGATGGACGACCTCTTCGATTCCTTCAGGAGGGAGATGGATTCCATGCTCTTCGAACCCTGGAGGAGTGTCAGCCTGAGGCCGGTACGGCTGAGAAGAGCCCCGGTGTATATGCCGATGAACATGGTGGATAACGGCGAGGAGCTCGAACTCACCGTGGACATTCCCGGGGTGAAGAAGGATGACGTATCGATATCCATCGATGAGGACATTCTCACGATAGACGTGGACTCCAGCGAGGAAAAGGAGGAGAAGGATGTCAACTATCTCCTGAAGGAGAGAAGCACGTACAGGTGCCAGAGGTCCGTCAAGCTTCCCGTGGACATAGTCCAGGACAAGGTCGAGGCGAAAATGGCAGACGGGGTCCTTCACCTGAAGCTTCCGAAGCTCCATCCGAAGAAGAAGGAGAAGATAGAGATCAAGGTGAAGTAGGATCCTTGATTCGTTCGGTGTCCTCCCGGAGCCGGGCGGAGGTGATGGACCCCGTCCCGGTTATCCGGGAGGAACATCCCCGGAATATCCGGGGATCTTTCCCGTATGTTTTGATCATCTTCCCGCATTTTGATGTGTGGATACCATTCCCGTGCTGAACGGGACATCCCCTGGGTTCGTGAGTTGTTTTTTCCTTGATGATATTTTAAGAGAACAATGTTTTAAAAGAATGGCAATGTACATTTTCCATCGTTGAAAATCGGGGGAATTCGTATGGAAATTTCGAGGAGATCCATTCTCACGAGCCTGCTGTCTGCCATTTTGCTCATCTCCGGTGTACTGGTTCTCAGTCCCGTGGATGGAGAAGGGACCGCGGAAAACCGCCTGATGGAAAGGGATCGACCCGGATCCGTTCCATCCGCGCCTTCGAGGATCAGTTATGATGGAAATACCTATTATGTGGGCGGTCCCGGGAACTATACAACGATCCAGGAGGCCGTCGATCTCTGCGTGGACGGGGATGTTGTTGTTGTGAATCCGGGAACATACCAGGAAGAGGTGAGGGTGAATTCGGAGATATGGATCCGGGGGACCACCGGGGCGAAGATCGTGCCCATCCCCTCACCCGTGACAGGAGTGGCTTTCATCCTGAACACGGCAAACATCACCATAACTTCCATGAACATCAGCGATTTCGAGGTGGGTATAGAGTCGGACCACTGCGGGCACAACATTTCCGACAACCAGTTCTTCCTGAACACCCAGGACGTATCCATCAAGCTATCCCTTTCGGGTCTCAATTCATCCTTCATGACCGGCGGTCTCGTTTTTTCTGGAAATGAGCTGAAGAGGAACTCAGCCATGCATGGCGTCGATATCGACCTGAACATTCAGTTCGATTACGAGAACGCCTCCCATGCGGATATCGGAGATATCATCATAACTGATAACGAGATGAGCTCCACTGAAACCGCCAGAGCCTTCTTCCATATAAGAGAGACCGTGAGCGATATGCTCGGCGGATCCCTTACCATCGGTGATGTGATCATGAAGGGGAACCGCATGACCGGTGGGGGAACCGGATTCGATTTCTACGGAAGTATCTATGAACTGGAGAACGTTTCCGTGACCGTTGGGGATTTCATCATATCCGGAAACCACATTGTTGAATCCGACGATTACGGTATCGATCTGGATTATTACGATTTCACCAATCTCCACGGGACAACAACGGTAAGAATGGGAGATATAATGGTCTCCGATAACGAGATAACGTCAAGCGGGAATTCCAACTCGATATACCTTGCCGATTTTGCCTACTGGTATGAACTGCATGATGACATAGATCTGGAGACAGGGAACGTCACGGTCGAGCACAACACACTCGAATCGCGGGGATATGGTGTGTATCTGTATTATTCCTACCTGGGTTACTCCATGGATGGAAATGCAAGGGCCGTGACCCGAAATGCCTGGATACGGAACAACACAATCTTGGCGTCCAGTTATGGAATATATCTTGACATCGAGGACGGTTATGAAAATTCCGGCAGCTCCTCGTGCGAGCTGGGTGATATCCACGTGGAGAATAACAAGATAAATTCAACATATGATGCAATATATGTCTATCTCTACTATTTGGGAGAGTCCCTCGAGGAGAATGCGAGTTTTGTCATGGGCGATATAATAATATCCGGAAACACGGCCAACGGCTCTCAGGGTGCCATCTCATACAGCGGATTATCGATCTACATGGAGCACGTCGGTGCCGACCTTCGGGATCGTTCCCGGGTGAGGATCGGGAACATCGAGGTATTCGATAATACCCTGTCCGGTACCTACGGGGTATACTCGGAATCAATGTATGTGGTGGGCAGCAATAACCGGGGAGAGTCGTCCATGGAAATGGGCAGGATGAACATCACCGGCAATACCATGAACGGAACCGATGCCGGTTTCAGTTTCTACTATATGAACAATGTGGGGGACGATCTGTCGGGGAATTCCACCGTATCCGTAAAGGGGATCTATGTCGAGGATAATGATATCATAGGCTCCGGAACGGGTTACGGTATCAAGATCTCGAATTTGGATAATATTGCAGATAACCTGTTTGAATCCTCCAGCCTGTCCTTCGGCGGGATAAACATATTGAATAACAATGTGAGCTCCGCTTCCGACGGAGTGTTCATTGAGGACATCGGTGCCATGGCCGCGGGTATGAGCGGAGATTCGGACCTGCAGGCGGATCTCTTCGATTTCTCGGGCAACAACATCGTCTGCGGAGGGTACGGTGTGGTTTTCGATGATGACATTCCCGAGTTCGGAAGGGGAATGGGGGGTAACTCCCGCGCCGAAATGGATGTCATCTCGATCGAAGGTAACAGGATAGTCTCATCCGACACTGGGATACTGATGGGTGCGTCGGGTTTGGGGCATTCCATGGACGGAAGTGCGGATCTTCATTTGGATACCTGGACGGTAACGGGGAACGAGATCACTTCGGGCTCCGCAGCCGTCGATCTCCGGATATCGGAGTTGGGAAGGGGGATGATCTCGGGGAATCTGGATATTGCTGGAATCTCGATATCGGATAATGTCTTCGATACATGGGACGGGATCAAGGTATGGGTTTCAACGGATCCCCTGAAGGACCATGCCAATGTTTCGATAGGGGAGATCCTGATCAATGATAACGTGTTCCTCCATGCTTCCGATGACGACACGATACTCGTGAATGTCATCTCCAACGTTGGTGACAATGCCTCATTCATCCTGGATGGGACCTTCATAATCGGCAATGACCAATCGGGTTCCAATGTTTCCGTTATCCACAACTCACACTCCGAGACCGTATCCGGAAACGGCACATCGGACCTTGGATTGACGAGGATCAGTCGGAACAACATCACGTACGGGGGAACGGGACTGGAGCTCGAGGGGCCGAAGACGGCCGAGGTGTTCCTGAACAATTTCATGGGCAACATCGATGATGTGGCACCAACTTCCACTCCTGTCTCCTGGGTGTCGCCGGAACCTCTATGGTACCGCCACGGAATGAGGAACTTCTCTTCCTATCTGGGAAACTACTGGTCCTCCTACACCGGACCCGACAACAATAATGACGGCATCGGGGACAACCCGTTCAACACAGGATCGGGACTGGATACGAGACCTCTGATGAATCAGTTCCAGGAGGTTGTGCCTCCCTGGCAGGATGAGACACCCCCCGAGGTGAGGATCACATCGCCATCGAACGGGACCATATTCGACACGGGCGATGTTCTCATCGAATGGGAGGCCGCAGACGACCTTCTGGGTATAGAGGATATATGGGTCAGGTCAGATGACGGTGCATGGGTGGAGAAGGGCCCTCTCTCGGGATCCCATCTGTTCTCGAACCTTACGGAAGGCGTCCATGAACTGTTCGTGAGAGTGATGGACCCTGCCGGGAACGAGAACAGCACCTCGGTCCATGTGGTGGTCGACCTATCGCCACCGGTTGTATGGTTCGTCTCGCCCGTGAACGGTTCGGCATTGAACACATCGACGATCGATGTCGTCTGGAACGGTTCCGATATCCTTTCGGGCATAGATCATTTCGAGCTGGCCCTGGATAACGGAAGCTACATGGATATGGGGAATGCCTCGACCCATTCCTTCACAAATCTCTCCGAGGGGGAGCATCTTCTCGCACTGAAAGGAGTGGATAAGGCAGGGAACGGTGCCACCCTTGCAATAACGGTGCTCATCGACATGGAGCCACCGCAGATAACCTTCATTCACCCGATCGATGAGATGATCCTGACAAGGAACAGGGTCAATATCACATGGAATGGTGATGGGGGTTTGACGGGTATGGAATCTTACTGGATTTCGATCGACGGAGGGAATTTCACCGAAGTTGGGGCGTTGACCTACCACCTAGTAAGGGACCTCACCCCCGGGAGACATGTCTTCACCGTGCGGGGAAGGGACCTTGCGGGGAACATGGGTACGGCATCCGTCTCGGTGAACGTTGATGTTTCCGTGCCCGGTGTTGTCATAGACTATCCCGAGAACGGTGCACACATCAACAAGACATCCTTCGATGCCACCTGGACGATCAACGGGCTCGTACATCCCGTAATGAGAGTGGAATACCGTCTGAACGGAGGGAACTGGACGGTCGTAACCGGGGAGAGCGTGCCCCTTCTCGATCTGGCCGAGGGACAGTATGTACTGGATGTGAAGGCCACGGATATCATGGGAAATGCGGATGCGGGGACCTCTGTATTCGTTGTGGATGTCACATCTCCACTTGTGGTGGAAGTCTCCCATGAAGGTTCGTCCACCTCCGTGCGGGGTCCGATCTCCATCACCTTCTCTGAGGTGATGAATGCGGATACACTGATCGTTTCGGTCAATGGCGAAAACGCTTTCTGGGAGCTTTCCGGGGTGGAACTCATCATCGATACCGGTGAACTGGAAGCGGGCACCACTTACATCGTAAAGGTAACCGGAACGGACCTTGCAGGGAACTGGATCGAGAGGGATATCACCTTCTCGACGGCTGCAAAGGGAACGGTATCCGGAAGAATAGTCAATGAGGACGGTGAGCCCGTGGGCGGTGCGAGAATAGTATTTGACACGGGTGAAGAGACGGAAACGGAAGATGACGGGATATTCTCGATCTCGCTCCCGCCCGGAACAAGGTCTGCGACCGTCTATGACAAGGATGGCAGCGTGATCGGCAGCTTCCAGGTGAACGTCACCGCGGGGGAGGCCTCGGTCATGGAGGATGTGGGAGTGCAGCCGAAGGAAGCCTCGGAGAAGGGATTCCCGTGGTGGATGGTGATAGGTGGTGTGGTCCTCCTTCTTCTCATCCTGATAGGAATTGCCGCACTGGTGCTGGTGTCCAGATCCAAGGAGGCCGAGGAGGAGTTCGATGAGGAGATATGGGAGGACGATGAGGATGATGAAGAGGAGGATGATGAGGATTATTACGATGATGATGAGTGGGATGAGGATGAGGACGAGTATTGAGGGATGAGAGAGACATCTAGCATCGGAGAGATGTCATTCCTCAACCGGCAGGCCCTGGCGGGACGGGTCCCCGAGGGAGCTGTGGGGCGGGTTCCATATTCCCGGATATATGTCCATCCACTGTCGAACCTGCCATGGTGGGAAAGGGCCGAACATTCGCGGCAATTCCCCGCGGAGGCCCTGCTGTCCGGTCCTTTCGGAGAGCATATATTATGACGGAAATTGTAGCGATCCCCAGAATGGATATCATGATGACGAGCGGAACCGCCAGATCCGGCATACCGGAATTGGAAGCCCTGGCCATTCCGGAAACCACCTCCGAAGGTGGAGTGGTGCCTCCCTCGGAAACACCGAAAACGATGTAGTTGTATCGAACACCGTCAAGCACCTCCCTGTCCATGTGGAACGATGGTTCGGAGGGTTTACGGGCGATGAGCTTTCTCTCTTCGTTATCTCTCCATCTGTATATCATGACCTCGGTGATCGGTCTTCCGCCATCATTCTCGGGAAGCTGCCAGGTGATGTTTATGGACCCTCTACCGCCGGTTACCGTTATCGAAAGGGGTTCGGGGGGGGACCTGAACGGTATGGCCTTATCGGTGTAGGACATGATCCCCTCTCCCGCCTCTGTCACCGCGGAGATGCCGATCGCGTACTTCACCCCGCATGTCAATCCTTCAATCGTGTAGGACCGGTCCCTGATGCCCTCCGCGATCCGTTCAAGAGGTTGATGATCCGTGGACATGTAGATGTTGAAACTCAATTCGGATGAACCGCCGAGGTCCTTCGGGTCCTCCCAGAATACGGTGATCGTCCCGTTTCCGGGTCTCAGCTTCAGAATGGTCGGCATTCCCGGAAGCTTCAGGGGGAGAACCTGCACGGGGTCGCAGAGGGGCCCCGGGCCGTAAGGATTTTCGGCATTCACGGCGATGAACACCTTCCTGCCCGGTTCCATTTCGGTAATTGTGTATGTTTCGGTGGTGGAGCTTCCCACGAGCATCAGGTCGTGTTCCGTCGGACCCGAGTAGATGTTGTAGGAAAATATGGGCCCCCCTCCGTTATCAAGGGGAGCGCTCCATCTCAATACTGCGTCTGCTCCCTTCAGTTCCACCTCGAGATCCACCGGTTCCGAGGGTGGCCCGATGGGTGTGAACGGGATGGAAGGGCAGGGCTCGCTCTCGAACAGGTCGTTCGCGGTGGTCACCCTGACATAATACTTCAGGCCGTTCTCAAGCGAGGATATCCTGTATTCGGTCGAATCCAGCCCCTCTGCGACAGGTTCGAATGAGGAGTCGTCATCGGATTCCGAGAGATAAACGTTGTAGAGAACAGTGTCATCTCCTCCCGTGTATGATGGGGGATCCCATTCGATCTGTGCCCTCATGTTCCCGTTGATTACATGGACGTTTTCGGGGGGGAGGGGTACATCCAGTGGTATTGCTCCCAGGACTTCCGTCTTCGGTCCCTCTCCCTTCTCGTTCACCGCGGCTACCTTGAAATGATAGAGCCTTCCGTTCACCAGTCCGGTGGCATTGAAGTCATGCCCCCCTATCTGATCCTTCAATTTCGAGAAATCCCCGTGTTCCTCTGAAATATATACGCTGTAGAACAAGTTCGCATCACCACCGGAGTCAGCGGGTCCGTCCCAGAACAGATGGATATAGCGGGGGCCCCTCAGGCATGTCAGGTTTCTCGGGGCCGAGGGCAGTTTCATCGGAACGACCGAAAATGGAGTGCTGTCAGGCCCTTCTCCCATACTGTTCGAGGCCGATATCGAGAAGAAATATGTCTTCCCGTTCTCCAGGCCTGTCATTGTGTATTCGTGTTCTTCCAGCTCCCTGCAAACCGATTCAAGTGAATCGCTAGAGGTTCCCATGTAGACATTGAAAGTGATGTAGGGATCGCCCCCGCAGTCGGGAGGGTCGCTCCACTCGATGCGGACCGAACCGTTCCCTCCATTGATGGAAAGAATCTCCGGCACCGATGGCGGTCTTGCCGGTATTCCCATGGTGACCCGTGAAGGGAGTGATTCCCCCGCAATATTGTTCGCGGTCACGTAATAATAGTATTTCTTCCCGTTGTCCAGGCGCATGTGTATGAAGGTGAACACATCCGGTTCGACCACTCCAACCTCCTCGAAGGACCTGTTCAGAGGTGACATGTAGATGGTGTAGTTGGTGATGGTCTCATTGCCGTCGTGCAAGGGAGGGTCCCAGTGCAGGGTGATGTTCTCGTCCCCTCTCGTGGATGTGAGATTCATCGGAGGCGTAGGGGGGAAAGAGTTGAGCTTGATCCGGGCGGCGTACATGTCGTAATCGCTCACGGTGTCATCGTATGCGTTCCCGTGTACGGGGAGGTCCTTCGAGGATGTGATGCCGGTGATGTAGAGATTGTTCGGATCATTCTGGTATATCCATCTCACTTCGTCCTCTCCATCCCCTCCGAAATAGGATGAAAATGAAAGACCCCCAAGATCCGAGGTGAAAATGGTCGCGAATCCCGACGTATCTCCTCTTATTTTCGACATCAGGGGGTATTTGCTGAGCGGGAAATCGGAAGAGAATGTGAAGCCTCCCACTGCTGGGGCCCCGTCCCCGAATACGTTGACCGAGTACGATAATTCATCTGAAGAACCACCGAGGTACGTGCAGTAGAGCATCGTCGAGAGGGAGAGGTCCATCTTCATGAGGAATGCATCACTCCGGCCGCCCAGTTCGTCATCGAATGCATCCGGGGTTGTATCCAGATCCGGTGAATATGTGGTTCCTGTGATGAAGATGCCGTCCGATGTCAGGTCGATACATGACGGACTGTTTTCCCCTCCGAGGAAGGTGGAGAAGTCAAGATCCTGCCCGTTCGATGAGAGTCTGAAAAGAATTCCCGGATTCCAGCCGCTGGGTAATGACGTCATGTAGGATCCCTTGGTGGTTGGAAAATCCCATGCGTTCGATATGCCGCAAACGTAAGGGTTTCCCTGCGCATCGATCCTGATGAAAGAGGCGGTCTCGTACCATATCTCGTTTCCACCCAGGTACGTGGAGAATACGGCATCGGATCCGTCGGGTTCGAGCTTCATGACGAAGAGATCGTATTCTCCTTCGAGCTCATCATCGTAAGGGTTCTTCAGGTAGAGATCCTTTGATTGGGTCCTCCCGGTTACATAGGCATGTCCGGAGCTGTCCACGTCTATGGATGAGCCCTTATCGGACATGTTCCCTCCGGCGAAAGTGGAGTATACCAGGGAGCTCCCGGAAGGAGAGATCCTGGAGATAAAGATATCTGGGAGTGTGTATGTTCCACCCCAGGGATCCTCGACATCCCTTATCTTGGACGTCTCGTTCATGGCTCCCTTCGTTGTGGGAAAATCCTTTGAATATGTCGTCCCGCAGATGAATATGTTCCCGCTTGCATCTACCTGTATTCCACCATCGCAATCTGTACCATTCCCACCGATGAATGTGGAGAAGATGAGAGAATCCAGTGTATCGTTCATGCATGTAACGAACAGATCGGAACCATGAAATGGGGTGATCGTGCCGGGTGTTACGGGGAAATCACTTGAATATGTCGTTCCGTAGAGATAGACATTGCCGTCCTTCACGGCGGAATTCGAATAGGTCGCCTCGGAACTGCTCCCTCCAAGGTACGTGCAGTACTGGACAATAGGATCAATAATCAGCATCTCTTCCGGGTTGCGATCCTCAATGAAGAACTTGTATCGAGAGCCGTACCGGACGAATTCCACGGGTATCTCCCCGCCCTCCTGGTATGCGGTGAGCCCCCCATCCTCCAGTGTTCCGAACGGTGTTTCGAAGCAAATGGTTCTTCCGCCTTCCGAGATATCAAAGGAAGCTCCGACCACACGGAAGAAGATATCGGAAGTATCGGCTCCGGGATGGACCAGGATGTCGTATTTCAGGCTGCCGCCCACGGGATAGAACAGCAGATCGATCCCATCCCAGAGCTCCCGGTAGAGAACCCTACCGTAACATGAAAGGTCCGACTGCCATCTTGAGGGATCATTTCCCAGGAAGAAATTGTATCTCGTCCCTTTCCGTTCGAGTCCCACGGGTTCGACTTCGTTGGAATCTTCGAAGACGATCTCGAACGAGAACGTTCCCTCTTCATCCAGGGCATATACGATGGAATCATCGGTGAATCCGGCCCTCAGCTTTCCCATGGTGTGGAACCTGATATCATCCCGGGAGAGCTGCCCCCCGTTCTCAACGAAATGGTCCCTTTCCATGAAACCGTGAAGGAAGTCTCCATACGCCCTGCGGACGTCATCCATCCCGTCCCCCGTTTCATTTGAAGCTCCCGGAATTGCGGTCAGGAAAAGTAAGATGATCAATACTGCGGGAATTCCCTTCATACATGTACTCTCCCAGGGCAGGTCAATATACATTTCCCAAAGGATTAAAGGTTTGTTGTATGACCTTGAAATTTTTTCGCCGTGAGAATCGTGATGAGATATACCCAGTGGTCCGTCTCCCGTCGTCGCAAGCTTCGGATTCCTCTGCCAGGTTGTGCTTTCTTGATTCGTTCAGGCCTTCATTTTCGCCTTCTTCCGAGTATGAGCATTACCACTGGAACCGCAGTGGCGATCAGGGCGATACCGAACCCCGGCGTCCTCTCGTCTATGGGCTCCGGTGATGGGTTTTCCGGAGCTTCCCCGAAATATGCGGTATATGTGGGATCATGGATGACCCTGTATCCGTCGAAACGGGGGAAGAACACTCCGTACCAGAATGCCTGGGAGCCGAAACCCTTTGCGCCAACGGCCTTTGTACTGTCATTGACCAGCAGTCCCGGGGTCTCCCAGTTGGAACGGATCTGGGAAGAGAGGCCGTAGGCCATCGCGGCAAAGACCCTAGCCGAGAACCCCAGCTGCCATCCGACCAGGATGAGGTCGTTCAATTTGGCCCTCATCAGCATGTTGGTGGCCGGATTTCCGCTTGACAGGGTTGTATTGGAATCCTCGTCATACAGTTCGAAATCCCCCCTGAAACCCACGGAAAAGGCCCTTGTATCATCCACCGCGAGATCGATTGTACCGTTAATGATCTGGTCCCGGTTCGTGTTCAGTGTATTTCCGTTTCTGTCAAGGACGTGGTAATTGGACGTGAACACCGTGGTGAAATGTACAGCTCCGAGTGCGAAGTTGTCCGGAATGGTATCATGAACATCATCCGCCGGGATGGGAATACCGAGTATTACAGCGTAGAGGGATGTCACCTGTCCTATTGTGTAGTATGTCTCGGCCGTCAGCTCCCCTGTTGTGGGGTTCACCTCTATGTCATAGGTTACGGTCAGCTCCGAGAACTGGAGGACCCACCCCGTGACAAGGTAGGCTGTTGCAATGGGATTCTCGGTCGCTATGGCATACATATTGCGGTAGGTTATGCCCATCCTGTAATGTGTCTCGGAGACCTTCTCCACCTCATGGTTCGTGACCGTGGGGGGATATGTTCCGTTGAGCACGCTGCCCACGCCGAAGGGAACGACATAGAAGAACTTCTCTCCGGCGTCCGGTCTGGAATCGTTGTTGGAATCCTCGAAAACGCATAGAAAGGCCAGGAGTGCTCCTATGAACACCTCTTTACCCCCGTCCGTATAGTAGTGCATGCCGAACATCTGGTAGGGGAGGACCCCGCGATCCCCTTGATCGTCCTCCATCTGGTTGAGGGTGATGAGGAATGCTTCTATATCACCCAGATTCACAAAAGATATACCGAACTCGGCGGTCCGGTTCTCCGATGTTGTGTTCTCCACGGTGGTGTACCAGGAGCTCTCCTCGAACGTATGGCCGAAAATTTCCTCCTCATCACCGGCTTCCCACCCCATTGCACCGAAATTCGGGGCAGTTACTAGAAGTCCCATGAACATCGTGAAAAGTATCAGCAGCGGTCCCTTTCTCATTTTCATTCCTCCTTGGCTTTGAAACCCGTTCATTCTCTATATTAACATTGCTGCAATGTTCGTTTACTGGAGGAAAATATTGCATACCGATACTGAGAGCGGAATGTTTATCTGGGTGGCACGATAATTTGAAACATGTCAAGGTCCGGGATGCCGCCCCCCCCAGATAGGATGGCATTCCCGAAGTACCATTCATTTCCGGCATCTCGGGACCTTGGTAATAATCTCTTTCAATGATAAGAATTCATTGGAAGCCATTCCCATGGTTCATGATCACTCCTTGACGTTGATGCAGCCTTTGTTGATAACATATCTAAATGATGATGGCCATATCCCTCCGGGGGATGGATAATGTCGGATGAGTACGAAAAGGTGTTCAACGGGGAATACGGAAGCTATCTGGAATACCCCAGGGGAGAGAATGACAAGATAATCGCGGGTCTATGCTACATATTCGGATGGATCGTATCGCTTGTCGCATTGCTTGCCATCAAACCGCTGTCTCCCTATCTCAGGTTCCATGCCATACAGGCATTGGGCATTCAGGTGGTCTACATGATCCTAGCGATGCTCATGTCGATCACAATGATGTTCCTTGTGGGAATCTGCCTTCTTCCGTTCGTGATGGGTCTGGGAATATATGCCCTGGTCATAGGAATAATCGTCCTCACAGGCGGAGATCACAGGGTCCCATGGCTCGGAAACTATGTAGAGGAGAACTTCGTGTGAACATGGGCGGAGCGGCTTTGAACTTGTAACACCCGCCCCCCGCAGTTTTCCGTTGTCAACAGTATCAAAGGGTAAAGTGACTGGACGGATTGAAATTCCCATGTGATAAAAATACACATGAAAAAGGATATTTTAATACTATTAAGGTGAATGATATCACCGCACGGATGTGCTGGATATGCAGAGGCCCCTGGTGATAAGATATACGGACGATGAGGATCCATCCGGGGACGGGGAGCTCCGGAAGCTGATGGGAGTGGTCACCCGCTTCTCCTCCCCCGGGAGACGCAGATTCCCGAGGAGAAAGGAGAGGAAAGCAGGAAGACCTTTCGAGAGCATCCTGTATATCTAACGGAACGCTCAAAATATCAAAACTGCATGACCATCCGGGAGATGATATGTTTCCCTACTCATGATCGATGAGAAGCTGCATTTCCCTGTCGATCGTCTCCTCGACTTCCCTGAGAAGTTCTTTTGCCTCCTCTATCCGGTCCATCCTCTCCCTTTCATATATTTCGATCTCGGGATCCATGATTTCCAGTGAAGTGATGCGTTTCAGGTTCTCCTCGATGGTCTTCCTCTCCTCCAACCGGGTCAACGAGGTCCTCTCGATCAGGGTCCTGATATTCGTCCTGAGAAGCTCCTTTCTCGAGTTCTTGGGAATGCCCTGGACAGGATGATGAGCGAATGTCGACTCCATGAATATCAGGTTCGAAAGAGTTGGTGATACTATATAAATGGTTCCCGGAGTGGTGTGAAATTGGGAAGATGTGCGGACCCTCCATGAGTGGAGCTCCATTTCCAATGATGATAAAGGTGAAATACTCTTTATCCCTATGGGAATCGGATACGATGAAATCTGATGAAGATATCGTTCTGAACGCCTTTGTGAAGAGCCGGCTGGGTATCGGACTTCCCCCGAGACCACCATCCGGCCGAAGCGATCTGGCGGATTCCCTCACGGATAAAACCGGTGATCTTGAGGTGGAGTCCGGGAGCCTCTTCAGGACGGTGATGGAGGAAAAGGACGAGAGATATCTCCAGAAGGTGCTCCAGGAAGTGGGAGAGGACCTTGATCAGATGATAGACAGCATCGAGGAGTATCGTAATTATTTGAGGAAATTGATGGGACGCGATGACTGATCCCCCTCTCTTTCCGTTGAAACCGGG
>Ga0164318_10003190_pt1 | contig 15472 bp, 13 predicted proteins | sample GuaBasSedimGuay9_FD_113734 | JGI IMG/M metagenome (GOLD analysis project Ga0164318, IMG submission 113734) | Subseafloor sediment microbial communities from Guaymas Basin, Gulf of California, Mexico - Guay9, Core 4571-4, 0-3 cm | ecosystem: Environmental > Aquatic > Marine > Hydrothermal vents...
AATTCTCAGGATGAGAGAATTGGCGAAGAATCTTTGTTCTTTTTGTACAAGCATTTTGCAGGAATTAAATAAGAAACAATATAATACGCGCCTATAGCTCAGCTGGATAGAGCGTCAGACTTCGAATCTGCAGGCCGGAGGTTCGAATCCTCCTAGGCGCGCTTTTTAAACACGGATCAACACGAATCAAAACACTAATTTACACTAATAAACAGACGGATTAACATTGATAATATGAAAATAAAATTAATTAACTTTATTTTAATTATTCTTTTATGCTCAAGTTGTGCCTCTAATAAAGAGGATATTTTTACAGTATCTGAAGATCAAACAAATCTTTTTGAGAATGTTCCAAAATCGAATCTAGCTGAAGTAAAATACGGATATTCAGTTTATCTAAAACTTTTGGCAGAAAATGATATTGTAATAAACAGAGTTGAAAAAGCTGACGTACACGAAATTGGTAAACGTTTAGCAAGACATGCAACACGCAGGGGTTTTCCATATGTTTTTACTATTTTAAATGATGAGAGAATATTTGCTTCATCAACACCCGGTGGGTTTGTTTATATAACAAGTGGCATGTTATATTATCTGGACAATGAAGAAGAAATTGCGGCAGTGCTTGCGCATGAGCTTGCTCAGACACAGAAAAGACGTATGGATTATACAAAGAAAAAACATTTAGCTAATTTAGTAGAAGATGTATCAGGTTATGCACCTTATGTATTTGGTCCAGCTGGAATAGCTGTACCTAAAGGTGTGAAACTTATTAATAATGTTTTATTGAAAGAAGCATCTCGTGTTGATAGGACAATGGAATCTGATAAGTTGGCATGTTTTTATTTACGAAATGAAGGATACACTACAGAAGCATTGTTAGATGTCATTAAAAAGGTAGCAACATCTGAGGCAAAATTACATAGTAAAATTGTAGATTATCAAAGGCTGAGGCCTGTTACTGATGAGAGAGTTAAAAATTTGAAAGAAATAATTAGGGGTGAGAAATAACGTGTGTAAAAGAATACTATGTCTAATTAAAATTTACCTGATTTGTTCTTTATTAATAATAAATTTCGGATGTGCGAGGACAGAGGAAAATAATCAGGTTCAAAAACATGTACCAAATATTACGTACAGTAACTTCAATTATTCAAAACAGGATTTGGAAGAAATTTATATAGGATCTGAAATACACAGAGAAATTACGGCACAATTTTCAACCTATAAAAATGAAGAAATTGAAAAGTATGTTAATGAAATAGGAAACAATCTAATAAGTTATGCAAATAGGAAGGTACTCCCATATCGGTTTACTATATTATATGACGAACGTATGTATGCAACTGCTGCTCCAGGCGGTTTTATATATATAACGACAGGCTTAATAAATTTTCTTGATAATGAAGCAGAGCTTGCCGGCGTGTTGGCCCATGAAATTGGAAGCATTCAATACAGTGATCCCCGTATTTCAAATAAGAAAAAAGTATTAGAAAATATTACACAAACAGGTACTGCAGTTGCTCCTATGTTTGGCTCTTACGGTACAATGGCTGCGATTGGTCTGCAAATGTTAAATGCATATATGTTTAATGAAAGATCCCCTGAGGATAGGGTATTTGATGCTGATAAACTTACGTTGGAATACTTATTAAATGCTTCATATGATCCCCAAGGGTTTATTGACTTTTTGTATAAAATTATTTATACCGATTCGGATGAAAGAAAACTTCTTTTTCATTATTTAGTTTCACACCCAATAAGTATGGATAGAATGAACGCCATTAATGAAAATTTTAAAAATTTAGACCTTGAAGGAAAAAATTTTGATGTAGGTAGAGATAGATTCTTACAGATAACCAAGCCCATAAGGAACATATACCTCGAACATTAAACTATTCTATTTTGTCTTTAATTTGTAATTATTTAAATATAAAGAGTATCAGTTGACAAAAAAAAATACTTTTGGTAAAATCCCACTTTCTTATTAAATGTATACGTGTGCATGGATTAAGTATTTAATAACATAACTTCTTTTTTTTACAATAGCTTACAAAATATTATGCCCGCATAGCTCAGCTGGGAGAGCACCTGACTCTTAATCAGGGTGTCGTAGGTTCGATCCCTACTGCGGGTAAATATAATTGTTCTTTATAAAATAAGCTTCTTTGTAATTTAAATTGATTAAAATAAATCTTATAAAAGAATTAAGAGGCTAAGAAGCTAAATATGCGAGGGTGGCGGAATTGGCAGACGCGCATGACTTAGGATCATGTACCATATGGTATGCGGGTTCAACTCCCGCCTCTCGCAAAGTCACGGATAGGCACTGATTTTAAACGGATTAACACTGAAGAGCATATGTGTGCCGTTAAAATAGATAAAATTGTATATATGATGATCTTTGAGTGATTTTTAAAATAAAGCGAGCGTAGCTCAGTTGGTAGAGCCCTACCTTGCCAAGGTAGTTGTCGTGGGTTCGAACCCCATCGCTCGCTCCAAATATTTTTCGAAAAAGGGTTCGATTTGAAATAAAAATTTACACAAAATAGTTTTCTAAAAGGTATTAATTTATGAAAAGTGAAGTAAAAGATATTAACCAATGTATGAAAGTTCTGACAATAGATGTAACTCCACATATAGTGAAGGAGTCATTTGATCAATTTTATAATGAAATAAGTAAGACGGCCAAAGTCCCTGGTTTTCGTGCAGGCAAAGTACCACGTAATGTCTTGACTATGCATTACAGTAATCAAGCTCGTGAAGAAGTTTTGAAAAGACTTGTTTCATCATCTTATCATCAGGCAGTTCAGAAACATAACATAAATCCAGTAGGATATCCAGTTTTCGAAGATATAGATTTCAGCAATGATAAACTTTCATATAAAGCTAAGATAGAGACAAAGCCTGTAATAAAATTAAAGAAGTATAAAAACATATCTGCTAAAAGAGAAAAGTTTGAGGTTAGTGATAGTGAAGTACAAAATGTAGTTGACAATATTTTAGAAGGATATGCAAAGTATATACCGATTGAAGACAGAGGATTGGAAATCGGAAATTATGCAGTATGTGATATCGAAAGTATCATTGAAGGGGAGAAACCTGAACTTAAAAAAGATGAATGGGTCGAAATACGTGAGAATGATCTTATAAAAGGATTTGCTGAACAAACAATAGGGATGAAGCCCGGTGATGAAAAAGAGATAAATGTAAAAATATCAGAAAAGTTTCCTAATCCTAAAGTTCAAGGCAAGAAAGCTGTATTCAAGGTAAAAATAAAGGACATTAAAGAAAAGAGAATGCCTGAATTAACGCCTGAGCTACTGAAGGAAATCGGCGATTATTCTTCTGTGGATGACCTTAAGCAGGCAATCCGCAAAGATTTAGAGGAGAGGAAAAAAAACGATAACGAGTATAAATTAGAACGTTCCCTTTTAGATATAATTGAGGGGGATTTAAAATTTGATTTACCTGAAACTATAGTCCAAAATCAACTGAGCCGGATGGTAAAAGATGCAAGCGATAATATGCTTAAGAGGGGATTCACTAAGGAAGAGGTGTTAGAAAAAGAAGAAGACTTAAGGAAAGAATTTTTAAATGAAGCGAGGCGTCAGGTTAAAGTAGCTTTTATTTTAGATAAAATAGCAGAGCTTGAAAATATTAACACTGAAGAGGCTGATATTCAAGGTAGATTTATGAAAATTTCACGACAAACCGGACAGCCAGTCGAAAAAATAAAAGAATATTATAAATCAAATAATTTATTAGAATCTTTGTTTGCTGAAATTAGAAACCAGAAAGTAATTGATTTTATAAAAGATAATGCAGAAATATTATAAATGAAGCAAGAACTTATGGAATAAAATGAACATAAGTTTTATTCGTAAGATACTTTATGTCGAACATTGTACTCCATAAAGTATGTGCTCATGAAAGGAGGGATTTCAATGGGATATTTAGTTCCGATGGTTGTAGAGCAGTCAGGAAGGGGAGAACGTGCATATGATATTTATTCGAGGCTTTTAAAAGACAGAATCGTTTTTATAGGTACACCTATTGATGATGCAGTGTCGAATATTATTATTGCCCAATTGCTTTTCCTGCAAATGGAAGATCCTGAAAAAGAAATTAATGTTTATATTAATTCACCGGGGGGTTCTGTTACAGCAGGGTTGGCTATATATGATACGATGCAATTTGTCAGACCTGATGTTTGTACATATTGTGTTGGACAGGCTGCCAGCATGGGTGCTTTATTGCTTGCAGCAGGCACTAAAGGGAAACGTTATTCATTGCCCCATGCACGTGTTATGATACATCAGCCTTGGGGTGGCACACGAGGCAGTGCCTCCGATATCAGCATTCAAGCAAAAGAAATATTAAAATTAAAGGGTAAATTAAACGACATACTTGCTAAACATACTGGTCAACCACTGAAAAAAATAGAAGAGGATTCTGATCGTGATTATTTTATGTCTTCATTAGAATCAAAAGAATATGGCATAGTTGATGAAGTTATAGAAGCAAAATCAGATCTTCCTAAAGATAAATCTAAAGATAAGGGGAAGAAATAAATTTTTAAAAAAAATAAGGAGGTTTACCTTGCTTAAGAAGAATTTTTTATTGTCACCAGGGCCTTCAAAGGTTCCTGAATCCGTTATGCTTGAGATGGCAGAGCCTATTTTCCATCACAGAACTCCTCAATATCAAAAGATATTTTCAGAAGTAACTACTGATTTAAAATATGTTTTCAGAACCCAAAACGACGTGTTTGTTTTTTCCTCCTCCGGAACAGGAGCGCTTGAAACATCGATATCTTCATTTCTATCTAAAGGTGATAAAATTATTACCATAAATGGAGGTAAATTCGGTCAACGTTTTGGTTTGATAGCAAAATCATTTGGGATTGAAGCAGATGTAATTGATGTTGAATGGGGTAAAGCAATTGATCCTGATGTGATTAAGGATAAACTTTCAAAAGATAAGAATATAAAAGCTGTGTATACCACATTATGTGAAACTTCTACGGGTGTTTTAACCGACATAAAAAAAATAGGTGAAATAGTTGCAAAAACCGATGCTATTTTGGTAACCGATGCAGTAAGCGGTCTGGTTGCTGATAAACTTGATTCCGACCAATGGGGTGTTGATGTGGTCGTTTCTGGTTCTCAGAAAGGATTTATGCTGCCTCCTGGCTTAGCTTTTTTGAGTTCCAGTAAAAAGGCCTGGAAATTAGTTGAGCAATGTAAAAGCCCATCTTTTTATTTTGACCTTAAGAGGTATAAAAAATCATTAGACAAGAATGATGTACCGTGGACCCCTGCAATTACATTAATTCTTGGTTTACAAAAAGTGTTAAAGATGATTAAAGAAGAAGGCATAGAAGAAGTTTGGTCGCGTCATGCAAAATTAGCTAAAGCAACTCGTGCTGCTATGCAGGCTTTAGGACTGGAACTTTTATCAGCTTCTCCTTCGAACGCTGTTACTGCTGTTAAAATACCGGATTCTGTTGATGGAGGAAAATTAGTGAAAACTATCCGTGATGATTTAGGTGTGACTCTGGCTGGAGGGCAGGAACACTTAAAGGGTAAAATATTCAGAATCGCACATATGGGTTATTGTAATCAATATGACGTTATCGTTGGTATAGCAGCAGTGGAGGAAGGATTTAAAAAGTTAGGATATGATTTAAAGACAGGTGAGGGTGTGAAGGCATTTCAGAAATCATGGTTAAGTTGATTTTGATAAAATAATAGTCACTTTTTAAATTAAGGAGTATTAGAAATATGAAAATATTGGTAAGCGATAAACTTGGCAGCAAAGGATTGGAGATATTGAAAAAAGAAAAAGCAGTTTCCTTTGACGTTAAAACAGGCCTGCCTAAGGAAGAGCTAAAAGAGGTTATTAAGGCCTATGACGGCATAATAATCCGAAGTGGTACGAAATTGACAAAAGAAGTGTTAGAGTCGGCAGATAAGTTAAAAGTCGTAGGGAGAGCTGGTGTTGGTGTGGATAATGTAGATTTACCTACTGCTACGAAAAAAGGTATTATTGTTATGAACACGCCCGGAGGTAATACCGTTTCAACATGCGAGCATACAATTGCCATGATTTTATCACTTAGCAGAAAGATTCCCCAAGCAGCAGCTTCTCTAAAGGGGAAAGAGTGGGCTCGCAGTAAATTTTTAGGGTCTGAGTTATATGGAAAAACCTTAGGTATTGTGGGTTTTGGACGTATCGGTAAAGAAGTAGCAAAACGCATGCTCTCTTTCGGTATGAAAATATTAGTGTATGACCCATTTATGTCACCGGAAACGGCTCCAAAGATGGATGTGCAATTCGTTTCTTTTAAAGAATTGTGTAAAAATGGTGATTATATTACTATGCATACGCCTAAAACTGAAGAAACCAAGCATATGTTTAATAAAGAAACTTTTAAAGACATGAAAGACGGAGTATGTATTATAAATTGTGCAAGAGGCGGAATTATAAATGAATCTGACCTTTATAATGCAATAAAAGATGGCAAAGTAAAAGGCGCAGCCCTAGATGTATTTGAATCTGAGCCACCCAAAGACAGCCCGTTGCTGGAACTTGATTCAGTAGTGGCTGTTCCTCATTTAGGTGCTTCAACGGCAGAGGCTCAGGAAAATGTTGGAATAGATGTGGTTGAGCAGGTAATAGATGCACTTTTAGGAAAAGAAGTAAGAAATGCTGTTAATCTTCCTTCCTGTGATGCTGAAACTATGAAGGCACTTGGCCCATGGATAACATTAGCAGAGCGTATGGGATTATTTCTTACACAGATAAGCGGGGCTGAAAACTTGAGTTGCATAACGATAAAGTATAGCGGTGAAGTAACGGATTTCCAAATTAAGCCATTGACACTAGCTTTGATAAAAGGAATTTTTTCACCCATACTGGAAGGTGAAGAAGTAAATTATGTAAATGCACCATATATAGCAAAGGAGCGCGGAATCGAAATAATTGAGACAAAAACTTCACAACTGGGTGATTTTACAAACGCAATTTATGTTGAGGTTAAAACCGGGGATAAAACAACATCTGTTGTTGGTACTTTATTCGGAAATAATGATCCACGTATAGTTCGGATAAATGATTATCATATTGATGCTGATCTAAGGGGTGTTATGTTGATCATTTATAATCAGGACAAACCCGGTGCAATAGGTGAGATAGGTACTATTTTAGGCGAAAATAAAGTTAATATAGCTGAAATGACGCTTGGAAGGATGAAAGAAGGGGATGTAGCAATTACAATAATTAATTCCGACCAGGAAATCCCTAAAAATGTTTTAGATAAAATAAAGAAACTAAACAAAATTGTTGATGCATTGGTTGTAAGCCTTTAATGACAACAATTAGTGTGAAAAAGAATTACTATATTTATACGAGAATGGAGGAAAAACTTTGCCAAATATTGTATGTGTGGGAGCACAGTGGGGAGACGAGGGCAAAGGCAAAATAATTGATGTACTTGCCAAAAAGGCTGATTATATTGTCCGGTATCAGGGTGGTAATAATGCCGGACATACTATAGTTGTTGGAAAAAAAAAGTTTATCTTACATCTGATACCTTCCGGTATATTACACCCACAAAAAAAATGTGTTATTGGCAACGGTGTTGTTATTAACCCGGAAGCACTTTTTACGGAAATTGACTTCCTAAAAAAGAATAATATTAGTATAAAGGGCAGGCTTTTTATAAGTGACCGCGCCCACGTTATTTTTCCTTTCCATCCGCTTATTGACTCACTCCGTGAAGATAAAATAAAAAATAAAGCCAAAATAGGTACTACAAAAAGAGGAATTGGACCTTGTTATAGTGATAAAATGATGAGGTTTGGCATTCGTGTTTGTGATTTAATTGACGAAGGTTCTTTGAGTGAAAAACTTGATTATTTGTTAAAAGAAAAAAATAAAATAATAAAGCATATATATAAAGCCAAGGCTTTTGATTTTAAAGAGGTATTTAAGCAATATTGTGATTATGCGCGTAGGATAAAACCATATGTATCAAATACAGCCTTTTTGTTAAATAAGGAAATAGATAAAAAGAAGTCCGTGCTTTTTGAGGGTGCGCAAGGAACCTTATTAGATATAGATCATGGGACCTATCCGTATGTGACTTCATCAAATGCTACAGTAGGAGGGGCAATCACGGGAACTGGTATTGGGCCTACAAAAATTGACCAAGTAATAGGAGTTGTAAAAGCGTATACGACTCGTGTAGGTGAAGGACCAATGCCTACAGAATTTCCTCCTGATCTTATGAAGCAAATAAGAATTAAAGGTGATGAGTTTGGTGCAACGACTGGACGTCCCCGCAGATGTGGTTGGTTTGATGCTGTTGTTGTACGTCATGCTGCTGTTATTAACGGCCTTACAAGTTTGGCTGTTACTAAGCTTGATGTTTTAGATGAGATGAAAACTATACGAATATGTACTGGATATCGGTATAAAAAAATGGTAATAAAAGATTTTCCTTCAAATACAAATATATTTTCTCACGTGATGCCAGTCTATGAGGAACATCAAGGATGGATGGAGAACACCAAAGATATCACTAGCATAAAAAAATTGCCACCTAATGCAAAAAAATATTTAAAAAGGATTTCGCAGCTTGTTGATGTCCCATTATCTATAATATCCGTTGGATCTAAACGGTCTCAAATAATTATATTATAGTTACAGTTTAAATTTTCTTTTTAATAATCTAATTTTTTTAAAATGAAGAATATTATACCTAATCATATTGCTATAATTATGGATGGAAACGGAAGATGGGCAAAAGAACATAATCTCCCCCGCATCAAGGGCCATGAAAGAGGTGTGGAATCTGTAGAAGAGGCTGTGAAAGGGTGTTTAGAATTCGGAATAAAGTATTTAACGTTATATGCCTTTTCTATTGAAAATTGGAAAAGACCTAAGACAGAGATAAAAGTTCTAATGAATTACTTATCAAAATATTTAGATGACAAAGTTGATATGATAATGAAAAATCAAATAAGATTTAAAGTAATCGGCCGCATACAACAACTTAACCAAGAAATTCAGGATAAAATAGAAAGAAATATTAATATTACAAAGGATAACAATAAGTTAACATTTACTCTTGCACTTAGTTATAGCGGACGTTCTGAAATTATTGATGCTGTCAAAAAAATATGTAATGATGTTAAGATTGATAAGGTTGATTTAGAAGAAATTAATGAAGGCATATTCAGTAATTACCTTGGTACATGCGGGATGCCTGACCCTGATTTACTTATAAGAACAAGTGGGGAAATGAGAATAAGTAATTTTTTGCTATGGCAAATATCATATACGGAATTATATTTTACAAATAAATATTGGCCGGATTTCAACAAAGATGAATTAAGAGAAGCTATCGAATCGTATAAGAAGAGAGAAAGACGGTTCGGAAAGGTAAATGGAAAATAGATACAATATTTAATATTTATTTATGGATGACAAACATTCACTAACAAAAAGATTAACAGTTTCTGCTGTCATAATTTCAATAGTATATTATATTGTATATGGCGCCCCTGACTTAGTTTTTATTTTACTCAATATAGTTTTAATTACTTTTGCATTGTTTGAATTTTATACTTTAGCTGAAGCAAAAGGATTCTGTACGAATAAGATTTTGGCTATTTCTTTAGGAATATTTTTCCCGTTATTTGTTTATTTTCCTGGAGAGTCATTTCTTATTACATTATCAATTTTTGTAATACTTTTTTTAAATTTTAATAAAAAGAGCAAAGGAGCCTTTGTAAACACCTCGATAACCTTGTTTGGCCTTCTATATATAGCTTTATTATTATCGTATTGTACCAAGATAAAATTTTTAGTCCACGGGACTCAATGGGTTGGTTATTTAATTTGGGTCACAAAGATGTCAGATGCATGTGCATATTTCGTCGGTTCTAAATATGGTAAGATCCACCCTTATGGCCGCATGAGTCCTAATAAATCACTTGAAGGCTCTATAGGTGGTCTTATAGGGGCAATTATTGTTTCATTAGTATTTAAACTGTATATTAGAGATGTATCTTTTAGCCATTTCCTTATATTGGGTTTTTTAATAGGTGTTTTGGGGCAAGTTGGTGATTTAACCGAGAGTTTGATTAAAAGAGAATTAGAGGCAAAAGATTCAGGTATTTTACCTGGTTTAGGAGGAATATTAGATATCGTTGATAGTATAATTTTCACTGCTCCTTTTTTGTATTATTATCTTTTAGTTTATGTTAGGTAATGTATGGTCAATCTTTCAATTTTAGGTTCAACTGGTTCTATTGGCAAATCGACATTGGATGTAGTAAAAAAACATCCAAGTTCTTTTAAGGTTATTGCTCTTGCGGTGAAAAATAATATTAAAGATTTAGAAAAACAGGCAAGGGTATTCAGGCCAAAGCTTGTTTCTGTTTGGGACCAAGTCAAGTCAGAGCAGTTAAAAAGATGTCTCAAAGGAACAAAGATTAAAGTTTTGAGTGGGGAAAATGGGCTTTTAAATGTTGCCACTATAGAAAATTCAGATCGTGTAGTTTTTGCATTAAGTGGTACACAGGGTCTTGGGGCGTTACTTGAAGCAATAAGGAATAAAAAAGATATTGCAATCGCTAATAAAGAACTTATCGTTATAGCAGGTCATATTATTAAAAAAGCTATTCTGAAATATAATGTTAAATTTGTTCCTATTGATAGTGAACATAGCGCAATATTTCAATGTTTAGAAGGAAATAAAAGAAAATACCTTAAAAGAATAATAATAACAGCCTCAGGGGGCCCGTTTATTGATTGTACAAAACGCCAATTAGAAAAAGTTAAGTTAAAAGATGCCCTAAATCATCCTAGATGGAAAATGGGGAAGAAAATAACAATAGATTCAGCTACCATGATGAATAAAGGGCTTGAGGTTATTGAAGCATCACATTTATACGATATAAATATTAATAATATTGATGTTGTTATTCACAGGGAATCAATAATTCATTCTCTGGTTGAATTAATAGATGGGTCATTAATGGCTCAGCTGTCAATGACAGACATGAGATTCCCTATAATTTATGCATTGACATATCCTGAGCGGATTGCTACCAAATTTTCACGACCTGATTTAGTTAATACTGGGAAATTATCCTTTGAGGCTCCAAATTTTAAGAAATTTCCATGCTTAGGACTTGCGTATTCTGCAGGAAAAACAGGGTGTACAATGCCTATTGTTTTAAATGCTGCAAATGAGATTGCAGTTGATTCATTCTTGCACAAAAAGGTGAGCTTTTTAAAAATTCCTTCAATAATTAAGGCTGTCATGAAAAAACACCCAGTAAAAAAAATATATTCAAGTGAAGATATATATAAAATAGATTCTTGGGCTCGAGGGGAGGCTTTAAAATTATGTTTGGCATAATCAATTTAATACCAACTTTAATCGTATTGGGAATTCTTATTTTTATTCATGAATTCGGTCATTTTATCGTTGCCAAGACATCAGGTGTAACGGTTGAAAAATTTTCAATAGGTTTTGGTCCTGAAATATTTAAGTTTTCTTATAAAGGGACAATATATGCAATTTCGTTAATACCTATAGGTGGATTTGTGAAAATGGCAGGTGAAACAATAGAAGATCGTAAGGATAGCGAATTACAGCCTAACGACTTTCTAGCACAGGGTATTTTTAAAAGATTTTCTATAGTTTTTTCAGGGCCTTTGATGAATTATATTTTAGCATTCTTTCTGTTCGTAATATTGTTTCAAATAGGTAAACCTGCTGTAAAACCGATAGTAGGGAAGCTGGTTGATGGCTATCCGGCGCAAGAAGCAGGTATAATGATAGACGATAACATTATAGCGATTAATGGCCAACCTATAAACACGTGGACAGAATTGCATACAATTATTAGTCAGGCTGAAAGTGATACTATAGACCTTTTAGTATTACGCGAAAATAAAAAGAATACAGTTACAATAAAACCGATTGTTGATACGGAGCAAAATGTATTCGGTGATGATATAAGGGTAAAAAAAATTGGAATTTATCCAAGTGATAAAACAGTGCTTATTAAATATGGATTCTTTGAATCAATAAAACAATCTGCTCAAGTTACATACTATTTTACCAAGATTTCATATCAGGCAATATACAGGCTGATAATTGGTAAATTGAATTTAAAGGCTTTAAGTGGTCCACTAAGAATAATTGAAGTAACAAGTAAAACTGCTCAGCTTGGCATTGTTCATCTTATAAATCTTACAGCTTTACTTAGTATTTCATTAGCAATATTTAATTTGCTTCCGATTCCAGCATTAGACGGCGGGCATATTTTATTTATCTTTTTTGAAGCAATATTGAGAAGGCCTATTCCGTTCAAGATACAAGAAAGGTTTTCTCAAGTGGGTTTTGCTCTACTTATGGTTCTTATGGCATTGGTAACATGGAATGACGCAATTAATTCTGAATTTTTTGATAAAGTTAAGCAAGCAATTCCTTTTCTAAGATAATCAAATAATGTCATATAAAAGACGAAGATCCCAAAAGATTGTCGCAGGAAACCTCCAAATTGGAGGTAGTGCCCCTATCAGCGTCCAATCAATGACAAATATAAAGACATCAAAGATTGGCCCCTTAGTGAATCAAATAAATCGTTTGCAAAATGCAGGGTGTGAATTAATTCGTGTTTCAGTTCTTGATTTTAATGATGCAAGAGCCATAAAAGTCATTAAGAAAGAGATTAATATCCCGCTGTGCGCCGATATTCATTTTAATCATAAATTAGCATTAGATGCTATTAAGAGCGGTTCTGATAAAATTAGAATAAATCCGGGTAATATTAAAAAGAAAAATTTAATTAAGGAAATTATAAGTGCAGCAAAGTTGGAAAATATACCAGTAAGAATTGGTTCAAACTCAGGTTCTCTAGATGTTAATAAAAGCCGTGAGAAATCGTTAGGAAAACAATTAGCTAATTCTATTTTAAAAATTCTTAAATATATTGAATCGTTAAGATTTAACAAATTAATAATTTCGGCAAAAGCACATAATGTTAAAGATACAATAGAGGCGTATAAAATTATAGCAGAAAAAACTGATTATCCACTGCATTTAGGAGTAACTGCATCGGGGCGTGGTGAATATGCAATTGTAAAATCAGCCATTGGTATAGGAAGTTTATTAAGTTATGGGATCGGAGATACTATTCGTGTCTCATTAACTGATGATCCTGTAAATGAGATTAAGGTAGGATATGAGATTCTACAATCTTTAGGACTTAAAAAACGTGAATGGGAAGTAATTTCATGCCCCACATGCGGGAGAACTGAAATTGATGTCATATCATTATCTAAAAAAGTTGAATCATTGTTGATGAATAAAAAAATTCATTTACCTAAAGTGCCATATAGGATTGCAGTGATGGGTTGTGTGGTGAACGGACCTGGTGAGTCGAAAGATGCAGATATCGGAATTTCAGGGGGGAGAGGGTTCGGATATATATTTAAAAACGGAAAACTTTTATTCAAGGTTGAAGAGAAAAAGCTTTTAAGTACTTTATTGAAAAAAATTAAACAGAAATAATATTAGCATATTTTATAAATAGGAGTATTTTTATGCGATGGTCACAGATGCTTATACCAACATTGCGTAATGATCCAAAAGATGCTGAAGCAACAAGTCATCGTCTTATGTTCAGGGCAGGTTTGATTCGTAAGCTATCATCTGGAGTTTACAGTTATCTTCCTTTGGGGTATAGAGTTTTAAAAAATGTAATAAATATCATAAGGGATGAAATGAATAAAGCAGGTGCATTAGAGGTTCTTTTGCCAGTAATACATCCAGCGGAAATATGGCACAAAACCGGCCGCTATGAAATGTTAAAAGATATTCTAATGACTGTCAAAAAAGAGGATAAAAATGAATTTGTACTCGGTCCTACCCATGAAGAAATTATTACTGAGCTTGTTTCTGGATATGTTTCATCATATAAAGATTTACCTCTAAATTTATATCAAATCCAAACAAAGTTCAGAGATGAGGCACGGCCACGGTTTGGTATTATTAGAAGCAAAGAATTTATAATGAAAGATGCTTATAGTTTTGATTCTGATACTGTAGGACTAAACAAAAGTTATGAAATTATGTATGAGACTTATAAGAGGATCTTTGAAAGATGCGGTTTGGATTATGTAATAGTAACCGCAGATTCGGGTGCAATGGGTGGTGACGTTTCGCACGAATTTATGGTAAAGGTTCCATTTGGAGAGGATATTATAGTTTCTTGCTCAGAGTGTGATTTATCGTCATCATTGGAAGTTGCACCATGCAAAGATTATTACGAAGGGTCGAATGATAAGCCGAATTGGAAGAAAATGGAAGAATTTGATACCCCTAATTTAAAAACAATAGAAGATATATCCGGGCACTTTAATTTCAATCCCGAAGATTTATTGAAAACAATCATATATATAGCTGACGGTAAACCAATAGCTTGTATAGTTTCGGGAGAATGCGAGATTTGTGAGGCAAAACTAAAAAAATATCTTAAAACCGAAATTTTGTCATTAGCAGATGAAAATATAATTAAAAAAGTTACTGGTGCACCGTTAGGATTTAGCGGACCTGTTGGTTTAAAGCAAAATATACCTATTATTTGCGATTTTGGTGTAAGAGGTAAATTTAATTGTGTAACAGGAGCAAATAAAAAAGATAAGCATTTAAAAAATGTTAATATCGGAAGGGATTTTGAATGTAAGAAGTTTGCGGATATAAGATATATTAAAGAGGGAGATGTTTGTCCCATATGTTCTAAAGGTAAGATTTCTCTTGAAAGGTCTCTTGAAATAGGCCATGTATTTAAATTAGGTAAGAAATATTCTAAGGATTTAAATGCAAAATTTACTGATAAGGACGGTAAAGAAAAAAATATTATTATGGGATGCTATGGCATAGGTGTAAATAGAATTATGGCAGCATGTATTGAACTTCATAGTGACGAGAAGGGGATTAAGTGGCCTGTTTCAATTGCTCCTTTTAAGATTTTGTTGCTGACTGTAAACCAGAAACAGGAAAAAAGCGTTCAATATACAGAGGAGCTTTATAAGGAACTTTTGTCAAAGTCATATGATGTTTTATATGATGACAGAGATATTCGTGCTGGGGTCAAATTTAACGATGCAGACCTGATCGGCATTCCAATTGTTGTTGTTATAGGTGATAGAAATTTAAAAGATAATTTGGTTGAAATAAAAACCCGCAATGATGGTAAATCAAAACTAATCCCGACTTCCAACCTTATGCAAGAACTAAAGCAGATGATTGATTGTGCTGTTTAGTACAATTTATTATGGTTCATTTATTGCCAGATATTTTTATATAGAAAGGTAAGTAATGAAATATACGGAAGGATCTTTAGGCAGAATTTTTGTTTTAAAGTTTGATCATGAAGATGAT
>Ga0164318_10003191_pt1 | contig 15472 bp, 13 predicted proteins | sample GuaBasSedimGuay9_FD_113734 | JGI IMG/M metagenome (GOLD analysis project Ga0164318, IMG submission 113734) | Subseafloor sediment microbial communities from Guaymas Basin, Gulf of California, Mexico - Guay9, Core 4571-4, 0-3 cm | ecosystem: Environmental > Aquatic > Marine > Hydrothermal vents...
GGAGATGCTTCCGAGAAAGATAAAAAATCCAAAGGTGGTTCGGGCTCCGAAGATGGTGATAGCTCTGGAGACAACGGAGATGATGAGTCAGCCGGAGAAAACTCTAAATCCGGAAAGTCCGATACCTCAGGCGGAACAGGTGGAAACGATCTGGGCCGGAAACGACACGGAGAAGGTGGTACTGGAGACAGTAACTGGACTGTGCCTGATGACGAACCTGACGACACAACTTGGTTGGACGATCATTTAGCAGAGGGAACTAACGGAAAGATTAAAAATCACCATGATCAATTCGATACCGTTGGTTCTAACAGCAACAAATTATATTTGGAAATTGCTTCTCCTGAAGCGGTTTATGCTGCTGCCACTAAGGTCGATATATTCAACCTCGGTGATCCTCGTCTGGATGCAACTGAGAAGAAACGGGTATCCAAAAGGTATACCAAAGACATCAATAATGCCCGTAAGGTTGCCAATATCATGTATCAGAAATTTCTGATCACGAAAAACGCATCTGAGCTGTCAAAGGTTCAGTATGAGCGATCCGGAACCTTGGATATTAATCGTCTGGTTAATTACAAAACCAGCGATGATATTTTCATTACCCATCGGATTACTCCAGAGGGTAAAAATCACGGCCTAGTGGTTCTGTTAGATTGGTCTGGTTCGATGTCCAGCGACGTAATGAAGCTTTGGGCACGAACCTCTGAGTTTGTTGAATTTGCTCGGTTAGCTGATGTGCGGGTGGTTGTTCACACTTTCACTACTCAAAGCAGCCCGGATAAATCCGATCCTAAGTCTATCAACCAATTTCATAATATGGTTATTAATCACGGTCGATTTATTAAGGTGGTAGATACTGGCTCTCATAGTCGAATGGAAGTGCAAACTCGACTCCGGAAATTTTGGAATCTGTGTATTTCTGAGAACGACGGTACTGGGCTTGGTTCGACTATTCGAAACCGAATGAGCATCGACCACTCTTACCAAATGAGCGGCACTAATATTGTTGAGGGTCACGCTTTCGCCTCCTATGTCGCCAGCCGATTAGGAGTGGAAAAAGCCTCAGTGGTTGTGGTTGCTGATGGTGATGATTCGAGCAGCTGGTGTGATTTTGTAGATGGACACTATAACCGCCGATATGGTGAAAGAGGTAACGATAGAAGTTCTTCGAGAGGTACCATCGACACTCAGGGCGGTCTTCTTTCAGAAGGAGAACCAGACTCGATTGATAATATGGATAACCTAGATATGGGAGAAGCTATAAAGACGATCCAAGGTGCTCCTCTTCCGGAAATGCCTAGAAATATTTCTGGAATGATGACCGATCGATATATGCATAGTCGGTACACCGGCGAAAGATATGTCGGTCTTCTCGCACAGGTACGCGAGGCGAAGAAACAAAACATCACCACTATCGGTATTTTCCTTGGCTCAATTCGGAAAGACATGAAAGGAATTCAATCCTTCCCTTATGAAGGCAATTTGGTAGAGTGGCAGGATATGGCCAAAGGTAACGCTTTCATCGGCCAGTTAATTGACCTAATCTCTTAGGCTGAAGCATAAATAAGAAGGTTATGGAAACATGACCTTCTTATTTACAGCAGAACTCGAGGATAGATCGTATGGAAAAAAATGTATCAGTGATCGAGAAACAGAATCCAATTTCCTTATTGAATTTGGGTGTCACCTTGATCCTAGTCTCCGCTTTTGTTCTAGGTCTGAGTCTTCCTAGAGATTTCTATTTGGCAACCGATAAGGTTCATATTTCCGAAATGCAACCCCTGGACCTGGATAATCTTTTCGCTTTGCCACCAGAAGATCTCAAATTAGGACTGGAATATTTAGAATCCAGCCCATCAGAGAAGGGCCGGGTAATTCGCCCGGAGCCTCTGGCGAAAGAAGCCTATATGAGATATATCAATGCTCTACCTGAGCCAATAGTCCTAGATAAAAGACTCCGATGTTTGGCCCTTAATATCTATTTCGAATCTAGAGGAGAGCCATTGAAAGGGAAGTATGCCGTTGCTTTGGTTACCATGGGCAGAGTTGAAAGCAGAAGCTACCCAGATAATATCTGCGGGGTTGTTTGGAAAAAGGGCTGGAGTAAGAAGAGAGGCAAGTGGGTTGCTCATTTCTCTTGGACTCTGGATGGCAAGTCTGATATTCCTAAAGATAAGGTAAAATGGCAGGAATCCCAGGATATAGCTATCTTCATCGGTACGGAATATCCAAATTTGATAATGGCTGATCTGGGTCTATCCGAAGATATGCTTCACGCAACCCATTTCCACGCCGACTATTCCAGCCCTAACTGGAAAAAGGATTTCATAGAGGTGGCCGTAATCGGTCGCCACATATTTTACAGGTAAAAAAAATGACAGGAATTAAAATACAGAGCATTGAAGGACCGGATGAATTAGGGGTCCTTAAAGTAACCGTGACCCCTGATTCTATCCCCCTCCTGGAGAAAATGTTTCCATCGGCAAAAACACCGGAAGAGGCATTCCGCTCATATTGGAGTTTAGCAACGAATCACATCATTACTGATCAAACCCCATTGGATTTACAGGTAACTGAGTCCCAAAATCCTGGGGATTGATTTATTGACAAATTGCCTTAAATTAGGCATAATGTCAATATGAAAACTTTCCGAAAGTCCTGATTAGATTGTTACTTTTTTACAACGAAATCCTTTATGGTGGTTCCTTTTGCCTTGGGCAACAAGCCCCATTTTTCTATTATCTAAGGAATTTAAAGAACAATATTCCTTTAGGTTCTTAACTGTAACCACATCACCACCAGGCGGGAATATTTGCCACACCATACTCAGTTTGTTTTTTATCTTATTCTTAGTTTTAATGCTATGATTTGGTGAAAGTCCGTACCTTGGATTTTTGTCGCCTATTTTGCTTCTAGATATTTTATCCTTGCTTTTCTGTGTATGGTTCCATCTTGCACCGGATACACCATCGCCACCATCGGTCAAATTCAATAGAGGTCCAAACTTTTTATCTCTTCGGCCTATTTGGGAGATTAGATTAATCTCCTCGTCGAAAGCCGCTGTCTCTTCTATAAACCAGGATAATTTAATTATTATAGGTGAGTCACCAGAGGCTAAAAGCTTCCTTATCTTTCTATGAAATGGATATTGGGAATTAGAATTCAGGTGTTCATAACAACGGTCTCGGTTCCTGGTACTCATTTTACCTTTGCCGATGTAAAAAGGTTCGAATAGAAAACAGATCTCTGAATATTCATATCTCCCTGGTTTTTGGGGATTTAAATAAGTATAGGTGTAAAAATAGTTTGACAATTAATGCCTCCTGTATTATAATGTATATATGAAAAATAAAGACGAAAATAGAAGAACTGGGGATTTAGAATCTGGTTGGATACAGACTTTCAGTGGTGGGAAATTTTGGCCTCTTGATCCTAGGCCCGAAGACGTTTCCATGGAGGATGTGGCCCATTCCCTGAGTTTAATGTGCCGATTCCTCGGTCATTGTAAAGGTTTCTACAGTATTGCCCAACATAGTGTCCTAGTAAGCGACCTGGTGCCTCCTGAGGATGCTCTATGGGGGTTATTACATGACGCATCTGAGGCATACCTAGCCGACGTTCCTAGCACGATAAAACCCCTGCTAACCAACTATAAGGATATTGAAACTAAGGTCGAGCTCTGTATAGCTGAAAGATTCAACTTGCCTTGGCCCAGACCCCCGTCAATTAAGAAAGCCGATAGAATATTATTAGCTACCGAAGCCCGCGACCTGATGGCTCATGAGCCGGTCGGCTGGAATCTTAAAGAGGAACCTGCCACAATTACAATACTACCTCAATCCCCAGAGAAGGCAGAGTTGATGTTCCTGAGGAGGTTAGTTGAGCTTTCTGGTTTTAATTAGAGAAGATGCCGGGAATGTCTGATGGTATTAGAGATGACTGGCTTTCGTTCGTTCAGAGGAATTTCAGATTAGGTAAAAGAAGCCCAAAGGGATTTTACCCACTTAAGTGTCCAGTCTGCGGCGACAAGAAAGTTCGAGCCGGGTTTAAGTTTGATGACCCGATGGGCAGCATTGGATATAATTGTTTCAGAGGTAGATGCGGCCATCGGTTTCGATGGACTGATGGTCCTGCTAATGAGGCCATGCAAAAGCTATTTGGAGCCGCTGGAATAGCACCCCAGGACTGGGCTCATTTGGTAACCATCTTTAGAAATGATAATGGTTTGTCTAAAACCGAAGACAAGCCTATTATTCGAATCAAGGAACCAGAAGAAGTAAAACTTCCAAGAGGCTCCAAGTTATTAACAGATTCTGATTTAAAAGATCCTCGAACCAAGTGGGCCATAGAGTTTCTATTGGGAAAAGGTATAGACCCACTGGGTCTTCCTTATTACCTTTGCAACGGTCCCCCGCCGAAAGACGAGCTTGATTTTAGGAATCGAATCATTATTCCCTTTTACTACAATGGGAAAATAATATTCTACCAAGGTCGATGGTATAACCCTAATGTAAAAGAGCCAAAGGCGAAGTATTTGAACTGTAGAGGTGCTGAACGAGAACAGCTCTTTTATAATATGGCAGAGTTAGATCGAGAAACTGAAACCCCTTTATTAGTTGTGGAAGGGGTATTCGATGCCGAGCAAATAGGAGCAGTCAGTGCATTAAGTAACATCCTGACTGATGAGCAGATCTTCAGGCTCAAGCGTTGCCATCGCAAAATAATAATAGTTCCAGATTATGATAAAGCCGGATACGAAACCGTTAAACAAGCAGTAGAAAATGAATTTGAGGTCTCCTTTCCGGACTGGGGTTCATTAAACGACACAGGCGACGCTATCCAAAAATATGGTAAATATAGGGTGGCTGGAATGGTTGCTGATGGTTTGTGTTCGAGCGGAGAAGATGCTCTTATTAAAGCTGGGATATATTGCACCAACGGGCACTACTAAAAAAAAAGATAATTATAAGAAAGAAATCTAAGGAGTTACATGAAGAACGACAAACAGAAACTACTATTAGAATATCTAATATCATCTCCGGACCTATGGGCCCGCTGTGCTCATATAATAAAATCTGAGTATTGGGATCCAGACCTTAGACCAGCAGTCAAATTCATCTCTGAGTATCGACAGCAATTTAGTTCTCTTCCGGACTCAGATAAGATAGTGGCCGAAACGGCAACGATCCTGGAAACCCGGGAAGTTACCACCGACACAATGGAATATGCATCTCAAGAGATAGAGACCTTCTGTAAAAGAAGAGCCATCCAACAGACCATTATGAATGGCCAGAAATTCATTGATGATGAAGATTGGGGAGGTATCGAAAGCCAAATTAGGGAAGCAGTCACCATCAGCCTCCACCGGGATTTAGGTCTTGACTATTTCAAAGATCCCGTCGGACGCCTCAAGAATATGCTGGACAATAATCAACCCATTAGCACCGGCTGGGCAAATGTTGATTATATCCTTCCAGGCGGTTTGAACAGAAGAGAAATCTTGATAATGGCTGCCGAGTCCGGCGGCGGCAAATCTATGACGATGTTGAATCTGGCTCGGAATATGGTTGAGAATGGCTATAATGGTATTTATTATTCCCTGGAACTGGCTGAAGATGTAGTAGCCAAACGAACAGATTCCATGATGTCGAATATATCCCAGAGAGATATATTGAAAAAGATAGATCAAGTAGCTACCTCAATCCAGATGAAAAAAGGTAGCATGGGAGAATTCCATATCAAACAATTCCCTGCCTCCACCACAACTTCTATGACTATTCGATCCCACCTGGCAGAGTTTGAATTATCGAATGGTTGGATTCCGGATTTCATCGTCGTTGATTACCTGGACCTGATGTCACCATCCGTCAAGATCTCTATGGATAACCTCTTCGTAAAAGACAAATATGTATCCGAAGAATTGAGAAGCTTGGCAGTGGAATTCAACTGTGTTATGATTACTGCTTCTCAGCTCAATCGCTGTCTGGACCCCAACACTATGCTCGAGAGACAGAATGGTCCGATTCCGCTTAATGATATTAACATCGGAGACCAGATCAGAGGCCGGACTGGATTAGTTGAGGTTTTAGGTAAGGAGAAGACGAAGGGAAAGGCATATCGGGTAAAAACTAAGTCAGGGAAGGAATTTATCATATCTTCCAACCATAGATCCCCGGCGAAAGCCGATGATTCGATAGAATTGAGGTCAATAGAAACAGGGCTACAGATAGGCCACGAGATTTGGACAGATTCAGATAAATAATATCAGCATCACAGATAAGGAGAAGCAGGTGACTGATATTAAGAAGGTTATTTCTAGATGGGGTTATGATCCTAATGAATTCGAACTGGAAGAAATACAAAAATCTATGGCTGGGTTAGGGTTACACCTCAGCCATCCGGTAATGAAGAAACAAATCCAGAGGAATTTAGACTATCAGATAACATTTAAGGATTTTGATATAAGAATAAAATCCATAATCAGACTCGGGAGAGATTCTTGCTCTAGAGAATCATATATTCTCAGATATGGAGAAACTTATGGACCTAGACTCCTAGAAAATAGATTGAATTCTATATCTGAAAAATCCAAAGGTCCCTGTCCCTCCAAAGCGATAACAAGAGAACGGCTAGGCGATGAAAGGTGGAAAGAGTATTGTGAAAAGCGATCAAGAACTTATGAAAAAAATAAAACTCTCGGCCAGTATTCCCATATGAACCAACCTGAGAATTTTGATCCTGGGGTATGGAAGAAAAAATACCAAAAAGCTGCTGAAGCAAATTCTAAGATAACCGGAAAAAGAAGGGATAACAGATCCCTGGGGTCCATGATAAAAAGGCACGGCGCCGAGAAAGGTAGAAGGGAATATAAGAGATTAAATAAATTATCTAGCTTAAGTCAAAGCCTAGAAGGCCTCATAGAGAAATATGGAAAGGTCGAGGGTACCAAAAAGAGATTAGAGTGGACCAAGAAGTCTTGTAGTAACTCGGGCTTCTCCAAGATAGCCAATTCGCTTTTTGATAATATTAAATCTGAACTGGGAATTGATTGTTCATATGGAACAGGAGAGAAGGCTTTATTCCTGGACCCCTCGGAGTCTATAGTTTTGGGACAGCTATTGATCTATCCGGACTTCACCTTTAATAATAAGATTATTGAATTCTATGGGGATTACTGGCACGCGAATCCTCGGAGGTATCAAAAATCTGAAACCTTCCTGAATGGGAAAACAGCACAAGAAATATGGGATCGTGACAAAATTAGAGAATCGATAATTCAAAATCGTGGCCATGAGTTATTAATTATTTGGGAATCTGAATATAAGAAAGAACCCGAAAGAGTGTTAAAAAAATGTTTAAAATTAATTGGAGAGAATAATGTGGGATGAAATTGTAGAAATTGAGGAGATTGGAGAACAGGTGTTAATTGATATTGAGGTTTCCGGCGACAATTTATTTTATGCGAATGGGATATTAACCCATAATAGCGCAGTCGACCAAGATGAACACAATCACGCAATGATCGCCGGTGGCATATCCAAGATTCAAACTGCTGATAATGTAATCAGCATTAAGCAAACAGATGCGATGAGAAACTGTGGTGAAATATCGTTCCAGTTTCTGAAAACCCGATCCTCCAACGGGGTCGGAAAGAAACTGATCCTATCGTGGGATCCAACCAGTCTTCTGATCACTGATGATCTGGGAGGCCACACTAAGAATGCTCCAATATCAGCGGATGCTGCCCAGAAACTCACAATGAAACAACCTCCGAAAAAGATTAATGATCTGATGGGCATGTTTCCGGACATGGATTTGGGAAAATAAGAAATCCCAATTAAGTCCTAAAAATACCCCCCATCCCTATAAATAATCGTTGTGGCCTGTTGTATTCTATCTGCCTGCTCAACCTCCCCTCCTGAGCTATCAAAATACAACAGGCCGCATCCACTTTAAACTACCTCGCGCCATATTCAAACTTAGTATAAATAGAATAGAGTTTAATACCATTACTGGAATAAGAGATTAATATGAGTAGACACATACATTTAGTAGTCGAGATGACTGGGGTTCAGAAGAAATACCAAAGATTTTTCATGGCCTTCTTAGAAAGCAAGAAGATCGAAAATATCAATGGTCTAAGTGAAGAGAATATGGATTCTCTATTCTCTGACATCGATAAAGCGTGGCAATCTCAATTCGAGGAGAACATCACTAGAGCCGAGGTTCTAAGTTTGATGCAGGAAACTGTTAAATTGCGCCGAAACCTAATGAACCGAGACTTCCCGAATTTGTCCGAGGATGATAATGATCCAGGTAATAGGGAACAAGGCGCCGACACTGATAGTGTGAATAATGGAAACTCCGAATTAACCATCGAATTCCCTGATGGTATCCGGCTCGATTTTGAATGCAAACCAGAAGACGTAGAAAATATTAAAGGTAAGGCTCAAACCCTTTATAACGAAGGTATGCCGATCGTGGAAATAGCAAAGAGTATAGCTATGGAGTTCGAAGGGTGTACGTGGGAAATTGAAAGCGTCGACAAGGAAGGCGAAAGAAAAATCATCAAGAAGCAAGAAGACGGCAAGGAAGAGAAAGAAAAAGAAGAAGACAAAATGAAAGAGAGCTTCTCTAGCTTTTTATCTGGAAGATTTAAAGATCCAGTTCAAGAAGTTAAACAGGGTAGGCATGACAAAACTATAACCGAAATGGTTGTCAGAAAATTAGAACGTATCACTGCACAAATCCAAACCCTAGAAGAGGATATTAATTCCACCTCCCCTATAGCTCGGAAGAAACTCAAAAAGCTAGTCGGCGAGAATCTAGAAAGCTTGGGAAATCTTCTTCTAGAAGATTAAAGCTGATGAGACAGACGACCAGATCTCAAATAGATCCTAGCAGATTTCGAAGCAAATGGGAAGATATGTCGATGGACAAATTGATGGAAGAAGAATCTAAACTCCAGGAGATTCTCTCTGGTCCAATCCCTAATGGGGTGTTGACTAACCAATATATCCAGATAAGATCCAATTTGACTGCATATATTCAACACCGGGAGGGTTTAGAGCCCGAAGGGAAGGCAAAGGTTTGAAGAGATGCCAGTCGCGCCTGTTGCATCCGAGAATTTAAAGAAAGTAGAATTTGCCAGTAGCCATAAGGTTTACCTGACAGATCAAAATATTATTCTACTCAGAAATAATATACCTCCTACCCCTATCAGAAAAATCCAGACCGGAAATTATCTAATTCGGATCACCAATCGAAACTGGAAAGAAATAATGAAACTGAAACCTGGTTGGCGGTTTTTTGAATTCCATGATTTTACCTCGGGTCATTGGATAGTAAACATCCCATCCGACGGCAGAAATTACATCTTCCACTCCAAAGAACATCTGAAATATATCCCGAGCGACAGCTTAATCCAAGCATTTTCTTAGTATAAATATCTGTATGGATCTAGATTTTGAATCTGAACAGATAGTCTTCGTGTGTTACCTATCCGGTAATGGCGGAAATTCTGTTGCCCGTCTTATAAGTCTAAGCCCAGAATTGTATTGGGGAAAGGAATTCAAACAAGACCCAAATTTTGAAAAAAGTGGCCGAGCCCATTATCCTGGGGTTCTAGGAGCAATGAATGAATATGGTCTAACTGGGCCGATCATTGGTAGGGATAAGAGTGTATACGCGCGCCACCTCGGAACCGGTGATTGTCCAAGACGAGATCATGTGGTTAAAGAATTCCAGGAATCGGTTAAAAATTTGGATTTTTTGCCTGATAAATTTGCTCATCCGACGCACCTCAGATCAGCCTCTATTAGGTCAGCGTTCCCGAATGCGAAGATAATTGATATTAAGGAAACTAATCAGAATCTGGCTATTAGATTGTTATATGAAAAACAATGGAAAGAGTCATTACCAATATCAATCAGCGAGCATTTAGATGAATTGCCAAACACAGATGGCTTTATCAGATATAGAGATAGAATGATTCCCGAGGTCCGAATTAATTCTTCTCTGACCAAAAGCCATCTAAGATACCATTTGAAAAATAGAAAGGCGTTAAGGGAATCAGATGCTATAGATTGTCTTGTAGTGAGACACGAATCTATGATGAATAAAAGATGGCAAATGGAATACCTCAGAATATGTAAGTTCCTAAACATAACTCCGGTTTTAGAAGAAGCTAATAAATATATGAGTTCCTATCTAAATAAGCAATGGAAGAGGTCTCTAATTGCATAAAAAGGGACGACAACAATAAATATAGATGAAGAATTTTAAAAGTCGAGGACTTATATGGCTGTCACTTATGATATAGTATTAAGCAATGGACTGTCTTTAGCGGCAGTACCAGAAAATTCAATTAACGCCACAGCAGCATCCATTAGGCTCTTTGGTCGCGGGGTCACAGAGTATGGGGAAGGGACTCAAAATAACCTTATCGCCATCTTAGAAAACTTCTCCAACTCATCTCCTCCATCTAACCCTCTGGTCGGCCAGTTCTGGTATGACAGCCTCCAGGGAATAATGAAATATTTTAATGGGTCTGCTTGGGCTAACATCCAAGAGCCAGGAAGCGGTTCCATCACGAACGCCATGATCTCTAATGGTGCTTTCATTGAGATAGAGAAATTAGCCCTAGGATCGCCCGGCGAGATGATAGTGGTGGACTCTGCTAATATCCCCAGATACCGAAATATATCGGGGGAGATTCAGGTTGCAGCGGATGGTCAAGTATCCATTACGAAGGATTCCAAGATCCAATTATCCGGAGCTCTGAAAGGCTCTGCAATCATGATAGGCCTAGGCGACGTCACTATAGCCACTGAATTTGGGAATTCCCAAGTAACCTCTAGCAATATTGGAACGGCTGCTGTAACAGAGTCTAAGATAGCTGATAACAGCGTCAGCGCGGTAAAAATGAAAGCCGATTCTGTAACAGCCTCGGCGCTTGCTGATAACGCGGTCGGAGAATTAAAACTATTAAATAACTCAGTTACCTCGCCGAAGCTTGGATCCGAATCTGTTATATCCACTAAAATCGGACCGTTAGCAGTACAAGAGTCGCATCTAGCAAATATCTCAGTAACCACCGATAAGTTAGCGAACCAATCAGTTGTTTCTAATAAGATAGAATCCGAGGTTATTTTTGGCTATCATTTAGTAGACGATACTATCTCCGGAGATAAAATTGTTCCTGGAACAATATCCAATTCCGAATTAGGATTATCCAGCGTTGGATCGTCCAATATTCAAACTGGCGCGGTTGGGAGTTCTGAAATCGCATCGGGCGGGGTAGAAAGTGCTAACATAGCCGGAAGCGCCATATCCGAATATCATATAAATAGTGCAGCAATAAGCACTGATAAGATAGGTAACGGCGCTGTAACTAAAGATAAGATAGCTACAGCTTCGATAGATGTCGACAAAATAGATCATGGTGGAACCGCAAACTCCCCAAATTTATTTTTAAAATTTACCGGAAGCAGCTTAGTATTTTCTGAATTCTATAATGATATTCCGCCTGGGTCTATTACAGGGGATCAAATAGCTTCCGGAACTATCACCCAGGATAATTTAAAACTCCCAGTATCAGCATCGGATTATGGTACTTTATACACCATTGGGTTTTCTAATGAGGTAAATAATCAGGACCTAGCACTCGGCGATGACGTTACTATGGATTATGGAACTTTGGTGATTTGATAAACATTTACATAAATAACATAGATTTAGACATATAGGAGTATGAGATAAATGCCAACTGAAATTCAACGCCGAGGCGGAACCTCCGCAGAAAACGCAACCTTTACAGGTCTAGAGAGGGAAATCACTATAGATACCGATAAGAACACCGTCGTTGTTCACGACGGCGCGACTCTCGGTGGATTTCCTCTGGCTCACGAAGACCACATCCATCCGATGTCGGATATTGGATCCGGTTCAGGTGTTATTGAACTGACTGAAGGTGGAACCGGAGCAACTAGTGCTTCCGCCGCCTTGGTAACTTTAGGCGCAGCAGAAATCGCCCATACTCATTCCACATTAACCGGGTACGGTGATCTGGTGTTTGTAGATACTGATCTTGATTTCCAAGCAGCCTATTCGGGTTTACCTAAAACCATAATTTTGGCAGCCGGTCTCTATACTACCCCTGCTACCTTTATTCCCGGCATCAATCTTGTTAGATTGGGAGGGTTAGACGAAGGTACTAAATTAGCCGGAAACATGACAATAAATGCTTCCTCTGCTTCGGTAGTCCGTACCTCATTTGAGGGATTCCATATCCATGGCGACCTTAATTTTGGAACTCTTTTCGATGGTATCGTGGATATGAAATATATGCATCACCATAATGGTACAGTGACCTTTGATTCTCCGTCTGGAAAGCTATATGCCAACCATTCAGAGGTCGACAAATTCTTCTTAGTTGATGGCTATAATGAATACACATCCTGTCAAATCACCGGCGGCGGATCAGTTCAGAATGGCGGCACTCTGGAATTCTTTAATACTGAAGTAGAAATTGATACCATCGAAGATGTATTAACTATGAACGGCGGCACCCTTGTTATAGACGGCTTCATTTACGAAAACCTCAGTGGTAATGGTATAGTAATGAATTCCGGAAAGGCGACAATCAATAGTATGATTGAATCTACTCCCGGCGGCGGCAACCCTATCACAATCAACGGTAGCCCAACTGAAAGTATTATGCATCTTGGGACTCATAATTTAAACCCAGCAACCGATATTATTCAGAACGGGGGGACCCTCTTTTCGTTGATAAGATCGGTCGCTCCCGATGCTGTTGACGTCGCAGGCATTCAGGACTCCGCCGTCGAAACAAATGCTATTGCGGATAATGCAGTAACATTAGATAAAATGGATATTATTTCTAGGGTTCAATCATTTCAAGGTTCTATTCCAGTAATTACTGGCGGCGAAAGCGAAGTTATCATCCCATTCGTTATTCCACCTGGTATGATTCTCCGAACACTTCGGATCCAAGGAAGAAATACCACAACCGCGACGGTGCCAGTAACCGTACAAAAACACGGAGCAAGAGGCCTTGGGGTCGCGTTTAACGCAAGCAGCGTTCAGCTTGGAGCATCTGTAATTGTTTCTGGTTTATTGGAAGCTGAGATATTTGATGAGGCTATTCTCCCGGGTGAAGCCATCAGCTTAAGCTTCGGAGCCGTATCTGGATCTAGCCAAATTGAAGAGATCCTATGGGCAACTCATTACGCACCTGGCGGATTATAAGGGGTAAAGAATGTCAGATGAAGAAGAATTAGCCGGAAACTCATCATCCCTCCGTTGGAAGAACCGTAGAAGAATGGCCTGGATTTCTGTTATCACTATGGTCCTTATGACGGGTGCTCTATTCTTCTTCGTTCCGGAGACGAAATTAGATAAGCTACAGGACGTAATTTCCTGGGCTTATATGTCATTTGCCTCTATTGTTGGGGCCTACATGGGCTTAGCCACCTTTGAGGGGATTAAGAAGTAATGTATATACATCATTCCCACAATCCCAGATTCTGTTATAGCCATTGTTTTGCATATTCATATTGGCTGTAATATTTGGATCGAAGTGTTCTAATATATCCCTTTGTTTGTGTTTTTGATATTTTTGTCTGCTTTCTAATATCAGACTATTTTTAAAATAGAAGAAATTGGGTTTACTAGTGTGGGAATGTTCAAATCCTAGGTTTATATATAGTTTACCTGTGTTCCATCTTTTATCTGAATAGCTTATTACAGAGATGGGATTGTATCCTTTTATGAACCGCTTGATTAATCTACTAGCACCACCTACAATACTGGTTCCTAGTTTATTACAATATCGAATCAGCTCCCATTCATACTGTTTATTAAATCTGGATTTTCCAAAAGACATCAAGCTGACTAGTTCATTTTCATAATAGAGTCCCAAATTTACAGAACTGGGGCAATCCCCCTGTATATGCGAATTGATTAGGAACCCTCGCTTTTCTTTCGTACTAACCTCTCTAATCTCACATTTCCTAGCATATATTTTTTCTGATAATCCTAGTAAATTCCGAATCCTGGACTTCACAACGTCCTGTTTTAATTCCCACTCGCTCTCAAATACGTGGACTAAATGTATACCCTGTTCAGAACAGATCTTCGTTTTATTCAGATGGTAGTTCTTGTCTTTCCCTGCTGATTCCGAGTGCCAATAGATACCATCAAACTCGAAAGCTAGATTTAAATCAGGGAGATATATGTCAATTTCTTTGGGGGAAATAAGGCTGCGGCAATTAGTAGTAATTTCCCCATCATATATTGATTTGATAAAGTCTAATAGCTTTGATTCTGGATTGGATATATTAAAATATTTAACCGGTATCCCATGAAAACTCAAATATTTGCTAGATAAACTGGGGGAAACCCCCAATTCCTCAGATATCTGAAATAGAGGCTTTTTATCGATCAGGTGTTCTTTCTCCCACCAGCTCTTATCTTTCATCTTGTTTATATTTTCTATAGGAATATGGGATTGGGATGGGTTTGAACGCTTATATTCCTCTAAAAAGTGGATTTTGATTTTTTCTTGTATCTCAGGCCTATGAAAAGGGGTTTCGACCCCGTATCTTTCCAAGTTAGTTTTCTTAATTTTGTCTTTAATACGACGAGAGGCTAGAGGGGTTTCCACCCCATATCTTTCTAAGTTAGTTTTCTTAATTTTATTTCTAATGACATCAGAGCAAGCAAAATTCTCTACTCCATATCTTTCTAAGTTAGTTGCTTTTGTCTTCCTCTGTACAACATCAGAGGACATCGCATTTTCAACCCCATATCTTTCTAAGTTAGTTTTCTTAATTTTATCACGAATCTCTACAGATGAGATAGCGTTCTTGGTGCCATATCTTTCTAAATTCCTATTTTCAACTTTTTTTCTTCCCTCTGTACTATGAAGATAACAGGAGCTTCCGTACTTTTCTAAATTGGTTTTCTTTATTTTTTCTTTAAATTCTCCGGAACTAGACATACATTTAATACTACAAAACTCGCTATATGTATTTTTTTGTCTTTGCCATGAGGTCTTATTACCACAACAGCATATAGGATCCGAAAATTTATTGTTTATAATATGCCAAGTTCTTTGTCTCATAGTTGTAGTTTCTTCTGGGAGGAATTTTGTGACCTCTAATATTTCCTCGTAATCTATATCCCCACCATGGATAAATAGTTTTAATCTTGGGTTATTTAGATAATCGAGTTTGAGAGATTTTCGCAAGAATTTGATCATGGCGTTCCAATTAGATAAGCTATAAGATGTTAATACAAGGGTATATATCACATAGGGTAAAATCAAAATGAGATGGACTGAGATTTTTGAAGAAGAAGAATTAAAGATAGCAGATTCATCTGTGCAGACATCTACTATTAATTTCTTGGCGAAAATGAGTAAAAAGGAAATTGATAAATCATACCC
>Ga0164318_10003192_pt1 | contig 15470 bp, 12 predicted proteins | sample GuaBasSedimGuay9_FD_113734 | JGI IMG/M metagenome (GOLD analysis project Ga0164318, IMG submission 113734) | Subseafloor sediment microbial communities from Guaymas Basin, Gulf of California, Mexico - Guay9, Core 4571-4, 0-3 cm | ecosystem: Environmental > Aquatic > Marine > Hydrothermal vents...
ACGCTCTTCACGCCCGTCTGGATAGGTCACATAATAAATTAACTCCACCTGGTTAACCTGTGCAAAACGATCATGGGCAACAATTTTATGGCGGCGAATCACTTTCCGACCATCGGGCGTGGTGAATTCTGGTTCGTCTCCAAATTCTTCCCCAATATCATCTCTGGTCAACATCTCATAGGAGGGGTTGAAAATATCTAAAATCAGGCGTCCTCCAACATCCAAGTGGCGGTGGATATTTTTTAGGCAAGCAAGTTGGTCTTCTACAGTGATAAGGTGTTGGAAGGGGCGGAAGGGCGTGGTCGCCAGTTTGAAGGTTTGGCCCAGCGTGAAGGTGCGCATATCGTCCTGCACCAGCCGCGCCCGAGCCTGAACTTCGGCGGATTCTACTCCCAAGCGTTCGCGGCATATTTTTAGCATGTGGAGGGATAAATCTAGGCCGACTATCTCGACGCCCGCCCGCGCAGTGGGGATGAGAACGCGTCCGGTACCGCACCCCACTTCGAGAACCGGACCATCCGCCGCTTTAGCGGCCTCCACGTAAAATTCCACGTCTTGCCGCCCCTGGTAGGGAGTCACGTAATCGTAAAGGTCAGCCGTAAAGGCATATTCAATGTATCCGCCTGCGGAATCCATAAAATCTCCTTGCTAACGAGCCATAAAATAAACTACTAAACCAACCAGAACCAAGACACCTAAACCAACTGCTATGATCAATTTGGTTTTCTGCTCCTGCGGTGTCAAATCAGCCCATTTTTTCTCTTCTTCCCATTTGTCTTTATTGACCAAACCGGCGATCATAAAAACGATGCCCATCCCCCAAAGGCCTGGGTTGTCTAAAGCGACTCCAGCAGGAAGCCAAACTACGCCCATAATAAACATAGTCCGGTAATCAGGCTTGGCTTGACCCGTTTTAGAGCGATGAACTGCAAAAATAAACGCAAGCGCGGCGAGAACAACTATTCCGATAATGATGTAAGGTAGTGAACTAGAATTCATGGTGGTGCGACTCCTTTACCAATTTACCAGTTTCCCAGTTTCCCAATATACCACTCTAATCCTAAAAGATATGACCGCCACCCGAAGCCAGTGATACTTCCAACGCATACGGGAGCGATGAGCGATTTGCGGCGGAAATCTTCGCGAGCGTGGACGTTGGAGAGATGCACTTCCACCACTGGGACATTAACCGCTGCCACAGCATCACGCAAGGCGACTGAGGTGTGGGTGTATCCGCCGGGGTTGAATATCACGCCATCCGCCCACCCATCTGCGTCTTGGAGAGCGTCAATCAGCTCACCTTCGTGGTTGGATTGAAATGTCCGCAATTCCACGCCGCGCTCAATGGCTATCTCTCCCAGACGTTGGTTGATTTCGTCCAAAGTTAAATCGCCGTAGACATCTGGTTCGCGCTGTCCGAGGAGATTCAGGTTGGGGCCGTGTAAGATGAGGATGGTTTTCATGTGGGGAATGGGGGCAGTAAATAGCTGCGGGGAAAATGTCGTTTGGGAAATGGTACGCAAAATTGTATCATGTATTTACTAGAGGGTTAACCTTAAAATTTATATGAATTTCTTGACATCTAAAACGTTTTAGGTGATAATGAGAAATGTCTAAAACGTTTTAGGGGTATTTTTGTTAAACGAATACTATCAATAATAAAGTGCCAACATCCAATGTTTGCGCCAAATAACTTTAGAAGTATTAAACTCACCTCGAAATATAGAATAGGCACTCATCTCACTAACTATGGTAGCAACCCAGAAAGATATTGCAGATAAATTAGGAATCTCAGTGGCCACTGTCTCACGTGCTTTGGGCGGTTATTCCGATATAGCCAAAAGCACACAAGAGCGTGTTAAAGAAGTCGCTGGAGAAATGGGTTATCACCCAAATATTGCTGCCCGCCGCCTCCAAAAACAAAAAGCTGACACTATTGGTTTCATCATCCCCACTCACGGACCGCGTTTCGCAGACCCTTTTTTCACCGAATTATTAACAGGAATTGGCAACGAAGCCGCCGAACAAAACTACGATTTACTTGTTTCAACCAGGGCTGCAGGAAGTGGGGAAATGAAAATATATCAGCGCATGGTCAGCGAACAACGCGTTGATGGCTTACTCGTTGTTCGCACGCGCCAAAACGACCAACGCATACGCTATTTACTTAAAAAGAATTTTCCTTTCGTAGCTTTTGGCCGTTCGGATACCAATACAGATTATCCCTATCTGGATGTAGACAGTCAGTGGGGAATTTATCAAATAACACAACATCTCATCGATTTAGGGCATGAAAAACTGGCTTATATCAGCGCACCGGAAAAACTACAATTCGCGAGTCACCGGCTTACGGGATATAAACAAGCCTTAGAAAAAAATAACATCCCCTATAATGCCAACTTAATATTCTACGGCGAACTTACTGAAAGCAGCGGATATAAACTAGGTCACGAAATCCTTAGCAAATACAATGACGTTACAGCGATTATTGCCAGCAATGATCTCATGGCCTTGGGAACCATGAATGCCGCCCAAGAATTAGGGTATGAAATAGGGGAAGATATAGCGATAACGGGTTTCGACGATATACCTTTAGCCTCTCATGCTCATCCACCGTTAACTACTGTTCAGCAACCCATCTATGATATTGGCCGTCAGATTTGCAGAATGCTAATACAAATACTAACTAACACTCCCGCAGGAAACAACCAGATTTTATTAAAGCCTCAGTTAATAATTCGAGCATCCAGTAAGAACAAGAAAGGAGGTGGTTTTTAGCCCTAACAACACAAAAAAACTCACTCTGTCCATTTAACTATTCCTACTAACTAATTGCTAAGGAGATATTTAAGATGAAAAAACTAAGTTTAATCATGATAATCGTTTTTGCCATCGGCCTTCTCTCTGCTTGTAGTACACCAGAGACAGTCGAAGTCATCAAAACAGTCGAAGTCGAGAAAGAAGTCGAGGTAATTAAGACTGTTGAGGTTGAAGTAGAAAAGGAAGTTGAAGTTAAAGTTGAAGTTGAAGTTCCATCTAAAACTTTAGTCTTTTCCTCTCGTCTGTTCAGCCCCCCAAGAGAGCAAGAATACTTCATCAATGAAATCATCAAACCCTTTGAAGAAGAGCACGGTGTAACCGTCAACTTCCAAATCCTGGATGACGACACCCTTCTTGAAAGAGCCGAAATTCAGCAGTCAACGGGTCACGTCATGACCGATATCGTTTGTGCCCACAATGGCAAGATGCCTGACTGGCTAGATGCCGGCTACGTTGAAGATTTAACCGATATTGTAGCAAGCTGGGATGACCGACACTTCAGTCCTGCTTTCGAGAATGACACAAACCGTGATGGTGCCCAATACTTCCTGCCAGTAGGCGCGGATGTTTATTTGTTACTTGCTAACAATAATGCCCTCCCATACGTTCCTGAAGATACAGATCTGGACGCAATCACATGGGAACAATACGCTCAGTGGGCCGTTAATATAGCCGAAGGTGAAGGCGAAGGCAAAGTCTGCATCACTGGTATCCCGATGAAATCATGGGTCTATATGTTCGGTGGTTCAGCTCTTTCCTATGGCGCTGGCTTCCCCGATGCAGGTTCCGCAGAAGCTGCTCAAGCTTGGGGCATTTGGGAAACCATTGGGAAAGCAGGCGGCTTCGTGCCTTCTGTCCTGAACATCGACTCTTGTGTTGATCCTATGATGCGAGAAGAAGCCTGGCTAACCGTGTTCCACAATGCTCGCGCTGGACAAGTTTACGACTCCAATCCTACCCAGTACACCTTGGCCCCGGCCCCCATGGGACCAAGCGGGATTGGCTCCATCGCCGGTGTCAGCGGCTACGCCATCATGAAAGGCTCCGCTAACTACGATCTGGCCGTGGAATTCCTAGAGTACCTGACCCGCCCTGACATCCAGGTGAAAATTGCTAAAGGCACTGGTGGTTTCATTCCTCCTGTGCTTGAAGCTCAAGAATACCTAGGCAACGAAGCCATTGACGAAGTAATCAACAAGGCCATTCTGGTTCTTGAAAATGGCGTCGTTTCTGGCGTTCCTGGATACCTATACCAGGACTGGGGATCTGTCAAGCAATGCTTCGATGATGTCTTCGCAGACACCATCTTTGCTGGTATGGATGTCACCCAAGAACGCCTTGATGAGGCTCAAGCATGTGTTGACGGTCTATTAAAATAACCCGCTAGCATGCATCTAGTCTTATGTTCATATAATAGAGCCGGGAGATGAATTTTCTTTTCCGGCTCTATTTTAAAAAATTGAGTGCGAAAGGGATTGATTATGATAAACTCAAAAAAGCTCAAGACACTCTTGGGGAAAGCAACTCCTTACTTCCTTATTCTTCCCGTCGTTCTTTATTACGCTGCCTTCTGGCTCCGGCCAGTTATCGTTTCTGTTATTGGAGGTTTTACAGATACCCTTGGTAATTTTACTCTCCAAAATTTTTTAATGGTCTTCAATGACAAAGCATTCATTCCCGCGATAAGAAATACAGCGATTTTAGTTATTTTCTCTGTTACCTTAGAATTCATTGTAGCCTTATTCCTTGCCCTAATCATCAATAGAAAATTCGTTGGAAGCGGGATTTTTTTATTCTTGGCCATGATACCCATGGCACTCCCTGCCGCCGCCGCGGGTGCTATGTGGATCACAGGACTAACTGCGCATGGATGGATAAATAGCCTTTTATCTTATCTTGGAATACTTGCCCAAGGCGATAAAATTTATTGGTTAGCGGGTTCTGAATATTCATTACTAGCATTATTAATTTTCATAGACGCTTGGCAGGTTATCCCATCCGTGATGATAATTTTGTTGGCGGGATTACAAAATATTCCAGAAGAAACTCGAGAAGCTGGTTTTGTTTTTGGAGGTGATTTCCTCACTGTTTTAAGGAAAATCACGATTCCCATGCTTAAGTCAACGATCCAAACCGCGGTGATATTAAGGTTAATTTCAGCAATTCAGATATGGTTGATAGTAGTCTTCCTACTTGGTTTTTCGAGAATGCCAGTCCTAGTCGAAAGAATTGTTTTCTATCATAAAGAAGTGAGGGGATTAGATATCAGCTATCAAATGGCGACAGGGTACACAATTATTGTTTCGGTCATAGTATCTCTAGCAGCTTTAGCCTATCTTCAGGTATCAGGGGCATTTAAGAAAGATGTGGAGGAAACAGCATGAAGAAAAAGAAAACGGTAAATCTCTTTAAGCTTGCCAAAACAACTACATTCTATATCTTTATTAGCGGCATCGCGATTGCGTTTTTACTGCCCGTCTTCTTCATCGTTTCATTGTCGTTTTTATCTGTCAGAGAAGCCTACCAATACCCTCTACCATTGTTGCCATCATTAAAAACCAAATTTGAGCTTACTCATGGCGAACACGGCTATCTTCTCAGTGTTTATGATAACTATGAAGACGAATACAAGAGCGTTCAAGACACAAGCGACTTGGAAAAGCTATCTGAATATATGAAATACCAGCTAGCCACGCACATGACGGTCGAAGAAATTGAACAGGAAATTGCCAAACTTGATACGCAAGACCCAGTATATTTCTCGCAAAACAAAAATCTTCTATCCAACTATCAAACTTTTCTCAGGGTAGCCGGAACCGGACAGGCCATACCCGCTCTGCTCAGAAGTCTTCAAATTTGCGCATTGACAATCCTAATCTCTCTATCTATTGGGGGGATGGCCGGCTATGCCTTCGCCAGATACATATTTAAAGGGCGAAATGCTCTCAAATTCAGCGTACTCTTTGTAAGAATGTTTCCGGGTGTAGCCATTGCCCTGCCTATGGTCATCATCCTTGCTAATATGGGATTCTACGACCAACCCATTGGGTTATCCCTAGTATATTCCGTAGGGTCAATTGCACTAACTGTCTGGATAACCGCCAGTATTTTTATGGGAATTCCAGAATCGCTAGAAGAAGCCGCCCAAGTATTCGGCGCCACTAAACTCCAGGCATTTTTACGCATCACACTCCCGTTAGCTTTCCCTGGACTAGCAGCCGCGGCCATGTACGCATTTCTTGGAGCCTGGAATGAAACCGTATCAGCAATTATTTTGACAACTTTCAACCCCACCTTTTCCGTTATCGTTTACCAAACGGTACTCGGCGCAGTTGGACAAGTGAACCTGGCAGCCGCAGGTGGTATGGTAATGGCCTTGCCAGCAGTCATATTCACATTCTTCATCAGAAAATATATCAATCAGATGTGGGGTGGGGTCACAGTCTAAACAGTTTCAGGTAACAACTCATCCAACATCTTAAAACACTGTAATTTTGGATGAATCCAAGTTCAGAAACCTCTTAGGAGAATAAAAATGGCAACTCTTACACTCGAAAATGTTACTAAAAAATTCGGCAAAAAAGTAATCGCAGTCAACAACTTCAGCCTAAAAGTACAAAATAAAGAATTTCTTGTTTTGCTTGGTCCCTCTGGATGCGGGAAAACAACCGCCATGCGGATGGTTGCCGGGCTGGAAGAAGTGACTGAGGGACGCATCTACATATCAAATAAAGACATCACAGATCTGCCACCCCGCAAACGCAACGTCAGCATGATCTTCCAAAACTACGCTGTTTGGCCGCACATGACAGTTTATGATAATATCGCCTACGCATTAAAATTAAAAAGAATGTCTAAAGACAAAATTGACGAAATCGTCAACGATGTGTCTAAACTAACAAAAATCAACCCTCTGCTTGAACGCTATCCAGCTCAGCTTTCCGGGGGTCAGCAACAACGTGTAGCTGTAGCCCGAGCCATTGCCGTCAGCCCAGAAGTCTTTTTAATGGACGAGCCTCTCTCAAACCTGGACGCTAAACTACGCGTCTCAATGCGCACTGAGCTAAAAGCCATCCACGATGAAACCAACGCGACCACCGTTTTCGTCACCCACGACCAATCTGAGGCTATGAGCATGGCAGACCGCATCGTCATCATGAAAGATGGCGAAGTCATTCAGGTTGGCACACCCGATGATGTCTATCATCACAGTGCAAGTTTGTTCGTAGCCGACTTCATTGGAACTCCCCCAACCAATTTTCTTGAAGTTAGCATCAAATCTAAAAACGGCAATGTCCGCTTGGCTAATTCCCATGTAGATTTTATACTCGATCCAACTACCGCCGCTCCACTCAAGAGGTATAGTAAACAGAAACTAATCTTGGGCATCCGCCCTGAGAATATCTCCTTGGTAAGCGCAGATAAAGCTCTCCTTTCGGCAAAATGCCTTGTATCCGAACCTCAAGGGTCTCACCAAATTATAGCCATTCAATTAGACGATAAAATTCTAAAAATTGTAGCCCCTCCCGAACCAAAGTTTGTCGCTGGCGATCCTGTTCATATAGCTTTCAAACACGAAAAGTTGCGCTTCTTTGATCCCGAAACAACCCTTGCTATAGACAACTAGCAGCAAGTAGAGCAGTAACACGCTTCTTACTCTAAGAACGCGGCAACTTACTCAAGTGTCACTTCACCCACAGGGAGAAATCTTATTAGATAGCAAAGATTTCTCCTAATTCAGCCTGTATTTGGCTGAACATCGGCGGCAATCGCGCCAAAACTTCGCCGAAACGATGTGCCTGGTCGCTTAACTTAATGACACTGAATGGTGCGTAGCCACGAAACGCGTTACTGGCAATAAGGAAGAAACGATATGCGCCATAAAATCCGTTGGACATCACGTAAAATTGCCGCACGTCTGAAAGTACTTAAGCCTCTTGTATACCGGCAGCATCACACAATTCCACCATTTCAATTCCTGGAAATCTCCAGCCCCACCGCGGCGTCTGCATCCACAAAGGGGGATAACTTGCCCTGGAAAGAGATTCCACCCCACACCTATTGGGGCAATCCCAGGACAAACTTCATTTTACAGACAAATTTCACAGTTCCTGCTTCTTGGGAGAAAGATTCTCCCGTAGCCTTGTTTCTACCCATCGGCGTAGCGGGGGATTTCAGCCATCCCGAAGCCTTAGCCTACATTGACGGTGAACCCTTTGCCGCTTGTGATCGTCACCATCAAGAAATCATCCTTGCAGAAAAATGGCGTGACAACAAAACGCACACGCTCACCCTCCACGGGTGGACGGGAATTGGGGGTTCAACGGTCGGTGATCCCACTCAAAAGCTGCAAATGCGTCCCTGCCAAGTGGTGCAAATTCACCAACCCACGCGAGAATTCATAGCCCTGGTTCGTGTCGCCCTCGGCATCATCGAGCACCTTGAGGAACGCGAACCCGCAAAACATCACCTACTCAACGCTTTAGACGCGGCGTTCAAAGTTATTGACATTCGCAATCCCATTGGAGACGCATTCTACGAGAGCATCCCCCAAGCCGCCCAAGCCCTGCGGGATGGCATCGCCAAAGCCGGCCCTCCCCTGGACGTAAACATCACCGCCATCGGCCACGCCCACATTGATGTAGCCTGGTTATGGACGTTGGCCCAAACCCGCCAAAAAGCAGGGCGCACTTTTCATAACGTTCTGCGGCTAATGGAGCAGTTCCCGGAGTTTCACTTTACTCAAAGCCAACCCCAACTTTATGATTACGTGCGTCAGGATTTCCCCGATCTCTTTGCCTCCATCCAGAAACGTATTGCCGAGGGGCGCTGGGAAGCCATCGGCGGAATGTGGGTTGAGGCGGATTGCAACCTCTCCGGCCCCGAATCCCTGGCGCGGCAATTCCTGCTTGGGAGGGATTTCTTCCGCCAAAATTTCGGTGAGGGGGTTGAATCTCCTGTCTTGTGGCTCCCCGACGTGTTCGGTTATGCCTGGAATTTACCCCAACTCATCAAAGAAGCCGGGATGGAATATTTCTTCACCATCAAGCTCGGCTGGAATCAATACAACCGCGTCCCCTACGACTCGTTCTGGTGGCAAGGTCTCGACGGCACGCGCGTCCTAACTCATTTCAGCACCACCAAAAATCCCGACAGCCCCCACGCTTCCACCTACAACTCGGACGCCACCCCCAGCCAAACGCTGGGGACTTGGCTCAACTTCCAGCAAAAGGATTACGCCCCCCCCGGCGAGATTCCCCCCCTGCTGATGTCCTACGGCTGGGGCGATGGCGGAGGCGGCCCCACCCGCGAGATGCTCGAAAACATCCGCGAGATGAGGTGCTTCCCCGCCACGCCGCAAATCCACACCGGCAAGGTGATTGACTTTTTCCGAGAGCTAGAAGCTGTTAGCGAGAACCTGCCTGTCTGGAACGGTGAACTTTATCTCGAATATCATCGCGGAACCTACACCACACAAGCACGCAACAAACGAGCCAACCGCAAAAGCGAGTTCCTGCTGCACGACGCAGAATTCCTAGCAACTTATGCTTCGATATTAGATATTGGGTATTCTTATCCACATTCCGAGTTTAGACGCGCCTGGGAGTTGGTCTGCCTAAACCAATTCCATGACATCATCCCCGGCAGCAGCATTAGGCCGGTTTATGAGGAATCGCTGGAACAATATGCGCAAGTCCGCCAAAGTGTGACCGAGATTCGGGATCGGGCGTTGAGCGTGATTGCCGCCAAATTAGGCGGGGATTATCTGATAGTGAACCCCACCTCCTTTGCGCGAGGTGAGCCTGTTTCTGTGGGGGTGGAAGTCGCTGACGTGGGCGAGCTGCTACCCTACAGCGTTATCCCCCTAACCGAAGACCGGAAAACTAAGCCCGAAACCCCATCCCCTGTCACCGCGGATCGGTCACGTTTAGAGAACGCATACATCCGCGTGGAGTTCGATGAAGCTGGCGACATCACCCGCATTTACGATAAAATCGCCGCACGCGAAGTTTTGCCCCAAGGGGCGGTTGCCAATCAATTCCAAGCCTTTGAAGACTGCCCTCTGAGTTGGGACGCCTGGGACATTGACATCTTTTACGATGACAAGATGTGGCTGGCTGAAGCGGCAACCTCGGTGAAAGTGATCGAGGCAGGCCCGTTGCAGGCCACGCTGGAAATCCAGCGCCGCATCCTCAATAGCAGCTATACACAACACATCTCGTTGACCCATAACAGTCCCCGCCTGGATTTCGAGACCCGCGTTGATTGGCAAGAGCGCTGCATCCTGCTAAAAACCGCTTTCCCAGTGGATGTGCTGGCCCCAACGGCGACATACGAAATTCAATGGGGCAATGTAGAGCGTCCCACTCATCGCAACACAAGCTGGGATTGGGCACGCTTTGAGACCTGCGCCCAAAAGTGGGTGGATCTGAGCGAGGGAAATTACGGGGTCAGTTTGCTCAACGACTGCAAGTACGGCCATGATATTCGGGACAATGTGATTCGCTTAACGCTGCTGCGAGGCACTACGTCCCCTGACCCGGAGGCCGACCTGGGTGAACATCACTTCACCTACAGTCTGCTACCTCACGCTGGGAGTTGGAATGAGCGCACGATAGCGGAGGCTTATGCCTTGAATGATCCGGTGATTGTTTGGGCGAGGCAAGGGGGTACAAGGGACAAGGGACTAGGGACTAGGGAAGAATCCAAAAGCCTCGTTCCTAGCCACTCGTCACTAGTCACCACCAATCGTCCCAACATTGTCATCGAAACCATCAAACAAGCTGAAGACGGTCATGGTATTATTGTGCGAATGTACGAAAGCCAGCGCAAACGCGGCCCGTTCTCCCTAACCACCAACTTCCCCATGAGCGCGGCCTGGCGCACTAATATCCTCGAAGAAAACCAGGAAGAAATCCCTGTAAATAGCACAAAATTTCAGTATGCGATCACTCCTTACCAAATTTTAACGTTCCGCTTGATGCCAAGGAAGTAGAAAAAAATATGTCTAAGATATTAGTCGAATACCAAAAAAGGTTGCGCAAACGAAGAATCCAAGCCGATGATTTGACCACGCTAGTTGCGAAAGCAACGCCCGACAATTTGAAGTTTGATGCTGTCGGAAAGATAAAGCCGTTTTACGGGTTAACGTGCATCGCTTGGGTTGAGCAAGGGAGCCAGCTTCACCGTGACTTATGCGATTTTCAAAATGCAATTAAAAAGAAACTCCAAGAAGCAGGGGTGGGGGACGTGTTCTCTTTCCTGAAACCGGAATCGTTTCACATGACTATTTGTGATATAAACGCCAGCTCGTCACCTATTCCGTCTCAAGAGATTCGCTATTATACCCAGCAAATTCAAAACGCTTTTACGCAAATTGAGAAATCAGAGAATATAAACGCGCAAGTACGAGGGGTCGGCCTCTCAACGACAATAACTGCCTTGGTCGACTTTGAGAGTGAAATTGAGCTAAGAAAGGTTCTTGATTTAGAGCAAAAGATAAAACAATCCACTCAAGTGAACGTCAGAAACTTTGCCGGCCATATTAGCCTTGCTTATTGTGTCAACTCCTCCACCGAGAAAATAAAAACAAGCCAAGAATTATTGTTTCCAAATAAAGATAAAGTTTTTGGCGAATTTTCTTTTTCTAAGTTTGACCTCACTTATTTTGTGGATATGAATCACTTTAAGCCGTTGCTAACCGTGGACGTGAAAAACGGTCAAGTGATACAGCATGAACAATCTTAGAAATCACCCGTTCTATTAAAATGACGCATTGAGAATAAATATGACTACACATAAAACTATCGGAATTTTTCATTATCAAGTAGGCCGCACTGACGGCGTTTCGCTGGAGCTAGAAAAATGGCAGCGCGTTTTCGAAGAGTTGGGGCACACGGTTCATCTCTGCGCGGGAGACCTTGGCACCGCAGAGGGAACGCTCATCGAAGAAATGTACCACCACATCCCAGAAATTGAACGCTTAAACTACAACACATTCACAGAATTACGCGACTTTGACGCTAATGGCTACAAAAAAGAACTCTATCGCTGGGTCAAAATTCTCGAAGATCGTTTTCGAGAATTCATTCGCGAGAAAAAGATAGACTTTATAGTTCCTCAAAATGTGTGGTGCGTAGCCGCCAACCCCGCCGTGGCTATCGCCCTAGAACATGTCCGCCGCGAATTTGACCTCCCAGCCCTGGCGCACAACCACGACTTTTACTGGGAGCGGAATAAAGTATCCCTAACTTGTTCGGCGGCCATCGAGCTGGCCGACAAATACCTCCCTCCCAGGAGCAAAAAAATCAAACACGTTGTCATCAACAGCCTGGGGCAAAAGGAATTAGCCGAACACAAAGGCATAACCTCTACCATAGTTCCCAATATCTTCGACTTTGAAGCCCCACCCTGGGAAGCGGATGAATATAATAGCGATTTCCGTGAACGCATCGGCCTAAAAGAAAACGATGTCCTCCTCTTGCAAGCCACCCGCATCGTAGCCCGCAAGGGCATTGAATTGGCGATTGATTTTGCAAAAGCTATCGATTCTCCCAAACGCCGTGCCCAACTTCAGGCCAAGGGCCTCTACAATGGACGCCCATTCACCGAAGACAGCCGCGTTGTGCTTGTCCTGGCAGGTTACGCCCGCGATGATGTAGGCGGCGGATATTTTCAAAAACTCATGGATAAAGCCGAAAACGAGAACGTGGATATGATTCACATTGGAGACCTGATAGGCCATGGCCGTCAAACCCAAGCGGGGGAGAAAATTTATTCTCTGTGGGATAGCTATGTCTTCGCCGACTTTGTGACCTATCCCAGCCTGTGGGAGGGGTGGGGGAATCAGTTCCTGGAGGCCGTGCGAGCCTGCCTGCCCATTATGCTGTACGAGTATCCGGTTTACAAAGCGGACATCAGAGACAAAGGCTTCAAAGTCGTTTCCCTGGGCGATAACGTCAGGGAATACGACTCGCGGGGATTGGCACAAGTATCACCCCAAGCCATTGAAGCCGCCGCGGATCAGGCCGTAGATTTGCTCACCAACGCCAAACTGCGCCAAGAGACGGTGGAACACAACTTCCAGGTTGGACGCGAAAACTACTCTATGGACGCGCTGCAGAAGTATCTATCGCCTTTGCTGGAGGACTAAGGAGTGAAAAGATTCAAATCCAATCCTATACTGACGCCCATCGCTTCGCACCCGTGGGAAGCCAAACTAGTTTATAACTCCGCTGCTTTTAAAATTGAGACACGCACCTATTTACTCTACCGGGCGCTCGGAGCTGACCATATTTCCCGGCTAGGTCTGGCATGGGCGCAAGATGGGACGCGCTTCGAAAATCGCCTGCCCCACCCGGTCTTTGAACCACGCGTGGGTTACGAACTCCCCTCCGAGGAAACGCGTGCATCCAGGAATAGGGAAAAAGGCGGCTGCGAAGACCCCAGGGCGACAATTATCGGGGATACGCTTTATATTACTTACACCGCCTATGGAGAGCTTTGCCAAATTGCTCTGGCCTCAATGGCGGTTGCCAAATTCAAAGCCTTGGTCAATTCCCCTGCCACGCGGCAAGCTTGGAACCAAGCCTGGACGCGCCACGGATTGGCGTTCCCGCAACTTCCCGCGCAAGGAGTTTTTAGCCGGAACGCTTGCGTCTTTTCTGTGCGGGACAACGTTTATGGTTTGATCTACCGGTTTGGGAAAGAGGCCATGGAGATAACATATTCATCCTCGCCGCTCGGCCCCTGGCCCAGGGGTGAAACGCTGATGCAACCCAAACAACCTTGGGAACGTGAACGGATGGGGATTTGCACCCCGCCCATTGAGACGCCTCACGGTCAGCTTTTCGTCTACCACGGGGTGGAGTCCACCCCCCAGGAGGGGCGCACCTATCGCCTGGGGTGTTTCTTCGCCCGCTTCTCCCAAGATCAAAATGGGAAAATCTCTCACTCCATCTCCCGCGCTAGTCAACCTATCCTAAGCCCCGAACGCGAATATGAACGAAAGTCAGCCTGGCTAGAGCCGCTTAACGTATACGCGGTCTTTAGCTGCGGGGCCGTGCCGGCAGCCAATAACAGCGTCTGTGAAGACGATGACGAAATCATCATCTACTATTCCGGAGGAGACAGCAGGCTTTGTGCGGCCACGGCAAAAGTTTCTGAGCTGGCGCAACTAGCGGGCGCGTTGAAAGGAAAATTAAATGCCTAATACAACCATTATCATACCCACCTACTGGGGCTGGCCGGGCGGACATCCGCCCCAGGCCAACGACGCAATTTTCGACCATCCCACGCCGCTGGATGGGGAAAGCACTCTCCCGCGTCTCCTCGAAAGTTTACGCCACCAAAAGCAAAAAGGCTTCAACGTTCTGGTTATTAGCGCGGCTGTCAACGCTCAATTGAATAAACAGGTTGAAGAAAAAATTACTCAACTGATTGCGCCTTTTAAAAGCGATTACCCCATTGCTCAATTTTCCGCCAAGGATTTGGCCGTATTGCGCCAGCGGGTAGAAGCCTTGAAATTTGACCCCGCGCTAGTCGGTTTAGATAATTATTCCAATATCCGCAATATTCAACTTATCATCCCGCACATTATGGGAGCCGAAATCATCATTGCCGTAGATGATGATGAAGTGGTTGACCCAAACTACACGCGCCAGGCCTCGACCTTTGCAGGACGCAAATGGGAAGGCGAATCCGTTAGCGGCGTGGCCGGCATTTACCTGGATGCCGCCGGGGAATGGCACCTCCCTGAAAAGCCATCCACGGGGAACTTGTTCACAGACAAGCCCGCCATTATGAACGAGGGGGCGCGTTTATTGATGGAAAAACGCCAACCCTTGGCAAAATCTCCCATGTCTTACGGCGGAAATATGGTCTTCCATCGCGACCTGTTTACCAATATTTGTTTTGATCCCGGCATCACTCGCGGAGAAGATATTGATTACCTCATCAACGCTCACCTTGGCGGGTACGCTTTTTGGTTCGACAAAGCCCTCACCATCACTCATCTGCCGCCTGAAGCCCATCAAACCTCACCCTATACCAAGCTGCGCGAAGACGTAATTCGCTTTATTTACGAACGCGAAAAACTGCGCCAAGCCAACATTGAGCCGGCCTTATTCAACCCTTATCCTGGACGCTTTTTAGATGGTAATTTAGAATCTCATGCCCTGCTAGCCCTGGAAGAAGCCGTCACGCCTGAGGACGCGGCCCGGCTCGGCTCTCCCCTAGAGGTGCTGGAACACGCTAAAGCGCACACGAAAAAATATCTCCCGCGCTATTTTGAGTTTAGAGAAATATGGCCGCAGTTGATGAACGCTCTAAAAGATGATGACGTTTTGCGAGAACTAGTCGCCAGAAAATTTCAGTAGGCAGGACGCGGACGAGCACGGACGAGCGCGGACGGGAAACAAAAAAATCCGTGTTTTCCGCGTCCATCCGTGTCCAATTATTAAAAGTGTCGGGGAGCTAGTTTTGCGAGAACTAGTCGCCAGAAAATTTCAGCAGGCAGGACGCGGACGAGCACGGACGAGCGCGGACGGGAAACAAAAAAAAATCCGCGTTTTCCGCGTCCATCCGTGTCCAATTATTAAAAGTGTCGGGGAGCTAGTTTTGCGAGAACTAGTCGCCAGAAAATTTCAGCA